>ERZ1032895.36-NODE-36-length-39712-cov-12.219028_pt1 | contig 39712 bp, 36 predicted proteins | sample MGYA00516687_ERZ1032895 | MGnify/ENA primary metagenome ERZ1032895 (study PRJEB33719, sample SAMN04261600) | wastewater metagenome | biome: rural village; feature: latrine urine exit; material: soil | place: El Salvador | collected 2013-01-14 ... | reverse complement strand
TTCTCCGAAAACCCCATGGCTGAATTAACGCCATGAATTTGATCGCAGATTTTTTATTGCTCACCAGTCACAATATCCCGCCTTTTGGGACACTGTCAATGTGACCATAAACAAACAGCTTGTGAACTCTTAAATGCTGGTCACACCAGGCACATAAGTCCTCCGCTCTACCCAGTTAAGCAGGCTGGCTACGGCAGAGGTCAGCACCAGATAAATCAGTCCTGCCCACAAAAAGACGTAGAAATAGTTTAGTGTTCTTGACCCGATATCTGAGGCGATCGAAGTGATCTCCACAACGCCTATCGTATAGGCAATCGAGGTAAATTTGAGCTCAATGATTGCTTCATTTGACCATTGCGGGATTACCCGACGCAGTGCCTGAGGCAGCAGGATGTGGCGAACCGCCTGCCACTGTGTCATGCCGCAGGCCCGAGCAGCCACCAGTTGCTCTCTGGGCACCGACAGCACCGAGCCTCGGAAGTATTCAGCCTGGTAGGCGGCGCTATTGAGCGTGATGGCAATCACCGCGGCGGTGAAGGCATCGAAAACGATGCCCACATGCGGCAAGCCTAAATAAATGAAGAACATCTGCACCAGCATGGGCGTACCGCGAAAGAGCTCCACGTAGCACGTGCTGATCCAGTAAAACAAGCGATTGCCGTAAACCCTGGCCCAGCACAGCATCAGCCCAAGAAAGAACCCAAGCGTAATTGCAATGATCCAGAGAGACAGAGCCACCGGCACTCCCTCAATCAGCTTGGGCAGCCATTCGATACCGAAGGTGATGAATTCAAGCATATGACTCACTCACGCTCTGCAATGATATTGAGGAAGGCTCGAGTACGCTCATTCACTGACCGGGTGAACATGGCCTCAGGCTCGCCCATCTCCACGATGTGCCCACCTTCCATGAAGATGACCTCGTCTGCCGCCTGGCGAGCAAAACTCATCTCATGGGTTACAACCACCATCGTCATCCCGTCATTAGCCAACTGCTGCATCACACGTATCACCTCTCCCGTCAACTCAGGATCCAGTGCAGACGTCGGCTCATCAAACAGCAGGACATCTGGGTCCATAGCCAACGCTCGAGCAATGGATACGCGCTGCTGCTGGCCACCGGATAGCTCAGCGGGATAAGCGGACTCCTTGTCCTTGAGCCCCACTCGCTCCAACTCCTTCTGGGCACGGCGCGTCGCTGCTTCCTTGCTTACACCGTTGACCTTGATCTGACAGATTCTGACGTTGTCAAGTGCACTCAAGTGCGAAAAAAGATTGAAGTCCTGAAAGACAAATCCCATCCGGGCACGCATTGAATCAATATTGCGGTCCAGCACTTTTTCGCCATTGAGAAATATTTCACCTTCGTCCGGCACTGTCAGGTGGTTTATACAGCGCAACAAGGTGCTCTTTCCTGAGCCGGAGGGGCCAATCACTACCTTGGTCTCTCCCTTGCGCAATCCAAAACTGATCCCCTTGAGCACTTCAAGGCCTTCATAGGATTTTTTCAGATTTCTCACATCCAGAATCAGATCATCAGCCATTTTTGGCATTCCTTGCATTATTTTTCCAGGCCTGGCACGGCAAGCTTACGCTCGAGTGCATACAGCAAGCTATTCCCTGTCCTGTTCAGGATAAAGTAGAGCAGCGCCACCACTGCAAAGACAGTCAAGACATTTCCTTGGGTGCTACTGATGATGTAATGAGCCTGGCGAGTTAGCTCGACCACACCAATAACGTAAGCAAGCGATGTTTCCTTGATTTCCGAAGAGAATTCATTAGTCCACGGACCAATGGCGTGCCTGATTGCCTGAGGAAATATAATGTGCCGAATTGCCTTTATCCTGGACATTCCCATAGCCCTGGCTGCCATCATCTGACCGCTGGGTACGGACTGAAAGGCACTGCGAAATATCTGTGATTGATAGGCCGCTGAGCGCAACCCCATGGCCAGCACTGCCGAGCCGAAGGCCGAAATATCGAATATTCCAGAAACGCCGTAATAAAAGATAAACAGCATGATAATGATCGGCACGCCCCGAAAGATACGCTCATAAAGCATCAGCGGCCATTGGACAAGCCATACCTTAGGGCCATATAGCCTGATGAGGCACAGCGCCATGCCCAGGACAAAGCCTATAGCCAGAAGGGCAACCAGCAAAACGATGGCCACCCCCAACCCTTTCAACAAGAAAGGGAAATCACGCAACAGGACGTCGTAAATATCCATATTGACTTCCACCATGAGACAGGCACCTTCACTTATGCATGAAGGCGCCCGTCAAGTCATCGAGTCATTCGTTGCCCAGCTCGGGCAGTCCGGCGACAGGCTTCTGGTATGTATCGACGTAGTCGGGCATATGGCCCGGAATGGCGGGTGCAGTAACGCCCGGTATGTAGTCATGAACAATATCTTGCCAGGCACCTGACTCATAGATAGCCAGGATACCTTTATTTAAATCTCCCAGAATATCTTTAGGGTCATCCTTGGTTACCGCGAGTGCCAATGGCGCACGAATATATATCTTTCCGGCCATCTTCACCGGTTTGCCCGCATTGATGTACTCCTGGGCTGAGGTGTCATCAACGATTACCGATGTGATTCGACCGATTGCCATATCATCCACCGCAGTGACATAGCTATCGTACTTGGCCAGTGTGACATCAATATCGCTGGAGTCGACGACATTTTCTTCCATCCAGGCCTGTTGAGAAGACCCGCCCTGCACGCCAACCCGAGCATCACAGCAGACAGCGGTAAAGACGTTGAGATCAGAGTCTTTTGGCACTAGTACTACATCATTGGTTTCCCACCAGGGTATGGTGAAGTCGATCACCTGGCTGCGTTCTTCAGTAACGGTCAGCCCGGTTGCCAGAATATCTATCTTCTCGGCAGCCAGTGCAGGGATCAGAGAAGGGAACGGCATATCCTGGAATTCAACACTAATGCCAATATCATCAGCAATCGCTTCCATCGCATCGATGGCAATCCCCTTGAACTCTCCACCCTCGACATAAGCCCATGGCGGAAAGGAAGCCTCGATACCAACCTTATAGGTGTCTTGTGCCATGGCTGCTGCACTCAAGCCAACGCCCAGCGCCATGGAGCTCACCAGCGTAAAGGATCGAAATAACGGTGTTTTTATTCCTATCATGATTATCTCGCTTTCTATTGGGTTTTGTTTTCCACCCCTGAATATGATGGTTTCAATTCCTGGCTGTCAAATCATGGCTTCAACACCAGAGAATATCTGGGCTCACGCCACGGAACAGAGGGAGGCCAGCCGGGATGCCTGCATGAACGCTAACGGCGATGCAGCACAGCAGGCTCGCCTTGGCCAGCGTCAGCTTTGGCAGCTTGTGCCGGGTCAGCGTCCCTATCTGTCAGCGTAGTTGTCACCTAAACGGATTGAGAGGTGATCAACGTGCGATACCCAGCAGAGCGTAAGGAAGCCATCCTCAAGAAGATGGCACCGCCCATTAGCATGACCATCCCGGAATTAGCCGAACAGGAAGGCATCACCGCGACAACCCTCTACAATTGGCGGAAACAGGCCAGAGCACGAGGACAGGTTTTGCCATCACGTTCCACCCACCCAGATCAGTGGACCAGCCAGGAGAAGTTCCAGATCGTCCTGGAGACAGCTCCGATGAACGAGGCTGAAGTCAGCGCCTACTGCCGCGAGCGCGGGCTCTACCCCGAGCAGGTGGAGGCCTGGCGGGATGCCTGCATGAACGCTAACGACGATGCGGCAGCGCAGGCCAAGCAGCTTCGCCAGGCGCGCAAGGCAGAGCAGAAGCGGCTCCGCAAGCTGGAGCGGGAACTGCACCGCAAGGACAAGGCCCTCGCCGAGACAGCGGCGTTGCTGGCCCTATCAAAAAAGGCCGAGGCGATCTGGGGCACGGCCAACGACGAGGACGACTGACCAGCCTCCCGGATCGCCAGCGTATCGTGACTCTGGTGCAAGACGCCCAGCGTGACGGGGCTCGGCTGGCCAAGGCCTGTCAGGTGATGGGCATCAACGTGCGGACCTACTACCGCTGGGTCTCGGAAGGCGAAGTGACGGCGGATCGCCGCCCCGACGCCGACCGCCCAGAACCGGCCAACAAGCTGTCGCCCGAGGAACGAGAGGCGATTGTGGCGCTGTGCAACGCCCCGGAGTATCGGAGCCGCCCTCCAGCCTTCATCGTGGCCGATCAGGCGGACAAGGGCCGCTACCTGGCCTCTGAGTCGACAATGTACCGAGTGCTTCATGAAGTTGATCAGCAACATCACCGGGGCCGACAGCAGGCCCCTCAGCGTAAGCGCCCACCGACCACTCACCAAACTACGGCGCCGAACCGGCTTTGGTGCTGGGACATTTCGTGGCTTCCCGGTCCCGCGCGTGGCACCTGGTGGTATCTGTACCTGATCATGGATGTCTTCAGTCGCAAGATCGTCGGGCACGAGGTCTACGAAACGGAAACCGGCGAACTGGCCGCCGAACTGATCCAGAAAGCCTGCTGGCGAGAGCATCTGGCAGACCTTCATAAACCCTTGATTTTGCATTCCGATAACGGCAGCCCGATGAAGGCGTCGACGTTCCTGGAAAAGCTCTACGACTTGGGCATCACCCCGTCGTACAGCCGACCGCGAGTCAGCAACGACAATGCCTTCGCCGAGTCGGCCTTCAAGACATTGAAGTACCGGCCGGGCTTCCCCGCCGACGGCTTCGCCACCTTGTCCGAGGCTCAGGAGTGGGTCCAGCAATTCACCGAATGGTACAACCACGAGCACCGGCACAGTGCCCTTCGCTATGTCACTCCTGGCCAGCGTCATAGCGGCGAAGCCGAAGACATTCTGACGCAGCGCCGAGAGGTCTTTGAGGCCGCGAAGCAGTGCCACCCGGAGCGGTGGTCAGGTGACATCCGGAAACTCAGCCTGCCGGATGTAGTGCAGCTAAATCCCGAACGGGATCCAGTACCACAAGCAGCAGGGTTTTAAAGAACCCAAACCATTTCATACGCCAACTATGTTGACAGACTCCGGCGTGTAGCCCAGATAACCCCTGTTCCAAGGCCGGTCCACCGCGCTCTTGACGTATACCCGCACGTCATTGGCATAGCAGCAGAAGCGGTACCTCCGGCGCGCCCTGGTTGGCAACCACCCTACGGTAAGCCTGCGCCATGTTTTCTAAGGCGACGACCGCCTCGCCTACTCGCGGTTTCTGATGTTCGGCCCTTGGTGCCGCGGTGAACCGGCACGTACTGATGAAAACGGCGACCCGGATGGGTCGCCGCCACAATAAATCACTTCTTTTCATCACTGCTTTTTCACGGCAGTTCTACAGCCAGGTGTCAGTCGTTGTCGACTACCGCGATGCACTCGACCTCAGCGCGGGCATCAAGTGCCAATGCAGAAACGCCGAACGCGCTACGCGCCGGATAACGGCCTTCAGTAAAGTAGGAACGGTAGACCTCGTTCATATCCGACCACTCCGACATGTCGGTCAGCATGACAAGACATTTCACCACGTTATCCATGGTCAGGTCATGTGCTTCCAGGCTGGTCTTGATGTTCTCCATTATCTGGGTGGCTTCTTCCTTCATGCCGCCCGACGCAAGCTCCATGGTGCCTGGAACGATACCTATCTGACCGGATAGATACACCACATCATCAACACGAACAGCCTCAGAAAATGGCATCGTCGACGTGAGCTCGCTTTCCGAATTGAGATATTCAACCTCAGTTGCGTGCAGCAAGGCGCTGCTCGTGAGAGCTGCCGTTACCAAGGCCGTCATGGTCAGTTTTTTAATCATTTTGTGTTTCTCCGAAAGCTCTATAGCACCATTAAATGCTCGTGAAAGGTAATCGCTAAAAATACAAAACCTCGAACCCTAGATTCAAATTAACATCACAAACCCATGTCAATGCAACTAAAACCGGACTGCTCATCTGGTCATTTTTCAAAAATCAGTAAAAGCTTCTCGGTTAATTAGCGATTTATGGCCAAGGAGGAGCAAGTCAAGGAAAATATAGTGAAGGGAAAAGGAGATGAAATGCAGAAATGAGAAATACAATGCAGCGCAGCCAGCCCAGGCATTCCTGGATATCGGCTGCGCCGCATTCACGCATCAGTCGTCGTCTTTGTCGACCTGATGGCCGATGACTCCGCCGACCACCGCGCCACCGACGGTACCCGCCGTGCTGCCGCCAGTCAGGATGGAGCCGCCCACAGCACCCGCGCCGGCACCGATGGCGGTGTTTCTGTCCTGCTTTGACATGCCCGAACATGCGGTCAGGCCAAGCATCAGGGACACGGCCACGGCGCTAAGGGTCACTCTATTTATCCTGTTCATAGTCTACCTCCTGGAACATGAGCCGCATGTGGCGACATGATGACTGAAAGTCAGACGGCACGATTCACCGCGTCACCATCGCTGTTTGCCTTCGATCTACCGACTCTGCAGCACTGTTAATGTTCCCTGGTTATTACTTCAGAACTCCTAATAACTGTTTGCTTTTTGCAACAGTTTCCGCAGTCTCCTTTGGTCTGCCATTGTTTGCGGCACCCTGCATCACTTTATATAGCAGGTGAACGAGCGCGCTGCCCGCGGGTTCACTGCTCCGCCAAGCGCCTGCCTATGGTATAACTGTGGCTTTTCGGAAGGCTACCAAGGAGAAGGTCTTTGTTTCGCTTCATACTCAGTCTGGCCGTACTGGCCGGCCTAGCCTACGGCGGGCTCTACTTCTACTACGATGTTAGCGTAACCAGCGCCATCGACGAGCGACTCGATGAGCTTGGGCTCAGCGTGGTGGAGGTGAGGGGAATCGATTTCGCGCCCATGGCACCGCTGATCGACGACACCAACATCACCGCCAACGTCAGTTATCGCGGCGCAGCGCTCCAACTGGATGTTCGGGTCATCGGCAACCCGGTATTCTCCGAGAAAACACAGCTGGAGCTGGATGGCCTGCAAGCACTACGACTGACCATCGGCAGGGACAAGTAATCCAAGCATGGCCTGCTCGATTCAGCAGGCCTTTTCTTGCTCAATCTCTTCTATCCAACGCTTCACTTGCTGCCGTTGCCTGCGGCTATTGAGACGGACAGTGTCCATGGACTCAGGAATCAACTGCTGCGCCAGTGAGCCATTCATATTGATCTTGAAGCAGCGTGTTGCCCCGATTGGTGAATCTTCTGAGCCATATATTGCGATGACTTTTATTTCCAATGCCACCGGCGCCTCGGGATCTTCCAACTGCTGTTGTTCCAGGTGCCAATGGTCCCGTATCTGAGTCAAGATATCGTTAAACGAGTGGGCATGCAGATAACCACCGGAAAGCAGCGGGCCTTGGTGAGTCGCATAGTACTTGTCATGGTATTCATCGTCACCGCTGGATTTCTTGTACTCTGTCAGCTCCAGTGAAAAGCTTTGCTCCCCGATGTGCAAAACAGCAACCAGATACTGCACATAGACCGCCTCGCTGCTCATGTTGCTGATAAGGCACATGGCGTTTAGTCCTTCACCTGCCCCGCGATTGAGAATGATACGAGGACGACGCTGGCGGATATAGCCGTTGTAAAGCAGCTGTGCGTAAAAAACCCACACACCCAGGGTCAGGATGCTGGCAATAGCGCTTATGCCGTTGGCATTTTCGTTAATCCAGCCCATATCTCACCATTGATGCCAAAATGTTCGGGTGCACGGCGTGCCTGGATGACGATGTCGATCCAGGCGTCAGCGTTTTGAACAGCCCGTAATAAATTTATCGGACGGATTTATCTTCTGAATAGCCCACCCTACGGGTAGTGGATACTGCCTACTCACTCGGGGGGTGCTTCTCTATCTCCAGATCCGCCAAGGCAGCAGCCACGGCCTCATGCCACTCACCCTCGGTAATATCCCAGCGCTTCATTTCAGCTTCATCGGCAGAGCCTTCAACTGCGCTGCGAAGCTCATCTACTCTAAACTTTTCATAGCAATACTTTGCAAAGTCCTTGCTCGGCCCATCCTTCAGCTGGTTGATCAGAGACATCTTGATGCTCCTTTCAGTCTTAAGTGAGTGGGGAAAGCCCTAAGTGTAGCCACTGCGTCAACTTTTTCCTTCATCTCCTGCAGGTAGTAGCCACTCAAATGACCTACACAGCGGGTGGTGCAGGAGGCGGAGAGAACGACTACATTGCAGACAGCGCATTGGCACCAGTAAAGGTAGATGGCTGGCCTCGGGCAAATCCAGTGCGGCTCAGAAACACCTTTCCTGTTGTATGAATGTCGCTATTTGGTCATACCGATGCGCCGACGTTTCCAGAAACCTGAGAGCCAGGAGGCAGCATGCATCCATTGTGCAAAAGCCCGACCATTATGTCAGCCGCGATATTCGCGCTGTGTGCCGCCACCGTTCCACTGGCGGCAAACGCCCAAAATGAGATCACGCCGCTCGAGGTTACGCTGAGCGACCCGGAAAAGGCGATGATCGACTGGGTGGACCAGAACCAGCAGGCGATTCTCGATGAGCTCAAGCTGCATGTCGAAATGAACACCGGCACAGGAAACATTCCAGGTATCGACGCCTATCGCGATGTGCTGAGAAATGACCTGGACGAGCTGGGTTTTGAAACCGAAACGCACCCGGCACCTTCCGTCGAGATTCTGACCTGCGAGGGCGGTGAAATGGCGTTTGCCGACAGCCTGGTCGGCACATTGAAGGGAAATTCGACGCGCCGCGTTCTCATGAGCGGCCACATGGATACCGTATTCCCCAAGGACGACGAGTTTCAGGAGTTGCTGATCGAGGATGACGGCACGCTGAAGGGACCCGGCGTGGGCGACATGAAAGGCGGGATCGTTGTCATGCTGAACGCCCTTCGTGCCGTCAAGGCCCAAGGCTTGCTGGATGACGCCAATATCACAGTCGTTTTCAACAGCGATGAAGAAATCGGCTCCCTGGGATCGCGCGATTTAATCCTGTCGCTTGCCGAGGAACATGACATCGGACTGGTCTTTGAGCCCGCGCCCCCGGGCAAGATGACACGCTCGCGCAAGGGGCTGGGGCAGGCCAGACTGAAGATCACCGGCCGCGAAGCCCATGCCGGTGCCAATCACGAAGAAGGCGTCTCGGCCAATCTGGAACTGGCGCACAAGATCATCGAGATCGAGAAGTTGACCGACTACGACACGGGCTCGACCGTCAATACCGGCACGATGAGCGGCGGTGAAAAGCGCAATACCATCCCGGGCTGCGCCGAGGCCTATATCGACATGCGCTATCTCTCGTCCGAGACAGGTGAGCAACTGAAAAGCGACATCGAGGACATCGCCTCCGAAACGGTGGTAAGCAACCCGGATTATCCCGAGTTCCCCACCGTTGAAAGCTGGGTCGTGCTGCACCGCCCCGCCAAGGCAGAAAACGCCGAGGTCGATGAACTCATAGCCCTGGCCATGGGACTGTCCACAGCGGTCGGAGGAGAGCCCATCGTGGAAACCGAGGTATCGGGTGGCGGTACTGATGGTTCCATTGCGCAAAGCGTCGGCTTGCCGACCATCGACGACCTGGGGCTGAACTCGACCGGGATACACTCATCGCGTGAAGAGTCCAGCGTCGACACGCTGATCGCCAGAACCAAGATGGCGGCGATCATGCTCGCCCGTCAGATTCAGCACGCCGAATGATTTCGTAATAACTCCGCAGTAGTCTCAACAATATGTGCGGTGCGCTCTGAGCACACCGCACATATTGCTCATTACCCTCGCCAGGAGGCCGCCTGCGGCAACACTCAATGCTGGCGTTTTAGTTGCTATCCTGGTGGATCACAAACCGATGCTCGCAGGAACGACAGGTGGCCGTATAGGTTGGGCCGCTTTTCGAGACCCAGGTGGTTCTCTGCTCGCAGGCCGGGCATGGCTTCTTCATGGCGGTATTGGTGCCACAGCTGGTGCATTTGATGTAGTAGCCGTACTGGCCGTACATGCCGACAATCTTGGTGGCTTCATCGCACTTCTTGCACACCAGCCGATGATCATTTATCGCGCTTTCTGCCGAACTTTCTTTCACGTTCTCTGCCGCGTTTTCAGGCAAGTACGTTGCTGCGCTTTCGGCTACGTATTCTACTGCGCTGCCCTGCGCCGCCATGCCGTTCGCCTGGCTTTCAGTACTGCCCGAAGCTAGCTGACGCGCTTCTTCCATCAGCTTTTCGAACTGCGCCTTTTCGGCCAGCTCCTCTTGGGATAAAGCTGCTTCACCAGCATGGGTAGCGGATTGCTCCTGTGCTTTTTTACAAGCCAGCTGTTCCGTGTGCTTCAGCAAGAAGCTGCCGATGTTTTCCATCTCATTGATTGGAAACCTGGGCTTCCCCTTAAGCAGCGAGCCTGACGTAGAACCCACAAGCGCACGTACTTTCTCGGCGAGAAACTCGGTCTTGACGACTTTATCCGAGACATCCTTTGGCATTTCATCACGATGCAATATCACCGAGCTGGATACGGCGCACAGCACCTGCCAGTCCCGGCCTCTCACCTTTGTTTGAATGCCCAGCAGCTTGCCCAGCAGCTGTTCGACATTCTTACTAAGCAGTGACTTCAACAGCTTCTCCTGCAGCTCGGCCTGGCGAATGGGCGACGGCATGCCGCCCCATTGGTCACGATAGCTACGCGACCACTCACCCTGGGCGTTGACCTTGGCCTCACCGACGATGCTTTTGGATTCGATGATGATGAAGCCATAGGGGTGAATGACCAGGTGATCAATCTGCGCCCTCTCGCCTTCATCTTCGATCAGCAGGTCGTTGATGATAAAAATCTGCTCATTCTCGCCGAACTCACGGCGCAGATGAAAGGCAACGTCTTTCTCCTGCCGGTGGCCGTAGTAGCCACGATCATCGTTGCCGGTATAGGCGTCCTTTTCTTTTAGAATCATTTTCTTCCCTGCGTATTTTCCTGGGCGCTTCAGGCCACAGTCCTATTGATGTAAAGCGCTATTAATCTATAACGAGAGTTTTTCTTGCGCCGCCTTTGTGCCACGCTTTTTGGCGGACGGTTTTTTGGCGTGCGCGGCTTTTTCGGCCTTGATGCGCTCCAGCAGCGCTTCGGCGGAGTTATCGCCGCTGATCAGCTCAGGGTTTTCAGCGCGCCACTGAGCGGTAAGTTCGCCACGAAAGGCCTTGGCCAGAATGGATTGCGTCAGTCTGTTGACGCGGGATTGAGCGTTTTCGACCTGCTTTTCAACCTGATCGGCGAAGGTAAACAGTTGATCGACGCGGCGGACGATTTCTTTTTGCTTATCATATTGAAGATAAGGTATTGGAAGAGTTTCTAATGATCTTTTTGTCAACTTTGGCTGAGCTGAACCTGTAACCCATGGCTCTAGGTCAAGGGCGTTGATTGCTATCTTAATAAAATCAAGACTCACGCCCTGTTTCTCTCTCAAAACGTGAGCATGATTATTCACCCAAATTTTCCCCTCAAAAAAAAAAGAAAGATCTTTTACCTTGCTTAAGAGATTCGCACCATCCTCCCCAACTAGTAAAAACCGGCCCTCATGAGTGTAATCATTCAAATAATCAATAACTCCAGTTGCACCATAGTAAGGAATATCACCCTGCATACCTCTTCTAATTTTTGCAGATACAGGTTTTCTTGCACCATTCAAAATTTCAACAAAGCTACGAAGCTCTTCCTTCCCTACATCTGCACTATTGATCAACCTCCCACTCACCGCTGCCGCCAGCACGGACTGCCGAAAGCGCTTGAGAATGGTGGGAATAGCATCCAGGCGGGCTTTCAGATTATTGACCTGAGTCAGCAGCATATCGAGCTTGTCAACGATGGCTTTCTGCTCTTGAACTGAGGGCAAGCCAATTACCTGTGAGTAAGCATCATCACGATTTAACCCAGGTATCGCCGTTGACCTATTCAGTTTTTTGAAGGGGAAGGTCTCTTAGTTGGTAGAACCAATAACGAAGCTCTCCACCAGGCACTTCGTTAACATAGTAAGTCGTATCTATTGGAAAAAACGGAACGGCAGAGTAATGAACTGCGCCATTCGAGCCTTTTCTCCCAACTATAATCCCAGGCCCCTCGACCATAAAATCAGAATGGTAGCCAACAATTCCATTGGAGCCATACACAGGAGCACCTTCTTCATCTCGTATTTTTTTCGGAAGTGACTTACCATATTTCAGCTCAATAACTGCGCCAAGCTTCGTTTCCACCCATCCCTTCGGCAACATCTGCTGGCTCATGCCTTTACCTCACCACCCTGCTGGCCCACTTCCTTCTCCGTATCCCCCAGCCCCAACACTTCGGCCAGCAGCGCTTTCTGGGCGGCGGCTTCGTCCTGGCTGCCAAGGGCAGCCATCAGGCCGTCGAGTTCGCGCAGGGCTTCGGTCAGCTCGCTCATGGCTTCGGCGGCGAGCACATCGGGTTCGGGCAGGTTTTCAGCGGCCAGGCTGTCGCTGTCTTTCAGCCAGCTGATATCCAGCGAGTCGCCTTTGGTGTCGCGTATCCACTCGCGGCTGAACTGACGCCAGCGCGAAGTTTGCAGGCGCTCATCGACGTCAGCATTCGGGCTATCAGAATCACTGGCGGCGGCAGCACGGTCGGCTTCGATCTGCTCGGCACCAAAGCTCCACTCGCCCTCTTTTCTGGCGGCCAGCTGGGCGGAGAGCGTGTCGTCACCGTTGGGGTTGTAGCACTGCTCGAAGGGCGCAAGATGGGCTTCGGTAAAGGGCGTGCGCTTGCCGAAGCTCGGCATGTTGGTACGCAAGTCATAGACCCACACGCTGTCGGTGCAGCGCTCGTCCTGCTCGGGTTTCTCGGCAGTGCCACGGGTAAAGAACAGCACGTTGGTCTTCACACCCTGGGCGTAGAAGATGCCGGTGGGCAGGCGCAGGATGGTGTGCAGATGGCATTTTTCCATCAGGTCGCGGCGAATTTCGGTGCCTACACCGGCCTCGAACAGCACGTTGTCGGGCAGCACCACGGCGGCGCGGCCACCGGGCTTGAGGCCACGGTAGATATGCTGCAAAAACGCCAGCTGCTTGTTGTTGGTGCGAAAGGTCAGGTCGTCGCGGGTAATGCTGGCATCGCCGCCCCTGGCGGTGCCGAACGGCGGATTGGCCAGTATCACGTCGGCCTTCGGCAAGCTGGAACCGGCCATGCCCAGCGCATTGCCCAGATGCACCACGCCTTCGTCGTCGCCCTGCATGCCATGCAGCAAGCAGTTCATCAGCGCCAGGCGGCGGGTGCCGGGCACCAGCTCGATGCCGCGGAACGCATGCAGCTTCTGAAAGTCCTGCTGCTTGCTGTCCAGGTCAAACAGGTCGTCGGTGTGCTGCTTGATATAGGCATCGGCGGCGATCAGGAAACCGGCAGTGCCCGCTGCCGGGTCTTGAACGCTCTCGCCGGGCTGCGGGCGAAGGCAGCGCACCATGGTGTTGATCAGCTCACGTGGAGTGAAGTACTGGCCGGCGCCCGACTTGGTTTCGCTGGCGTTCTTCTCCAGCAGGCCTTCGTAGAGATCACCCAGGCCGTCTTTCCGGGCGCTGAACCAGTCGATCTGATCCAGCGAGCGCACCAGCTGTTCAAGGTGGCGCGGCTCGCGCAGGCGGGTCTGGGCATCGGTGTAGATGGCGGCGATCAACCGGTCATCGCTCTGCGAAAGATCCAGCAGCATCTGCCTGTAATAGTTGAGCAGCTCATGCCCCGAGCGGCTGCTGAGGTCTGGCCAGCGCTTGCCTTCCGGCAAGGCGTGAACGTTGAGCAGCCCGGCCTCGGTGTTCTCGTGCTCCATCTTGATGAACAGCAGCAGCACCAGCTCCGTCACGTAGTCGGAGTAGTTGATGCCGTCGTCGCGCAGCACGTCGCAGAGATTCCACAGCTTCTGGACGATGTCGTTGTGGGTCATGGGGTGTCCTGGTTGAGAATGTCGATATAGGCCCGGTAGGCATAAATTCGGTTGCGCTTGTGCCCCGTCAGCTCGTTAACGATGCCGAGCGTTCCTTCCAGTGCGGGCAGCACGCGGCCAACGGTGGCCGGGGTCAGGCCGGTTTTTTCGCAGAGATAGCCGATATTGGCGATGGGCTGCTGGAACAGCGCATCGAGCAGCAAACCCGCCGAGCTGGCCTGGCGGCCTAGCTCAGGCAGACGCGCCCTGTCCTGTTCGCGCAGCTGGTTGAGGTGCCTGGCTGTCGCCACGGCCTGGTTCGCGGTGGCTGCCACGGCGTCGACGAAGAACAGCAGCCAGCCTTCCCAGTCGCCGGTCACGCGCACCTGCTGCAGGCGTTCGTAATAGGTTTGCCGATGCTTTTTGAAGAACATCGACAGGTACAGCAGTGGCTCGTGCAGAATACCGGCCTCGACCAGGATCAGCGGTATCAGTAGCCGCCCGAGGCGGCCGTTGCCATCCATGAAGGGATGAATCGTCTCGAACTGCACATGGCTTAACGCGGCCTTGATCAGCGGATCGGTGGCCTCTGGGATGTCATTGATGAAGCGCTCCAGCGCAGCCCAGCATTCCGCCAGATGCTGCGGCGGTGGCGGCACAAAGACCGCTTCATCGGGCCGGTGGCCGCCCAGCCATACCTGGTTGCTGCGAAACTCACCCGGCCCGCGATTGATACCGCGCCCGGAAGTCATCAAGGCACGGTGCATCTCCATCACCAGGCGATGGCTGATGGGGAAGTCTTCACGGATGCGCTGCACGCCCAGCGTCAGGGCGTTCACGTAGCAGAAAACTTCCTGCACGTCGTCCATGGGCACGCCCGGCATGCCTTCCATCTCGTAAAGCATCAGGTCGCTGAGCGATGACTGGGTGCCTTCGATCTGTGATGACATGACCGCTTCTTTGCGCACGTAGCTGCAGAGGAACAGTGAGGCGTCGGGTAGCAGCGTGCTGATCGCATCGAGTCGCCCCAGCGCCAGCATGGCGAGGTTGATACGCTGCTGCAGCTTGGCAGTCAGCGCAAGTTCTGGCGCAGACGACAGCGGGTCGGGGATGAACGCCTGGCAGCGCACGCCTCCGGCAATGCTGTCTACGTAGTGGCCTGTCAGTCCGCGTTGCATGAGGTTCCGTCCAGAAGCGCAGGTTAAAATAGTGATGCCGCTTATTTTAACTTACGTCTGAAATTAAAATAAGATGTCGCGTTATTTTAGGTTCTTACCAGATCAGCGCATCTTGCCGAGTAGCGACTTTCCCGGTAACATCCACCGCCGCTGCGCGGCGGGTCGCCCAATAAATTGGCCTCCTACAACACCTGGCCAGTGGCATCCCTGGCAGGCGTGCTTGTGCTCAGTCCCCTGCAAGCTGGCCTCCCACAGCACCTGGCCAGTGGCACGAGCCAATGTAAGAGGGCAGCTTGCTGCGCGACTGGCGCCGTCAGGCGCCCGGGGTTGCCATCATGATGTGTGTGCCGCCTTCAGCAGGCTTCTTACAAAACCCTGCACTCTGGTCTTCGATACGCACGTGTTCAATCAGCATCGGTTCAGCCAATTTCCCACAGACTGTCGTTGAGGGTGTCGAGCACTTCGTCCAGCTGATCATCGAGCATGACGTTCAGCCGTTTGATACCGCCGTAACTGGCGAAGCCGTGGTTGATGAACTCGCGGTCGAGCACCACTTCGTGGGTCAGCTGCTTGGCCAGACGCCCCAGCCATTTGCGCTGGGCGGGCGTCCAGTCATGCAGCGCGTAGATGCGCTGCATGGCGTCGCTGACACGCTGCTCGAAGGGAATCAGCGCTTCGCCCAGGGCGGCGCGGCGAATATGGCCGACGATACTGGCGGCGATTTCCTGGTTGGTTGCGTTGCGCCAGGCGCTTTCCAGCGCGGCTTCGCTGTAACCAGCGCCGTCCAGCAGCAGGCGCACTTCCTTCAGCGTCTCGCGGGTCAGGTCGCGGGGGCGATTGACCACCACGCCAAGCGCCACCGACTGGTTGAGCTGGCGGCGAATGAAGTCGTTGAAGCTTTCCAGGTAGTCGGCGGGTTTTTCGTGCACGCCATAGCTCTGGATGCGCTCGACAAAGGTGTCTTCGCCTTCATAGATCACCGGCATACGGTCGCTGCCGGTGAGGATTTTGACTTCGTGAACCTGCTCCAGCAGCCGAGCATGCTGATTCAGGAACCCGGCAGCGCCCTGGGGGCCAAGCTCGCGCAGGTGCTGGTGCAGCTCTGCCGGCGCGACGCCCCACTGGGTTTCAAGCTCGCTCAGCCGCTCGCGCAGATTGTCCTGGCGCTCAGCGCGCTGGTTGGCCTTGCGCAGTACGCGCATCAGCTTCTGGGCAAACTGGTCGAGCACGTCGTCGGCGTGGCTTTGCCCTTCCCGCTCGCCGGGGGTGTCCTGGGCGCGCTTGAGGTGCTCGGGGTCGGTCAGCTCGTCGTGCAGCTGCGCCATGGTGATGGCAGGGTTCTTGACCAGCGGCTGCATGGTGTTGACGTCGGCCAGGCTGGCGTAGAGGTCCACCGGGTCATAAATCGTGAACACCGTCTTGCCGATCTCGTCGCAGCGCCGCGTGGCGCGGCCAATCATCTGCTCGTAGAGAATCCGCGATTTCACCCGACGCAGAAACACCAGATGGCAGATTCTCGGCACGTCGATGCCGGTGGTCAGCAGGTCCACGGTGATGGCGATATTGGGGTATTTGTCGTTCTTGTAGCGGTGAATCAGCTCATCGACCTTTTCGGCCTTGCCGGTAATCTTCTCCACCGCTGCGGGACGATAGTCGCTGCCGTACATCTCATGAAAGGCTTCGTTGAGCAGGCGCTTGACCATGTCGGCATGCAGATCGGTGGCGCAGAAGATCAGCGTTTTTTCCTCGCCGAAGGGATCAAGCTCCTTGGCCAACTGGGTGCAGATCACCTCGTTGAAGCCCGGCGTGATCACCTGGCGATTGAAGGCCTCGACGTCGAAATCGAGTTCGTCTTCAAGCTCGGCGGTTTTCACCTCTCCGCTGTGTGGATCGATCCGACTGACCTGCTGGCCTTTCTCGAAGTGAATGCCCTGCTGGTTGAGCAGAGTGAGATAGCGAATCGGCGGCTCGTGGTCAATCAGCCAGTCGTCGGCCACCGCCTCGGGATAGGAATAGGTGAATACCGGATAGCCAAAAATTTCGCTGGTGTGCTTGGCCGGAGTGGCGGTGAGGCCGATACGCACGGCGTCGAAGTGCTCCAGCACCTGACGGTAGCGCGACAGATACTGGCCGGCGTCGCGGTTGGCCAGCTCGCCATCGGTCATTTCCTGATCGAGGGTGTAGCCACGGTGGGCTTCGTCGATGATCAGGCAGTCGTAGGTGTCTACCGCTGGCGGCGTGTCGGCCATGAACAGCCGCCGCGACATGGCCTGCACCGTGGCCACCTGCACGCGGGTTTCCGCCTCTGCGGCCATATCGCCAAGACGGGCCACGTTGTAGATGCGCGACAGCGGCTGGTTCTGCTCCAGCGGCGCTTCATCGAAGGCGTCCTGCGCCTGGCTGCCCAGGGCGTTGCGATCGACCAGAAACAGGATGCGCCGGAAGCGCTCGGCTTTCAGAAAACGATAGATCAAGCCAATGATGGTACGGGTCTTGCCGGTGCCGGTGGCCATGGCCAACAGCGCGCGCTGATGCCCCTGTTGCAGGTGTGCCTCCACGACGCGAATGGCCTGCTCCTGGTAATCACGCAGGCCCAGATAGCTGAAGCCTTCCTCCTGCAGACGCTGCTCGGCGGCGGCGCGGCTGCGTTTCAGGCGGTCGAGCAGACCTTCCGGGCTATGGAAGTGCGGCAAGGCGCTGGGCAAGTTGCTGAGCTCGCGCACGTCGCGAAACCAGATGCCGGACTTCTCGGCCAGCTGCGGCAAATAGGGCCGACCGTTGCAGGAGAACACGAACGGCACATGAAAATGGCCCTCGGCGTCATCGGGCCAGGCCAGAGTGCGGCCTTGCTGCTGCCAGGCGTAAACAAGGGGTTCATCCAGCGAGCTGCCGCCGAAGCCCCGCGAATAGCGCTCAGCCTGGGCAAGCTTGCCGGCCACATCTACGTTCTCGCGCTTGGCTTCAACCACGCCGATGGGAATCAAGCCGTGAAACAGCACGTAGTCGGCACGCTCGCCGTTGGGCAGCGTCCACTCGGCAATCGCACGACAGGTGCCGGCTTCAGGTCGTGCGCCCTGCTTGATGCTCAGCAGTTCGCTGTCGGCTTCCCAGCCGGCATCGCGCAGCTGCTGGTCGATCAGAATGCGCGTGAGGTCTTCATCGCGGCCCAGCTGGTCATTGAGCGCCCGACTGGCGTGGGCGACGCGGCGGCGGGTGGCCTGAGGCGTGTCGGTGCCTGACGCTGCCTCGGTGGCTTTGCGCTGCAGCTCACTCAGGTGCTTTTTGAACTCCCGCTCGCGCTGGGCCAAGGTGTCGCGATTTGCCTGGGCTTCTTTGGCCAGTGCCCTGGCTTCTTCATCCATGGCTTCGGCCAGCTCGGCATATTCGGCCTTCTCGCGGGCTTCCAGCTCGGCCAGCCGCCGTTGACCTTCGGCTTCATCGCTGAGCGTGGCCAACTCGCCACGCAGGCGCACCATTTCCTGCTGCAACTGACGCAGCTCCTGGCTGGGGTCCTGGGGCGGCTGAAAGGCGCCGGGCTTGAAGTCGGCATCGCCGAAAGCGCGGTGAAACCACACCGCCAGATTGCGGGCGACTCTAAGCCCGTCCATGGCTTCACGGTGCCGGGTACGAAACTGGTGAGTGGCCTTGTTGCCTTCGATACGCAGGGTATGAAACAGCTCGCGCACCGTGGGGTCGAGCCCCAGCGCCGAGTCGATGCGATACAGCAGGTCGCGCTGGGTGGTGTGGTGAGTGCTGCGCTGAGTGTCGCGTTCACCAGGCTCGATGCCGAGCCGCGAGGCAATATCCTGGGCCAGCGCTTCGCCCAGCTGGCGCAGCTTGATCAGGGTGGTGTTGGGGTCGTGGACAAAAGCACGCTCGGCACCCGCCGCCAGTTCGACAAACACCGGATCGTACTGAGCGAGAAACTCAAAGTTGCCCGTGTGGCTGGGCGCCTGTGCTGCCGACATCGCCTGCTTCCCTGCTGGGTGTGGAGTCAAGGCCACCCACTGATTTCATGTCAGACTTATGGGTGGCCTCAGCAGATTGCCACTAACTCAGCATATACGCCAGTCGACCAAGTATTACTTAGCGCTGCCATCGGAGCCGCGCCTCAAGACCAGCGCGGCCAGCAGTGCCGAGGCTACCATCAGCACCAGGGCGGCGGCGTTGAGCACCGGGGTGGAGCCTTCACGCAGGCGGTTGAACAGGGCGACGGTCAGCGGTGTGTCGCTGCCGGTCAGCATCACCGTGGTGTTGAAGTTCTCGAACGACATCAGAAATGCCATGGCGGCAGCGCCGAAAATGGCCGGCAGCAGCCAAGGCAGCGTGACGGTGAACCAGGCCACCAGCGGCGTGGCACCGAGGTTAAGGGCGGCTTCTTCTAGCTGCGGGTCGAACTTGCGCAGCCGAGCGGCGATCACCAGGGTGCTCAGGGTGGTAATGAAGCTCACCTGACCCATGACTACCAGCGGTGTGCCGGGGCGAAACATATCAAACTCCAGCGCCCAGGCCCGCGACATTTCGTTGGCCATGCCGCTGTAGAACACCAGTATCGACACGCCAAGGATGACGCCGGGGATCACCAGCGGCAGCAACAGCAGCAGATACAGGAACTCCTTGCCGCGAAAATGTATCCGCTCGAACAGCACCGCATTGCCACAGCCCAGCGCGACGCTGACCAACGTGACCCAGAAGGCAATCTTGACGCTGACCCACAGCGCCGACAGCAGCCCGCTGTCATGGAAAAAGCCGGTACGCCCGGCGCTGCCATCGGCGATGAACCAGTCCAGCGTAAAGCCCTTCCAGGGCAGCGACGGATAGGGCGCATCGTTGAAGGCGAAGGTCGCCGTCACCAGCAGCGGCAGCGCCAGGTAGACAAAGAAGGCGACCAGATAGGCCAGATACAAGCCATTGAACCAGCGCGAGCGTGGTACGGAACGAATCATCTGCTCACCCCATGACCTTGCGCAGCGACTGGCCGGTGAGCTTGAGCCCGAGCCAGACGATCAGCGACGACAGCACCAGCAGCAACACGCCAAGCGCTGCCCCCTGCTCCCAGTTAAAGCGGGTAATGAACTGGGTGAATATCTGGCCGGTAAACCAGGCGCTGTCCTTGCCACCCATCAGGATCGGCGTGAGATAGCTGCCCAAGGTCAGCATGAACACCACGATGCAGCCGGAGACGATGCCGGGCATGGCCCAGGGCACGACGATTTCACGCATCACCGTGGCATGGCCGCCGCCCAGGTCGTAGCCGGCCTCGACCAGGTTGTCGTCCATGCCTTCCAACGTGGTCACCAGCGGCACCACCATGAACAGCAGGCCGTTGTAGACCAGCCCGATGATCACCGCCACGTCGTTGTAGAGCATTTCCACCGGGCCGTCGGCCCAGCCGAGGGCTTGCAGCCAGGCGCTGAACAGCCCGCTTTCGCGCAGCAGGATCATCCAGCCGTAGGTGCGTACCAGCTCGCTGGCCCAGAACGGCACCAGGCAAGCCAGAAACAGCCAGCCCTTGGCACGCCCACGCGCCAGCCGGGCGATATACCAGGCCACCGGGAAGGCAATGATCAGCGTGATCAGGGTGGTAAACAGCGACATCACCCCGGTACGCAGAAAGGTGCGCCAGTAGTAGGACTCGGTAAAGAAGTTGCGGTACTGATCCACACCGAAGGCCAGGGTGTCCCAGCTTTCGCGCACCTGGAACGAGACCCGCAGCATCTGCACGTGGGGCAGCAGCACCAGCAGCACAATCCACAGCGCGAAGGGAGTGAGCAGCAGCCACAGTGACAGGCGTCCGGTCGACCGCATCAGTTGGCCTCCGCGGCAAATACCCGCGCGAGCTGTGGGTCCCAGGCCAGCTCAACGCTGCTGCCCTCTTGCGGCACTGGCACGCTGCCATCCTGAGGCAGGCGCACATAGAAGCTCTCACCAGCGGCTTCGACCTCCACCCGGCTATTGGCACCGTCGAACAGCGTGGTGCGCACCTGGGCAGATAGCGTGCAGTGCCCTGGCGCCGGACTGCCTAACATCAGCGACTCGGGACGGATAAACAGCTCGACGCTGTCTCCAATTGTGGGGGCTACAACTAGGGGGGCGCCCACTGCCGGTTTGCTCTGCTCGCTGGCACCCGCCAGACGCCCGCTGACACGACGGCCATCCGCCAGCGCAATCTGCGCCAGCTCGCCTTCCCTCGCAATCAGCTTGCCGCTCAGGCGGTTGTTGTCGCCAACGAAGCTCGCCACAAAGGGCGTCGCCGGCTCGCGGTACAGCGCTTCCGGAGACGCTACCTGGTCAAAGCGGCCGTCGCGCATGACTGCGACGCGGTCTGACATCACCAGCGCTTCGGACTGATCGTGGGTGATGTAGACAAAGGTGGTGCCAAAGGCTTTCTGCAGGTTCTTGAGTTCGACCTTCATCTGGTCGCGCAGCTTCAGATCCAGCGCACCCAGCGGCTCATCGAGCAGCAGCAGAGTGGGCTCCAGCACCAGGCAGCGCGCCAGCGCCACCCGCTGACGCTGACCACCGGAAAGCTGCTGCGGAAAACGTGCTTCCATGCCGGCCAGCCCGACCTGCTCCAGCACGCCGGCAATGCGCTGGCGACGCTCGGCGGCGGGCACCTTGCGACGCTTCAGGCCATAGGCGATGTTGTCGCCCACGCTCATGGTGGGAAACAGCGCCAGATGCTGGAAGACCATGTTGACCGGTCGGCGATTGGGAGCGACATCGTTCATGTGCTGTCCGCGAATGATGATATCGCCCGAGTCGGGACGCTCGAACCCGGCCAGCAAACGCAGCAATGTGGTCTTGCCGCAGCCCGAGGGACCGAGAATGGAAAAGAAACTCCCCGCAGGGATTTCAAGCGACACCTGGTCCACCGCCGTGTGTGATCCAAAGCGGCGAACCAGGTTTTTGCAGTGCAAGTCGATATCCACTGCCATGCCGATTACTTGGCGGCCTGAACGCGATCCAGCACCTGACCCTCTTCGGTTTCAAGGCCCGGCGGCACCGGCGGATACCACTTGATGTTGCTGATCGCGTCTTCATCGAAGCTGGCGCGATAGGCATCACGCAGCTCGGCCCCGACAAACTCGTCGGCACCTTGCGATGCGGTGAAGTTGCCCGAGGCGTTGGTGATCTTGGCGGCAATCTCCGGCTGCATCACGAAGTTGATCCACTGATAGGCGGCATCTTCGTTTTCGCTGCGGCGCGGAATGGCGAAGGTGTCGATCCAGCCAAGCGCACCCGATTCCGGCGCCACGAAGTTGATTTCGGGATCTTCGGCATGCAGCTTCCAGCCGCCGGCATCCCAGGCCATGGCGGCCTTCACTTCGCCGGTACGCAGCAGCGACAGCAGCTGATCGCCGCCGGTCCAGTAGGTCTTCACATTGGCCTTGCAGTCGATCAGCTTGTCTTCCACCTGAGCGAGAATATCGGCATAGGCGTCCTTGTCGTCATAGGCGGCGAAGGGGTCCAGCCCCATGGCGAAAGCGAAGCCCATCAGCGTCGGGCGCTTCAGCCGGTAGCTGACCTGGCCGGCAACCTCTTCGTTGCACAGATCGGTATAGTCGGTGACGCTGTCTTTCACGCTGTCATGCACGATCAGCCCGCTGGTGCCCCACACCGCCGGCACGCCGTAATATTCACCGTCAAGCTCGGTGGCCTGCTGGGTCGCCTCGACCATCGAGGCCTGGATGTTGGCGCCCTCCAGCCGGCTGTAGTCCACCGGCTTGTAGACATTGAACTGGCGCTGCACGCCGACAATGCGGTCCTGACTGGGCTGAGCCAGATCAAAGCCCGCACCGCCGGTGGCGCGCAGCTTGGAAATCATGTCCTCGTTGTTCGACAGGGTGATCTGCACATCGATGCCGGTCTGCTCTTCGAAGGCGGCGACCACCTCATCAGGCGCATAGCCTCCCCAGGTGATGATCCTCAGCTCCTCGGCCGAGGCCGAACCTGCCGCCAAGCCCAGGACCGAGGCCATGGTGACCGCTGTTAGTGCTGTTGTGCGCATCATCGTCATGTGTATTCCCTTCCAGATAACTGAACGAATATTCGTCGATGGTTATAAACCCCATCAGGTTATAACCCACTTGTGACGGCATTGTGAAAGCACACCCACTAACGAAAGGCTTCAGATACACCCCGCCGGCAGGCCCACAGCAACACTACCAGCAGTCTCCTGTCCGAGCCTGCTGGCCAGCGTCTGCCGCATCAACGATAGCGCTGTCAGCCCAGCGAACCAGGCGCAGTCTCAGGCCGGGTCGGGTGACGCACCGCGGGCGTTGGTATCGCCATGGGGGTCGGCCACGTTCATCTCGGCAGCCGGCAGGTTCTCACTTGAACCTTCGCGCGCACCCACGTGTGAGCCCTCGCGTGCACTCTCTCCTGAGCTCTTACGAGAGCCGCGCGGGGTCCAGTCTGGCTGACCATCCAAGCGGCCGCCGCCCACGCCTTCCATGCCTACGCTGATGCGCGGCACGCCAAGGGTCAGCTCCTGCTCTTCCATGCGCCGCTTGAGCAGCAGGTTGAAGGCGCGCATCACGTCCCACTGCATTTCGGGGGCGGTACGAAAACGCATTCGCAGTATCGCGCAGCCATCTTCAAAACTGTGCACGCCCTGCATCTCCAGCGGCGACCAGATGTGGTGTCGCATCATCGGGTCCTGGCGCAGCGCCAGGGCTGTCTCCTGCATCAGCTGGATGGCGTCGTCGATCTTCATGTCGTAGGGAATGCGGATCTTCATCAGGGTGATGCCAAACTGACGCGACATGTTGTGAATCGAGTCGATGCGGCTGAAGGTGATGATGTGCACGATGCCGTCCAGATCGCGCAGCCGCACGGTACGCAGGGTCAGGCCCTCGACGGTGCCCATGTGGCTGTTGATGCGCACGAAGTCATCTACCGCCAGCGAGTCCTCGATCAGGATGAAAATGCCGGTAATCAAGTCCTGCACCAGCGTCTGGGCGCCGAAGCCCAGGGCCAGGCCGATGACACCGGCACCGGCCAGCAGCGGCGTGACGTTGACGCCGAGATTGGCCAGGCCGACGATCGAGGCAATGATCACGATGGTGATGAAGATGACGTTGCGGATCATCGGCTTGATGGTCCGCGCTCGCGACAGATTGACGCGACGCCCCCGAGCGCTCGCCGACGCCATCAGCGCACGCTGAATGGCGGTATCGGCAAATATCCAGACCAGCCAGGCAATCAGCACCGTGAAGCCGATGGCCAATAGCGCCTGGCCGATTCGCACGCTGGCCACACCCTGCTGACCGATACCGAGCAGCGACCCGCCCCATACCTGCATGAATAGCTCGCCGAAGGCGAACCAGGCCATCACCCTGTACAGCACATAGCCAAAGCGCTCCAGCCGCTGACGGTATTCGCTGCGACGACGTGTCGTACGGCTGCGGCGCTCATCATGGCGTCGTATCAGGCCGACCACGACCAGCGTCAATACCAGCAGCGATGCGGAGATGATCGAGCGGGCCAGCGCCGTTCCCACATCTCCGCCGGTAATGAAGATAGCCACCAGCGAGCCGCCCACCATCAGCAGCGCCGGCACGTGCCAGAGCCCGCCCAGCACACGCACCATTTCTGCCACACCGCTACTGTCGCGCCGATAATGGTAAGGACGATTGCGAATCAGATGACGCACCGGGCGCTTGAAGCGAATGATGAAGCGCACGCTGAGAATCGCCGCCAGAACGTTAGTCAGCACCGACAGCAGGTTCGACAGATCATCACCGATAATTCCCGTGATGCGGGTGGTACTCAACGCATCACCCAGCGCGATGATGGCGCCGATCATGAACAGCGGTCGCAGACTGTCGCGGTGCAGTATCTGCACTGCCGTGAAGCGGTGGCCCGTGGTGAACACCGAAATAACCGTTTCCACCACCACCGACAGCACTCGCCCGCACAGCGCGACATAAGCGACCACCAGGGCAGCGGTTCGCCCGGCGCTTTCCGGCACAAACTGGGCGCTGCCCAGAGTCACGGCAAACGACAAGGCCCAGGGCAGCAGCCGGCGCAGAAAATGGAATGCCAGCAGGCCGCCTGTCGGCTCTCGCGGCAGATCCAGCGGCCAGCCACGCCGTGCAGCGACCATTCGCCCCAGCCCCACGAATATCACCAGCAGGATGGCCCAGATGGCCAACAGAATGACCATCTCGATGGCAAAGCGCGCGAGCTCGGCATTGCCGGTGGCAACCAGCAGCTCGGTCCAGTCGGTCCAGCCCTGACGTAGCTGCCGTTTCCATTCAAGCAGCGGCGACTGCTCTGAGCTTGCCTGCTGGCCAAGGTCGGTGAAGGTATCCGCCAAGGCGCCAAGCAGCCCCTGCTGAGTGGTCAGCCCCTCATTCTCTACTACCTGGCTGTTGGCCTGGCGCAGCGCCTCGAGGTCTTCCAGCAGTCTCTTGCGTTGCTCATCGTTTTCCAGGGTGGCAATGATCTGATCCAGCGACTGCTGCAATTCTGCGGGCTTATGGGATTCTTCCGACTTGTCGCCACCGACACCGAACGGCAGGGTCTGGCCAGATGCTGTCGGCGACAGCGATAACGACAGCAGCAGCAATAACAACAGGCCAGCAAGGGCCGCCAACCGGCGAGGCGCAAAAAATGACATCGGGTCTCCATTCCAAAGGACTCAGCGCATCCTGAACTTTCACGACAGTATGTTAGCCTGCCATCACGATGCTTCACAGGATGCCGCCATGACGCCGCAATCGCCACCCACAGTGCTCAATGCTGCAGGAAGCTGTCGCCGGGTTGGTGTGGAAATCGAGTTCGCTGGCCTGTTGCCCCGCGCGACAGCCGAGCTGGTCAATGCCCTGTTCGGCGGCGAGCTGGAGACCACCAGCGCCCATCGCCAGTGGGTGCGCGGCACACGCTGGGGCGATTTCCGCATCGAGCTGGACACCCAGTACGCCCACCCCGATGAGCGACTGATGCATCCCGCGGCTTCCCACGACAGCGAATGGGAACGCATGCGTCGCGACCTGCATGCGCGCACCCGCGAGCTGATTGGTGACGTCGCCACGGGCCTGGTGCCTACCGAGGTCGTGTGTCCGCCGGTGCCCTGGGATGAGCTCGAAGCGCTGGACAGGCTGTTCGACGTCTTGCGCCAGCATGGCGCCAAGGGCACCGATGCCAGCCTGCTTTACGGCTTCGGCCTGCATCTCAACCCCGAAGTGCCGTCGCTCGAGGTGGAGTCAATTCTGGCTCACCTGAGAGCCTATCTGCTCTCGGCAATCTGGCTGCGGGAACAGATCCAGGTGGATATCACCCGCGAGATGCTGCCCCATGCCAATCCTTTTCCCCGTGACTATGCCTTGCTGATATTGGCGCCGAGTTACGCTCCGAACCTGACGACACTGATCGACGACTATCTGGTACATAACCCCACTCGCAATCGCGAACTCGACATGCTGCCGCTGTTTGCCTATCTGGCGCCGGACCACCCTCACCTGCTGCTGCGTGGCCCCTTGGTAAAACCGCGCCCGACCTTTCATTACCGGCTGCCCAATGCCCAGCTCTCCGAGCCTGGCTGGGGCGCAGTCACCGAATGGAACCGCTGGCTTGAGGTCGAGCGCCTGGCGGCGACGCCAGACACCCTGGCCGAGCGCAGCGCCGAGTATCTTGCCCGCCACCGGCCTTCTCGCCTGGTGCGCTGGTTCAAGACCCTGCGCCGCAGGATGCTGGGGTCATGAGTGCTCAGCCTGGGACCCAATACTCGGGGCAACGTCCGCAATCACGCCCAGTCATCGGCATCACCACCTCTGATGCCAAGAGTCAGATTGCCTGGTGGTTCGACTGGTTTGCGGTGTGGCGTCATGGCGGGCAGCCGCTGAGGCTGTCGCCATCACGACCGTTACCGGAGCGACTCGATGGGCTGATCATCGGCGGCGGCGACGATATCCAGGCGCATCTCTATGGCGGCGAAGTGCAGCTTGACGTGCGCGTTGATCCCGAGCGCGACGAGCTTGAGCTGCGCCTGCTCGAGCGTTTCATTCCCCAGGGCACGCCGGTGCTGGGCATCTGCCGTGGCGCGCAGCTGATCAATGTGCACCTAGGCGGCACCCTGGACCCGGATATCTACACCAGCCACGAAGGCCTCAAGCGCAGACGCACGGTGCTGCCGCGCAAGACCGTGGATATCGTCGGCGACAGCCAGCTCAACCGCATCCTCAAGGTGACCTGGTGTCGCATCAACAGCCTGCACCACCAGGCCGTGCTAGAGGCCGGCGAAGGCATCGAGATCGTCGCCCGGGACCGCGATGGCCTGGTGCAGGGCATCGAATCCACCCGACACGACTTTCTGATCGGCGTGCAGTGGCACCCGGAGTGGCTGGTGTTCAACCGCCCACAGCAGCGTCTGATTCGTGCGCTAGTGAAAGCCGCCGCAGCCGCGACCGGCGCTAACACCAAAGCTCACACAGACAAAAACACCCACCAACAAACAGGTGTCTCTCAATGACTCGCGTATCCAGCGTCACTCACTCAGTCACCCTGCCCGCCACCCCACATGAGCCCGCCATCGAGCTGCCCGCCATCGGACAGGGCACCTGGTACATGGGTGAAGGGCTGGCTCCCCACGCCGACGAGGTTCGCGCCCTCCAGCAGGGGCTCGAACTCGGCATGACATTGATCGACACCGCCGAAATGTATGCGGAAGGCGGCGCTGAAAAAGTGGTGGGTGACGCGCTGGCCGACCGCCGCGACCAGGCCTTTGTGGTCTCCAAGCTTTATCCCTGGAACGCTGGGCGCGACTCGGCGATTGCCGCCTGCGAGGCCAGCCTTTCACGGCTGGGTACGGACTATCTCGATCTTTACCTGCTGCACTGGCCCGGCGGCACTCCCCTCGACGAGACCCTGGAAGCCTTCGAGCGGCTGCGCGAAGCCGGCAAGATCCGCCGTTTTGGCGTTTCCAACTTTGACGTCGACGATATGGCCGAGCTGCATGATCTGCCTGGTGGTAACGCCTGCGCGGTCAATCAGGTGCTCTATCACTTGGGTTCGCGAGGCATCGAACACTCGCTGCGACCCTGGCAGCGCGAACATGACATACCGCTGATGGGCTACTGCCCGCTGGCCCAGGGCGGGCGGCTGCGCGACAACCTGCTTGGGCATCCCGATGTCCGCGCGATGGCCGAGCAGCACGGCCTCAGCGCCGCCCAGGTGCTGCTTGCCTGGGCGATCCGCCCGACTGCGGGGCTGCGCGACATGATCGCCATTCCCAAGGCGGTACAGCCTGCCCACGTACGCGACAACGCCGCCGCTCTCGAGGTGATTCTCGAAGACGACGCCCTGGCCCGACTGGACGCCGCTTTTCCAGCTCCTGATCGCAAGACACCGCTGGATATCGTCTGAAATGCCACCGAGCAGGTTTTCGTAAGGGGCCGGTTTATTGGGCAATCTCCCGCTGCCCTATCGGGATCAGCCTACAAGCGTTGCGTCCAGGGTGATCGAGGCGGTAAACAGCTTGGAGATCGGGCAGTTGTCCTTGGCATCCTGCACGGCCTTGTCGAAGGCGGCCCGATTCGCGCCTGGCACCCGCGCGCTGGTTTCCAAATGCACGCTGGTGATGATCAGGCTGTCCGGCACCAGGGTTACCGTGGCCTGGGTGTCGATCTGCTCCGGCTCGAAGCCGGCCTCACCCAGCATCAGCGCCAGTGCCATGGAAAAACAGCCGGCGTGGGCCGCACCGACCAGCTCTTCGGGATTGATACCTGTCACACCCTCGAAGCGGGTATCGAAGCCGTACGGCAGGGAGGAAAGCGCACCGCTCTGGGTTGAAAGGCTGCCCATGCCCTCCTTGACGCTGCCTTTCCACTGGGCGCTGGCGGTTTTCTGAATGCTCATGTTGGCTCCATTTTTGTAATCGATGTCTTTAAAACGGGGCTAGCCTGCAACCCTGTCTGCCAAGATGGCACAGGCCCTCGACTAATGCGACGTCGCTATCTCAATACAAGCTATGCACGGCGCTGTACGGCCAGCGACTCCGCCAGCTGCTGGCGGCCGATCTCCTGTGTGCGCTGCTGGTTACGCTCGGAAATGCTCTCGGGATCAGAGCGGTAAGCCGGCCCACGTGCAGAACAACGCCCTCACCCGCCTGGACGCCGCCTTTCCTGCCCCGGGTCGCAAGACACCGCTGGATATCGTCTGAAATGCCACTGGCCAGGTGTTGTGGGAGGCCAGCTTGTAGCAGACTGTGCACAAGCACACTTGGCCAAGGATGCACTGGCCAGGTGTTGTGGGAAGCCAATTTATTGGGCGATAGAGGCCGAAGGCCTCCCGATGACGCCAACCGCTCTCAAGCAGCCGCTCTCAAGCAACAACTCCGGGCGCCTGCCGGCGCCATCGCCCAGCAAAGCTGGCCTCTTAACAGAGGAAAGGTGCCTTCGGGCATGCTCCCGTGACCACACAATGCCCCGAGCAGGGTTGCACAAGAGGCCAGCATATTGGGCGTTCCGCTGCTGCTCCTTTATAGGCCTTATAGGCCTTAGCTTTCGAGAGTCGCGTCCAGGGTGATCGAGGCGGTAAACAGTTTGGAAACCGGGCAGTTGTCCTTGGCGTCCTGAGCGGCCTTGTCGAAGGCGGCCTGATCCGCGCCCGGCACCCGCGCGCTGGTCTTCAAATGCACGCTGGTGATGGTCAGGCTGTCCGGCTCCAGGGTTACCGTGGCCTGGGTGTCGATCTGCTCCGGCTCGAAGCCAGCCTCACCCAGCATCATCGAAAATGCCATGGAGAAACAGCTGGCGTGAGCCGCACCGACCAGCTCTTCGGGATTGGTACCTGCCTCACCCTCGAAGCGGGTATTGAAGCCGTAGGGCTGGGAAGAAAGCGCACCGCTCTCGGTTGAAACGTTGCCCTTGCCCTGCTTGACGCTGCCTTTCCACTGGGCGCTGGCGGTTTTCTTAATGCTCATGTTGGCTCCTTGGTTTTGTTAACTGCACTAGGTGCATTGCACACACTTCATTGAACGGGGCTTGCCTGCAGCCCTGCCTACCAAGATGGCACAGCCCATCATCAAACGCGACGTTGCTAGCTCAATACAAGCTATCTCAACACAAGCTATGCCCGGCGCAGTGCGGCCAGCGACTCCGCCAGCTGCCGGCGACCGATCTCCTGCATGCGCTGCTGGTTACGCTCGGGAATGTTCTCGGGATCGGGATAGTGCGCCAGGGCGCGCTCGATGCTTTCTTCGCGCAGCAGATGAAACACCGGCCAGGGTGAGCGGTTGGTGTAATTGGCCGCGTCATCTTCCTCGGCACCGTCGAAACAGTAGTCGGGATGAAAACTGGCCAGCTGGTAAACACCTTCGTAGCCTCGATCTTCCAGCAGCGCCTCGGCCAACCCCAGCAGATCCAGGTAGTCGTCGAAATCATCGACGCCTTCGGTCAGCACGATCAGCGTCGTCTCGATTTCGGGCTCGTTGTCGAGCCGCCGGCATTCATCGATCAGCCCATGCATTGCCTCCACCGGATCACTGGCCGCCAGGCCGACGAAGCGCACCGTCTGCTGAACGATCTCACGCCCGGCAAAGGGGCAAACATTGTGCCCGACAACAAAGGACTCGACCCAGGCACGGGTCGCGGCAAGCGGGCAAACAGCAGATGAGCTCATGGCGATTCTCGCGGCGGGTAATCGCCCATCATACCCTGCTCATTCATCGCGCCGCGATGCCAGGCGGTCGGCCAGACGGGTCGGCTCCGGCAGCTTGGTGCGGCCCAGACAGGCGATCACCCAGTCCAGCGCCGTGGCCAGGCACAGCCGATGGCCCGGCGAGACAAACACCGGCTTGACCCTGGGCCGCGTGCGCAGCACCGCGCCGATGACCTCGTCCGCGCGCGAGTCTTCCAGCAGCGTCCAATCGCCGCGCTCGGGCCCCGGTTCGTCATGGCGACCGGTCAGCCGCGACTTGGCCACGCCGATGGTGGGCAAATCCAGCCATAGCCCCAGGTGGCTGGCGACACCCAGCCGACGCGGATGAGCGATGCCGTGGCCATCGACCATCACCAGCTGCACCTCATGCTTGAGCCTGGCAAAGGCGCCGAGCGCCGCCGGCAGTTCACGAAACGACAGCAGCCCCGGAATATACGGCATTCGCGTCGGCTCACGGTGCACCAGCTGCTCCACCACCTCAAGCGACGGCCAGGCCAGCACCACCACCGCCGCCCGGGTAATCTCACCGTGCTGTTCGAAGCCGATATCCACGCCGGCGATGTGGCGCACCGCATCGATGCGATCGTCATGCTCCACGCGCACCGCCAGCTGGCGCTGCAGGGCCACCGCATCGCGGGGCGCCAGGTTCCACTCGTGCAGCGCTGGCGTGATCATGATCATTCTCCTGATTATTCGGTGGCTTACACGTTAGGATAGGCCCTCTGGGTTTTCTTTTCGTACAACCCTTGGAACACTTTTTACCTTTGCAATAGCGGAGCCGCACCGTGAAGTTGATCCACACCGCCGACTGGCACCTGGGCCAGAGCTTCCACGGCCAGGAGCGCTTCGAGGAGCACCGCCTGTTCCTCGACTGGCTGCTGACCACCCTGGAGGAGCGCCAGGCCGATGCGCTGCTGGTGGCCGGCGATATCTTCGATGTGGTCAACCCCTCGCTGCGCGCCCAGGAGCTGCTGTACGACTTTATCGTGCGCGCCCACCGGCGCCTGCCGATGCTGGATATCGTGCTGATCGCCGGCAACCACGACAGCGGCAACCGTATTGAGCTGCCTGCCCCGCTGATGCGCAGCCTGCGCACCCACGCCCTGGGCCGCGTGGCCTGGCTGGACGACGGCGAGCTGGACGCCCAGCGCCTGCTGGTGCCGCTGACCGACGCCAGCGGCGAAACTCGCGCCTGGTGCCTGGCGCTGCCTTTCCTGCGCCCTGCCGAGGTCACCGGGCGAAGTTTGCAAAATGGCAATGGCAACAGCGACGCCAACGACTACCCCGCCGGGATTGCCCGAGTGCATGAGGCACTGATCCAGGCAGCGCGCAAACAGCGCCAGCCCGATCAGGCTCTGGTGGCCATGAGCCATGCCCACCTGCACGGCGCGACGGTATCGGAGCACAGCGAGCGGCCCATCGTGATCGGCGGTGAGGAATCCATTTCGGCGGCACTGTTTCCCGACGACATCGCCTATGTGGCGCTGGGCCACCTGCACCGCGCCCAACAGGTCGGCGAGCCGCGCATTCGCTACAGCGGCAGCCCTCTGCCGATGGATTTCAGCGAAGTGGACTACCCCCATCAGGTGGTCGAAGTCCGCCTCGACGGCGCGGCGCTGGCCAGCACTGAATCACTGCCGATTCCGCGCCCGGTGGCGATGCGGCGCCTTGGCCCGGCACCGCTGGAGACCATCGAGCAACAGCTTGCCGCGCTCGATCACAACCCCGAACTGCCTCGAGAGCGCTGGCCGTGGCTCGAAGTCAGCGTGACTCTCGATGCTCCGGTGCCGGATCTGCGCTCACGCGTTGAAGCTGCGCTTGGCGACAAGGCCGTGCGACTGCTGCGCCTCAAGCGCCAACTGCCCGAGCAGAACACGCAGCGCCCCGATGCCAGGCTGTCGCTTGCCGATATCACACCCCGCGAGCTGTTCAGCCGCACCTGGCAGCAGCGCTGGAACGAGCCGCCGGGCGACGAAGTGCTGGCCGACTTTGACCGGCTGCAGCAGGACGTGCTGGACGGCGATGCTGACGCTGACACAAGCGAGCCAAGCGGCAAGCCAGACGCCAGCGCAGCGGAGAAAAGCACATGAAGATTCTGGCGCTGCGCCTGGCCAACCTGGCCTCGATTCCCGGACCGCTGACGCTCGACTTCACCACGCCGCCGCTGCGCGATGCCGGGCTGTTCGCGATTACCGGCCCCACCGGCGCCGGCAAGAGCACGCTGCTTGATGCGCTGTGTCTGGCGCTGTATGGCAACACGCCACGGCTGCGCCAGGCGCCCTCTCGCGATAGCCAGATCGACGACAGCGACGGCTCGGCGCTTGTCACCAATGACCCTCGCACGCTGCTGCGGCGTGGCACCGCTTCGGGGTTTGCCGAGGTTGATTTCATTGGCCGTGATGGACGTCGCTATCGCGCACGCTGGGCAGTGCGCCGCGCCAGAGACAAGGCCAGCGGCAGGCTGCAGGCCGTCGAACAGTCGCTCACCGACCTGGATAGCGAGCAGCTGCTGACCGCCCAGAAACGCGAGTTCGCCGAGCTGTTGCCGGAGCGCCTCGGCCTCAACTTTGAACAGTTCACCCGTGCCGTGCTGCTGGCCCAGAGCGAGTTTTCCGCCTTCCTCACGGCCAACGACAACGAGCGCAGCGAGCTGCTGGAGAAGCTGACCGACACCGCCGAGTACTCGGCGATCTCCAAGGCGGCCTATGCCCGCAGCAAAGCCGCCCGGGGCGCGCTAGCCGTCATCGAGGCCAGGCTCGCCGATCAGGCCCCGGCCGATGCCGACACCCGCCAGGCCATGGAGGCCGCCGAGCAAAGTGCCGAGCAGACGCTGACCGCACTGCGTAACGACAACAGCGCTCTTGATCGGCAGCAGCATTGGCTCGACGAAGATCAGCGGCTGAACACGCGGCTGAGCGAAGGCCAGCAACAGCACGCTCAGGCGATTCAACAGGCACAGGCGCTGGCCGACCAGCGCAATGACGATCAGTGGCAGACGCTGATCGCCCCTGAGCGCCACCATCTGACCCGCCACGCCAGCCTGGCCGAGTCGATCACTCGCTATCGTCAGCAGCTGGAAGATGGCCGCCAGGCGCTCGGCCAGTCCGCCAAGGCGCTTGACCGCGCCAAACTGGCCGACAGCGACGCCGAACAGGCGCTCGCTCAGGCCAGCCAGCAGCGAGAGCAGGCCGAGCCGGCGCTGCGCCGTGCCCGGGAGCTGACCCACCGCCTGGCCGAGCTCGATCGACGCCTCGCCGAGCTCAAGGCGCAGTCAGACAAGCGCAACGCTGAAGCAGCCCAGCTCAGCACCCAGCGCCTTGACGCCGAGGCCCAGCAGGCCAGCGACCTCAAAGCCCAGAGTGACTGGCAGGCCACCCTCAGCGCTCACCTTGACCCTCAGAACGGCGAGCACGACAACATCAATGCCGCGCGTGATAGCTGGCGCAGGGCTCACGACGCCGCCGCTCACCGCCATCTTGCCCTGAGCGAGCTGGCCACCGCCTGGCGCGAGGCGCACAGTGCCAATCAGCATCACCAGGTGCTAAAGACTCAACAGCAGCAAGACGAAGCCAGGCTGGAGACACTAAAGACCAAGGGCCAGGCCGCTCGTCAGCGGCTGGATGAGCTGACCCGCGATCATCAGAATGTGAGCCAGCACATCGAACGGCTGCGCGTAGTCAGAAGCGAAAGCGTGGCCAGGCTACGCCAGCAGCTCGACGACGACACGCCCTGCCCGGTATGCGGCGGCATGGAACACCCGTGGCGGCATCATCCGCCGGTTACGCCAGAGGCCGCCCAGCTTGCCGCCACCCAACAAGAAGAGCAGCGCCAGTTGGATGAAGCGGAGAAAGCGCTTAACGCAGCCCGGGATGCGCACCATGAGCTTCAGGGCGAATATCGCACCCTGAGCCTGGGCCTGACCCAGGGTCTGAAGGCGCTGACCGAGACTGAGGCCCAGCTGAATAGCACTCAGCAAACGCTGATCGCCCACCCACTGCACGCCGAGCTGAATGCCATTGCCCACGACGAGCGTGACGGCTGGATCGCCGCCGAGCGCGCCAGCAGTCAAACAGCCCGCGACGATGCGGCCAAGCACCTGACCGCCCTCAACGAAGCCGAGCAGGCTCTGGCGCCGCTGGCTGAGCGCCTGCGTCAGCACGAGCTGACGCTGATCCAGCTGAACACCCAGCAGGAGAATGTCAAAGACGATTGCCAGCGCCTGGCCGAGCAGCTCACGCCGCTCAAGGCAGAGCAGGAGCAGCAGGCCAAGCTACTTGCCGAGGCATTGGGCGATCATCCCAGCGTCGATAGCTGGCAACAGAGCCTGGACGACCGGCTAAGCTCGGCCCGCCAGGCCCGAGAACAAACCCGCCAGCAGCTGCATGCCGCTATCAACGCGCAGCAGCGTCTGGAGCAACAGCAGCAGCATCGCCAGCAGCAGCTCGACGAGGCCAGCGCCGAGCACGACGCGCTGAGCGCAAGGCTTGATGAGTGGCGACACCGCCACCCGACGCTGGACGACGCCACCCTCGCCCGCCTGCTGGCGGAAGATGACAGCGAGATTCAGGCTCGAGCCCGGCGGCTCAAGGAGGCTGACAATGCCCTGGCACGCGCCGCCAGCGCCGTGGACGAACGCCGCCTGGCGCTGATCGAACATCGTAGCAACCAGGAGTTGGCGGTCGAGGTTTCAGACGACGACCCTGGCAACGACAGCGATGATGCTCCACATCCGCTGCTGAGCCCTGCGGCAGCCAACGCTATCGAGCAGCGCCGCACTCAGCTGGAACATCGCCGCCGCGAGCTTGCGCCCAAGCTGGCCGAGGCTCAAAGTGCCCGTGACGCCGCGCTCAATGCGCGAATGGACGACGACCGCCGCCGCCAGCAGCAGCGCGACGGCGAGAGCGAGCGTGAACATGCCCGCCAGCAGCTGGTCCGCTGGGGCAGCATCAGCGAGCTGATCGGCGCCTCCGATGGCAAGACCTTCCGCCGCATCGCCCAGGCCTGGAACCTGGAGCGGCTGCTGGAACAGGCCAATCTGCATCTGGCTGGCCTGACCCGCCGCTATCGGCTAGAGCGCGGCGGCAGCGAGCTGGGCCTGCTGGTGATCGACCGCGACATGGGCGACGAGCGGCGCTCGGTGCATTCGCTGTCCGGCGGCGAGATGTTTCTGGTATCGCTGGCCCTGGCGCTGGGGCTGGCTTCACTGACCTCCGGCGAGCTGGCCATCGAATCGCTGTTCATCGACGAGGGCTTCGGCTCGCTGGACCCGCAGTCGCTGGCACTGGCCATGGAGGCGCTGGACGGCCTGCAGGCCCAGGGACGTCGCGTCGGGGTAATTTCTCACGTGCAGGAAATGCACGAACGTATTCCGGTGCAGGTGCGCATCGAGCCGCTGGGCAATGGCACCAGTCAGGCGCGCATCACGAGCAATGGATAACCTGCTGACAATCAGCGACAACAAGGAGACCCACATGCATATCGGCATCCTGACCATGACCTTTTCAATGCCCGGATGCGGCTCTCTGAAGGAGAAGCGCCAGCGCATGGGCGGCATGCACGAACGCTTCGGGCGCAACCCGGCGGTGGCGGTCTGCGAGAGCGGCGAGCACGACAGGCACGACGCCAGCGAGTGGTCCTTCGTGGTCGCAGCCAGGACGCAACGCGAGGCCGAGTCGCTGTGCAGCGAGATCGAGGGCAAGCTACAGCGCACCGTCGACGGGCGCGTGATGAACGTAACGCGGGAGTTCCTGTAGCCCTGCAGCACCGCCCCCGGCTGCATGGTAGGCTTTGCTCATATTAACGCTTGAGGAATTCAAGATGACCGCTACCGAGATGCTTGAGCGCCTGGTAGGCTTTGCCACCGTTTCCCGCGACTCCAATCTGGAACTGATCGCCTTTGTCGAGGACTGGCTGAGCCGCCACGGCGTCGAGTCGTGGCGGATCAACAGTGACGACGGCCGCAAGGCCAACCTGCTGGCCCGCATTGGCCCCGCGGTGGAAGGCGGCGTGGTGCTGTCCGGCCACACCGATGTGGTGCCGGTGGACGGCCAGCCCTGGTCTACCGATCCTTTCACGCTGATCGACGGCGGCGATGACCGCCTGTACGGGCGCGGCACCTGCGACATGAAAGGCTTTATCGCCTGCGCCCTGGCCGAGGTGCCCATATGGGTCACGCTGCCGTTGAAAAAACCGATCTACCTGGCTTTTTCCTACGACGAAGAAGTGGGCTGTCTCGGGGCGCCGCGCATGATCGAGCGTCTGATGAGCGATCAGCCCCGCCCGTCGGCGGTGATCGTCGGCGAGCCAACCCTGATGCAGCCGGTGGTGGCGCACAAAGGCAGCACCAACCTGCGCACCCTGGTCACCGGCCGGGCCGCGCATTCAAGCCAGGTGAATCAGGGCGTTTCTGCTATTCACATAGCGGCCCGTCTGGTCACCCGTATCGAAGACATCATGTCTGATCTGCGCGCCGAAGGCCGCATCGACGAAGCCTTCAACGTCGCCCATTCCAGCCTGCACGTAGGCAAGATTCAGGGCGGCACGGCGATCAACATCATGGCCAGGGAATGCCAGTTCGACTGGGAAATCCGCCACCTGCCAGATGACCGCTTCGACGACCTGCTGGCCAGGGTGAACGACTTTGCCGCCACCCTGGAAGCAGAAATGCAGATGCGCTCACCGGAGTGCAGCATTCACACCGAGCAGCTCACCAACACCGTGCCTGCGCTGGCCGACCAGAATAATCAGGAAGTGCTGGAGCTGTGCTATGCGCTGCTGCTCGGCCAGCAGCCCTCGGGTGCCGTGGCCTATGCCACCGAAGCCGGCCAGTTCCAGCGAGCGGGTCTGCCAACGGTCATCTGCGGGCCCGGCAGCATCGCCCAGGCCCATCAGCCGGACGAATATATCGAGCGCGAGCAGCTTGATGCCGGCAGCGATTTCATGCGCGCCCTGGGCGCGAAACTGGTAACGGAATTCTGAACATGCCAAGACTATGGATCATCAAGACCGGCGATGCTTTCCCCGAAGTTGTCACTGAGCAGGGAGACTTCGAGGACCTGTTTCTGGCCGTGCTACGTCCGCTGGCAGAAGCCAACCCTAGCCTGGAACTCCGGGTATACGATGCACGACATGACGGCCCGCCACCGACCCTAAACGACGAAGACGGCATCATCATTACCGGCTCCCACGCCATGGTCAGCGATGCCGAACCCTGGAGCGAGGCGCTCAAGCCCTGGCTGCGCGAGGCACGCAAGCGCGGCGTCGCCATGCTCGGAGTGTGCTACGGCCACCAGCTGATGGCTTCAGCCTTCGGTGGACACAGCGACTACCACCCCGCTGGACGCGAGACCGGAAGCCGGCGTCTCACCTTGTCCGAAGCCGGGCGTCATGACCCGCTGCTGGGCACCCTGCCGACACCCTTTGTGGCCCAGCTGACCCATGCCCAGTCGGTGCTCAAGGCGCCGGACGACGCCACCGTGCTGGCGGCCAATGCCTTTGATGCCAATCAGGCGCTGCGCTACGGGCCGAAGCAGTGGAGCGTGCAGTTTCATCCCGAGTTCAACACCCAGGTGATGCGCGCCTACCTGGAGCGCCAGCGAGACGCCCTGACAAAACAGGGCGACGACCCCGAACAGCTGATCCGGACCATTCAGGAATCTCCCGAAGCCACCAGCCTGGTCCCCCGCTTCGCTGAACTGCTGCTGCAGTAGAACATCGTTGTAGTGCTACCGCCGACCTACATCATTAACTTTTAATTTGCCAGGTCCTGGAATATTTGAGTGTTCAAGTGATGACAGACACGCACAGGTAACAAATGAAAAGATCAGCGCTCCTTCTCTCTACCCTTGTAGCACTCAGTGGATGCACCGCGGGGATCTGGAACGACACGCCCATGACCTCGACCGAGCGCATAGAGCGTGATCACAGCATGGATCGTATCCTGGCTTTTGGCCTTGCTAAAGCAGACAGTCAGCAGATCAAGCGTGATAGCTTGATAATGATCGGTGAACGCTATTGGTACGTTGTCGAGCAGAACGACAGCCAGACCCTGTATCCGGCACTCAATGCCAAACTGAGTCGCCCCTATGAAATCCTGAACAAATATCATGAGAAATTGAGCACTGATATTGAGGGAGCGAACGGAATACTATCAGCGGCCCTTTATCCAGGCGAGCAACGTTTTACTACCGATTTTTGTCTGAAATATCAGCTTGATACGACGCAGCCCGCCCTTTATCAGCAAGAAAAAAACACCTTGGAGCAAACTGATTTCACTCCAGATATGGTGCAAAAAGACACCTATCGTCAATGTCACGATATTGAAGGTACTTTTTACAGTTCCCCGCAAAACCTCCCAGAAGACTATCGCTTCGAGAACAGCATCCCGGCAAAACTTGCCATTGTTGAAGAGCGCACGAGCATCGACAAGTCTAACGTCGCTAGAACTGCACTCCTAACTCCGGTTGCGATTGCCGCGGATGTAATTGGGTCAGTGCTCTTCTTGCCTTTAGGGACCATTGCCGTCATAGCCGACTAGCCATGACCACCCAAAACCTGATACACGCACATCCTGACTTCCGCAGGAGTCATGTTTACATGACGAAACCGCCGCGCAGCGGCGGCAGGATTGGGCGCCTCTGACCGAGCCCGTGGTCAGACCAGGGCGCCTTCACAAAATGAAGCTTGCACATACTGGAGGTTGTCCAGCAAGCCCGGCGGCGATATCCAGGTGAACAGTCTGCCACGCCACAAACTGGTTAACCTCGCGTGGCCCCATACCCCGAGGGTGCCTCAACTGATGGAAACAAGTGGCATAGCGAATCCAGTATCAACAGGCTTTCTCTGGACGGATGCAGGCAGGATCTACACGAATGACGGCCTGGACCAGGCCGCTCAGTCGGAGTGGCTTGCCACCCGTCGAGCGTGACTCACTCAAGGCATGATTTTTTGTGGCTATGTTGGCATCTGTTGTTGGTCCACACCTATGGCTGCACGAAGCCACGCC
>ERZ1032895.35-NODE-35-length-39817-cov-5.400835_pt1 | contig 39817 bp, 37 predicted proteins | sample MGYA00516687_ERZ1032895 | MGnify/ENA primary metagenome ERZ1032895 (study PRJEB33719, sample SAMN04261600) | wastewater metagenome | biome: rural village; feature: latrine urine exit; material: soil | place: El Salvador | collected 2013-01-14 ... | reverse complement strand
TGAAGCCCTCGGCGTAGAGGCGTGCCGCCTCACCTCGTAGCTGTTGTGAATGTTCTGAGGCTCTGCTCGGATGACCCGCTCGCCGAGCAATTTCTCGCACCGTCGCGCGATGGATGTTGAACCTTGTTGCCAGTTCCTGAACCGGTACGCCCTCGGCGTATCCAGCAAGGAGCGCGACTCGATTCGAGGCACTCAAACGGGTTTGAGACTGACTCGAATTTTCACGCACCGGACCACGAGAATCCGCCATCCGAGGACTTCCAGAGCGTGACGGCATTGCGCGTGATCCCTTGATTACACGCGAAATCAACGTTCTGCGGGGCTTGTTGTGGTTTGAGAAGTACCTATGGAGGCCCACAGTGAGCACGCCCCTCGGAAACCTTGAAATGACAAGGATCCGAGGGGTTTTTGCATTCGAGTAGCACCCGGCGCGGCCGGTCGCTGGGTTTAGCGGCTGTGGTCGGCGGGATCAGTATCATCTGAGGACAGCGCTTGCAGTCGCGCGAGGTCCTCGGGGTGCAGTCCCGGTTGGTTTGCCAGCGACTCGAGCAGCAGACGCTGTTGCTCGTCCAGGGCTGCGGCGCGTTCAGGGTGGCCTTCGTTGTGCACGTGAATACTGAGCATCCGCAAGACACGTAGTAGCGCAGCCGCCACATCCGGCTGGTCTAGGCAGCGCTGTCGAAGCTGGTCAAAGGCGTGAGCCACATACTCTTCGTGATTGAGGTTCCAGGGTTGGACCAACACCCTTCCCTGGGCGTCTTGAATCGCTGGCGGGGCGAGTCCGGCAACCATTAAACGACGCAACAGACTCCCTAGCCGCAAAATGATCTCCACTGCGGTGGTGGGGTCGTTGATGGCCGGGCTGAGTGCTCGCAGCCCAATGTCGACGAGCTGCCGGATGGCGAAGTCAACATCCTGCAGCATGGTGCGGGCATCGGTGATCTCAATGGCTCCAACGATCCGGTCCCGAGTCTGCTGCGAGGGCGTGGGCCACAACGTAACCAGTGGCTCACCGGCATGGATGTAGGCGCCCACCCGGGTCTCCAGCCGCACGACGGTTCCCGCTGGGACGGTGCGTAACAGCCCGACGCTGTCCACCTGGCTTATCCACCCGCTGGTCTGAGCTGCCAGGAGTGTCGCGTCCCGGGGTGGCGGGAACTCCGTGGGATCTGCGGGTTGCAGACCGGTAGGCACCCGTTCCAGCGCAGCGACGACGCGTTCGCCCTCACGCGAGACGACTCTGGCGACGTTGCCGACCTGCAGGCCGCGGGCTAAGTGGTCAAGATGCACGATAATGCCCACTACGGTGATCACGGTGAGCAGTACGGCGATCGTCAGGGACACTCGTGGTGCTGGGGCGGTCGGCTCTCCGCTGAGGGTCGGTAGGATCAGCACGCAGTAGAAAAACGTGCCCACCAACAACCCGATGACGCCCTGGCTCAGCCGGTCACGGATGAACGAGCGCATCACCCGGGGTGAGAACTGGTCACTGGCCAACTGCAGGCTGACCACCGTCAGGTAGAAGACGACGCCGACGGTCGTGATCATCGCTCCAGCGACGGTTGCCACCAGCCAGGTAGCCGCGTTGCTGCTCATGGCCAGGGTGAAAGGCACTGTCGCGTCGTCGCCCAGCGCATCGTCGATGGCCGTGGCGATCAGTGCCAATAAGACCCCGCCGAGCATCACCAGCGCGGGGAAAAGAAATAAGCTCTCCTGGAAGCGATAGCGCACGGCCGCGAACCGTAGCCGCCACGCCAAACCAACATGCCGAGCCATAGCTGATCTCCCTCATTCGCTGGGTCTTGTCAGGTCTAGAGTCGAGGGGAGCCCGAGAACGGTCCAGGGTGACAGCTTCGGACTACACTGCAGAACATGCATCATCCTAGTGACGACTCCACCGGCAGCGCCCCGAAGACTTCGCCTTTAGACGCACAACTGTTTGTACTGCACGATAGGTTCTTAGCCGAGCGTCCCCTGGGTGCTGATGAAGACGTGCATATGCTTGCCGCCGTAGTGGATCACATCATTGAACGGTGCACCAAGCCGGGCGATGTTGTGCTGGACCCTTTTGCCGGATTTGGGACCACCGTGGATCGTGCGGACGCTCTGGGCCGACGAGCAATCGGGTTGGAGCTGTTACCCGACCGGGTGGACTACCTTCGCCGTCGAGTACCACGCGCGCACATTATCGAAGGCGATGCAAGACAGCTGCGCAGAACGCTCCGTGACGCTGCACCAGCGTGGGGCGCGGCCAGCATCGACCTGATTTTGACCTCGCCACCCTATATGACGGCAGCAGATCACCCGGCCGACCCGCTCACCGGTTATGAGCGCGATGGCGGCGACTACAACCGTTATTTGCGTGAGTTGCAAGAGGTGGCCGCTCAGTGTGCACAGCTGATCGCCCCGGATGGCTACGTGGTATGGAATGTCGCCGATATCCATTACCGGGGCAGGACCACACAACTCATCGCAGATTGCGCACGAGGGCTAGCCGAGCATCTTCGTCTGGCGGGGATCACCGAGATCCGCTGGGATCGCTATCCACATGATCTCGTCTCCGATGCGCTCATGGCGTTTAGCCGGTAGTCAATAACAACCAGCCGCCGATCACCAGGCATACCGCGGTGATCAGCCAGAATATGCCCACCCACACACCAACTGGCAGGTGTGTCAGACGCGCTAGCTGATCGGCGTCACTATCGCTGCGGCCGCGTTGTCGTCGTCGGCTGCGTTGCAGATCGACGACGGCGCGCGGTGCGATGAACAAGAGGCCCCAGACCATCAAATAGGCGGCAATGGAGATCACCGTGCCTGTGGCAAGCCAGCTCAGGGCAGCCACGCCGATACCGGTGACTAACACGACCCACAGGCCATAGAAGTTGCGGATGAACAGCAGCATCACAGCACACAGCACCACAAGTGCCCAGAGGGTACCGGCGGCGAAGCCGTTGCCCAGCAGCCACGCTCCGGCCAGGCCCACTATGGCCGGGGCCGGGTAACCGGCCACTAGGGTTGCGACCATCCCGGGGCCGGTGGGCTTGCCGCGTGACAGGGTGAGGCCTGAGGTGTCGGAGTGCAGTCTGATGCTACGCAGTTTGCGCCCGACCATCACGGAGACGATTGCGTGTCCGGCTTCGTGCAGCAGGGTCGCTAAATGCCGAACGAGGCGGTAACCCACAGGCGACCAGGTCACCACGAGGGTCACAACGGCGATCGCCAATACCCAGGTCTGGGGCAGGGGCGGTTGAACGCTGGTGGCGCGTTCCCAAATCTCAAAGAGCACCCACCCACATATAGCAGAAGCACCTGACTGATTGCCCAGGCTTAGTTCCGTTGAGCCAGCCAATCGGTGGCTAGGGTTGCCACGGCCTCGGGAGCGTCGTCGGTGATGAAATGGGCGGCATCGTTGACGTAGGCGAATTCCACATGGTCAGCGTATTGCTGTGGGTTTGGACAGATTGTGTTCATGAGGTCTTCGGTTGTTGGATGATCTTCTCGCCCGTAAACAACCAGGGTTGGGACGGTGAGCCGCCGACGCCGGTAGGTGCCGCGAACGATGCGGAGGGCTTCGGGCAGGATCATCTTTCGGGTGAGTGGTCGCACGGCCGCATCAATGGCTGGCCGTTGCAGTGGCGCCAAGTAGGTTTCCGCGACCTCCTCAGACATTGGTCGGGCCAGGTATCTGCCGGAGAAGTTGTGTCGCAGTGAGGCTCCGGGCCGGTGCCAAATCACGCGGGGCAAGTGCTGGAAAGCCGGGGCCAGTTTAGGGTGGAATTTGGCAAATCCAGGGAACACCGAGAGCTGGAGTGCTGAGCGTACGCGTTCGGGATAGTCGTAGCTGAGCTGCATCGCGGTCAGAACGCCCATATCATGCGAGATCACATGGGCACTGTCGAGCTGGAGCGCATCATAGATGGCTAATAGATCGCGCAGGCGGGTTTGTCGTTCAATATAGGGGTCGTCGGCAACGCTCCACCCAGCACCGCGTAGGTCAGGACAGAAAACCTGAAACCCTTCCGCGGCGAGTGTTGGGGCAACGTTGCGCCATTGCCACCAGTGCTGTGGGAACCCGTGCAACATGATGACCGGTTCGCCCTCACCGATGGTCGCCACATGCGTGTGTAATCCCAACGTATCAATCATGAAGTGGTCAAACCCGGCAGCTTCGGGCAGTGGGGGAGACCAAGTGTCAGTATCAGCCGGGCGGATAGAGTTACCCTGTGGAATGGCCATTTCCAGCCCCAAAGAACAGTGAAATTACTACTTTTATAGTATTCCTCGGTCGAGGCCCGAGTCAACGCTTCCGGCGGGGTTCTGGTGGCTTCGGTGAACAAAAACGACCCAGCAATTGCAGGGTTATTTAGGGGCAGAGGCTAGCGATCTGACAACCTCACCTTGAGGGGCGCCGCAGGCCGTGTTCTTTTGGGATCCTCAGGCCTCAGAGTTGCCGGATCAACCTTGAGCCGGCAATAGCCACGCGAGTACACTGAAAGGACCGTGACAAGGGGGTCTGCGCGATGAGGGTTTTATTAGCAGGTGCTACCGGAGTGGTCGGCCGTCAACTGGTGCCGCAGCTAGAAGCTGCCGGTCATGTCGTCATCGGCCTGGCAAGATCGATTCGAGGGCCGATGGGTTCTACCGCGCTCGCGGTTGACGCACTGGATCGCGATGCGCTAGTGCGGGTAGTTGAAGAAAACGAACCGGATGCGATCGTCAATATGCTCGCGGCCATCCCCGAACGACTCAACCCCAAGAGCGTGGATCCCGATTTTGACAGGATCAATCGGCTGCGCATTGAAGGTACTGAGAATCTACGCTTTGCCGCCCAACGAGCCGGGGTACAGCAGTTTATCTCGCAAAGTCTTGCTTTTGGATACGAGCCTCGCGGCACCGTGTTAGCCGATGAAAAAGCCGCCCTCTGGAGGAACTCGCCGAAACCATTTGCGACGGTTTTGGAAGGCATCGAACGACTGGAAGCCACAACTCGAGCGGCCCACGGAACGGTATTGCGGTTCGGCCACCTCTATGGGCCGGGCACGAGCTATTCTCCGGAAGGGTGGTTCTTCCGAGAAGTCCAACAAGGCGAAATGCCATTAATCGGTGATGGGCGAGCAACGTTTTCTTTTGTCCATGTCCAAGACGCAGCCGCAGCAGTCGTTGCAGCCTTGGCCGCAAAAACACCTGGCGTGTACAACATTGTCGACGACGATCCGGCTGAAGTTCGGGAATGGTTGCCACTGTTAGCTGAAATGATGGGGGCACCCTCACCCAAGCGCGTCTCTCCGCTCCTGGCGGGTTTTGCCGTGGGAACCTGGGGCATCGCGTTTATGACCCGGCTGCGCGGAGCGGATAATACGAAAGCGAAACGGGAACTCAACTGGCAGCCCGCGTACCCATCGTGGCGGGATGGATTCGCTGATGAACTCGCTCATGCGAATATTGCACGGTGACGCTAACAGTCGTTTATGGACAGATGGCTGAGTAGGGGAGCTGCTCGAGGTAGATTATTCCCATGATCTCCAGCTCCCGTCCAACTCAGACGTGGAAAAGTGGCACCCTGCAATTACAGATCTGGCGGGAGCAGCTCATCAATCTCGCGCCAAAGTCTCTGGCGATCCTAGCGCAAACCATCTTTTGTGCCGTCGCATTTTTCCCGATCGTATTGTTATGGTTTTACAACCGCGAGGTTATCCAGGTTCCAGAGTTACTCACCGGAATTGTGGTGCTCGCCGTCCCATCTCTGCTCGTGATATTCACACCGGCAAACCGGGTGCGTGGCTGGTGGTGGCTCAACCTGCTCCTGCCGCTGGCTGATTTAGCAGGCCTGGGCGTGCTTCGTTGGGCAACCTTGCCCGACGGTGCCCAGCTATCCAGCCTGGCGCTAGCTCCAGCGCTCTGGTTGGTCGTGCGCTACCGGTTACGGGGAGTAGTGCTGGGCACGATTACCATTCTGTTGACTATTTCGCTGCCGTCCCTGGTGATCGATACGCAGCTGAGCCTTGCAGATTTTGCCCGCTTTGGAGTTCTACCGATCACCTTTCTCATCGTTGCCGCGCTCGTGCTGGTGCTATTTGCCCGCCTGTCGTACCAGCACCATGAACTCAAACGCCAAGACCGACTCCTCAAAGGCGTCATTAACCACCTGAACGTGGGGGTGCTTGTCATGGACGCCGATGGCAACGATGTCATGGCGAACCCAGCTCAGCGCTACGTTCACGGCCTCGTGTCGCCCGAAGGCAGCCCGGACCCAACCGAAGCCGGCCATCTGCTCTTCACCCTTGATGGGGCGACAATACCGCCGGAACAGCGCCCCGCCCGGCGTGTCATTCGGGGTGAAAGCTTTGAGGACGTGCTCATCGTCGCGGGATCACCAACACACGAACAACGCGTCTTAGAAGTAGCATCCCGAATTATTGCCAGCCCCGAGGGTGGAGTAGAATCCCGGATTCTGATCTTCGACGACATCAGCGAGACCTATCATGCCCAGCGCGCACAGCAAGACATCATCGCAACCGTTTCCCATGAACTTCGTACGCCGTTGACCTCGATCCTGGGCTACACCGATTTTGCGCTTGAATCTCTTAACGAGACGCCAGTTGAGAACCACCGTGCACTAGAAGACTTCTTGACTGTGATTGAACGTAACGCAGAAAAACTCTTAGTCAGAGTCGAGGACCTGCTATTGCAACAACAAGCCCGCTACGGCAACCTCAGGCTCAATAAACAGGTCGTGTGCTTATCCGAGTTGGCGCGAGAAGCTATTCAAGCTCAACGAGCGCTTGCGGCAGAGCGTCATATCGACGTCGCCTTCGAAGCAGTCACTGAACCCATTGTCCGGGCCGATCCGCAGCGCATCAATCAGGTGATGGATAACTTGTTATCCAATGCCCTGAAATATACTCCACCGGGTGGGCATATCCAGGTGCGAGTCGGTCGAGATGACGGCGACGGCGTAAACGTCCCCGATGCGATCTTTGCGGTCTCCGACACCGGGGCCGGTATGAGTGCTCAAGAACTTGAAAGCTTATTCACGCCGTTTTATCGCACCGAATCCGCTGCCAACTTTACTCAAGGAACGGGACTTGGTCTTTCCGTTTCGAAAGGCATTGTGGAAACCCACCACGGGAGTCTCCAGGTGGACAGTGCACCCGGGAAAGGTTCTACATTTGTTGTCCGCCTACCACTTCATCAGGAGTATTCAGCATGATCCCATCGCATCGTGAAACTCCGGCCTGGCTCTGGATGGTTGCGGTCATGCTTTGTCCGCTCTATGGCATAGTTACTTCCATCGTGTTCGTCTTCTCTGGCACTTTTGGGAGTTTTGGGGCGCACCCACTCCGCGATGTCATGTTGGTCGTTGTCTCAGTGATCTCTGCGCTGGCCCTGACGTATATCAGCATGCTGTTGTTTAGGTTCTCGCGTCGAGAAACGCACACTGTGGGGCGCGCCGAAGATTTCGAGTGGCACCTGCTGGTCCCATGCTTGAACGAAGAATCGGTCGTGGCCGAAACCGTCTCAGCTGCCCGAATGAGTTTTCCTGCAGCCCACGTGTGGGTTATCGACGACGCTTCGGATGATCGCACTGGCTCGATCGTCCGCGGTCTGCAGGATTTTGATGACCACGTCCATTTGATCACCAGGATTGCGCCGCATGCCCGCACCGGCAAAGGCGATGCACTCAATGCTGCGTATCGGCAGGTCGGTCAGTTCGTGGGTGCGGACCCGTTTCGACGACAACGCACAGTCATCGGGGTGCTTGATGCAGATGGCTATCTCTCCGACAACACCTTGGATGTCCTGGCCGGGCCTGAGGCTTTCGGCGATCAGCACACGGGCGGGGTGCAGATCGAGGTCTGGATGAAAAACCGTGCAGATAAACGACCTCGTCCGATCCACGGGTGGTGGCAAAACCTGGTGGGCAGAATACTCATTCGTCTTCAGGATATCGAGTTTCGCACCGCGAACTCGGCCATGCAGCTCTTACGTGTCCAGACCGGCACCGTGGGTATGGGTGGCAATGGGCAGTTCAACCGACTGACGGTCTTAGACCAGTTGGCCGATACCGATGGTGAACCGTGGGGGAGGAAGCTCAGCGAAGACTTCGAACTAGGGCTGAAGATCTTGGCCCTCGGGTATCGCACGTACTACACGCGCCAAGCCCACGTGTCCCAAGAAGCCCTGCCGTATTTCCAACGGCTGCTCACCCAACGCACGCGGTGGGCCCAAGGCCTGTTGGAATGTGCCTCACTATTACCTCGACTGCGCCGCGCCAAAGTCTTGAACTTTGCTGGGTTTCTTGAGGTGCACTTCTTGATGAGCCAGGCCTGGTTGTCGATGATCAATCTGTTAGTGATCCCTACCCTGACGATACTGGCCGTTATCGAAGGCGGCGCATGGCTGTGGCAGTCCAGCTCGCAGTTACTGTCCTTATTAGCCGCAGTCATCTTCCTAGTGTTGCCCTATGCCATGTGGGGCCCGCTGTATCGACTTCGAGCAGGAGCCAATGTTGGATGGCTGCAGTCCGCAGTGCTGGGCATACTGTTCCTGGGATACGTGTATCTGACATACCTGTTTTACGCTCGGGCCATCGGACGCATGCTGACAGGGCGTCATGCGTGGGCCAAAACGAAACGAAACGCTGATGATCTACGTCAGCTTGAGACCACCCCACTACCAATTATTCCAACGACGGCGCCCCTATTGGACCGGACGGTGGTCCAGGAATTGGCCGTGGAGTTGGAAGGCCACGAGGATTTCGCTCGCGAGCTGATCTCGACTTTCGCGATCATTTGGCCCAAGCGTCTGGCCAATGTTCAGCTCGCTACGGCAGCCGAAGACCCGCAAGCCACATGGGATGCGGTGGCCAGCATTCGGGTGTCGGCAGCTATGCTGGGTGCCACACGCTTAGCCGGAACAGCCCAGCGTATGGCTGAGTTAGTCGAAGCCCGCGATTTCGAAGCGCTTCGCCAAGCATTGCCGACCTTGGAGCAGTTGGGTGCTGATACGGTCGAAGAGATTCGCCGTGATGTCGTGCGTGCTTCCTAATCGGAAATTACCGGCCCCCGGCGTCCTGCAGCAGACTGGCGAACTGTTGGCGCAGTTCGCGCGGCCGAAAGGGCTTGGTCAAGAACAGATCAGCACCGGCGGCGAGGCCAGCGCTCCGGTCAGCGTCCGAGGAACGCGCCGAGATAATCGCGACCGGTCCGGTGTAGTGTTCTCGTAGGGTGTGCACGATCTCGAGCCCGTTGACGTCGGGCAGACCAATGTCGACAGTAATCATCGAATAGGCCTTGTGCTGGGCGTGGTCGAGACCTTCTTGGCCGGTGCTGGCAGATTCGACCGCTAAGCCTGCCTGGCCAATGGTCATCTCCAAAAGGCGCCTGATGTCGTCATCATCCTCGATGATCAGGGCGGTTTCAGGTTGAACGGTGGGACCTGCGGTCATGGCATCCTTCCGACGCTTCGCTGACATGGGCAGACTAGCGAAAGGTTACCACGTGGACAATCATTCACCCGCTGTCCGGGTGCTGCGGGCTCAAAACCTGCGCTGCCTTAGGTTGTTTCGGTGTGGTCTTTGAGGTCTTGTTGTGGGTCGCGGTTGGCTTCAACGTCGACGCCGCGCATAAAGAGTAATGCCACCGTGGCGATGAGGATGAGCACGCCCACCGAAACGTAGATGGCTTCTGGTGTCCACCCGGCGTCCATGAGTGCCCCGGTGGCCGTCGGAGCGATAATCGCGCCGAACCGCCCGATGCCGATGCCCCAACCAGCACCGGTAGAACGTAATCCAGAGGTATATGACTGTGGGGTCAACACGTACAGTCCGGCGATACAGCCATTGATAAACAGCCCGACGAAGACGCCCAAGATGAGCACCACGACAGTCCACTGGGCAGAAAATACGAAAATGGCCATCAAAATTGCGGCCAGGACCGTGAACCGGCTGAGCACGACCCGAGTGGACCAGCGGGCAGTGAACAGGCCGAAGACCACCGATCCGATCGCACCACCAAGGGTGAGACCCACGGTGACGAACATCGAGAGGGTCTCGCTCAGGCCGGTGGCGTGCATCAGTCGCGGCGTCCAGGAATTCACGAAGTAGAACGCAAACATAATCACAAAGAACGTGGTCCAGATGACAAGAGTGACTCGTCGGTTTTGCTTGGTGAACAGCTTGCTGATCCCAGTTTCTTGTTCACTACGCTGCGCAGCCGTGTCAGGAACAGTCAGATCGATCGGTTCGCGATACCCCAGGCGGTGGGCGATGCGTTCGGCCTTCTCCTGGGCGTTTTTCGGTTGCCGGTTATAGAGGTAGGAAGCAGATTCCGGCAGGAGCGGCAAGACGATGAGCAGCGAAATGACAGCCATGATACCGCCCACCAGGAAGACTGAACGCCACCCAAAGCTGTTGATCAGGCCAACCATGGCGGTGCCACCCAACGCTGCACCAATGCCATAACCGGCGGCATAAATACTGATGGCTAAACCGCGATGCTTTCGGGAGGCATATTCCGCACTGATGACGTTGGTTCCAACCAAGATGCCACCGATGCCTAGGCCGGTCACGATGCGCCAAATGCCCAATTCGGTCGCCGATCCTGCGGTGGCCGATAAAAACAGCCCGATGGCGTTGACGATGATTGCCAAGATCGTCATATTTCGGCGACCCATCCGGTCGGCTACAGGTCCCAGGGTTAACGCCCCCACGGCCATCCCGACGAGGGCGGCACTCATGACGACGCCCAATTCAGTGCCGCTCAGGCCAAACTCTTCGGTCACCGCATTTGAGGTAAAGGAGATGGCCAGGACATCATAACCATCCAGAGCATTGAGAAAGGTACATATCGCAATGATGAGCCATTGATACCCGGACATTGGCCGAGTATCGATCTGATGACGCAGATCCATAGGTGCCTCCCACAAGCCACACAAGAATATCTATGTGGATAGCTAATTGTTCTGATAGCCAGGCTAATGGTGCTCTGAGACACAGGCAAGATTGTGACGATAACTACAAATAGGTGGGCGCAAATTGTTCAATAAGTCTCGGGACGGTCGTGGTCATCCAGCGGACTCTTGTCAGCCTCGGATGGAAGACAAAAGCCCAAGGGCCTGGCACCTGAGGAACAGGTGCCAGGCCCTTGGGCGTTCACGCAGCGGTCTTAGTCGTTGCGGGTGGCGGTGGTGCCTCCTTCTCCTTCTAATGACTCTGACGGATCGCTGATCACATCGCGACCGGCCTCAACAGTTTCATGACCGGCTTTGTCATTGTCTTCGTCAGCGTTGGGGCTGTTGGAATGGCCCTGCGAATCGCCCTGATAACCGGTGGACTTATCGATGAACTCGGCGGCTTTTTCTGAAACCTTGCCCAGGGTGGGGTTCTTTTCTTTCAGCGTCTCAGTAACGCTGCCGGCGACGTCGTGCACCTGCTCTTGGGTTTTTGGGTCGCTCCAGAACTGCTGCACCGATTGCTTTGCCTGCTGAGCTACCTGCATGGCTTGATCTCTGCCCTGGCGGTTACCAAGGACATAACCTGCAGCGGCACCGAGACCGAAAGTTAGTACTCGACCGAAACGGAAAATTTTCATAGTGTCGCGACTCCTTATAAATTACTCGTACTGTCTACGAGTCTTCTCGGTGTACCACTCCAGGTCAATGTTGTATCAACGATTTTACCCTGGGAAGCCGCTTAGAAAAGCTGCAAAACTTGATCAATGATTCCAACTGTTCCGCCTCCTGAAGGCTATGCGATACCGTGGAAATCGGGCGTATCTGATCTTCAGATCCTCAACGCGAAGCGAGACATACGCAGGAGGAAGCATTGGCAAACGTTGCAGAACACATCATTTCGACTTTGGAAGCCCATGGCACTGAACGCATCTGGGGGATTGCCGGGGATTCCCTCAACGGGTTTACCGATGCACTGATCGGCTCGACGATCGATTGGATGACCGTCCGACATGAAGAGTCCGGAGCGTTCGCTGCGGCTGCCGAAGCCGAAATGACCGGTGAGCTTGCGGTCGTTGCAGGCACTTCTGGGCCGGGGAATTTGCATCTGATCAACGGTTTATACGATGCACAGCGCTCGCGGGTGCCGATGCTGGCGATAGCGGCTCATATTCCGTCAGAAGAAATTGGGACCGGCTACTTTCAGGAGACGCACCCTCAAGAGTTGTTTCGCGAATGTAGCGTATACGTCGAACACGTCAGCGATGTTCGCCAGTTGCCACGTGTGCTGATGATCGCGATGCGTAACGCGATCGAGCAGCGCGGCGTCGCCGTCTTAGTCATTAGTGGTTCGATGTTTCTTGCAGACATGCCTGACGTTGCGCCTGAGATCATTCGCCCGACCAATTCCCGCATCCTGCCCAGCGTCGCGGAACTAGAACGTGCCGCCGATGTGCTCAACGAGGCCACCAAGGTCACGATCCTTGCCGGGGCCGGGGTAGCCGGCGCGCACACCGAGTTACTTGAAGTGGCCGAGTTGCTCCAAGCTCCGATCGTGCATGCGATGCGCGGTAAAGAACACGTGGAATACGACAATCCCTACGACGTTGGGATGACCGGTCTGCTGGGCTTTGCTTCCGGATATCAGGCCATGTTTGATGCGGATGCGCTGTTGATGGTTGGCACGGATCTGCCGTATCAACAGTTCTATCCCGACAATATTCCGGTCATCCAGATTGACCGCCGCGGAGAACAAATCGGCAAACGCGTACCGGTTGAGGTCCCGCTGGTGGGCACCGCGAAAGACACACTGCGTGAACTGGTGCCCCTGCTCGAACCCACCAAATCCTCGAAGCACCTCAAAACCATGCGCGACCACTACCAAAACACGCGCAAGAAACTCGATAACTTGGCCCAGCCATCGCGCGGGTCGCGCCCCATTCACCCGCAATACCTCACCCGCCTTTTGGATGAGCACGCTGGCCAAGATGCGGTGTTCATTCCTGATGTGGGTTCACCGGTGGTCTATGCCGCAAGGTATCTCACGGCAACCAAAAACCGTCGCATCATCGGGTCTTTTAGTCACGGGTCGATGGCCAATGCGATGACCATGGGTATGGGTGCTCAAGCCGCGTTTCCTGAGCGCCAAGTCATTGCACTGTCCGGCGACGGCGGGCTGGGCATGCTCATGGGCGAGCTGCTCACGCTGCGCCAGCATAAGCTGCCGGTCAAGGTCGTGGTCTATAACAACTCGTCGCTGAATTTTATCGAATTGGAAATGAAGGCCGATGGTTTCGTCCCATTTGCCACCGAACTCGACAATCCGGACTACGCCAAGGTCGCCGAGGCCATGGGTATGTGGGGCAAACGCGTAGAACGTAGTTCCGACTTGCCCACGGCCATCGATGAGTTCTTGGCCCATGATGGTCCGGCACTGCTGGATGTGGTCACCGAACGACAAGAGCTGACGATCCCACCGACCATTACCTCGCAACAGGTCAAAGGGTTCTCGCTGTATGCCATGCGCGCAGTGTTGAGCGGCCAAGGATCCGAACTAGTGGACCTGGCGCGGGCGAACCTGCGCCGCATCCTCTAACACCGTGGTTCACTCCAACGACACCGGCAGCTCACCGGTGGTTTATCATCAGGCCACCGGGACGAAGGGTGTATGAGACAGACTGCGCATGAGGCCGCCGCGCGAATCGAAGAGGAGTTGGATTGAGATGACACTGCTACAAGGTGTGCTGTGGGATATGGATGGCACGCTGGTGGATACCGAGCCCTATTGGTTTCGGGCCGAAGCCGAACTCATGACGGCGTGGGGTGTGCCCTGGGGGCAAGAGGACTCCAAGCGGTTAGTCGGCAGCGCACTGCCGGTCTATGCGCGCATCGCCCAAGCCGCCGGCGTCAATTTGTCGTCGCGCGAGATTATCGAACAGTTACTTGCTGCGGTCATAGCCCAAACGCGGCAGGCTATCCCGTGGCGCCCCGGCGCTCGCGAGCTTTTGACCCAGCTGCGCCAAGCCGGGATCCCGATGGGGCTGGTGACGATGAGCGAAGCGGCCCTGGCTAATGAAATCGTCGCGGAGCTACCGGAGAACACTTTTAGCGTGCAGGTCACCGGCGAGGCCGTGGAACGTGGCAAACCTGCTCCAGACCCCTATCTGTTGGGTGCCCGCCTGTTGATGGAACGCCACCCAGATCGTGAAGCACTCAGCCTGGATCGGATGGTGGCGATTGAAGATTCAGAGCCGGGGGTCACATCGGCAATCGCTGCGGGCATCACCACGATCGGAGTGCCAAATATCGTAGCGATCCCAGCACGACCGGGGCTAACATTGTGGGACACCCTGGCGGGTAAGACGATCACGGATCTGCAAGCTCTGTTAGCTGTTGAAGCGGTAGGGACCTAGTCGCCTAGATGCCTGTGATGCCATAAAAACGTGCCTGGAGTGCACGTATGGCCTGGCTGAATTCTGGATAGGGGCCACGCACCGGAACATTTGGTGCCACCGTGGTTATCGGCAATGGCGCCACCGGCCCGGGCGGAACATCCCATTCGTGCAACCATTGCGCCAAATCCGCTGCACTACTGGCATACACGATGGGGCCCAGCCCGACCCGAGCGTGAGCTGCCGCGCACATCGGGCAGTGTTCACCCGAGGTATAGACGGTTGCCGTCAGCCGCTGTTCTGCGGTGAGGTTCTCGGCCGCCCACCTGGCGATCGCAAACTCTGGGTGGCGCGTCGGATCCCCGCCCGAAACGCGGTTACGATCCGCAAATACTTCTGCACCCTCGGCGTCTACGAGCACCGACCCGAAAGGTTCATCGCTGGCTTCGAAGGCTTCTGTTGCTAAATCCACGCACTGTTGTAAATACTGGCGGTCCAGGTCTGTGAGTTCTACGTCTGTCATAGCACCACTCAATCACGAATCATCCCGCTCGCCCAGTCTCCACCGGGTGGGCAGACGTTCGCGCCCGGTCAACATGGTCGACCGGGCGCGAAGAAAATATCAATGCGGTTACTTAGTAGTTGGCTGGTGGGTCTGAGGCAGGGAAAGACTCTTCGCCTTGTTCGTCAACGACGGCTTCCTCACGGCCCTTGCCGGGGTGCTCCTCGTCGATGTAGTCCTGTTTCGTGGACTCCTCAGTAGGATCTTGTTCGTCGTCGCGCTTGTGTTTCGCATTCTCGGTCACAGCGATCAACTCCTTTCTGAGCCCATTCTGCACCTCAAGACCGTCTGGTGGCTAGGACTGGACGAAACCCAATTGCTATGAGCACCATGGAAGGCAGCGACAAGCGGTTTGTGCGCCTACGCGACATCGACAAGGAGTGTCACATGGCAACGACTTCGCCAATGAATTCTGAAAATCACTATGACGTGATCGTGATCGGGGCTGGTCCGGTGGGTGAAACTCTGGCTCAGCAGGTCGTGGCCGGAGGGCTGACCGCGGCCCTTGTTGAACATGATCTCGTGGGCGGTGATTGCGCCTATTACGCCTGTAAACCGTCGAAAGCCTTGCTGCGACCCATCCAGGTGGCCAACGCCAGTCAGCAGCTCACCGGGGTCCGACCAACAACGATTGTTCCCGATGAGCTGTTGGCTCGGCGCAATGACAAGGTCTCGCATTATCACGACGCCGCACAAAAATGGGCGCTGGAAGATGCCGGGGTTGCGGTAGTGCGCGGCCACGGGCAACTCACCGGGCAGCGCACCGTTGTAGTGCACGGCTCGGACGGGGCAACGCATACACTGCACGCCAAGCACGCGGTAGCCCTGGCCACCGGCACGGTGGCCACTATCCCACCGGTTTTCGAGGGGATTCCGGTGTGGGATTCCAAAGACGCCACAGCGGTACGTGACGTGCCCGGTCGGTTGATCATCATCGGTGGGGGACCGGTGGCATGCGAAGCCGCCACGTGGCTGAGTGCTTTGGGCTCGAAAGTCACCATGCTGGTGCGCGAGGGTCTGCTGCTGAGCAACTTTGAGCCCTTGGTGTCCGATATGATCGCAGACCTGCTGACCGCAGCCGGCGTCGACATACAGTTTTTCACCGAGGCAGCGCAGGTGCGTCGTCCGGACGGCATGGATCACGGCGTGGGCGAGATTAAAGGTGGACCGGTGAGCATCCGGACCAAGGCCGGTGAGACCATCGAAGCCGATGAGGTGCTCCTGGCCACCGGACGCCGTCCAAACCTTGCTGCGTTGGATCTGCCCTCGGTGGGGCTAAGCGTTGAGGATGTGCTGGCGGACCGGCTGCCAGCGTGGTTATATGCGATCGGCGACGCCGGCGGACAATATCAGCTGACCCACATGGGCAAATATCAGGCCAGGATGCTGGCCGCGCAGCTAACCCGGGTGACAACGAACCCCGGAGATGAGGTTTTGGATACCGCACCGCCGGTACCGCAGGTCGTGTTCACCGACCCGCAGGTCGCGTTTGTTGGACTCACCGAAGACGCCGCGCGAGAAGCTCGCTATGACATCGTCACCGCCGAAGCGGACTTTGCTGACGTCAAAGGTGCTGCACTGCAACGCGACGACGTCGTCGGCAAAGCCAAAATCGTGGTAGATACGGCGAGCAACTCTTTGATCGGTGCGACGCTGGTCGGCCCGGAAGCCGGCGAAATGCTGCACGCGGCAACGATCGCTATTGCGGCCCGGGTGCCGGTATCCACACTGCAACAAGCCGTGCCGGTCTTCCCAACGGCCTCGGAAATCTGGGTGTCGCTACTGGAACACGTCGGACCTTAGCAGCGGGACGGTAGCTGCCTGTCGCACCAAGTGGCCCCGTGCTGGATCGCGAGACGTGAGCACGGCAAGCGGGGCCAAGTGTTGAGCATTTCACACTCATGGAGGCTATTTACCGCAAATTTGCCAGTAATTTTTGGTAGCGTCACTTTGTGACGAATACCGTTTTGCGGTTGAAAGACCCTACTTGGAGATGATACCCCCGTGAGTGAAGAACGAGCGCGCACCATTAATACCCTGCGCGAGATTGCCCAGGCGCTGGAAAGCGACCAAACGGCCCAGGCCGCAGAAATCTTAGGCACCGTCGGCCCAGAGGCCGAGAATGGACGCCCCAGCGCAGCCCAGCTGACCTACGTGGCACTGCAGTCCCTGGATGACTGGTATGCCAAGCATGGCCTGGATGGTCGAGTCCGGGTCGCGCAACGTGATGTGCCTCGAACGATTCGTAACATCACTCCAGCTATCGAAGCGCTCGCCACCAAGGGACGCGCCCTGCGCTCAACGCCGAGCCTGCTGCAGCGCAACCCCGGCCAAGCCGTCGCCGGCGCGGGTGCTTTTGTGGTGACCGCAGCCGTGCGTGCGCTCGCCGAACAGCGCGGGACCGACTTTGAAGCGCAACTCAACGAACTGCTGCCCGAACAAGAAGTCAGCGAACCACCAGCGCCTGTTACCGCGGTGGAAACCGAAGAAGTGACTCCTGCATCAGAAATAGTAGAAGAAGTCCCAGCGGCAGTTGTCGAAGAAGTCGTCGACGTCGTTGATGAAACCGCTGAACCAGCGCCAGCAAACGCTGATGATCCGCAAGCTCGCTACACCGCGATCTTGGAGACCCGCTTCATGGCCGGCGTGAAAGAACTTGCTCAGTGGATGGGCGACGGCCACGCGGTCACGGGCACCGGTTTACCCAAACGCGCAGATATTAAAGACGTTGCGGCAACCATTGGCATTGATGCCGAAGGTGTCGCGAAGAAACCTGAAGCAGTAGAACCGGTGGCATCCGATCTGGACCTGAGCGTGGCCGCTGAAGTGCAGCCAACCCGCTATGCGACCTCGGCCCAGGCAATTCCAGAACTCATGGCGTTTTGGACCACCCTGCAAGAAACCGGTCAGGCGCAGGTCACCTCGACCAAAATCCAGCCGGGTCCTAACGCTGCCGCGTTCGAAATTGAAGACCACGAGCAGCTCGACGCCGCAGAAAATCTGGTTGCGACCTACGTGGCCCAAACCCTCAGCTACGACGCGGATGACGCCGCAGCGAAGCAGACGGCTCAGTTCATTGTGGACGGAGAATCCGCTGAAGATGTCCTCATCCCACGGTTGCGTCAACTCGAGGCCATGGACCTCCTAAACATCGTAGACGGCAAGCCGAGTATTCCTGCCGCTCTGCAGTCCGCTGTGATCAAGGGTGCAACGCACCTACTCACCTAGTTTCTGGCATCCTGCTGCTACGCCTGCATTGAGCTGGAAGCTCTGCCCGCTGTTGCTGAACAGCGGGCAGAGCATTTTAATATGCATTCCAGGAAACACGGCTCAGAAGAATCCACCGCTCACCTAGAGTTCGTGGAATCGGTGGGGTTGGTGCGGCAAGTCCTCTGCAGCGATTGAGAAACTGGAACAGGAGCGATCAGGATGGCCAATATGGATCACTACCCATACCGTGTGCGATGGTCTGCCGAGGATCAAGCCTACGTCGGTACCGGTGCAGAATTACCTTCGCTTTCGGGGCTCGCGGACACGCAGGAGGACGTGTTTTCGGGTATTCGGGAGCTTGTTGCCGACGTATTTGACGACATGGATTCGAATGGTGAGCCACGACCGGAGGCGATTTCGGATCGGTCCTACTCCGGCAAATTCATGATGAGGATCACCCCGGAGGCACACCGCCAACTCGTGCTTGACGCGGCTGAGCAACAGGTCTCGCTGAATCGTTTAGTCGCGAACCGCCTCACCAGTGCATAAGTTATATTCACGAAACAACCAGCCGTGAGGGTCTCGTGGCTGAGTGCAAAAGAGGTGGGGGCAGGAGTTGAACCTGCGTATACGGCCTTGCGAGCCGCAACCTAGCCACTCGGTCACCCCACCGAAACGCAGTGATAGTTTCACTGCGACACTCATGTTACGTTTGGCCTATGGCAGGTGCAAATGGTTTATCTGATGAATTTCCAACGGCTGAAACGATCGAAGACTTTACGCGCAACATCGCAGCGGTACGTGCCCGGATCGCGGATGCCGCGCATCGGGTAGGGCGAGACTCGAATGAGATCCGGTTGTTGCCTGTCAGTAAAACCGTTCCTGAAAACCGCATTCGCTTAGCCGTAGCCGCGGGATTGCGCCAGCTTGGCGAAAACCGTGTCCAAGAGGCCACCCGCAAATACCATGCGCTGCAGGATCTGAATGTGGAATGGTCGATCATCGGCAACCTGCAAACCAACAAAGCCCGCGACGTGGCAGCGTATGCTGCGGAATTCCAAGCATTAGATCGCTTACGCGTCGCAGAAGTGCTGAACCGTCGACTTGAAACCGCAGGACGAACGCTTCCCGTCTTTGTGCAGGTGAACACCTCAAATGAGCCACAAAAATACGGGATTCATCCAGATGAGTTGGCCCAGTTCTTGGCAGGCTTACGCCAGTACCCCAACTTGGAAGTCCAAGGGCTCATGACATTAGCAATCTTCAGTTCCGACACTGAACGCGTACGAAAGTGCTTCACCTTGCTACGTGAGCTGCGCGATCAAATGCGCGCCGAGGTACCTGAGTTGCTTGGGCCCGGTGAACTCTCCATGGGGATGTCAGGAGATTTTGAGACCGCGATCGAAGAAGGTTCAACCGTCGTCCGAGTCGGGCAAGCAATTTTCGGTGCTCGCTCTACACCCGATAGTGCCTACTGGCCTGGCATGGCCTGATCGCTCGACCATTTCACCCAAGACCGCGGCAAGGAGAGTGGCCCATGAGATACATCGGTTTGCTTCGAGCGGTGAATGTCGGTGGAAAGAAGAAAATCAAGATGGCTGAGCTGCGCGACGCACTGGCGACCCTGGACCTACAGCATGTGCGAACCTACATCCAAAGTGGCAACATCCTGTTTGACCCGGACGACACTGAAGACTCGTTGCACCAGCGCATCGAACACCACATTGAACAACGTTTTGGTTCCCCCGTCGAGATCATCTTGCGAACGCTTCCCGAATTCGACAGTCTCGTGGCAGCCCTTTTGCTGAGTATGCCGCACGGCACATGTCGTCCTCAGATCCGATTGGACTGTATGTGGCCTTCCTCAACGAGACACCACCTGCTGATGCCATTGCGGCACTCACGAACTATGTTGGTGCAGAAGAGCAATTCCAACTCCACGGCCGGGAGATGTATTTGCTGTTGCAGCGCGGCGTGGCACAGTCCAAGCTGGACACTCGAGTGCAAAAGATGGGCTCTGTCGCCACACTGCGAAATCGGAAGACTGTATTGAAGCTTCACGACTTAGCGCACAGCGCTTGGCTGTTCATGAGTCCCGCTCGGCGGGAGGACAGCCACGTCAATGCTGCGCCGGTGTCGCCCATCGGATAGATATGGGCCGCAATTGGCCCGAGCTCAGGGGTGAGCATCCGAGTGAGCGAACGCAGGAAAGCTCCCGGATCGACCAGGCCAGCGTCCTGGTCTGCCAGCCACCCATGACGCTGCAGGTCTTGCTGTGTGGCATCGACCTTGCATAATGCGCAGAACCGCAAGAGTTTGGCTGTAGTGGTGGGTGCTGGGACGCCGATGCGGATCGGAGCGGTGATGCCGCTGGCGCGCACCTTCGTGATCCACTCCTGCACAGCTGCAGGGTCCAGGCAGAGTTGGGTGGTGATTTCCACAGCCCGCCCGGTGGCCTCGATGGCTTCGACCTTTGCTGTCAGGTGATCCAATAACACTGCAGAGCTCGTGGTCGGATGTTCTTTTGGGAACCCCGGCAGGCCGATGAGCCTGAGGTCAGCTTCGGTGATCGGCGTCGATTGGATGAGCTCTAATGCCGTGGCATAGGGGCCGGCTGGTTCCGTTGGGTCGCCGCCGACGATCATCAGCTCACGAATCGCCAGTTCACCGGAGATGCCGTCGAGCAGCTCGACAAGCTGTGCCTCAGACGCGATCCGTCGAGCTGACACAATCGGTCGCACCCGCAATCCCGCCGCTGCCAGGGCACTGATCGCCGCGAGCCGCTGGGCAATTGAAATCTCTTCAACAAAGGCCACATTGATCGGCGCATTTATGGGCATCTGGTCGGCGACGTCGACGAATTGTCCAACCTGACGCACCGTCGTCTCAAACGACGGCGTCGTAAAGTCAATATGCTCGAACACTTGCGACTCTTTCTGCGGGACCAGACAGCTGTGCCAGCACCATTGTGCCCCGAGCCTCGCTGATGCATGGCAAGACACACGGAGTCCCCGCGACCATGGTGGCCGCGGGGACTCAGCGTGGTTGTGTGATTAGTGAGGGTTAGTGGTCGGTGGCCTTTTCAGCACCAACACCGGTCAGGGAGCGAACTTCCATCTCGGCCTGCTTGGCAGGATCCTCGGTGGCTTTCGAAGTGACCGAACCCAACCAGCCTAGGATGAATGACAGCGGAATCGAGATGATGCCCGGGTTGGTCAGCGGGTACAATGCCAAATCGACGTCGGGGAAGAACGAGGTTTCAGCACCCCACATGACCGGGGAGAAGACGATCAGGGTTACCGAGGAGATCAACCCGCCATACATCGACCACAGTGCACCGCGAGTGGTGAAGCGCTTCCAGAACAGCGAGTAGATGATCGTTGGCAGGTTCGCCGAGGCAGCCACCGCGAAGGCCAGCGCGACCAGGAAGGCCACGTTCTGACCCTGGGCGCCAATACCGCCCAGAATGGCCAAGATCCCAACGACGACGACGGTGGCACGTCCGGCGCGCATCTCGCCTGCGGTGTCCAGTTTGCCCTTCTTGATGACTTCACCGTAAATGTCGTGGGCAAATGATGCCGAGGCGGTGATCGTCAGCCCTGCAACAACGGCCAGGATGGTGGCAAAAGCGACAGCTGCGATGATGCCCAGCAGGATGCTCCCGCCAAGTTCATAGGCCAGCAGTGGGGCTGCCGAGTTCTGTCCGCCGGGTGCGTTGCTGATGACTTCTGGGCCTAGCATCGCGGCGGCGCCAAAGCCCAACACCAGGGTGCACAGGTAGAACCCACCGATCAAAAAGATTGCCCAGACCACGGATTTGCGGGCCTCTTTGGCGGTTGGCACGGTGTAGAACCGCATCAACACGTGTGGTAGGCCGGCGGTGCCCAGGACCAGGGCCAGACCTAGTGACAGGAAGTCGATCTTCGACAGGGCGGACGCACCGTATTGCAGGCCTGGATCCAACACGGCTGGGTTGCCAGCGGTGGTGACGGCTTCGCCCAGCATCGCCGAGAAGTTGAAGCCGAACAAGGCCAGCAGCCAGATGCTCATGATGCCCACCCCGATCAGCAACAGGGTGGCCTTGATGATCTGCACCCAGGTGGTGCCTTTCATGCCGCCGATGAAGACGTAGAAGATCATCAAGACGCCAACGATGGCGATGACCAGCGATTGGCCGAGTTTGGAATCAATGCCTAACAGCAAGGACACCAGGGCCCCGGCGCCGGCCATCTGGGCAAGTAGGTAGAAGATCGATACTGCCAGGGTGGAGGTTGCCGCAGCGATGCGCACGGGGCGCTGTCGCAGGCGGAAGCTGAGCACATCGGCCATTGTGAATTTGCCGGTGTTGCGTAGCATCTCGGCGACCAACAGCAGGGCGACGAGCCAGGCGACCAGGAAGCCGATTGAGTAGAGGAAGCCGTCGTAACCATAGATTGCAATGGCTCCCACAATTCCTAGGAAGGATGCTGCGGAAAGATAATCCCCCGCAATGGCGGTACCGTTCTGGGTGCCGGTAAATGATCGCCCGCCTGCGTAGAAGTCCGTAGCCGTTTTGGTTTTGCGCGATGCCCGCACCACGGCATACAGGGTGACAGCAACGAATACGAGGAAGATCCCGATGTTGGCCCATGGGTTGCCAACTTCGGTGGATACGTCTGTGGTGGCAGCAGTGATGAGTGCTGAGGTCATGATGCATCTCCTGAACCCGGTGCGGTGGTGGCATAACCGGTATCTTCAACTGGTGTTGGCTCACCGGCGCCAGCGGCTTCCATCTGTTCGCGAAGATCGGTGGCAATCGGGTCGATCTTGCGATTTGCATACGCCACGTAAGCGCCGGTGATGATGAACGTGGTGACGAACTGGGCCAGGCCCAGCACGATGCCGAGGTTAATGTTGCCCAAGACTTTGATGGCCATAAACTCAGGTGCGAACGCGGCTAAAATGACAAACGCCAGGTACCAGATCAAAAAGATCACAGTCATGGGAAATACAAAGCTGCGGTGTGTTTTGCGCAGCTGTTGAAACTGTTCAGATTTCTGAACCTGTTGGAAGTCGGAATAATTAGTCGTTGTTGCCATGATGATCCTCCACGGTGGAGTTGGATGAGGTCTTCATGCTCCACAGGCTAATCAGTGTGACGTGAGTCACGGTAGGTGAATGGTTGAAACATGCGCTAAGCGGTCAGGTTGGTGAGTTGAACGGCGAAGCTTTGAGAAAAAGTGAATACTGTCACCTAGGCTTGCAGGTATGTTCACTCTTCACACGTTGAAGCACCCGCTAGCCTCCGGGCGGCCATCTGCTATCCAGGGGAGCGTCTTGTGATCTTTCGCAAAAAGCCCCGGGAGGAACATCAGGCTGCCGAACCCGATTATCAGCAACTCGTTGAACTGACCCGTGAGCAGCTCATTGACGCGCAACTGCGCAGCCTGCGAGCCCAGATCTCCCCGCATTTTATTTACAACTCGCTCAATGCCATCGCCGGATTGATTCCTAGCGATCCGGTTCGTGCCCGAGAGCTTCTGGTCGATTTCGCTGATTTTATTCGGTACTCGCTGGGGACCGAGGGAGATTTCACAACCCTGGAAGATGAACTAAGCGCTGTGGAACGCTACGTGTTATTGGAAAAAGCGCGCTTCGGTGAGCGGTTGCAGGTGAGCCTGGATATTGCGCCGGAAGTATTGGGACTCAAGATCCCCTTTCTTAGCGTGCAACCGCTGGTCGAAAACGCGGTCCGTCACGGCATGTACACCACCCAGGGTGAAGGCCACGTGTTTGTCCGCGCCAAGGACGCCGATACGTATGCAGAAATCAGTATTGAAGACGACGGTGTTGGCGCTGACCCGGAATTTATGGCTAAAGTGATGCGCGGTGAAGCAGACGGGTCGCACGTGGGATTGCGCAATGTTGATCTGCGCCTGCGCCAAGCCTACGGTCCAGGACATGGCCTGCACATTGAAACCGCCCAGGATGCGGGCATGAACGTGTCGATGCGCATCCCGAAATTCAAAGCCCCGGCCCGCATCATTACCCCGGTTGCGGGTGATTCCGCATGAGCCAGTCGCAAGATCCGGGATTACATGTGCTGGCCGTCGACGACGAAGTCCCCGCCGTAGAACAGATGCAATGGTTGTTAGAAGCAGACCCGCTGGTCGGCGTCGTCCACACCGCCACCAGTGTTGCCGGGGCCAAACATGTGATGAGTCGTCACCGTGTTGATGTGGTGATGTTAGATATTCACATGCCCGGTCCCACCGGCATGGATCTGGCCCACGAGCTACGTCGCCAAGACAACGGGGACGTACCGCACGTTATTTTCGTGACCGCCGACGCCCGGCCAGCGGTGCACGCTTTTGAACTCGATGCGCTGGACTACCTGCTAAAACCCGTGCGACCAGCCCGCCTGCATGAGGCACTGCGCAAAACCCTCAGCCGCGTGGACACCGGTGCCATCACACAGCTGCCCGAACAAGGCAGGGTCACGGTCCAACAGGGGGCACAACAGTTATTCGTCCCGATTCGTACCATCCGCTGGGCCCAAGCCCAAGGGGATTACGCCCGGATCTACACCGAGGACGACTCCTATCTGCTGCGCATCTCGCTGACGGGCATCGAAGAAGACTGGGCGGCCTACGACTTTGTGCGCATTCACCGGTCGCATATCGTGAATTTGAACTATGCCAATAAAATCGTCCAGCAAGACGGCAAAATGTTCATGTTCGTTGGCGATACCGAACTGCCGGTGAGTCGACGGCTCATGCCCCAGGTGCGCCAGCGGCTCAAACAACTCAATGTCCGATCGGTTCCCCGGAGTCATGGATGACCGACCCGCGATATCTCGACGACGAAGACTTTGAGCTTGACCTTATCCGCGACCCGCTGCCGTCCGCTCAGATACCCGACACGCTGCGAGCCATGCGCGCTCGCCGGGTGCAAGTCGATATGCCCTCTGGGTTGCCCAGTGTCCAGGAAGTGCTCCACAATCCAGCGGATACAGCCGCCCGCACGCAACCATCAGCCCGCGCCGTCCGACGGCTCATGCGCATCCAATTACAGCTGGCCGTGAGCCTGCTGGCCTCATTTTTTGGCCTGGTCGTCCTGGTGAACCTGGCGTTTCATTTCAGCCCCGCGCTCGCCGGAGTGCCACTGCTGGGGGTGCCGTTGGAATGGCTCTTCCCATCGGTGCTGGTCATTCCGCTGTTAATGCTGCTGGGGTGGTTCTATGTTCGCCGGGCGACCATCCACGAACACCAGCTGGCCGCTGCGCTCATCGACCAGTCCCAGGAGGGGCCATGACCCAGAATGCCCTGCTGGTCTTAGGCTCGATCAGCCTGGTGTGTGTCGTAACAATCCTCATCAGTGTCCACGGCTTACGCCGCAGCCGTACGACCCGAGATTTCTATGTGGCCTCCCGCAGGGTACCCCCGTGGATGAACGCTTCGGCGATTGCTGGCGAATACCTCTCGGCAGCCAGTTTCTTGGGCGTGGCCGGGCTGATCATGGCCTTTGGGACCCACGGGTTATGGTTCCCGGTCGGCTACACCGCCGGTTTTTTGTCACTGTTAGTCTTTGTGGCGGCACCGCTGCGTCGCTCGGGGGCCTATACGATCCCGGATCTGATGAGCCTGCGTCTGCCCTCGCGTCCGCTGCGCCGTCTCACCGCACTGCTGGTCGTGTTCACCGGGTGGCTCTATATCATCCCGCAACTCCACGGTGCAGCCATCGCCTTATCGGCCACGACCGGGCTGCCCGGCTGGCTGGGGCCGGCCATCGTGATCCTGGTGGTGCTCCCCACCGTGGTCTCCGGCGGCATGCGCTCGGTGACCATCGCCCAAGCGGTGCAATACTGGTTTAAACTCTCCGCCCTGTTAATCCCCACGCTGTTTATCCTGCTCCGGGTGGGAGCCGGTGAAGCCGATTTCATCCCGGATTTGGCTCATGCATTTGAAACCGAATTGGTCATTGAAACCCATGCCAGCACCTACCGGACGATCTCTCTGGTTGCAGCCCTGATGCTCGGCACTCTGGGACTTTCGCACGTACTGGTGCGGTTTTACACCAACCCCGATGGGCCATCGGCGCGCCGCACCACGGTGCTATTGCTGGGATTATTAGCTGGCTTTTATTCGTTGCCCATTATCCTGGGCGTCGTCGCGCGGGCGGTACTGCCCGAACTCGCCGCCTCCGCCAGCACCGATACGGCTTTATTACACCTGCCGGATGCGATCTTTACCGGTGTCATCGGAGATCTGTTGACCGCCCTGGTCGCCGGGGGCGCATTTGCTGCCTTCCTGTCCACGGCCTCGGGGCTGGTCGTGTCCATTTCTGGTGTCGTCTCCCAAGAATTCTTTGGCGGCACGGTCCGCGGATTTCGCATCGGTGCCATCCTGGCCATGGTTTTACCGATCCTTGCAGCCTATCTGACCACCGGATTAGCCCTGGCCGGCGCCGTCGCGATGGTATTTACCTTCACGGCCTCCTGTCTGGCACCCATCGTGTTACTGGCCATCTGGTGGCGCGGACTGACCGTGCACGGCGCGATGACCGGCATGCTCACCGGTGCTATCGTGTCGCTGGGCGCACTCGCAGCCGGCCAACTGTTAGAGCTCGAAGGCTTCACCGCCACTGTGCTGCAGTACCCGGCGCTGTGGAGCGTGCCGCTGGTTTTGGCGGTCACGATGCTCGTCTCGGCCCTGGGCGCCCAGCGACCACCGGCCAATACCGAGGCCGTGTTAGCCCGGCTGCACCTGCCCGAACAGGTCACCGAACCGGCACAGAAGTATTAGCTACCCGGCGAACCTGTTATCCACGGCACGGCGCTGATATCGTCGGCATATGGCTGCATCGAAGTCTCCATCCGACGATCCAGAATTCTTACCCCTGCCGCCCGGAGTGGAAATCCGGCATCGCGTGGGGGCCGACGTCGAGCTGCTGGAACAGCTCGCGCCGCTGCTGGCCGCCGAGGGCATTGACGTCAACCACCTGACCGACGCCGACCCCGAGGAACTCAACGAGGCACTCACCCGCGCGGTCGAACGCCACAACATGGAATCATCCACCCCGGTGGGTGATCAACGCGCTCGTGCGATCAACACGTTACGTGAGCTGGTGGTCGCCCTGCACGCCGAAAACATCGCCGAGGTGCAAAACCTCTTCGGCTCGATCGGCCCGGTACCCACTCGGCACCGGCCCTCCAGCGGGCACCTGACCGGGGTCACCATGGAAAACCTCGACACGATTTATCGCAACACGGCCCTGCATCCGGCGTTGCACGTCGTCGAGATCCCCAGGGTCGACCCCAACACCAAAGCTGCGGCCGAAGAGATTTTAGAGCTGGCCGCCAAGGGCACCGCCTTCCGCTCCCTGGACACCCTGCTAACCAATCACGGCGGATTCGAAGTGGCCCGCGCCGGCATCTACCTGTTAGCCGCAACCCTCACGGCGGTTGCCACCCACCAGAACGCCACATTTGACCGCGTACTGGATGAACTCGTCCCGGCCCTCGAGGTGACTCAACGCCCCACAACCAACGGGGATCAGGCCTCCGCTCAAGAATATCTAGATGACTTTGCGTCCTGGTTGAAAACCCAGGACGACGTCGCCGAGATCGCCTCGAAGATAGCCATTATCTTCGGAACCATGGTCGACGAGGCCGCCGGTGAGGATATCAACCCGCACGACCCGGCCGATTTCGACGTGTGGATCATGGCCGTATTAGCCAACACCCAACCCCAGTACGTGGTGACGGCGTTAGAAATCATCAAACACTATCTGCAATTCCGCCTGCGCACCGACCTGGAACCGGACCGCTGGCACCAAGCCCACGCTAAAATCACCGACATGACCGTGGTGCACAAGGCCCCACCGTGGGATTTCGAAAAGATCTTTGCCACCGCCCAGGGCGTCGACCGTGACACGCGGTATCAGGCCATGCGGCAGTTACCGATCGTCTCCGGTGTCACCCAGCTGCGCGACTGGTTGGCCACCCCGCGCCCGACCACCGAAGCTGGCGCACCGCGCACCGAAGACGTCACCACACTCGGGGCCATGATCGGGCTAGAGGTGCACGGCGACACCAGATTGCGCAAACGGTTCGGCCGCACCCAAATTGACTCCGCCCTGGACGTCCCGGAACTGATGATCTGGTGGTGGGCGTTGGAAGAACTCGGCGTGATCGCCGTCGCCGATGCAATCGTCGAGGTGGGCCCGGCCGCCGGGGAGTATTTCGAAGCCGATCAGATCCCCTTCGAGGCAGCCGAAGGCATCATCGCCACGTACATCAAAATTTTCTTGATCCACGGTCTCGAACACGCTCCGCTGGAAGTCTCCTCGGTCGGTCACACGCTGGGCCGACTGTTGAACTCGCTGTCGGGCATGCCCCCGGCCACAGAAGCTTCGCCGGATGATTTTCGCGGCCAGCTGGTTCAGCAGCGCTCGGATGAATATCTGCGCTCGCTACACGCTTTTGGCATGTTGGGCACAGACTTGCGGGAGCCGGAGATTCCCGAGCCGCTGCGGGGCGCGGTCTTCTACGGTTTGATGATGGCCATGGATTACATGGATGAATTCCTGGACCAGAACTTCTCATGACGTTCTTCGTTGACGACGGCGCAACAGCGTGGTCGGAATCCACACGATGATCGCCGCTACCGCCAGCACGGTCCCGGCTAAGGCCGGGGCCGAATAGCTGAACCCTGCGGCAATGACCGCACCACCGATGGCAGCACCTGCCGCGTTGGCCAGATTCAGTGCCGAGTGATTCAACGCGGCCGCGAGGGTCTGGGCATCCCCGGCCACATCCATGAGTCGAATCTGCAGGCTGGGGACCAGACTGGATCCAAAGAATCCCACGAGCCCGAAGTTGAGCACCCCGAGCACAGCGTGGGTTGAGGTGACATAAAACGCGGCCAGCACCAGGGCAATCATGCACAGCGAAAACACAATGCCCAGCTCGAGGTTGCGATCCGAGAGTCTGCCCCCAAACCAGGTACCGGCCACCGAGCCGATTCCGTAAACCATCAACACCAACCACAGCCAGGAGGCATCCAGGCCGGCCCGGTCGGTCATGGTCCAGGAAATATACGTGTACACCGCGAACATGCCACCGAATCCCACGGTGCCCATCGCCAAGGTCAACCAGACTTGCGACCGCTTCAACGCCCCCAGCTCGGTGCGCGGATTCGTGGGCCGCATCTGTGTCATATGCGGCATCAAAAACCACAACAGTACCGCGGTCGCCAGCCCGATGGTGGCAACCAGGCCGTAGGCGGCGGGCCAACCCAGCGCGGCACCCAATGCCTGAGCGGCAGGCACCCCGATGACGGTGGCAACCGAGAGTCCCATTGTGATAAATGCGACGGCCCGGCCGCGCTGGGCAATCGGTGCCATCGACGCGGCGGCTAAACCCGCCACAGAGAAATACGCGCCGTGCGGCAATCCGGCGATAAACCGGGCTACCACCAGGGTTTCGTAGTTCGTGGCAAACACCGAGAGCCCATTGCCGATCGTAAATGCGGCCATGAGCAGCAAGAGGAGTCGACGGCGCGGTACTCTGCCGGTCAGTGCGGTAATCAGCGGGGCCCCGACGACGACGCCCAGGGCATAACTGGTGATGATCACCCCGGCGGTGTCTTCAGTAATCTGAAAATCTTGGGCGATCATGGAAAGCAAGCCCATCGAGACGAACTCGGTGGTGCCGATACCGAAGGCTCCCAGCGACATCGCCAGCATAACGATCAGCCGACGACGTTCACTGATCTGAGTTTGGGTTGGCAGTTGACGACGTCGAAACGGGCGAGAAAATTGAGGCTGTTGCACGATGTGTCAGTGTAACAGTCAACCCACTGTGCGATGAGCCGGCCGCCCAGCCCGGGGATGACCTCGTGGTGCGGTGTCAGCGGTGGTGCTGTTCATAGTGGTCTTGGGCCGCCAGGCGCACCGCGGCGTTGCCGGGACCATAATCCTGGTAGTTGCCGATGCGTTGGATCAACTCGATGAACAGTCCACCGATGGTCTCGGAGTACAGGTGCAAGAACTCGCCGTCGGCGTTGCGATCATACAGGATACCCAGGGACTGCCAGCGGCCCAGGGTCTCGTGGTCAATGCCGAACCGAGCGTGCAGATCCGCATAGTAATTGTCCGCGATGGGCAGGACGACCAGCCCGGCGTCGATCGCGGCTTGAGCTCGGGTTTCGATGTCATCCACGGCCAGGGCAATGTGGCCGGGATAGCGCACTGGTTCGCCGGTGCGGTTGGTATAGGTCGGTGGGACCTGATTGAAAATCCAGCGGATCCCGTCATTGGGGGATTGCAGCACTTGAGAGTGGACGAGCCCGCGCGGGGAGGCCACATCCTGGCTGGGCAGGGGTTCCAGGCGCAGCAACGCCCGGGTGAAGAGCACTGAGGCGCCGAAGTGATCGCGGGCCTCTGGCACGTTGAGGTGATCGAAGCGCACGTGGCTTGAGGGATTGCCCTGGTCCGTGGCGTCGAAGCCGAATTCTTCGGGCCAGGTGGCAGCGGTGTCGTCAATGAAAAACACCTGCATGCCGCCGGGACCGAGCACGCCGTTGAGGCGGACCTCATCGGCGGTGACGGGACGGGACACCGGGGTCGCGCCCAGAGCTTCCGCTCGAGCCAACGCATCGGCGCTGTTGGCAACCTGGACGGCAACCGAGGTAATGAACGTGCCCTCGGCCCGGTTGGGTGTCAGGACCACCCGAACGTCGCCGGCGACGAAGAGTTGGGCGGTTTTGCGGCGGTGCTGGCCCACGAACGTGAAGCCCAGCGAGCCCAGTAGTGCGCCGCAGCGGTCGGGGGCATCGGTGCTGATTTCCACGTGGTCAATGACTTCGATGGGCTCGACCTTGGGCATCGGGGTCAGGATGTTGCGCGAGGGGTGATCTTTGGCTAGCAGACCGCGGGCGCCCTGCTGGATCCAGCGCAGGGAGCGCAGCCCGTCGACGGCGGTGATATTCGGGTCGGTTTCGCGGAACACGTCATTGAAGATCTCCAACGACAGTGGCCCCCGATAACCAGCTTGGGTCAGATAGGCCATGAACTCGAACATCGCAAAACTGCCCTCGCCGGGGAAGACCCGGTGGTGGCGTGACCACGGCAGGACATCCATACCGAGTTCCGGTGCGTCGGCGAGTTGGACGAAGAAGATTTTCTCGCCCGGGATCTCGGGAATGCGCGACGGGTCGTCGTTTTTGGACAGAATGTGGAACGAGTCCAGGCACACCCCGAGGTTGGGATGATCGGCGGCTTGGACCAGCTCCCAACTGTGCCAGTACGTGTTGACATACGTGCCCCAGGCCAGGGCCTCATAGGCGATGCGCATATCGTAGCGGGCAGCCAGCTCCGCGGCGCGGTGCAACTGTTCGGCGACCACGGCGTCGTCGTCAATGGTCGCGGTAGCCACATTTGACGGCACCAGGATCAGATCCATGCCCAGTTGCTGCATCAGCTGGAATTTAGCTTCCAAGCGGTGCAGGTTGTCCTGGAAGAGGTCTTCGGTCACGCTCTCCAGGTCGCGGAAGGGCTGGTAGAGGTCCAGGGTGAGATCCAGGCGATCGGCCAGCGCTTTGATCTCAGCAGGAGAGGACGGGGAGACGACGAGGTCTTGTTCGAAAATCTCGATGCCGTCGAATCCGGCTCGCGCGCAGGCCTGCATTTTTTCTTCGAGGGTGCCGGCCAGGCACACCGTGGCAATCGATGTTTTCATGCGGTCTCCCTGAGGTTTTGTTGTTCGAGCTCTACCAGCTCGTTGAGATGGGCGTACATGCGGGTGCGGTCGGGCACGAGGCCGGTCACCAGTTCGAAGGTGTCGGCGGCTTGACCCACGGCCATCGCCTTGCCGGGCATGACCGCGCAGCCCAGCGTGCTGGCGTATTCGATGAGTTCGGTGATCGCCGGGCGGTAGACGATATCGGCGACCCACATATCCGCCTGGAGTAAGCCCACGTCCACGGGCAGTCCCGGGTGTGAGAACATACCGATCGGGCTGGCATTGACCAACCCGGTGGCCTGCGGAACCCACCGGGCCGCGTCCGCCGGGGAGCCCACCCGGAGCTCGAGTCCGGACTCGGCAGGCTGGGTGTGGCGGACTTGGTCGGCTAAGGCCTGGGCCCGTTCGGGTTGGGGATCAATAATCGACAGGCGCTGGGCGCCCGCGCCCACCAGGGCATCGGCCACCGCTGATCCGGCACCACCGGCACCCAGCAGGACGACGTCGGTCAGGTTGGCATCGGGTAGCTCCAGTGCCAGTGCGGAGGCAAATCCGGAACGGTCGGTGTTGTAGCCGATGAGTTTGCCATCATCAACGACCACCGTGTTGCAGGCGCCCAGGCGCTGGACGGCTGGATCGACGTCGTCCAAATAGTCCAGTACCAGCTGTTTGCACGGGTGCGTGATATTGAACGCGTTGAAACCCAGGGCGATGCCCGCCTGCAGCAGGTCGCCGACCGCGGTGGCCGGCAGGTTCAGCTCGGTCAGGTCAATCGGCCGGTACACGAATCGAAGATCCTGCGCGGCGGCCTCGCGCTCATGCATGGGTGGGGTCAGTGAGGGCCGCACGCCCTGACCGATCAGACCCATGAGGTAACTAGGTGCACTCATCGTGTTCCTGCTAACGCGGCACGTTCGGCATCGGTCGTGTGCATTTCGTCGATTTCATCCAGAGTGACGGCGTAGGTTTCTTTGGCGGTCATGGCCGTCAGTGCCACAAGCACACAGATGACGGTGGCAAAGACAGCCGGTGGGAACCAGTTGGTCTGCTGATCCCCGGCAAGCAGGGTCGCAACCACTGGCACCAGACCACCGGACAGAGCAAAGCCGAGCTGGGTACCCAGCGCCAGGCCGGTCGCGCGCACCCGGGTGGGGAATTGTTCGGCATAGAACGAGGGCCAGATCGCATTCGCAGCAGAGTACATCGCACCAGACATCAGGACGCCACAGATAAATAGGGCGACCATATTGCCTTGGGCGATGAAATACAGGTAAGGGTAGACAAAGACCGCGGAACCCAGGGCGCCGGCGATGAAGACTTTCTTGCGACCGATGCGATCCGCCAGGTTGCCGGCAATCGGAATGGCCACCAGCGCCAGCAGGTTGGCCAACACCGGAACCCACAGCATCGTGGAACGATCCAGGCCGTGGCCGTTGGTCGCAAACGAAATGGCCCACACGGTGATGTAAATATTGATCGTGTTAATCAAAGCACACACGGTGACCCGCAAGACTGCGCGCCAGTGGAATCGCAGGGTCTGCTTCAACGGGGTCAGGGCCACGGTCTCACGGCGACGGGCCTCAAAGGACGGTGGCTCTTCCAGGTGGCGACGAATCAACCAGGCAACCACAACGACGACGGCGGAGATCCAAAACGGGATGCGCCAGCCCCAGGTGTAGAGCTGTTCGTCGTCCAAAAATGCGGTCAGCGGGATGAAGATGCCGGTGGCCAGCAGGGTGCCGGCCTGGGTGCCGTGCAGGGTCCACGACGAGGTCAGGGCACGACGGTTGTCATCGGAGTGCTCGAGCGACACCGAGATCGCGGAGGCTTGTTCACCGGATGCCGACAGTCCCTGGATCATGCGGCAGACTACCAGCAGCGCAGGGGCCAGGAATCCGACATCCTCGTAGGTTGGCAGGAACCCGATCGCAAAGGTTGCACCACCCATGAGAAACAGGGTCAACATCAACACGAAGCGGCGACCCATCCGGTCGGCCAGCGGCCCCATGATCAATGCGCCAAAGGGTCGCACAATATAGGCTACGCCCACGGTGCCCATGGCCAGCAATACCGCGATCCCCGGGGAGGTGTCCTCGGGGAAGAACAACGTGTTGAGCACCAACGCTGCAGCGGTGCCATAGACCGCGAAATCGTAGTACTCCAAAGCTGAGCCAATCCAGCTTGCTAACGCAGCGCGTTTTGGTGTGCGCTCGGGCAGCTGACCTTCACCGGCTGCCTGGACCTTAGCCGCCGCAGCAGACATAAGATCACCGACCTTCTCATCGTATTGCCATTATTTGGCAACTGTTGTTGAATATTGATAACCAGTTAACAATGAGCCACCACACACCAGCGTGTCAAGCGACACGTGGCAGACCGCTGACCTATCGTTGGCGGGGTTGCGAAGTAAAGGAGCAGCGATGAGTTCCGGAAGTTCCACCCTTGGCAAGGGACTGGATCTACTGCGTCTAATGGGCCAGTATCCATCGGGAGCACCCGCGGCGGTCTTTGCAAAAGACTCTGGGTTGCCTTTTTCCACTGTCTACCGGTTGCTGAATTCGCTGGTTGCCAGTGGTTTTGCCGAATATGATGCGGCAACCAAACAGTATCGGCCTGGGCTGGTGATTTTCGAGCTGAGCTCTAAAGTCGCTTCCGTGCGCGGTTATGACGGTACGGTGCTGCCCGTGCTGCAGCGGTTGTCGAAAACTACCAATGAGTCTTGCCTTTTTGCCGTGCGTGACGGGGTGGACACCGTTACGGTCCATACCGTGGACGGCCCCGAATTCCGCCAAACCACGGATCCGGGAGACCGGCTGCCAATACACGTCTCGTCCATGGGGAAGGCGATCTTGGCTGGTATGCCTGCACAAGAAGCTGACGCGCTGATTGAACAACTCAGTTTTGCACCCCACACCGAGCGAACGGTCACCGACGCCCACGTATTGCGCGATCAAATTGCGCAAGGCCGAGAACTTGGATACCTCTATCAATCAGAAGAGGTGGATCTGGGAATGAATGCCATCGGGACCGCGGTGGTAGGGCCAGACGGCCACGTCATGGGAGCCATCGCGATTGCCGCACCGCTATTTCGTGCGACCAAAGATGATTTAATACAACACCGTGACGCACTGGATGCGGCCGCATATCAGCTGTCGATGGCCCTGGCCACGGTACAAGGCGCCGTGGTTCGATAAGCTGCGATGGGATAATTAAGGAGCTTTATGAAAACTATCTACGTCCTGAACGGCCCGAACCTGAATCTTCTGGGCGTGCGTGACCCGGCCACCTACGGATCTCAAACCCTGGCGGATATTGAATCGAACTGTCAAAAGGTCGCCGACGAGCTTGGGTTGGAACTGGTATTTCGCCAGAGTAACCACGAGGGAGAGCTCGTGGACTGGATTCACGAGGCCGGCTCCCAGGTTGCTGATGACACCAGCGTTGGTGTGGTCCTGAATGCTGGCGCCTACACTCATACTTCTGTTGCCTTGGCCGATGCGATCTCCGGCGCCTTCGTGCCCACTATCGAAGTCCATATTTCTAACGTTCACGCTCGAGAAGCCTTCCGCCATCACTCCTATTTGTCACCGGTTGCCGCCGGAGTGATCGTTGGCCTGGGCTCTTATGGTTATGAACTGGGGATGCAAGCGCTGGTACGCCGCGCTGAACAGTGATTCTGGCCTAGAGGGATACGATGAGCAGCGTCGCGCCAAAGACCACCCCGGAGGCAATGAGCACGATCGTGGTGTAGCCCAGGATGTCGCGCATCTTCAGCCCGGCAATGGCCAACAGCGGGATCGCCCAGAACGGTTGAATCATATTGGTCCACTGGTCGCCATACGCGACGGCCATGATGGTGATTTCCGGGGCGACTCCTAATTCGGCGCCGGCTGTCAGCATGATCGGGCCTTGAACGGCGAACTGTCCACCGCCGGAAGGTACGAAGAAGTTCACGAGACCTGCCGATAAGAACGCCAGGAGTCCAAAAGTCGTGGGATTTGAAATCGAGACGAAGGCGTCTGAGAAGATTTGAATCAGGCCGGAGCCGACCATCAGCCCAAGAATTCCGGCATACAGCGGGAACTGCAGTAAGATCTCGCCGACATTCGCGGCAGCATTCTTCGTGAGCGCGATCAGTTCAAACGGATTGCGTACTAGCAACAAAATCAGCGCAAGGAACGACCAGTTCACGGTATCCAGGGTGAGTGTGCCACCCTGAGCGAAGTGCAACACGAGATAGGTCGCCAGCATCAAGCCCAGAAGCAAGGTCACGATGCGGCTAGCATCCAACCGGTCTGCGGGGGTCACCACTTCTTCTTGGCCGTCGTCTGCGCGTTGTCGAATATCGATCGTCAGTTCGGTGATCTTGTCGCCTTTGCGAGGCGCAATGAGGTAGAGCGATAGACCAACCACCAGAATAGTGACCACCGCTGCGAGCATGTTCCAGTTTGAGAACACCGTCTGGCTGATGGGAATGGTCTCGCCGTCCAGAGATTCGGCCAGGAACGAGTCGGGGGTGGCCGCGGTCAGTGGCCCCGATGCTGAATAGCCCATGTGCCAGACCACAAACCCAGCAAAGCCCGACGCCACGAGCATCGGGAAGTGGAGCTTTAGTCCGCGTTGGCTACCTTGATAGGCAACTTCTCGGGCCAGTAACGCCCCGACGACGAGCCCGAGACCCCAGGTGATGAGGCTGGCGATCGCAGCAACCAGAAACACGAAAACGTATGCAGCAAGCTCGGTACGCGGCACTCCGCCCAAAAATGCTAAGCCGCGGCGGACCGGCCCGGTATTGGCCAACATGTGCCCGAATAACAAAATCAGGGCCATCTGCGTGATGAAGTCTAAAAGACCAGCCAGCCCGTCACCCCAGTGCAGTACCAAATCACCCGGTGCAGTGTCGGTCAAGATGAGCGCCAGGATCACAACGACGAAGGTCAACAGAATCGAGAACACCAACGCCGATGGAATGAACCGCTCAACGAGGTTGTTCAGCGGTCGCATCGCCCGCGATATCGGCGTGCCCTCCTTGTGCTCAATCGTCTCAGTGCTTGAACGTGAATCGGGGGATGACATGTCAGACTCCTCAAGTTCAATGGCGTACCAGATGCACACTCCGTGCTTTGGATGCTACGACAGTCTGACTTGGCGAAAAAGCCTCCACTCCATACGGTGGTGAAGCGCTTGGTCATGACGTTGGTCTCAAGGCCAGGCGGGCTAATGTGCGGCTCCCGAGGGGGTTGTTGAATCATCTGAAAAGCCTTGAGGTTTCAGGAGAGTCCCGACGGTGACACTGATTTTCAGGCTTTTCCGGTGAACTTGTGAGTTTTCTTGCGGGGAGAAGACCTTTCGCCAGTTCCCTTGACCCACTAGCGTGGCGTTATAGCTTCCTCGAACGGAAGGATGAAAGGAGTCGTTATGAATCCTCAAAACAAAGTTCCGGACCAACAACCCCAACGGCCCGACCCTGAGCATGGGAAAACACCAACCCGCATGGGTTTCTTCATGGTCCCAGTGAGCCTGGTGGGGGCCGTCTTACTGATCGGTATCGGCGTCCGGTTCATTACCGTGTCAGCCCAACCTGATGCGGTCGGCTACGTGCTTTTCGTGCTCGCCGCAGCGCTGATCATCTTCGCGGTCATACGCATTCGAAAGATTGCCACGGGTCAAGAGAAATATTAGGTGTTCGGGCGTTATCCAAACGAACAGTGCAAAGGACCAGCAAGTATCATTCGATGTTTCCTGGTCCTTTTGCTGTCCTAGCCAAAACAATCGAAGCTTCAGTCATGGGTCCAACCTTGTCAGCGCTCGCAGCCCCCCTTTACGCTGAATACAGGCCTAATAGAGTCTGCCGGGAACATATCCAGTGCAGGCCCACCGGAGGTGAATCACAGTGTCGAACCAACAATCGGGACGTCCAGAAGATCACGAAGCAAAAAACCCCAATCTTGATCCGAGCACAACCGGCGATGCCGACTTAGAAGCCGGCGGCGGAGTAAAGCCAGGGCATACGCCACCAGACTCGCACTCTGCGACCTCAACGCCCCCTCACGCACCGGAAGCGCGACCACCACGGTCAAAAACCATGCTGGCCGTGCTGATCGTGCTGGTCGCTCTCTTGGCGTTGATATTCGTCGCCTATGCCATCGGACTGTGGGACTAGCGTCGTAACGCCACTCGAATTTCATCGATAATGGCCATGGCCTCCAGCGAGGTCATGGCCATTATCGTGTCTACACCATATTTGGTGAACAAATATCTGGGCATCTGAGCCAGCTGAGGTCCGGGGTCTTTCATTACTCGGTCGCATTCCAGTAAAAACTCTTGGACGGCCGAGGTCGCGTTCTAGCGCACGTCCGATCGCTCCAGACTCCAAGTAATGACACCTCTTGTCATCTTTGGGTTGACAGCTGTTGTCAACTTTTGGTTTACTGATCTCATGGATCCGATCCTGAGAGCTCAAGAAGAAATCGACAAAGCCAAAGCGCAGCTTCACGCCGCAGTTCAGCAAGCCCGGGCTGCGGGCCGGACCTGGGCGGATATCGGTGAGGTGCTGGGCATTAGTCGACAGGCCGCATTCAAGCGATTTGGCGAAGTCATCAACCCTGCCGATGGTCAACGTATAACAGGAGTCCCAGTGTCTATGACAGCTATCCAGCAACTGACCGAAAAAGTTTTCGATTTGATTGCCCAAGCACAGTACAAAGAGCTCGAACGATTGATGCACCCGGAAGTGCGCAAAGACCTTCCCGCCTCGCTCATTGCTGAGACCTGGGCGTCGGTTCTGGCAGAGGTTGGTGCCAAGGAGTCCTATAGTGACACCCATGTTGTGCTGCCTGGCGGTGAGCGACTTGATGAAGATACCAACATGTTGGGCAATGTTGTTGGTGTGACGACGATTCACCACGAGGCTGGTGAAATGATGGGTCGAGTCGCAGTCGATGAGCAGCAGCGTGTCGTCGGAATCCTCATCGTCACCCCGGATTATGAGCCGTTGCCGTTTTAGGCATCCACTATGTGTCGACAATACCTGTCGCTGAGATGTTGTAGGCTGCTACCTTTGTGGCATGACTGAGCGCAAATCGCCATTTGAAAATCCAGAGCCTTTCGGGCTGCCACCGGGTACCCAGGTTCGGCATCAACCAGGCATGGCAGCCCGGTTCATGCGACAGATCTCGCCCTTACTTGCAGCAGATGGCATCGACTTGGACAACCTCGACGATGTTGATTTGGATGATCTGAATGCTGCGATGGCACGTGCTGTGGAGCGTCACAACATGGAGCTGGTTACCCCGTTTGGTGATGACCTCGGCCGCGCACTGAATACGCTGCGGGAAATAGCTCAAGCATTACACCGAGATCGTGAGGCTGTGGCTCAACAAATCCTCGGAGCCATCGGTTCTACTCCGACCGCACAGCGGCCTAGCGCAGGGCATCTTAGCGGTGCGACGCTGGACACGCTCGATACTTGGTACGCCGATGATGCCTTCAAAGTAGCTCTGCGTAGCGCCCGCCTGCCCGCATGGGATGCAACGACGACGGCGGCAGCGCAAGATGTGCAGGCCCTGGCACAGAAGGGTCGAGCGTTTCGCTCGTATGAGCGTCTAGTGCTCAAGCGTGGAGGGTTTGAACTTGCCCGGGCAGGGGCTTTCCTCGTGTACGCTGCGGTGGCAGCCGTGGCCAACTATCAGAAGCGTTCTTTCCATCAGGTGCTTGATGAAATGCTACCGTTGCAACAGTTCAGCGGCGGGTTTGCGAAAGGTTCGGCCTTCGGTCCGGCCGCGACGCAACAAACCGCCGCTCAACAATATAACGCCCAGTTCCTTTCGTGGATGCGTAGCGACGAGGACTACGAGGACGTAGCCGATGAAGTCTTCGAAACATTTGAGGGTCTGGTAACCGACGCGTTGCAAGCCGGTATCGACCCGCACCGTGCCGAAAATTTTGACTCCTGGCTCGATTTCGTCCATGAGACCACGG
>ERZ1032895.34-NODE-34-length-40102-cov-14.455290_pt1 | contig 40102 bp, 42 predicted proteins | sample MGYA00516687_ERZ1032895 | MGnify/ENA primary metagenome ERZ1032895 (study PRJEB33719, sample SAMN04261600) | wastewater metagenome | biome: rural village; feature: latrine urine exit; material: soil | place: El Salvador | collected 2013-01-14 ... | reverse complement strand
GAATTATAACCGATTTTCAGCCGCTTTTTTCATGTCCGGTGCAATATCCGGGCTAAGCCAGACAAACTGACAGGAGCAAACATGAGCGGTGTGCAGCAACCACACCTGGTGGTATTCACCGGTGCCGGTATCAGTGCCGAGAGCGGAATTCAGACCTTTCGCGCGACGGACGGCCTGTGGGCCGATTATCGCATCGAAGATGTTGCCACCCCGGAAGCCTGGGAGCGCGACCCGGAGACGGTGCTGAAGTTCTACGATTTGCGCCGCGACCAGGTGCGGCGCGCCCGGCCCAATGCGGCACACAAGGCGCTGGCGGCGCTCGAGAAGAAAGGCTTCCGGGTCAGCGTGATCACCCAGAATATCGACGACCTGCACGAGCGGGCCGGCTCCAGAGACGTGCTGCATCTGCACGGCGAGGTGCTCAAGGCGCGCTCCAGCGTCGATGCACGCATGCTCTATCCGCTGACCAGGGGTGGTATCCGCCTTGGCGACGTCTGTGACAAGGGCAGCCAGTTGCGGCCTGACGTGGTGTGGTTTGGTGAGGCGGTGCCGAAATATGCCGAGGCCTGCGAGATCGTCGCCACTGCCGACCTGCTGCTGGTGGTGGGCACCTCGCTTGCGGTCATGCCGGCCGCCGCGCTGGTCGATCTGGCCCCGCTCGAGGCGGCCTGCGTGCTGGTCGATCCTGAGGCGGACTCCTTGGCTCAGTCTGGAGTAACACGCATTTCTCTGCCGGCAGGCCAGGGGGTGCCGATGCTGACTCGCCATTGGCTGCGAGAAGGGCGACTGTGGGTGCCTGAGACGCTGGGCGAGGGTGGGAGGTAAGTAAGGAGTAAGGAGCGGCGAAAGAGCCGAGACGGCGGAGTTTCTGAGACCGTCATGCTAGAATGCCGCCCCTTTTGGCGACGCTGTAGCGACCATGTATGACACCCCGGACGCTCCTACCATAAACACCGGTGCCACAGACATCAGCGCTACGGCTCGCGCCTCGGCAGCTGATTCAGCGGCGGGCGACGGTGCTGACTCGCACGCCGGCCACCCGCGCCCGCCGCGGCGTGAATTCAGGGCCCGCGGCAGCTTCGTGGTGCGCTGCCAGGGCTGTCAGCTGCCCGAGCTCAACTGCCTGTGTCCCTACCGGACCAGGGCCGAGAGCCGGGCCCGGGTGTGGCTGTTGACCCATCCTCTGGAGCACTGCAAACCCACCAATACCGGCCGGCTGATCCGCGATGTGCTGCCCGAGACCCGTGTCTTTACCTGGTATCGCACCGCGCCGGACCCTGAGCTGCTCGCGCTGCTGGCTGATCCGCGCTTCGCGCCTTTCGTGATCTTCCCCGATGACCAGCCGGACTACGCCCATCGCGTGGTGAGGATGAACGCCGTGGCCAGGCGGCAGCGTGAAGACAAGGTGCCCGTTTTCATCATTCTCGATGGCACCTGGCGCCAAGCCCGGCGAATCTTCCGCAAGAGCCCGTATCTGGCCACGCTGCCGGTGCTGCCGCTGGCCACCGAGCGGCTGACCCGCTACCGGCTGCGCAAGCCGGCTTCCGGTGCTCATCTGTGTACCGCCGAAGTGGCGGTAGAGGTGCTGCGCCAGGCCGGCGACGTCAAGGCTGCGGGGGTGCTGGATGACTATTTCGATGTGTTCAATGACAGCTACGCCGCCAGCCGTCGCTATGAGTTGATCAAGACGCCTACCCCAGCCATGCAGCGCCTGCTGGCGCTGAGCCAGGTTTGATTGCTATTTATCCCCTCCCCAAAAAGCCCTAGGAGATTTCATGCTGAGCTTTGAGCGCTTCAATCGCCGGGCCGTGCTGCTGGCGGGCTGGTGGAAGCGCTGTCCGCTGGCTGCCAGCAATGAGAGCGAGCCGGTCGAGGCGTGAATCAGCCGATGTGTATTCTGCCTTCGGCATAGCGCAGCCCCTTCACCTTGCGCTTGGCGATCAGGTACCCGAGAGAGATAGGACCGACTCGACCCAGCAGCATGGTGACAACCAGGGCCAACTGGCCGGGGGCAGACAGCTCACTGGTGACGCCGCGGGAGAGCCCCACGGTGCCGAAGGCCGATACCGTCTCGAAGGCGAGATCGAGAAAGCCCTGGCCTGGCTCGGTTATCGTCAGCGTCAGCAGGCAGCTGAAGATCAACAGTATCCCGGCCAGGGCGACGGCAACGGCACCCATCACCGTCATGTCGGGCAGCGAGCGTTCGAAGGCCACGGGCTGCGCCTGGCCGCGCAGAAAGGCGCGCGCCGCCAGCAGCAGGACCACCAGGGTGGTGACCTTGATGCCGCTGGCGGTGGAGCCTGAGCCGGCACCAATGAACATCCACAGCATGGTGAGCAGGGCAGTGGGTGTGGACAACTCGCCGGTATCGAGAGTGCTGAAGCCCGCCGTGCGCGGTGTGACCGCCTGGAACCAGGCGGCCTGCAGCCTGGTTCCGAGGCTGTCCAGGCCACCCAGGGTGGCGGGATTGCGCCACTCAAGCAGCAGCACGCAGGCCATGGCGATCAACGTCAGCCACAGCGTGGCGTGGAGCACGATGCGGGAATGCAGCGACAGTCGCGCCCTCGAACGCCGGTTGATCAGCTCGGCGATGACCACGAAGCCGAGCCCGCCGATGATGAACAGCAGGCCGATCACGGCGTTAACCAGCGGGTTGGCCACCTCGTGCCTCAGGCTGTCCGGCCAGGTGGAGAAGCCGGCGTTGTTGAAGGCCGAGATGGCATGAAAGGCGCTGATCCACAGCCCCTCCGCCAGGCCGTGGTCGGGGACCCAGGCGATGGCCAGCAGCAGGGTGCCGCCCAGCTCCACGATGAAGGCGAAAGTGACCACCAGCCGCACCATGTGGCTCAGGTCATTGAAGGAAGTATGGTCAAGGCTTTCACTGATCAGCCGTTTGTGGTGCAGCGGCAGCCGCACGCCGAGCAGAACCATCATCATGGCGGCGCAGGTCATGAAGCCGAGGCCGCCGATCTGGATCAGACTCAGCACGACTATCTGGCCGAACAGGGTTAGTGACGGTGTGTCGACCACGCCCAGGCCGGTGACCGTCAGCGCGGAAGTTGCAGTGAACAGGGCCTGGTGCCATGTGAGGGGCTGATCAGCGGCGCTGGGCAGGGTCAGCAGCAGGGTGCCAAGACTGCTCAGCAGCATGAAGCCCAGCAACAGCAGCTCGGGCAGGGACAAGGTCAATACGGATCCGTGGGGAAGTCGCCGCAGTGGCTGCCTCAGGCGCTCTCGCATTCCCATTCCTTTCTCCTGCCTGGCTGGCTCAGGGCATGAGTCAGCGCCGTCGCCAGTGACTCCGGCCGCTCAGAGGCGTCGGGCCACGGCCCGCAGTTCCTCCAGCTCACCCAGCAGCACCAGGCCATCTTGGCCTTTCAGGGCCATGTCGTCCGGCGGCGTGCGGATCAGCTCGCTGCCCCGCTTGATGGCGATGACCGCAAGGCTGCTGTGCTTTTGGCTCAGGTCGCCCGCCGTGGCGAAGGCGCGCTCGAGCTGATCGGTGGTCTGAAGCTCGACCACGAACTGTCGATTGCCCAGGTCGATGAAGTCGACCATGGCATGATAATGGAGGCTTTCGCCGACCCGCACCCCGATGTCGTACTCTGGATAGACCACGTGGTCGGCGCCGAGACGCTTGAGCAGGCGATAATGCATGTCGGAGTGCGCCTTGACCCACACCTCGCGGGCCTGCTGCTCGCGTGCGAGCAGGGTGCAGACCATGCTGGCTTCGATGTTGTCGTCGGTGTCGATGACCACCGCATCGTATTCGCTCAGCGACAGCTGGCTGATGACTTGCTCGTCGGTGATATCGCCGACGATGGCATGGCTGAGCAGGTCGGCGTAGGCGTCTACGCGAGCCTCGTCGATGTCGACGCCCAGGACTTCGTCACGCTGGCGACGCAGTTCGCGCGCCACGGTGATGCCGAAGTAGCCCAGGCCCAGAATCGCAAACTGGCGTGACATGGTTTTCTCCCCCGTGTGGGTCGGGTCGTGTCATCAGCTGCCCAGCAGCGCGCCAGCGATGCGGAAGCCGGCGACCCAGGTGCCGGCAGCGGAGCCCAAGGTGGCGGTGAGGAACACCAGCAGAGTGCGCGAGACCCGGTTGCGCCACCAGCCCGACCAGTGGGTGACGTCGTGGCGCAGGGTCTTGAAGTCGCGCACCTTGGGCTTGCGCATGGCCAGCTCCACCCCGGCGGCAACGAAGCCGGCGCCGATGGTCGGATTCAGCGAGGTCAGCGGCGCAGCAAGGGCCGTGGCCATCACGGTGACCGGATGCGCCAGCGCCACCAGGGTGGCGAGTCCCGAAAGCACGCCGTTGATCAGGAACCACTCCATGACAAGCTGCCAGCCAAGCTCGGTATTGCGCGAGAAGCCGATGGCGAAGCCGGTGATCACCAGCGCGGTAATCAACCAGGGCAGCAGCTTCCATATCCGCGACGGCGGCGGGGTGGCCTCGAGCGACTCGCGCTCGGCCTGAGGTGCCTCGGGCAGCGGTGCCTCGAGGTGCTCGGCCATGCCCTTGAGGTGGCCGGCACCGATCACCACCAGCACGTGCTGATAGCGCCCCGGCGGGCAGCTCTCGGCGAGGCGCAGCACCATGTAGCGGTCGCGCTCGCTGATCAGCGGAGTAAACAGCGTCTCCGACTCGGCGGCAAACTCGCTGAAGGTGGACTCCAGCACATCGCCCTGCTTGAGCTTCTCGATGTCGTCGCTGGCGATATCCTGGCGCGACAGCACGCTGCCAAGCAGGCCCGAGAACAGCGAGAAGCGTTGCCACCAGGGCACGTTGTTGTATATCCGCTTTAGCGTTATGCCAATATCGCGATCGATCAGCTCGAGTGGCAGCCTCAGGCGCTGACTTTCTTCGATGGCGGCGCGCATCTCGGCACCCGGCTCGATGCCGGACTGTTCGGCGACCCGCTGCTGGAAAGCGCCCAGCGCCAGGCTGGCGGCCACCATGCCGGCCTTGCCTTGGCGAAAGACCTGAAACAGATCCTGCTCGGCCATCAGGTCGGGGTTGGAGAGATTCTGATGGCGCGAGTCGCACAGCTCGATGGCTACGGCGTCGAACTCGCCCGATGCGATCAGCGCGCGCACTTCGCTTGCGCTCTCGGCAGAGACGTGGGCCGTGCCAATCAGGGTGTAGCGGGTATCACCGACCTGAAGCGTGCGGCGGGGGCCCGCCGTCACCAGGGCGTCAGGCGAGGAGATCGCGGTATCCGATAGCTGGCTCATTACGGCTCGATTGTGCAAAGTGAAAAAGCGATTATCGCCCAAGGGGCAAGGCAGACCAAACTGGGTCGGTGTTGACTGGGCTGGTGATGGTCGGGTCGGCGGGAAAAGGCGGGCATGATGCTGATCACTTGCGCCAGAACGCCGGAGTGAACAGTACCAGTACGGTGAAGATCTCGAGCCGCCCCAGCAGCATGGCCAGTACCAGGAACCACTTGGCCAGTGCCGGCAGGTCACCGTAGTGGGCGCTGGCGTTGCCCAGAGCCGGGCCCAAGTTGTTGAGCGCCGAGCCCACCGTGGACCAGGCCGTGACCTGATCGACGCCGGTGGCCATGATACCTACCAGCATCGCAAAGAACACGATCACATAGGCCGAGAAGAAGCCCCACACGGCCTGGGCGATGCTGTCGGGCACCGTCACCTTGTTGATCTTGACCGCGATCACCGCATTGGGATGGATCAGGCGCATGACTTCACGCATGCCCTGCTTGAGGATCAGGATGATGCGAATCACCTTCATGCCACCGCCGGTCGAGCCCGAGCAGCCGCCAACGAAGGCCGCCGTGAACAGCAGAAAGGGCAGGGCACCCGGCCATCCGGAAAAATCGGCCACGGCGAAGCCGGCGGTACTGGCGATCGACACCGTCTGAAACACGGCATGGCGCAAGGATATCAGCGGCGTGGCGTGGCGAGTGAGCCACAGCGAGACGACGGTAATGATCGCCAGCCCGAACAGAAAAAGCAGGAGAAAGCGGGCTTCCGGGTCGCGCAGATAGTGGCTCAGGCTGCGCTCGCGCCAGGCGACGAAGTGCAGACTGAAGCTTACGGCCGAGACGATCAGGAAAAATACGCAGACCATTTCCACGGCGGCGCTGTCGAAGTAGCCGATGCTGGCGTCATGGGTCGAAAACCCCCCGATGGCAACGGTCGAGAAGCTGTGACCCAGAGCGTCGAACCAGCCCATGCCGGCGGCCATGTAGGCCAGCATGCAGGCAACGGTCAGAGTGAGGTAGATATACCATAGCGCCTTGGCAGTCTCGGTAATGCGCGGCGTCAGCTTGGAGTCCTTGAGCGGGCCGGGGATCTCGGTGCGATACAGCGCCATGCCGCCAACGCCCAGGGTCGGCAGAATAGCCACCGCCAGCACCACGATGCCCATGCCGCCGAGCCACTGCAGCTGCTGGCGATAGTAGAGGACGGCCTCGGGCAGCAGATCGATGCCGGTGATCACGGTGGCGCCGGTGGTGGTGAGCCCGGAAAACGACTCGAACACCGCGTCGGTGATGGACAGCGCCGAGCTGCCGGTCAGCATCAGCGGCAGGGAGCCCGAGAAGCCCAGCACGCTCCAGAACAGCACTGCGATCAGAAAGCCGTCCCGGGTGCGCAGCTCCTTGCGGGCGCGGCGGTTGGGCAAAAATATCACTGCCCCGATCCCCGCCGTGATCGCCAGCGCCAGCACGAATGCCTGCCACATGCCGTCGTCAAAGATAAGCGAGATCACGATCGGCGGCGCCATGGTCAGGCTGAACATCATGAGCAGCAGACCCAGGATGCGCAGGATCATCCTTAGACTCATGCGCGGGCTCTCCTCGTCATGCGGCGCGTTCCTTGTGGCTGGAGTGGATCACGAGTGGGCAATGGCAGGCTATCAGAAGAAAGACAGCCCGACCTGGAACAGACGCTCCACGTCGCGGATGCGGCGCTTGTCGATCACGAAAAGGATGACGTGGTCGCCGGATTCCACCATCACATCGCTGTGGGCGATCAACACTTCATTACCGCGCACTATCGCCCCGATGGTGGTGCCGGCGGGCAGGTCGATATCGGCGATGGTGCGGCCCACCACCTTGGAAGACTGGATGTCACCGTGGGCGATGGCTTCGATGGCCTCGGCGGCGCCGCGGCGCAGGGAATGCACGTTGACGATATCGCCGCGCCGCACATGGGTCAGCAGGCTGCCGATGGTGGCCTGCTGGGGCGAGATGGCGATGTCGATCTCCCCGCCCTGCACCAGATCCACGTAAGCAGCGTTGTTGATCAGCGTGAGCACCTTCTTGGCGCCCATGCGCTTGGCCAGCATCGACGACATAATATTCACTTCGTCGTCGTTGGTCAGCGCGCAGAAGATGTCGCAGTCCTCGATGTTCTCCTCTTCCAGCAGGCGCTGGCTGGTGGCGCTGCCGTGCAGCACCACGGTGCGGTCGAGGTGCTCGGAGAGCTGGGTGCAGCGCTCGAAGTTATGCTCGATGATCTTGACCTGGTGGCTGTGTTCCAGGTGTTCGGCCAGGCGCTGGCCGATGTTGCCGCCACCGACGATCAGAATGCGGCGAAAATCACGCTCCAGGCGGCGCAGCTCGCTCATCACCGCACGAATGTCGCGCCGAGCGGCGATGAAGAACACCTCGTCGTCGGCCTCGATGACGGTATCGCCGCGGGGAATGATCGCCCGGTTGCGACGATAGATGGCGGCCACCCGCGTGGCCACGCTGGGCATGTGTCGACGCAGGAAGCCAAGTTCCTGGCCGACCAGCGGCCCGCCATAGAAGGCCTTGACCGCGACCAGCTGCACCAGGCCGCCGGCGAACTCCAGCACTTGAAGGGCACCGGGGTGTTCGATCAGTCGGCGGATATTGTCGGTGACCACCTGTTCGGGAGTGATCAGCACGTCGATGGGCACCGCGTCGTGGGCGAACAGCCCCTTGCGGGTGAGATAGGCCGTGGCGCGCACCCGGGCAATCTTGGTTGGGGTGCGAAACAGCGTGTGGGCGACCTGGCAGGCGATCATGTTGACTTCATCGGTGTTGGTCACCGCGATCAGCATGTCGGCGTCTTCGCAGCCGGCCTGGCGCAGCACCGCAGGGTAGGAAGCAGCGCCGGAAACCGTGCGGATATCCAGGCGTGTGTTCAGCTCGCGCAGCCGCTCGTTATCGGTATCTACTACGGTGATGTCATTCTCTTCATGGGCCAGGTGCTCGGCCAGGGTGCCGCCGACCTGACCGGCCCCGAGGATGATGATCTTCATCGTGTCTCAACGTCTGCAGCGAAAGGACGGCGCCTTGGCGCGCCGTCGCAGGAATGGCAGCAAGCCTAAACCAGCCGTGCGTGGAAGAACAGACCGCACCTGGCGAGTGGATCAGTCAATCGTGAAGCCGACCTTGATGGTGACCTGCCAATGGGCCACCTGGCCGTTCTCGATATGTCCCCGGGTGTCGATGACTTCGAACCAGCGCATGTTATGCAGGCTCTCCGAGGCCTTGGTGAGGGCCCGTTGAACGGCATCCTCGACGCTTTTTTCGGAGGTTCCAGTCAGTTCGATATGCTTGTAGACGTGACTCATGGTGTGTTCTCCGTTGCGGATGAATTTGCGGGTAAAGTTGCGAGTGGCCAAGCGCGCTCAGGCGGTCGCCTTCCTCAGTCTGGCATAGAAAAAGCCGTCGTGGCTGTCCGGGCTCGGTAAAAGCTGCTGGCCGGCACCGGCCGGGCGCCCCCAGGACAGGCTGCTCGGGGTGGTGACCTCGACGTCCGGCGTGCGCGCCAGGAAGGCCTCAACCTGATCGGCATTCTCTTCAGGCAGCACGGAGCAGGTGGCATAAAGCAGGGTGCCGCCGGGGGCCAGTAGCGGCCAGAGGTTATCGAGCAGGCGGGCCTGCAGCTCGGCGAGCCTGGCAATGTCCGAGGGTCGGCGCAGGCGCTTGATGTCCGGATGGCGCCGGATCACGCCGCTGCCCGAACAGGGCGCATCGAGCAGGATGGCGTCGAAGTGCGTGCCATCCCACCAGTCACGCTGGGTGGCATCGCCGTGGACCAGCTCGGCGGAAAGGCCCAGCCGAGTCAGGGTGTCTTCGACTCGCGCCAGGCGAGTGTCGTCGCTGTCGATGGCGGTCAAATGAATGTCGAACAGCTCAAGCAGGTGAGCGGTCTTGCCGCCGGGCGCGCAGCAGGCGTCGAGCACGCGCGAACCGGGGCGCGGGGCAATCACCGGGCCCAGCAGCACCGCCGCCAGCTGGGCCGATTCGTCCTGCACGCTGACCAGTCCTTCCAGGAAGCCGGGCAGCTCGCTGACGTCGCAGGCGGTCTCGAGAGTCAGTCCGTCCGGGGCGTGAGGACACAGGCGCGAGCTGATGCCGGGGCCATCGAGCAGCTCACGATAGTGCTCACGGTCGCCCAGGCGGCGGTTGACGCGCAGCGTCATGGGGCCAGGGCGATTATTGGCCTCGGCAATGGCGCGCCAGTCGTCGGGCCAGGCCTGGCGCAAGGCACTGAGCCACCAGCGTGGATGCAGCAGCGCCACCGACGGGTCCTTGTCGACCTTGGCCTGCAGCTGAGCAGCTTCGCGCTGCAGGCGGCGCAGACAGCCGTTGATGACGCGGGTGGCCCACTCCTTGTTCAGCAGGCGTGCCGCCCCGGCGGTTTCACCCACGGCGGCATGGGGCGGAATGCGCAGATACAGCAGCTGGTAGATGCCGACCAGCAGCAGCGCCTGTACATCGGCATCCCGGGCCTTGAAGGGGCGCTCCAGCAGCAAAGCAGTCAGCGCCTCCAGTCGCGGCAGGGTGCGGCAGGTGCCGTAGCACAGCTCCTTGAACAGGCCGCGGTCGCGCGCCACGACCTGGTGATCATCCAGGCGGCTCAATGACCCCTTGCCGGTGATGACCGGTGCGATGGAGCGGGCGGCGGCGGCGCGAACGGCCATACCGCTGTCGCCCTTCTTGGCCTGATTTCTGGTGTTGGCGTTGCTCATGAGGAGGTCTCCCAGTGGCTCAGGCGCGTTCCCGGGGCGAAGCGCTCCGACCGGGCCAGCAGCAGGTCATGAACCGGCATGGCCTTGCCGCCGGGCAGCTGCGCCCGGCTGACGCTCAGCACTTGCTCGCCGGTCGGGCCGCAGGCGATGCGCAGGGCTTGCTTGTCGCCATCGTGATTCAGCAGCGTGCCGGGCGCGGCTGGCTGTTCGCCCGGGCGCGGGCTGCCCGCGACGGCCATCAGCAGGCGCAGGCGCTCGCTGCCCAGGCCGCACCAGGCCACCGGCCAGGGATTGAAGGCCCGAATGCGAGCGGCCAGGGTCTGTGCACCCTGGCGAAAATCAAGCTCGGCCTCGGCCTTGGACAGCTTGGCGGCGTAGGTCACGCCGTGTTCCGGCTGAGGCGTGGCAGTCAGGGCATCGTCGGCCAGTGCGTCCAGTGTCTCGAGCAATGCCTCGCCGCCGAGGACGGCCAGGCGGTCGTGGAGCTCGCCGCCGGTCGTCGTGGCGTCGATCGGTGTGCGCCGCATCCGCAGCATGTCGCCGGTATCGAGGCCTTCGTCCATCTGCATGATGGTCACGCCGCTTTCGCTGTCGCCGGCTTCAATGGCGCGCTGTATGGGAGCCGCGCCACGCCAGCGAGGCAGCAGCGAGGCATGAACGTTGATGCACCCAAGTCGCGGGGTTTCGAGAATCGCCTTGGGCAGGATCAGGCCATAGGCCACCACTACCATCAGGTCGGCGTCGAGCGCCGCCATGGTCTGCTGTGCATCAGCACCTTTCAGACTGAGCGGCTGATATACCGGGATATCGTGCTGCATGGCCAGCGCCTTGACCGGGCCGGGAGTCAGCTTGCGACCGCGACCGGCGGGGCGATCGGGCTGAGTATAGGCCGCAATGACACGGTGATGGCTGGCCAGCAGTGCCGATAGGCTGGCGGCAGCGAAGTCGGGCGTGCCGGCGAAAATCACGCGTAAGGGTCGGGTCATGGGTCAATGGCCTGGCGTAGAGAAGAGATAGTGGAGCGTTAGCGTAATGTCACCATGATAGCGAAGCCGGACTCAGACGACATCAGGGCCGACTCCTGAGTCTAGAAGTCGGCCCTGATGTGTGGGGTGTGGCGCGGTGTCAGGCAGTGGCCAGGCGCTGGCGCTTCTGCATCTTCTTGAGCACACGCTCACGCTTGAGCGGTGAAAGATAGTCGACGAACAGCACCCCTTCGAGGTGATCGCATTCGTGCTGGATGCAGTGGGCCAGCAAACCATCGGCCTCGAGGGCGTAGGGCTTGCCGTCGCGATCCAGGGCCTCGAGCTTGACGCTCAGCGCGCGTGACACCTCGGCATAGTAGTCGGGTACAGAAAGACAGCCTTCCTGCATCGGTTCGCGCTGCTCATCGATCGGCGTGTAGCTCGGGTTGATCAGCACCAGGGGTTGGCTCTGATCATCGCTGACGTCGATCACGATGATGCGACGATGAACGTCGACCTGGGTTGCCGCCAAGCCGATGCCCGGCGCGTCGTACATGGTTTCGAACATGTCGTCGACCAGACGGCGCACGTCATCGTCGACGGACTCGACCGCTGCGGCCTTGGTGCGCAGTCGCTCGTCGGGAAATTCGAGGATGGTAAGTTTCGCCATGGCGTTGATGTCACCGTTATGCTGTCATTGGCTGAAAACGGTTATCTTGGGGTAATGCTACCTTGATGGTAGTAACCGTATTGCACGATAGTATCTGATAACATGTGACTACACCATGGCGACAGAGTTCCATCCGCGAGTCATAGGATAAAAATGGCCAGGGAAAAGGGAACAAGGGAATGAAGCAGACAGGCTTGAAGGGGAGCGTGCGTCGTTGGCTTTGCGGGATGGCTATCGGCGTGCTGGCAACTGCGGCTCAGGCGCAGGGCCTTTCATGGGATCAGGGAATCAAGCAGGACGCGCCTGATCGCTATACCGTGGTCAAGGGCGATACGCTCTGGGATATTTCGGGACGTTTCCTGCAGCACCCTTGGCAGTGGCCCGAAGTGTGGGACGTCAATCCCCAGATTCGCAATCCGCACCTTATCTATCCTGGCGATATCGTCTATCTCTACGACTGCAACGGTCAGCCCTGCCTGGGCCTGGAGCGAGGCCAGGGCGTGGTCAAGCTCTCACCGGAAGTTCGTACCCTGACCCATCGCGAGGCCATCGGTCCGGTGCCGTTGGAGGCCGTGGAAGCGTTTCTTGGTAAACACCGTATTCTGACCGACCCGGACAGCCTCGCTGAGCTGGCCTATGTGGTGGCCGGCGAGGATGGTCGTCTGATCAGCGGCAGCGGCGACCGCTTCTATGCGCGTGGCGATGTGGGGCAATATCGGCGCTATGGCATCTATCGCCTCGGCGAACGCTATCTGGATCCGGTGACTCAGGAAGTGCTCGGGCTGGAGCTGCAGAGCATCGGTGAGGCTCGGATCGTGCGTCAGGACAACGACATCGCAGTGATGCGCGCAGTGAGTAGCGAGCGCGAGATCAGCAGCGACGACATCATTCTGCCGTTGGAGGACCCGGGTTTCGTCTTCGAATTCATGCCCGACGCACCGGAAGGTGTCATCGAAGGCACCATTCTGGCAGTCAAGGATGGTATTCGCTTCCTGGGTCCGCTCAGCGTGGTAACCCTGAACAAAGGGATGCGTGACGGCATTGATCCCGGCCATGTGCTGGCGGTCGAGCGTCGCGGTCATCTGGCGACCGACCCGCGCACCGGTGAAACACTGCGCATGCCGGGCGAGGATTCGGGCCTGGTGATGGTCTTCCGAAGCTTCGACAAGATGAGCTACGGCCTGGTCATGAGTGCATCGCATATTCTTGAGGTGGGCGATCGGCTGCATAACCCGCGCAGCATGATGGATACGGCACAGCGTTGAGGCCGCGACCGATGATTCTTGGCGCACGGGAATGGCTACTGCTGTCGCAGCTCCCCGGGCTCGGGGTCGTCAGCCTGGCGGCACTTGCCGAAGTCTCGCCAGTCTGGCCCGATGGCTGGCTGGCCAGGCTTCCAGACGGCGCAGCCAAGGCGCTGCGCCTGGCGCTGGATCATCCCGCCCGCAGCCCGCTGGCGGCTGCCGTCGATGCGCAGTTGGACTGGTGTGCTCCCTCGGCCTATCGCCACCTGTTGTACCCCGGCCACGCCAGCTGGCCAGCATCGCTGTCTGCGCTGGCCGACCCGCCGCCGGTGCTGTGGGCCCAGGGCGATCTCACCACGCTTGATGCGCCCCGACTGGCGATGGTCGGCACCCGGCGTGCGTCCCGTGAAGGGCTCAACAATGCGGGACTCTTTGCTCGGGCGCTGGCCGAGCAAGGCTTCTGCGTGGTCAGCGGCATGGCACTGGGCATCGACGGTGCCGCCCAGTGGGCAGCGCTGGAGGCCGGTGGCAACAGCGTTGGCGTGCTGGGCTGCGGGGTGGATGTGATCTATCCGGCCCGTCATCGACGACTGCATGAGCGGCTTGGCCAGCCAAGCGGTCTGCTGCTGTCGGAGCATCCGCCAGGCACTCGGGCTCACCCGGCCTTCTTCCCGCGGCGCAATCGTATCGTTACCGGCTTGTCGCTAGGCGTGCTGGTGGTCGAAGCTGCCGAGCGCAGCGGCTCGCTGATCAGTGCACGACTGGCCGGCGAGCAGGGGCGCGAAGTGTTTGCCGTGCCCGGCTCGATTCATAATCCCGAAGCTGGCGGCTGCCTGCGACTGATTCGTGAAGGCGCGGTGCTGGTGCGCAGCGTCGATGACATTCTTGCCGAGCTGCCCGACTGGGCCCTCGGCTCGCCTTCATCCTGGCTTGTCGACGGCCCTGCGAGCGGCGCTGAGGCTGCGGAAAGCCGCGGGAGCCAGGCGGCCGGCGATGGCCAGGCCGAGGAACCGCTGCTGGCATGGCTAAGTGATTCGCCCACGCCCATGGATGTGCTGGTCGAGCTGAGCGGGCTGACGCCCCAGGCGTGTCAAAGCCAACTGATGACGCTGGCGCTCGACGGGCTGGCCGATCAGGTACCCGGAGGCTGGGTGCGCCTGTCAGGGCAGCGTCGCCTGTGATTCTGCCGAGGCGGGTTGCGGGTGATATAATGCGGCACATCTTGACAAACACGCTCAGATCCCTGTTTCCAGTCTCGTTTCATCTACCGCCACTGAATGCCATTGAACGCCGTCATGCCCCACTCATCGAGCTGTGCCTCACTCGCCGCGGCCGTTGCCGCGCTGCGTCACGAAGGGGTGATTGCCTATCCCACCGAGGCGGTGTGGGGGCTTGGCTGCGACCCGGACAGCACCAGCGCGCTGACGCGCCTGCTGGCGCTCAAATCTCGCGATCCGTCCAAGGGCATGATTCTGGTGGCCGCGGGGCTCGATCAACTGGCGCCCTGGCTTGATGGTTTGTCGGAGGCGCAGTGTCGTCAACTGGAACAGCCATGCGACACCCCAACCACTTGGCTGGTGCCGGACAATGGCCGCGCGCATCGCCTGGTGCGTGGTGATCACCAGCGCGTGGCGCTGAGAATCTGTCGGCACCCCCTGGTGGCGCGGCTGTGTCTGGCATTCGGCGGCCCGCTGGTGTCGACCTCAGCCAATCGTGCCGGCGAGTCCTCGGCGATGAATAGCGCTCAGGTTCGCGCTATCTTCGGCGATGCGCTGGATGCCGTGCTCGACGGCCCCCTGGGGGGGCATGAGCGTCCCAGCACCATCCGTGATCTGGTGACCGGCCAGGTGCTGCGTGTTTGATCCTCCCTTCGTCCATTATTACAGGAGGCCCCGTGGCCCACGCTTACCTCGAAGACGTCAAGACCTATCTGCTCGATCTCCAGGACCGGCTGTGTGCCGGCCTGACCGAGGAAGACGGAGGCGCGGCTTTTCGCGAGGATGCCTGGACCCGCGAAGAGGGTGGCGGCGGGCGCTCGCGAGTGATTGAAAACGGCGCGCTGTTCGAAAAGGGCGGCGTCAACTACTCCCATGTATATGGCGCTGCCCTGCCGCCGTCAGCCACGGCCGCACGCCCCGAGCTTGCCGGGCGCAGCTTCCATGCCATGGGCGTGTCCTGGGTGCTGCATCCCGAGAACCCTCATGTGCCTACCAGCCATGGCAATGTGCGCTTCCTCATCGCCGAGAAGGAGGGTGAGGCGCCGGTGTGGTGGTTCGGCGGCGGCTACGACCTCACGCCCTTCTATCCGGCGATCGAGGACGTGCGGCATTGGCATCGCACGGCCCGGGACGCCTGCGCCCCGTTTGGCGAGGATGTCTACCCGCGCTACAAGTCCTGGTGCGATGACTACTTTTACCTCAAGCACCGCGACGAGACGCGCGGCGTGGGTGGACTGTTCTTCGATGATCTCAACGAGGGCGGCTTCGAGCGCTGCTTCGCCTTTCTGCAGGCGGTGGGCGATAGCTTCCTGGATGCCTATCTGCCCATCGTGCGCCGGCGTCGCGAAATAGCCTGGGGCGAGCGCGAGCGTGACTTTCAGCTCTATCGCCGCGGCCGCTACGTGGAATTCAACCTGGTCTGGGACCGCGGCACGCTGTTTGGTCTGCAGAGCAATGGACGCACCGAGTCGATTCTGATGTCCATGCCGCCGCTGGCGCGCTGGGCCTACCGCTGGGAGCCCGAACCCGACAGCGCCGAGGCGCGGCTGACCTATTATCTGCAGCCGCGTGACTGGCTGGGCGATGAACATGCTGGGGGAATATCATGACGGATCGCTATGCGGTATTCGGCCATCCTGTTGGTCATTCGAAGTCGCCGTTTATCCACGCCACCTTCGCCAGACAGAGCAGCCAGGACATGACGTATCAGGCCATCGAAGCGCCGCTCGACGACTTCGCTGGCGCCTGGCGCGACTTCGTGGCCAGCGGCGGGCGCGGTGCCAATGTCACTGTGCCCTTCAAGGAAGAGGCTTGCCGTCTGTGTGACCGGATAAGCGATGCAGCTCGGCGTGCCGGTGCGGTGAATACCCTGATCCTGGCGGAAGATGGCACTACCCTTGGTGACACCACCGACGGCGTGGGACTGGTGGCCGACCTCAAGCGCAATGAGGTGCCTCTCGAAGGCGCGCGGATTCTGCTGCTGGGCGCCGGCGGCGCAGTGCGCGGCGTGCTGGAGCCACTGCTGGCCGAAAAGCCGGCCTCGCTGCAGTTGGCCAATCGCACGGCCGCCAAGGCCAGGGCGCTGGCCAAGGATTTTGCCGACCTGGGAGGTGTCGCAGGGGCTGTCACCGGAGGCAGTTTCGAGGCGGTTGAAGGACCTTTTGATGTGGTAATCAACGGCACCAGTGCGAGTCTGGCCGGGGACTTGCCGCCCTTGCCCGATGGGCTCTTTGCCGAGAATGGAGTGGCTTACGACATGATGTACGGCCCCGAGCCCACGGTGTTTCTGGTCTGGGCCGAAGCGCATGGCGCGCGCACCATTGATGGCCTCGGCATGCTGGTAGGCCAGGCCGCCGAATCCTTCTTCCTGTGGCGCGGCCAGCGTCCCGAGGTGGCGCCGGTGCTGGCCGCCCTGCGTGAGCAGCTGTCCTGAGCCGCAGCCCGGAGTCAGCGCCGTTTGACATACAGCCCGACAAGACACAGCGCCAGACCGAACAGGGAGAGCAGCATGCTGCCATTGACCAGCCAGGGGCTGCGATCAATCCAGGGCACGAAGGGCTGTGGTGTGCTGCGACACAGACCTTCCAGGTAATCCCAGTGGCCCTGCTCACTTAGCATACAGTCACGTACGTTGCCAAGCTCAACGAAATACAGGCCCATCAGCACGATGATGGGCACGATCAGCAGCAGCAAACCAATGCGTAACATTATTGATGTGCCCTCGATCAGCGACGGCAGTTCGGCTGGCGTCCAGCTTGGCGCGCCCGCTGGTAATTCGGCATCACCTTGTTCATCTCACTTTCGAGGTTGGCAATGCGCTGACCGCTGCTGGGGTGAGTCGACATCCACTCAGGCGGTTCGCCGCCACCGCCGCTGGCGCGCATGTTGCGCCACAGGTCAACGCTACCCTGAGGGTTGAAGCCGGCATCTGCCATCAAGCGCAGACCAATGACGTCGGCCTCGCTCTCGTGGCTGCGCGAGAAGGGCAGCAGAATGCCGTACTGAGCACCCATGCCCAGTGCGGCATTGGCCATTTCGGCCTGGGCGCCCTGCAAACCGGCGGCGGATGACGCCACGCTCAAGCCAATGCTGGTGATGTTTTGCGTGGACATGCGTTCATTGGCATGGCGGGCCAGCACGTGGCCGATCTCGTGGCCGATCACCGAGGCGAGCTGGTCCTGGTTGTCGGCGATATCCAGCAGTCCGGTATGCACGCCGACGTAGCCGCCGGGCAGAGCGAAAGCGTTGGCGCTGTCATCGCGGAACACACGCACCTGCCAGTCGTATTGCGGGCTGCCGGGAGGCAGGGCAGCGACGATGGCATTGGTGACACACTGCACATAGGCCTGGGTGGCACCGCCCACCGTGGGCAGTTCTTGCTGGTACTGCGCGAAAGACTGCGCGCCCAGTTGGTTGAGCTCGTCATCGGGCATCATGGTGAACTGCGTGCGGCCGGTAGGCGAGGTAGTGCAGGCAACCAGACTGGCGGCGAGCGCGCCAACAGCAAGAGTCTTCAGCCAACGCATGGGGCATCCTCATGTGAAGTCGATAGGGTTTCCTCTGGACGAGGATAGGCGAGGGTTTCAAGATACCTTGATCTTTCATCGACTCCAACTGCAATCAATGATCAATGGGGAGAACATCATGGACGAAACGCTGAGCGGACGCCTGCTGAGCCTGCTGGAACGGATCGAGCCCTGGCTGCCGCCGGCGCCGATAGCGGTGGACTGGTCTCGGGATATTGCGGCGCTATGGCAGCGCCATGCGCTGGGTGGACAGCTGGTGCCAGTGCCGCCACGCGATGCCCTGGGCCTGGATGACCTGCTCGGCATCGAGCGCCAGAAACTGGCGCTGGTCGACAACCTGCGAGCATTTCTGCGCGGCTTTCCGGCCAACCATGCGCTGCTGTGGGGCTCGCGGGGCAGCGGCAAATCGTCACTGGTGCGTGCGCTGCTCAACGACCTGGCCGAAGAGGGCATGCGGCTGGTGCAGGTCGACCGCCACGATCTGGCGGGGCTCACCACGCTGGTGGAGCGCTTGCGCCATGAGCCTTACCGTTTCGTGGTCTATTGCGATGATCTGTCCTTCGAAGGCCACGACGATGCCTACAAGGCGCTGAAGAGCGTGCTGGATGGCGCCCTCACCGGACCGCCCGAAAACGTTCTGCTGCTGGTGACGTCCAATCGCCGCCACCTGTTGCCGGAGTCGATGCAGGACAATCAGGGCACTCGCCTGGTCGGTGACGAGCTGCATCACGGAGATGCGGTGGAGGAGAAGATCTCGCTGGCCGACCGCTTCGGGATGTCGCTGGGCTTCTATCCGTTCAATCAGGACACCTACCTGGAGGCCTGCTGCCACTGGGTGTCGCGTCTCGGCGCCCCCGAGGACTGGACGCCCCAGGCCCGTGCCGAAGCCGTTCGCTTTGCTACCCTGCGCGGTGGCCGCAGCGGCCGCGTCGCCTGGCAGTTTGCCTGTCAGTGGGTCGGCCAGCTGCGTCTCAAGGACTGATTCCGTAGTGAGATCTTTCAACCCCAAGCCTTGCTGTATCAAACATCAAGGGCGACCACCATGGCCGCCCCTGATTGTCTTGCCTGAGCAGATCGTACTGTCAGAAGCTGTCCAGATCAGGCGCCCGCTTGGGCAACATGATGCCGATATCTTACCTTAACAAGTCCTTGACCACCGCAAACACCATGGTAAAGACCATGATGAAAATCGGCAGGCCGATCACCGTGATGACCTGCTGCAAGCCTCGAGCCCGGCGTCGCCGGCCAGCACAATAAGCATCGCCGCCACGGCGCCTTCCGATACTCCCCCAGAATACTCGCTGGCGAACAAATTTGCTCAGCAGCGTGTTAATCCACTGGTTTGATAAGTGTTGACGCCTCAGTGGACACAAAAGAAAAAAGCGTCATTTTCTGACGTTGAAAGCAGAAAAGACCATTGGCATGGCGCGCCAGCATGGATGCTGGCGATTTTCAGGCTGAGATATTTTCTGCCATGGTGAGAAAAACAGAAGATATCGTGGCCGGAGGCTAGAGTGGCCCTGCTTTTGCACATGTATCAAGGCAGCGACAGGCGCGCTGATCTATTTCTCCCGAGCCCTTAGGCTCTGGCGAACCAACACCGTACCTCTTCATCGAAGAGGGTAGCCCGACTGCCGTGTGCTGCAATCAAACTCAGTGGCCTGCAGCAGCGGTCCCTGAGCAGGTCCCTTCCTGCCTGTCCGGTTCGCATTCCCGAGGCTCTTCTCGGGGCTTTGTGTGCATAGATCTGCATAGAGAAGACCAGCAAGCTATTTGTGAACATCGAGGTCGATTCGTTGGCAGGCAGGCGCAATGAGGAAAGCACCATGAAGACAGCAAGAATGGCCGCGGGATGGTTCATCGGTTGCTGCATGGCCATGCCGGCCCTGGCAGACGGCTTCGGCCCCGATGAATGGACCCAGTATCGCCTGGATGCCAGCAACAATGCCGTTTACGACAATGGCGGCAGCGCACTGAGTCGCATGAAGTTTCGCACCGGCGATCAGGTGCGCGCGACCCCGGTGATCGTTGGCAACGCCCTGTATATCGGCAACCATGCCACCGGCGGCATGTTTCGCTTCGACCTGCCCAGCGGCAAGGTGGTCTGGCATGACGACAACCCCTGGTTTCGCCATGCGCCCAACTGGATCCATTCAGAGATGATTCAGGCCGATGGAAGGATCTTCGTCGGCTACGGCAATCGCGCCTTTCAGAGTGCGGACATCCGCGGTACCGGTGCCAGCGGCGTGATGGCGGTCAGTCCGGAAGATGGTGCCACCCTGTGGCAGTACTCGACCCTGGGCGAGGTCATGCCTACCCCGGCACTGTGGAATGACACCCTGTACGTGACGACCGGCGGGGCTGAGCTGATTGCCCTGTCTCCCGAAAGTGGCGAACGCCTGTGGGCGTTGCCCCTGCCCGGCTGGGTCAGCATGTCCTCGCCGGCGATTGCCGATGGCGTGCTGTACGTGGGAGCACTCAACGCCGTGGTTGCCGTCGACCTTGAGGAGCGCAAGATGCTGTGGCGCTTCGATGAAACCGCCTCCTTCACCGATGTGCCCCCAGCGGTGGCGGACGGGGTCGTGGTGATGACGGGAATGATGGGGCGCGGAACCCTTTCAGAGCAGGATCGGCGACGGTATCCGAGCCATCGCGGCGGCTTCCACTTCATTTACGCCTTCGATGCCGGCACCGGCAAGCTGCTGTGGCGTGACCTGCTGGGCAGCGGGCCTCATCAGCCCAACAACACCTCCGGGGCTCCGACCATTGCCGATGGCCGGGTCTACGTGGGCAGCCCCTATGCCCGGGGCATGTATGCCTATGATCTGAAAAGCGGCCAGCGGCTGTGGGAGCATCCGACCACGGCCAGCATCAAGGGTGCCCCGGTCGTCACGGCTGGCAAGGTGTTCTTCGGCGATACCGCCGGTTTGCTGCATGCCCTGGATGCCGAGGATGGCGATTCACCGCGCTGCGATAGCGGCCATGCCATCGACAAGCTCAAGCTGGGAGGCTCCAGCAATAACGCATCGGCGGTGGCGCTTGCTCCTGCAGGCCCGGTAGTGATCAACGAGACGCTGTTCGTCGGCAGCCAGGATGGCTTTGTCTACGCGGTGCCGATATCGGAGTTCGACTGTCGTTAGTTTTCAGAAACAGGACCTGCAGGGCGGCTCAGGTCGCGGTTGACGCAAGCTCCGGTGCCGCGCACCGTGGCAAGACTGCAAACTGCTGGAGCTGTCATGGAAACGTTGCTCAATGTCCGGTCGGAAGTGACCCAGGCGGCGCTGGCCGCCATCGCCCATATGCCCACCGCCAGCCTGCCGGTGCTGTTGGATGATGACTTTGTCCGTCGGCTCTCCGACGCCGACCTCATGCGCATCGCGGTGCTGCTGGCCCGGAAGAGCTTCGATGAGGGCGGCTGCCCCATCGGCGCGGTGATCGTCGACAATGCCACCCGACGCATCGTCGGCAAGGGGCACAATACCCTGGTGCAGGAGAATCACCCCTACCACCATGGCGAGACCTCCGCCATCCGCGATGCTGGCCGCATCGACTTCAGCCGCACCACGCTCTTCACCTCGCTCAGCCCCTGCGAGATATGCGCCACGCTGCTCACCATGCGTGGCTTCTCGCGGGTGGTGGTGGGCGACGTCACCAACGCCTCGGGCACCGAGCCGCTGCTGCAGAGCAAGGGGGTGCTGGTCGAGATTCTCGAAGATCCGCGCGGCGTCGAGCTCTACGCCCGCTTTCGCGCCGAGAAGCCCGAGCTGGATCTGGAAGACTGGAAGGGGCTCGGTGCCACTCGCTGACCACGAGATCGCCGCCGAGCTGATACACGGCGGCAGCTCTGTCGGGGGAGAGACGGCCGGGGAAAATTGCTCGTCAGCCCCGGTGCATGGGCAGAAGAGAGTCAATCCAGCACGATCAGACGGTTGGGCAGTTCGTTGCGTTCGTGGGTGGCCGGCACCTGCTCCTTGAGATGTTCGCCGCAGGCATCGATGCACTCAAGGAAACCCCGCAGGGTCTCGCCGGCCTTCACTCGCCGGGTGAAGGCCGCCACGATGGATTGCCAGGTCTCGTCACTGATACGCGACGAGATGCCCCGGTCGACCAGAATTTCCACATAGCGCTCGGCTTCGGAGACGAAGATCAGCACCCCCGTTTCCCCCTCGGTATGGTGCAGATCCTGCTCCAGGAACTGCCGCCGGGCGAGGTTGGCCGCCCGCCAATGGCGAACCGAGCGCGGGATCAGCCGCGTGGTGATGGTGGGGAGGCGGAACACCAGCCCCAGCACGATGAAAGTCGCCCACTGCACCAGCGTCAGCTCGTAGGCCGTCAACCAGCCGGGAAAGTAATTGATTGCCCCTGGCACCACCAGAGCCAGGAGGCCGGCCCAGAGCAGCGGGATATAGGCGTAGTTGTCCGCTCGTGGCGCCAGCACGGTGACCAGCTCGGCATCGGTATCGCGCTCGACTCGATGAATCGCCTCGGCGACCTGGCGCTGCTCGTTTTCTGTCAATAAAGCCATGGGGGTCGTGATCTCCGAATCCTGATTGTCATGTCGGTGTCGCCACCGGCCGGAAGGCTGACTTACCAGCCGCCGGACGCGCCGCCGCCACCGAAGCCGCCGCCGCCACCGCTGAAACCACCACCTCCGCCGCCGCCGCGCGATCTGCCGCCGAGAGCGCCGCCCAGCAACATGCCGCCCAGCAGACCGCCACCACCGCCCCGCCCCAGCATCATGATGATGATGAACATCACGAAGAACAGAATCGAGGCCGGCCCTTGTGGCTCCTGGCCTCGCGCCGAAGCGCTGCTGGTGTCCATAGGCTCGCCGCCCAGCACCTGGATCATCGCCTCCACGCCTTCGCTGATGCCGCGGGCGTAGTCGCCTTCGCGGAAGGCCGGCGCCAGGATCTGGTTGATGATCACCGAGGACTGAGCGTCGGTCAGTCGGCCCTCAAGGCCATAGCCGACCTCGATGCGCATCCGGCGCTCGTTCGGCGCGACGATCAGCAGGGCGCCGTTGTCCTTCTCCGCCTGGCCGATGCTCCAGTGGCGCCCCAGCTGATAGCCGTATTGCTCGATGGTGGCGCCCTGCAGGTCGGGCAGAGTGACCACCACCAGCTGCTCGGTGGTGGCCGCCTCGTGGGCCGCGAGCATGTCGCTTAGGCGCGACTCGGTGGCCGGATCCAGCAGCTCGGCCCGGTCCACCACGCGCCCGGTCAGCTCGGGAAAGTCGAGCGGCTGGGCGTGAAGCGCCTGGGCCAAGAGGGCAAGCGCCGCCGCCAGCAGCAGCGCCAGCAGCGGAGTGCGCAGAAGACCACTCATTCAAACTCCACCCGAGGTGCCTGGTCCGCGTTCTCGGCGCTGGCCTCGAAGGTCTCGCGAATCGGCATGTCGCTGTAGAGAACGCTGTGCCAAAGGCGCCCGGGGAAGGTGCGGATCTCGGTGTTGTAGCGCTCCACCGCGGTGATGAAGTCGCGCCGCGCCACGGCGATGCGGTTTTCGGTGCCCTCCAGCTGTGATTGCAGGGCCAGGAAGTTCTGGTTCGATTTCAGGTCGGGATAGCGCTCCGAGACCGCCATCAGCCGGCTCAGCGCGCCCGTCAGCTGCTGCTGGGCCTGCTCGAACTGGCGCATCTTCTGCGGGTCGTCCAGCGACTCGGCGTCGATCTGGATGGACGTGGCCTTGGCCCTCGCCTCCACCACGGCGGTCAGGGTCTCCTGCTCTTGGCGGGCAAAGCCCTTGACCGTCTCGACCAGATTGGGCACCAGATCCGCGCGCCGCTGATACTGGTTCTCCACCTGCGCCCAGGCCGATTTCACCTGCTCGTCATAGGTGGGGATGTTGTTGATGCCACAGCCCGTCAGCAGCATCGCCATGATCAGCACCAGGGCGAACCGCCAGACGCGAGGGTCGGGAAGCGTGGGGTGTCTCGTCGGCATGGGAACAGTCATCCTGTCATTGCGATTCGAAGACGTCCAAGATACAGCGCAGGATGACGCGAAGGAAGTGCTGCCATCCCGTACTGACTGAGACGTTTTACATGCCGACGACGGGTACTTTTCGCGATACCCGGTCGCCTAAGCTCGTGTAAATGGTGCTGGATCAAGGTGATGAGCCTTGTATGTTCTTATGCTGGGGCCAGGCCCCTTTGGAGGACGACGCAAATGACCGTTCAACATCGCATCAACCGCCCCCACGAAGCTGGCTGCATCGAGGTATACGGCGACGAGTCCTACGAGTGGCGAATCCTCGACCACGCCGACCATATCGTTCGCGATAGCGCTAGCGATGGTAACGGCCCCGCCGGCCACAGCAGCCCGGAACTTGCCCTGCGCGACGCCATCGCCTTTGATGCCGACGACAGCGTGGTGCCGATTTTCTTCCGTCACGGCGCCGACGCCGAGCTTGAGAATGCCGCCCAGACCCATCGCAGCGCCGATGCCCTGCGCGCCATGGCGCTGGCCCTGAAGAGCACCGCCAGCCAGGCGATACTGGATAGTCGCCATGCCACTGATGATGAAGCGCAGGACTATCTGGATGCGCGTACTGAAGTGATGCAGCGCATCATCCAGGAGCTGGAGGAGAGCGCCGAGCGGGTGCGAAAGATCAGTACCGGCAACCCCTCGCCAGCATGAGAACGAGGAACGTGCCTTGCTTTATATGCACGATGTCAGCCTGGCGCGCGTCAGAAAGCTGGCGTTCGTTTATGGCCATGGGCAGATGAGCGACTGGTTTTGATCTTGTTGAACCCAGTGGATGACTGGCTGCTGCACTGTGCTAACCCCCATCGCGTGCGGAAGACGTTGGCCTATTAACCGGAGCCGTGAGCCATGAGTGAGTATCTGCTGGAGGAGGACGCCCTGAGCCCGGGCAAGATCTATCGTCTGTTCTCGGGCAGCATCTGCCCGCGCCCCATCGCCTGGGTGTCGACCCTAGACGGCCGGGGAAAGGCCAACCTGGCACCCTTCTCGTTCTTCAACGTGGCGAGTGTCAACCCGCCGGTGCTGGGCTTCTCTCCACTGCTCGATGGCGATGCCAGCCCCAAGGACACCATCCGCAATCTCGGTGAGGTTGCGGAGTGCGTGGTGCATATCAGCGGGGAGGGGCTGGTGCAGGAAATGAACGCTACCAGTGCAGGGCTTGAGCACGGCGACGACGAGTTCGTCCACGCCGGGCTCGAGAAGGTTGCCATGGCCGGTGTTTCGGTGCCACGGGTGGCGGGTGTCCCGGTAGCCTTCGGCTGTCGTCTGCGCGAGATCATCCGCTTCGGCGATCATCCGCTGGCCGGTAACCTGGTGCTTGCCGAAGTGGTTTCGGTTTATATCGACGACGCTCTGTGGGATGGTCGCCACGTAAGTATCGAGGGGCTCAGGCCCATCGGGCGCATGGCGGGCAACGACTATGCCCGCTGTAGCGACCTCTTCGAGGTGGAGCGCCCGGCTTCGGGCAGCTCCATGACTCCTCAAGGCCGGGGCATCTGAAAGCGTTCGAATCGCTCGGGTTCGGCGCGAGGCTTGGCGGTAGGTGGTATTGAAGCGTTCGCGCAGCTGGTTCTTTTGTATCTTGCTATCACTACCCGACTATTGTCAGGAGGCCTCGTTAAAACGAATGCGCGGCCCGAAGATCTCGTAATGGAGCTGGTCGTCGCCGTAGCCCATCCGCTTGAGCAGGATGTTCAGGCCCGACATGAAGGCGGTGGGTCCGCAGAAATAGACGTCGCCGCGACCCTCGAAGGGCAGCCACTTCTCAAGGATGTCCGTGTCCAGGTAGCCGAGATAGTCGGCCCCTTCCCCCTGCTCGTAGGCAACATAATACTTGAAGCCCTTCTGGGCACTCAGCGCGCGAAGTTCATCGTGCATGGCATGATGCGAGCGGTCGCGGCAGCAGTGGATAAACACCAGATGCTCGAGCTCCCAGCCTTGCTTCACGGCATTGAGCAGCATGCTAACCAGCGGCGTGATGCCGATCCCCCCGCCGATCAGCACCGGTCTCTCGGAGCGCTTCTCGACGACAAAGTCGCCGGTGGGTGGCCGCAGCCAGACCCTGTCGCCGACACTGGCATCGTGCAGAAAATTGGAGACCAGGCCTGAGACCGGGGTGCCGGTAGCCTCCGCCTTGACGGTTATACGATAGTATGAATCTCCTGGAGCGCTGGATAGCGAGTATTGGCGGATCTCGTCGAACGCCGAGGACGGAGGCTGAGTCTTGACCCCCACATACTGACCGGGGCGGAAGTCGGCAATCGGCTGACCGTCTTCAGGCCGTAGGTAGAAGGACTTGATCTCGTCGGTCTCAGGTTCGGCCCTGTCGATGATGAAGGCTCGGTCGCCTCGCCAACCACCGGGCGTGGTTTCGTTCGCCTGGTAGATCTCCTCCTCGGTCTGAATGAAGATCGCTGCCAGGGCGTCGTAGGCCTCTGCCCATGCCGTCAGCACCGGATCGTCGTCGTGCAGCTTGAGGTGGTCTCGAATCGCTTCCAGCAGATACTTGCCAACGATTGGGTAGTGCTCTGGGGCCACCTGAAGGCTGGCATGCTTGTGGGCGATGCGCTTGACCGCCGAGTCCAATGCCTCCAGCTGGTCGATATGCCTGGCATAGGCGAAAACCGAATCGGCCAGCGCGCGTGCCTGCTCACCCTTCGCCTGGTTGACCATGTTGAAGATGTTTTTGAGCTCGGGATGGTGATGGAAAAGCTTGTCGTAAAAGAGACGAGTGATTGTTTCGCCTTCATCTGCGAGTAATGGAGCGGTGCTCTTGACAGTATCGATGGTGGATTGGGACAGCATACAACCCTCCGGTATGGCGTGCGGGCTTTGAGTGGTATTTAGAATGCCTCTTCCATCCATGTCAAACAAGTTGTGATACATCTCGTATGGAATCGCACGGTCTCATGAGGCCGGTGCAGCTTGTCTTGCTGCTCGGCTCGCCAGCTTGATGGATTGAGCGAAGACAAGACCAAAAAAACGCCGCCCCGGTAGCGGGGCGGCGATGGTGTTAAGCAAATTCATTTGAACAGGCTCAGCGACGATTGCGACGGGCGTCCTTGGTGCGATCCAGCTCGCGCTTCTTGGCCTTCTCGCGGTCGCTGGCGCCGGCCTGGCTGTCGAAGGGGTTGTCGCCTGAGCGAAACTCGAAGCGCATCGGTGTGCCGCGTACCTTGAGCACCTTGCGGAAGGTGTTGATCAGGTAGCGCTTGTAGGCCTCGTTCAGCGAGCCGGTCTGTTTGCCGTGCACCACGATGATCGGCGGGTTGCTGCCGCCCTGATGGGCCATGCGCAGCTTGATGCGTCGTCCATGCACCATGGGCGGCTGATGCTGTTCGACGGCGTCCTGCAGGATGTTGGTCAGCCGGTTGGTCGACCAGTGGCTGTTGGCCGAGGCGAAGGCGTTCTCCACTGACGGATAGAGATCGCCCACCGCAGTGCCATGCAGGGCAGAGATGAAGTGCAGGTCGGCATAGTCGGCAAAGCCCAGACGTCGCTTGATGTCGGCGCGCATCTTGTCACGCACCTCGCTCTCCAGGCCGTCCCATTTGTTGACCACCAGTACCAGAGCGCGGCCGCTGGTCAGCACGTAGTCCAGCAGGTGCAGGTCCTGCTCCACCAGCCCGGAGCGGGCATCCAGCACCATGATGGCGACATGGCACTCCTTGATCGCCTCCAGAGCCTTGATGATAGAGAACTTCTCGACCGATTCGGAGACGTTCTTGCGCCGCCGTACGCCAGCGGTATCCACCAGCACATAGGGCTTGCCGCGGCGCTCGAAGGGAATCTCGATGGCATCGCGGGTGGTGCCGGCCTCGTCATAGACCACCACGCGCTCTTCGCCCAGCATGCGGTTGACCAGGGTCGACTTGCCAACGTTAGGGCGGCCGATCACGCCGATGCGGATGCCCTTGGTGCCGGTGTCGGCAGGGATGCTCGGGTCTCGCTCGGGGAACGGTGACAGCACTTCTTCGATCAGCGAGGTGACGTTGCGCCCGTGGGCGGCGGCGATGGGGTAAGGATCGCCGAGACCCAGCTGCCAGAAATCGGCCATGGCCGAGTGTTCTTCCAGGCCGTCTACCTTGTTGACCACCAGCCAGGTCTTCTTCTGATTGACGCGCAGGTGGTTGGCAATGGCTTCGTCGGCCACGTTCAGCCCGGCCCGGGCGTCGACCATGAACAGCACGATATCGGCTTCATCGATGGCCAGCAGCGACTGCTCGGCCATGGCCGCGTCGATGCCTTCCTCGGTGCCGCTGATGCCGCCGGTGTCGATCACGGTATAGGCCTTGCCGCCCAGCATGCCGTTGCCGTACTTGCGATCCCGGGTCAGGCCCGGGAAGTCGGCGACCAGCGCATCGCGGCTGCGGGTCAGGCGGTTGAACAGCGTCGACTTGCCCACATTGGGGCGGCCAACGAGTGCAATCACAGGCGTCATTGGTGAACTTCCAAGGCCTCTAGCGTGCCGTCATTGGCCTGCACATAGATGCGCCTGCCATCGGTCTGGGGGGCCACGCTGAGGCCGGAGCTGTCGATTCGAGTGCGGCCGGCGAGCTTGCCCGACTGGGGGTCGATCAGGTGCAGGTAGCCCTCGTAGTCGCCAAGCACCAGATAGCCGCCGGCAAACTCCGGTTCGGTGAGTCCGCGTCCCTCGAGGTCGTTGAGGCGCCACAGCTCGCTGCCGCTCAGCGCGTTCATGGCGATCACGTGGCTGGCCTCATCCACCACGAACAGCGTATCGCCAACGATCAGCGGCGAGCGGTAGCTGGACAGCGCCTGGGACCAGGCCACCTGGCCGCTGGTGGCATCAAGCGCCACCAGGCGGCCATTGTAGCTGGTCGCGTAGAGGCGTCCGTCCGGCGTCAGCAGCGGCTGACCGGCCAGGTCGGACAGTCGCTCGATTTCGTTGTTGCCGGTGGGGGTGGCGATGCGTCGTTCCCACAGCGGCTGGCCGGTGCGGTTGTCCAGCGTGACCAGGCGACCGTTGGCGAGCCCGGCGATGGTGACGGCATCGATGACCCTGGGAGTGGCGCTGGCGCGCAGGCTCAGCGCCGGCTGCGAGGCGCTGTAGCTCCAGCGCTCGGTGCCGTTGGTGCGATCCAGGGCGGTAATGTTGCCATCGACCGACTGGACCACCAGCAGTTCGCGATTGGCCTGAGGTGCGGCGAGCACTTCGCTGCTGGTCTCGGTCTTCCATAGCACCTTGCCGCTGGTCTGGTCGAGAGCGACGACCTCACCGTTGCGGGTGCCCAGATACAGCTGGCCGTCCACCGCCGACAGGGCGCTTGAGGCGCCGCTATCCAGGGTGGTTTCCCATAGGGTGCGGCCGCTGTTGGTGTCCAGTGCGGTCACCAGGCCGCGATGGTCGGCGGCGAAGACCCGCGAGCCATCCTGAGCCGGTGCCATCGGATAGCTGCCTCTGCCAAGGCCAGCACCAGCGCGCTCGCTCCACAGCGTGGTGGTACGGGCGGTCGGGCTCAGGTCGCGCAGCTCCTTGGGTGGATACTGGGGCTCCACCTTGCCGGCACAGCCGGCCAGCAGGCCCAGGGTGGCCACGGCGGCAATCATCAGTCTTGCATTCATCAGCTGGTCTCCTCGATACCCAGATCATCGAGCTTGAGTCGTATGGCGTACTGCGACTGGCCACCCTGGGCGGCCAGGGCGAGGGCTTCGCGCCAGGCGGCGGCAGCCTGGTCGCGCTGGTCGAGTGCCAGGTAGGCGTCACCGCGCAGCTCGGACTGGATCGCTGCCAGCGAAGCGGGGATGCCACTGTTCAGCGTCGCCATGGCGGCGTCGGCATCGTTTTCTGCAAGCTGCAGGCGCGCCAGTCGTAGCCGCGCCACGCCCTGCACGTAGGGGTGCTTGCTGCTGCTGGCAATATCTTCCAGGATCTGCATTGCGCTGGCGGCATCATCGTCCTGTACCGCCAGGCGCACTTCGATGAGCCGGCCAAGGTCGGCATACAGGCTGCTGTCATGGTGTTCTTCGAGCTCGTCGATCAGCGTCTCTGCCCGCTGCCGGGTGGCGGCGTCGAGATCGTCCTGGCGGCTCAGGGAAAGCAGCTCCTGATAGCGCTGCGAGGCGGCCTCGGACTGGTCCAGCTGATACTGCTGCCAGGCCTTCCAGCCGAACACGCCGGCGGCGGCCACGACCACGCCGACCACCAGCGAGGTGCCGTTCTCTTTCCACCAGCGCTTGATGGCTTCGAGCTGCTCTTCTTCGCTTCTCATGTCTGCCACGGACAGTCTCCTTGTTCGGTCAGCAGGCGGTCAGGTCGTCGAACCCGACAGCAGGGCGGTAAGGGTCTGGGCGAGGGCCTCTTGCGCAACGTCCTGCTGCTCACGGTCCTCGCGCAGGAACTTGACGGCGACGCTGCCACGGGCCAGTTCGTCTTCGCCGATCAGCAGGGCCAGGCGCGCGCCGCTCTTGTCGGCTTTCTTGATGCGGCTCTTGAAGCTGCCGCCCCCGCAGTGCAGCTGCAGGCCAAGCTCGGGCAGGGCGTCGCGCAGGCGTTCGGCCAGCAGCAGGGCGGCGGGCTCGGTGGCCGCGCTCATCGGCAGCAGATAGGCGTCGAGCCCGCCGAGTGCCGATTCAGGCACCAGGTTCAAGGTATCGAGCATCAGCACCAGGCGCTCGATGCCCATGGCGAAGCCCACCGCCGGCACGGGCTTGCCACCGAGCTGCTCGACCAGACCGTCATAGCGTCCGCCGGCACACACCGTGCCCTGGCTGCCCAGGGTGGTGGTCGTCCACTCGAACACGGTGCGCGAGTAGTAGTCCAGCCCGCGCACCAGGCGCGGGTTGATGTCGTAGGCGATGCCGGCGGCCTCGAGCAGTGCGGTGAGCCCCTCGAAGTGTTCCCGGGACTCGGCGTCGAGATGCTCGATCAGCTGCGGGGCATCGCCCAGCATGGCGGCCATGTCGGGGTTCTTGGAGTCCAGGATACGCAGCGGATTGGTGCTCAGCCGGCGCCGGGAATCCTCGTCGAGCAGCGCATGATGGCGCTCGAAGTAGGCCACCAGCTTGTCGCGATAGGCGGCCCGGGCATCCGCCGAGCCCAGCGAGTTGAGCTCCAGGGTGACGTGCTGGTCGAGGCCGAGCTGCTTCCACAGGCGGGCCGAGAGCAGGATCACCTCGGCATCGATATCCGGGCCGTCCAGGCCAAAGGCTTCCACGCCGACCTGATGAAACTGGCGGTAGCGACCCTTCTGAGGGCGCTCGTGGCGAAACATCGGGCCCTGATACCACAGCCGCTGGGTCTGGTTGTGCAGCAGGCCGTGCTGCATGGCGGCGCGCACGCAGCTCGCGGTGTTCTCGGGGCGCAGGGTCAGGCTGTCGCCGTTGCGGTCGTCGAAGGTATACATCTCCTTCTCGACGATGTCGGTGACCTCGCCGATAGAGCGCTTGAACAGCGCGGTCTGTTCGACGATGGGGGTGCGGATCTCGGCATAGCCGTAGTGACGCATCAGCGCGCGCACCTGGCCTTCGAAGTACTGCCACAGCGGGGACTGGTTCGGCAGCAGGTCGTTCATGCCACGAATGGCCTGGATCTTGTTGCTCAAAACATGCTCCTGAATGAGGTGACGTCAGGCATCGCGGGCGATGATGTCCTGTTCGGTCTGCTGCTTTTCGCGCACCTTGTCGCGGATCAGACGCTCAAGGTCGTCGACCAGATTGTCGTTACGCAACTTGAGGGCCGGCTTGCCGTCGAGGTAGACAAGGTTCGCCGGGCTGCCGCCGGTGAGGCCCAGATCGCTCTCCTTGGCCTCGCCCGGGCCGTTGACGATGCAGCCGATGATCGAGACGTCCAGCGGCGTGCGCACGTCGTCGAGGCGCTCCTCGAGCTGATTCATGGTGTCGATGACGTCGAAGTTCTGCCGCGAGCAGCTGGGACAGGCGATGAAGTTGATGCCCTTGGCGCGCAGCCGCAGGCTCTTGAGCATGTCGAAGCCGACCTTGATTTCCTCGACCGGGTCCGCCGCCAGCGACACGCGAATGGTGTCGCCGATGCCGTCCATCAGCAGCAGGCCAAGCCCGATGGATGATTTCACCGTGCCGGAGCGCAGGCCGCCGGCTTCGGTGATCCCCAGGTGCAGCGGCTGTTCGATGCGGGTGGCCAGGTCGCGGTAGGCGGCCACGGCCATGAAGACATCGCTGGCCTTGACGCTGACCTTGAAGTCCTGGAAGTCCAGCCGGTCCAGGTGGTCGATATGGCGCAGGGCGGATTCGACCAGCGCCGCGGGCGTGGGCTCGCCATACTTGCGCTGCAGGGATTTCTCCAGCGAGCCGGCGTTGACGCCGATGCGGATCGGAATGCCGTTATCGCGGGCGGCGGACACGACCGCCTGCACGCGCTCCTCGCGGCCGATGTTGCCGGGGTTGATGCGCAGGCAGTCGACGCCGAGTTCGGCGACGCGCAGAGCAATCTTGTAGTCGAAGTGAATGTCCGCCACCAGCGGCACCTCGACCTCGCGCTTGATACGCCCGAAGGCCTCCGCGGCGTCCATGCTCGGCACCGAGACGCGCACGATATCGGCGCCCGCCTGCTCGAGCTGTCGAATCTGGTTGACGGTGGCGGCCACGTCCAGGGTGTCGGTGTTGGTCATGCTCTGCACCGAGATCGGTGCGTCGCCGCCGACCGGCACCTTGCCGACCTGAATCTGGCGGGAGACGCGGCGCGTGATGGGCGATGTGGCGTGCATGGTCAGACTATTCTCCCAGTGTGAAGCGGGCAACGTTGTTGGCCTTGGCGCGACCGCCGACGTTTTCGGTCTCCCCGCGCCAGGTCATTTCGACACCGGTGGCGTTGCCCACGGTCATGCGAAACGGCGGCTCGCCTTCGACACTTGCTTCGGTGCCGGGCTGCTGCAGGCCGACGAAGATTTTGTTGCCATTGGCATCGATGATCTCGGTCCAGGACTGCTCGTTGAAGACCAGGTGCAGCCGGTTGGAGCTGGCCTGAGCCTCTGTCGCTGGCTCCGTCGTATTGGCAACGGCCTCCTGGCTGGCGTCTTGATCGGCTGTCTGAGCTGTCCCTTGAACCGTGTCTTGAGCGGCATCCGGTGAGGCCGTCGTCACTGTTTCATTTTCATCGGCTGTCTCGCCGCTGGCGCTTGCAGCAGTCGACCGGTCACTGTCAGCGTCGCGGGGTGCCGGTGCCGGTGCCGGTGCCGGTGCCGGTGCCGTGGCAGGCTCTTCTGCCTCGGGCATCGGCGTGGCCGGTGATAGCGCGCTGGTATCGTCAGCGGTCGGCGCTTGCTGAGAGCGTGCTGTGTCGCCGATGGTGATGGTGCCGTTTCGGCTATCCACTGACACGGGTTCACTGGCACCGGGGTCCGGCGGCTGGTTGCCGCCGCGGCTTTGCCACCACGTCAAGGTCAGGCCGGCCAGGCCGACGACGACCGCCAGGGTCATCAGCCGGAACAGCCAGGTACCGATGCGCGACGGTGGTTTGTGGAGTTGCAATGGCCTTGCTGGAGGCTCGGTCGCCTCGTCGGCATTGCGTGCGCGATAGGCGGCAATCACCGGCTCTGGATCAAGGCCGAGCAGGTTGGCGTAGCTGCGCAGATAGCCACGGCGGTAGATAGCCACCGGCACTTCGTCATAGCAGTCCTCTTCCAGTCCCTGAATGACCGCTGGGCGAAGGTTGAGGGCGGCGGCAACTTCTTCACGGCTGAGTTCCAGCGCCTGTCGTCCATGACGTAGCATCTCGCCTGGGCTGCTCTGTTCAGTGAGCACGTCGGAGGGCGGAAGCTGTGGGTCGTTCATGGGGTCGAATCCTTCATGGAAAAATGGGTATCGCGGCACTTGCTGGGCATGACGATGGATGGCATCAAGGCGCCGTGCCGTTTGCCCGCAGGATTTCCCGGGCCAGGCTCTGAGCCGCATCGTTGCTGCCGGCGAGGCGAATATACAGGTCGAGCTGGCGTTCGGCTTCGGCATAGTTGCCCTGGCCGTATTCCAGGCGAGCGAGCAGCAGATAGCTGTCTGCCTGACGCGGATCGATGTTCTGCGCGCGGGTCAGGCTCTGGCGTGCTGCCTCGATATCTCCCAGCCGGCGCTGACACTGGCCCAGATTGCTGAACAGCTGGGCCCGGTTGGGGTATTTGGTGTCCCTGGAGGCGCGCTCGAGCTGCTCGCAGGCCTCTCGTACGCGGCCTTCTTCATACAGGAAGGCCGCATAGTTGTTGCGTGCACGCGTCATTCCCGGGTCGGCGGCGAGAGCCTGCTTGAAGGACTCGTCGGCCAGGCTGGCTTCGCCCTGGCGTCTGTAGACCAGTGCCATGGCCTGGAGGGCCTCGGCATCACGGGGGTCTATTTCTAGAGCGCGATCCAGCGAGGCGATGGCGCGGGACAGGTTGTTGCGCTCCAGGTAGGCAATGCCCAGGCGAGTATAGGCTACCGTGGCGCTTGCGCTGTCGGGATCCGGCGTGATCTTGCCGGTCGTCTGCTGGCTCATGCAGCCGCTCAGCAGCACGCTCGTCAGGAGGACGGTAACGGAGAGTCGTCGAAGGCCGTCAGGGCATGTGCGACGTGTCATGGCATCCTCTTTTCTCGGATCGTCCCGCCGGGAGCCTGTGCTCGACGGTGAAACGGGGCTCGATCATCAAAGCGTCGAGGCCCAGTGAAGTCAAGCGCTTGTCAGGTCAGTCCGCGTCAATCTGGATCGACTGGATATAGCGCTCGTGACGACGGGTACGGTCCTTGACGCGACCGACCAGCTGTCCACAGGCGGCGTCGATATCATCGCCCCGGGGAGAACGAACCGGCGCCGCATAGCCCAGCTCATAGAGCCACTGCTGAAAGCGCATGACCTGATTGCGAGAAGGCGTCTCATACCCTGAGTGCGGAAAGGGGTTGAACGGAATCAGGTTGATCTTGCAGGGCAGCTCGCGCAGCAGCTCGGCCAGCTCCTGAGCATGCTGCTGCTGGTCGTTGACGTCCTTGATCAGGGTGTACTCGATGGTGATGATGCGGGCGTCATTGCACTTGTCGAGATAGCGCTGACAGGCCGCCAGCAGGGTGCTGATATTGTACTTGCGGTTGAGCGGCACCAGCTCGCTACGCAAGTCGTCGTTGGCGGCATGCAGCGAGACGGCCAGGCTGACGTCCAGGTCGTCGCCCAAACGGTCGATCATCGGCACCACGCCCGAGGTGGACAGGGTGACGCGGCGTTTGGACAGGCCGTAGCCGTTGTCGTCGAGCATCAGCTTCATGGCCGGCATGACGCTGTCATAGTTCAGCAGCGGCTCGCCCATGCCCATCATCACCACGTTGGTCACCGGGCGATTGGCACTGCCCCGGCGCGGTCCTTCGCTGTTGCTGGCCACCCACACCTGACCGATGATCTCGGCGGCGGTGAGGTTGCGCTGAAAACCCTGCTTGCCAGTGGAGCAAAAGCTGCAGTCCAGCGAGCAGCCGACCTGGGACGACACGCACAGGGTGCGGCGCCTGCCATCGTCGGCGGGAATCAGCACGGTTTCGACGTAGCTGCCATCCTCCACTTCCAGCACCCACTTGCGGGTGCCGTCGCTGGATGTGCCTTCATAGACCACGCTCGGGCCACGCACTTCAGCGACATCTTCCAGGCGCGTGCGCAGCGCCTTGGACAGATTGGTCATGGCGGCGAAGTCGCTGCAGCCTTCGTGGTGAATCCACTTCATCACCTGGGAGGCACGGAACTTCTTTTCGCCGATGGCCAGGAAGAAGGCTTCCATCTCCTCGCGCGTCATGCCTAGCAGGTTCTGGCGTTGGTGAGCAGTGGTGGTCATGGTCGTCAGCGGGTCAGTGTGGCGGGGCGGGGGAGTGCTCCCCCGCCGGGCAGGGCTCAGGCGCGCGGGCAAATCTCGCTGTCCTGGAAGAAATAGTCGATTTCACGCTTGGCGGACTCGGGCGAGTCAGAGCCGTGGACGGCGTTGGCGTCGATGGACTCGGCAAAGTCGGCGCGGATGGTGCCAGCGGTCGCTTCCTTGGGGTTGGTGGCGCCCATCAGCTCGCGGTTGGCGGCAATGGCGTTGTCACCCTCGAGCACCTGAACAACCACCGGGCCGGAGATCATGAAGCCAACCAGGTCGCCAAAGAAAGGACGCTCGCTATGCTCGGCATAGAAGCCTTCAGCCTGTTCACGAGACAGGTGGATCATCTTGGAGGCGACGATCTGCAGGCCGGCTTTTTCGAAGCGGCTGTTGATTTCACCGATGACGTTCTTGGCGACGGCGTCGGGCTTGATGATGGACAGGGTGCGTTCAGTTGCCATTGAGGGTGTCTCCAGTGTAGGTCCGGTTCAGGTAACGCGGTACGGCCAAACGCCACGCCGGTGTTGCCGGGCGGCGCTTGGCAATGAATCTGCAGCGAAAAAAGCGGAGCGGCGTCAGCCGGCAGGGCGCAGAGTATACCGTCCCGGGCCGGCAATGAACAATCAGCGCGTCAGACGTTGAAGCTCTCGCCGCAGCCACATTCGTCGGTGACATTGGGGTTGCGGAAGCGGAAGAATCGATTCAGCCCTTCGGAGACATAGTCGACCTCGCTGCCATCGAGGATTTCCAGGGCATCCGGGGCGACAAACACCTTGACGCCGTGCTCTTCAAAGGTGATGTCGTCATTGGCGGCTTCATCAGCGAAGTCGAGCACATAGCTGTAGCCCGAACAGCCGCTGGGCTTGATCGAGACTCGCAGGCCCAGACCGTGGCCCCGTTCGTCGAGGACATGGCGGATCTGCTTGGCCGCGGATGAGGTGATCGAAAGGTGCGACATGGAGACCTCCTGTCTGCAAGGCAATTCAGTAAATGATACACAAAGCTTAGCGACGTAGCCCGATCAGCGCATGGCGAAGCGCGCCAAGTGCGCGGTCGATATCGGCCTGGGTGGTGAAACGCCCGAAGCTGAAGCGCAGCGATGTCAGCGCAAGCTGGCGGGGTACGCCGATTTCCTTCAATACATGAGACGGCTCGACGCTTGCCGAGTTGCAGGCCGAGCCGGTGGAGATGGCGATGTCACGCAGCGCCATCAGCAGCGATTCACCGTCGACGCCTTCAAACGCCAGGTTGAGGATGTTGGGCACGGCGCTTGCGAGCACGGTGTTGCAATGCACGCCATCCAGCTCGGCCAGGCCGTTCAGCAGGCGGTCGCGCAGCTGCTGAATGCGCTGCTGGTCTTCGGCGTGTTCGGCGATGGCGATGGTCAGAGCCTCACCCATGCCGGCGATCTGGTGGGTCGCCAGGGTGCCGGAGCGCATGCCGCGCTCGTGGCCGCCGCCGTGGATCAGGGCTTCCAGGCGCAGGTCCGGGTCGCGCCTGACATAGAGGGCGCCGATGCCCTTGGGGCCATAGGCCTTGTGGGCGGAGATCGACATCAGGTCAATGCCCAGACGCTTGACGTCCAGATCCAGCCGCCCCGTGGCCTGGGCCGCATCGGTGTGGAAGACCGCGCCTCGGGCGTGGGCCACTTCGGCCAGGGCGGCCAGGTCGTTGATGCTGCCCAGCTCGTTGTTCACCGCCATCAGCGAGACCAGCACGGTGTCGTCACGCATGGCCTCGCGCAGCTGCGAGGGTGAAACTCGGCCATCGGCACCGGGTTTGATCCAGCTCACCTCGAAGCCTTCCTGCTCCAGCGCCTTGGCAGAATCGATGATCGCCTTGTGCTCGATGGTCGAGGTCACCAGGTGACGGCCTCGAGCGCGATTGGCACGCATGTAGCCGATCAGAGCCAGGTTGTCGGCCTCGGTGGCACCGCTGGTCCAGACGATCTCGCGAGGGTCGGCGCCAATGGCGTCGGCCACCTGGCGGCGAGCGCTTTCCACGGTCTGCTCGGCCTGCCAGCCCAGCATGTGGCTGCGCGATGCCGGGTTGGCGTAGATGCCATCCAGCGTCAGGTGGCGGCTCATGACGTCGGCAACCCTGGGATCCACCGGCGTGGTGGCAGCATAGTCGAGATACACGGGTGAGTTCATTGGCTAGGCACGTAGTTGAAATCAGGGTGATGCGGCCGGAATCCGGTCGTCATCGATACGGCGGCGCTGGCGCATGGCGATGTGGCGAATTTCCTCGCGACGTGCCAGCGAGCCGAGGCTGACGCCGGCAAGGTAGCCATGGATCTGGTCAGACAGCTCGCACCACAGGTGATGGGTCAGGCAGGTGTCGCCCTGCTGGCAGTCGGACAGTCCGCCGCAGCGGGTCGAGTCCACCGACTCGTCGACCGCATCGATGATGCTGGCCACCGAGATCTCATCCGCCGAGGCGGCAAGCAGGTAGCCACCGCCGGGGCCGCGTACGCTGTCAACCAGACCGCCACGCCGCAAGCGCGCAAACAGTTGCTCCAGATAGGACAGCGAGATTTGCTGGCGCTGGGAAATATCGGCCAGGCTGACCGGCCGGCTGTCATGATTCATTACCAGGTCGAGCATGGCGGTAACGGCGTAGCGTCCCCGGGTGGTCAGGCGCATGGAGTCTTCACCTCGGCGCCGAGCGTTTCGGCTGTCGATGAATCAATGCGCCGCCGGCAAGTCGGCGGCCTTCAAGTAACTGGCTATTATCCTTAAACCCGAGTGCAATGGTCAACCTTTGTGCCTGAGCGGCGTCGCTGTCTCGGCTTGGTGGCTGTTTGCATCGGTGGGCTTGCTGTCCGGGTTGCTGTCTTTGTTGCCGGAGAGAACGCCGTCAAAGTCCTCATCACGCAAGGCGGGCAGTTCGTGGTCGCGAAAGTCCGCGTCGACTTTGCTCAACGCGGTCGACATCTGCTCGATACGCTCGTCCATGGCATGAATGTGGTCGAACATGGCCTGCATCGAGCGTGCCACCGGGTCGGGCATGTCCTGGCTGACACCGTAGGCATCGAAGCCGAACTTGCGGCAGATGGCCTCGCGTCGGGCCGGGTCAACGTCGAGGCTATGCTCTGTGTCTGGCTCAGTGCGCTTGACGATCTTGCCGGGGATGCCGACCACGGTCGCTTCGGCGGGAACTTCCTTGGTGACCACGGCATTGGAGCCGACCTTGGCACCAGCCCCGACCGTGAACGGACCGAGGATCTTGGCGCCGGCGCCGACGATGACGCCGTTGCCCAGGGTAGGGTGACGCTTGCCCTTGTTCCAGCTGGTACCGCCCAGGGTGACGCCCTGGTACAGGGTGACATCGTCGCCGATCTCGGTGGTCTCACCGATCACCACGCCCATGCCGTGGTCGATAAAGAAGCGCCGACCGATCTTGGCACCTGGATGAATCTCGATGCCGGTCAGCCAGCGGGCCAGGGTCGAAATGGTTCGAGCCAGCCACTTCAAGTTGTGCCGCCATAGCCAGTGGCTGAGGCGATGCCACAGCAGGGCGTGCAGCCCTGGGTAGTTGGTCAGCACTTCCAGAACGTTGCGTGCCGCGGGGTCTCGGTCGAATACGCTGTTGATGTCTTCGCGCAGGCGTTGAAACATGAAGAACAGTCCTTGTCATGACGAGGTGAGCTATCGTCATGGTGGTTGGGGGGAAGCGAGGCTTCAAGATGTCTCATCGGGGAGATGCGTCACCTTCGTCGACATCTGCTGTTCACTGGCGGTCGCTTGACGCTCGGTAGCAGTAAGAATACCACGCAGGATATTGATCTCCAGACGCTCGGGGCGCGCGCGCATCGTGAAGCGTCGTAGCCGTGCCATCAGCTGGCGAGGCACCGCCGGATCGTGAAAACCGATCGTGATCAGCGTGCGCTCCAGGTGGCGGAAATAGCCTTCAAGCTCTCCATGTGTGGCCAGTGCCAGATCATCCGCTTGCATGCTTTCAGGTATCTGGCTCGAGATTTGGTCCGACGTCTGGCAAGGGCCGCCTGAGTGCGCAGCGGAACCGCTATCTTGAGCGTTGTCATGAGCGGCAAGCCATGCCAGCCGGCATTCGTAGGCCAGCACCTGAACGGCAGCGGCCAGGTTCAGCGAACTGAAGTCAGGGTTGGTTGGAATATGCACGTGGGCATGACAGCGCTGCAGCTCACCGTTGGACAGGCCGCTGTCCTCGCGGCCAAACACCAGGGCGATGCGGCTTTCAGGCTCGGCGAGCTCCTTGGGCAGGCGCTCGCCCAGGGCGCGCGGCGTGATCATCGGCCAGGGCAGGGTGCGCGAGCGGGCGCTGGCGCCGATCACTAGAGCGCAGTCGGCCACGGCCTCTTCCAGCGTGTCTGCCCGGCGTGCTGTATGCACGAGCGCATCCGCGCCGGAGGCTCGGGAGACGCAATCAGCGGTGACCGCCTCGCAGCGCGGTGCGACCAGTGCCAGGTCGGTCAAACCCATGTTGTGCATGGCGCGGGCGGTGCCGCCGATATTGCCGGGGTGGCTGGTGCCGATCAGAACGATGCGGATGCGCTCGAGCATGGTGGTGGCCTGGCGTTGACGATTTATTGAAGTGGAGACTAGGGCCTGTTGACGTTTCCTCACGGCCGCGACAGAGGTCCATTGGGTGCAGAACAAGGCATGAGGAGCGTCGTTGGGTGGTTCCCAATGAGCGACGAATAACGCCGTGCTGTGCCCAATGGACCCTGTCCCTTC
>ERZ1032895.33-NODE-33-length-40430-cov-5.339046_pt1 | contig 40430 bp, 38 predicted proteins | sample MGYA00516687_ERZ1032895 | MGnify/ENA primary metagenome ERZ1032895 (study PRJEB33719, sample SAMN04261600) | wastewater metagenome | biome: rural village; feature: latrine urine exit; material: soil | place: El Salvador | collected 2013-01-14 ... | reverse complement strand
AAGATGCTGAAGCACACGCCGAGGAAGACAAGAAGCGCCGCGAAGCCGCCGAGGCTCGCAACGCTGCTGAAACCACGGCCTACTCGGTCGATAAACTGCTCAAAGACAACGACGACAAACTGCCAGAAGACGTCAAAACTGAAGTCCAGGCTGACGTCGACGCGCTGAAGGCAGCCCTTGAGAAACAGGACAACGACGAAGAAGTCCAAGCCGCATTCGAGAAACTCCAGCAGTCGCAAACCAAGATTGGTGAAGCCCTGTATGCTTCCTCGCAGCAGGACGGCGCACAGCCAGATGCTGAAGCCAACCAGGATGACGAAGACATTGTCGACGCCGAAGTGATCGACGAAGACGAAAAGAAGTAACCTTCTTGACCGTTTAGCTGTTCAACGTTTCACCACCGAGGCCGGCCGGTTTCCGGCCGGCCTTGCGTGTTAAGTTTTTCAAGGAGATTTGTCATGACCGATCAGCCACACAACGAAGACCACGAATCCATCCGCTTCACCGATAAACGCCGCATCGACCCAGAAACCGGGGAGCTGCGCGACCAGCCGGCCGCCGAGTCGGACGCAACCGATCAGCCGTCATCGGAACATGCCGATCCGCTATCGCAGGTTGAAGACATCCTCAACGCTGCCGGTGTGGAAGCCGAAGAAGAAGCAACCGCGGACGAGACGGCCCGGGTCGACGAGGCCGCCGAATTGCGCGGCGACCTGCAACGCTTGCAGGCCGAGTTTGTGAATTACCGCCGTCGTGTTGAGCGCGACCGCGACGTCGCCAAAGACAACGCCAAATTCTCGATGCTCGAAGCCCTGCTGCCGGTGCTCGATGATATCGACGCCGCAGATGCCGCCGGCGACCTGGAGGGCCCATTTGCTGCGATCGCTCGCAAACTGCTCACTACGCTGGAAAGCGAAGGCCTGGTCAAACACGACAGCGACACCCTGGTGGGAGAAGCCTTCGACCCAGCCCATCACGAAGCGATGCTGCGTCAACCATCACAAGAGGTTGCCGCCGAACACATCGTGCAAGTATTCCGCAACGGTTACCTCTATAACGAACGCGTGCTGCGCGCCGCTCAAGTGATGGTCTCTGCCGGTGACGAGTAATAGGAGGGGGACCCCATGGCCTCACAAGACTGGCTAGAAAAAGATTTCTACGCCATTTTAGGTGTCGACAAGGACGCCAGCGACGCCGAGATTAAAAAGGCATACCGCAAACTCGCCCGCAAATATCACCCCGACGCCAATCCCGACGACGCCACAGCAGAACAACGGTTCAAAGAAATCACCGAAGCGAACACCGTGCTGTCGGATCCTACCCAGCGCCAAGAGTACGATCAGCTGCGCGCCATGCGAACCGGTGGTGCGCGCTTTACCGCCCCCGGGGCAGGCCAGGGTGGGTTCGAAGACATCTTCTCGGGCTTATTTGGCCAAGCCGGTGGCCGCGGTGGACGCCACTCCGGATTCAGTGACGTGTTCGGTGGCTTTGGCGGCGGTCAAAGTTTTGGTGGTTTTCAACAGGCACCTACCAAAGGTGCCGATTTGAAAAGTGCCATCACGATCAGCTTCGCCAATGCCATTCGCGGCACCACAGCCAAGGTCAACACCGGTTATGGTGCCCCCACCGAGGTGCGCATCCCGGCCGGAGTCAAAGATGGCCAAACGGTGCGTGTCAAGGGCAAAGGACAACAGGGGACCGGTGGGCGAGGCGACCTGATGGTCAAAGTCTCGGTGACACCGCATCCGGTTTTCGAACGCGATGACTACAATATCCGCGTCAAAGTGCCCGTCTCTTTCGACGAGGCCGTATTGGGCACTACGATCGAAGTACCAACCCTGGAAGGCGCCGTGAAAATCGGCGTCCCCGCCGGATCGTCGTCGGGCCGCGTGTTGCGATTGCGCGGGCGAGGCGTGAAGACCGCCAAACGCACCGGTGACCTGCTCGTCGAATTGGTCATCGATGTGCCCGCCAACCTCAATGACGAGGCACACGCCGCAGTGGAAGCCTACCGTGCGGCAACCGCCGACATTGATCCGCGGGCTGAGCTGGTAAAGAAGGCTAAGTTGTAATGGTCAACCGTCACAAACACGATCCGATCTACGTCATCTCGGTCGCGGCCCAGCTGGCTGACATGCACCCTCAGACCCTGCGGCAATATGACCGCATGGGTCTGGTGGTGCCGGCACGCCAAGCTGGCGGCCAACGCCGCTACTCCACCGAAGATGTACGGCGGCTGCGCCGGATTCAATCGTTGTCTCGTGACGGTGTCTCATTGGAAGGCATTCGCCGTATCGTCGAGCTGGAGGAAGAAGTCCAAGAGCTTAGGGATACGGTGAGCGACTTGGTCGACCAAATTGCCGTGATGCGTTCCCACGTGTCCTTCTCCCGCACCTTTACCGCCGGATCTTCGGGCGTGACGACCAATATCCACGGTCCCGCAGCACCCGAGGACCATCATCACAACGACGCTCGCACCTACCGGGAAGAACGGCGTCGTCAGCGCTTCGACCGCGATCGCGTCGAACAAGCCGTGATATTTGCCCTGGAACAATCCAGACCCCGATATGCGCTCAACCGCCCACGGTATGCCTTGCCGCGCTGACAATCACGGTCGAAGTATTGATCGACCGGTTTTATCAGAACTTTGTGCATCTCACAGCCGGATCCTGTGCCACAGGATCCGGCTGTTGTCTTCCACAGACTGTTGAACCAGCGCTGGCTTTCCCCGCCGTGATCACACCCACATGACGTCTGGTGCGGGGTTAGCCGATCTTTCGGTAGGCCAAATCAAAAATATACCGACCCGCACGTTGTGCTTTGGACTCAAAACTCGTCACCGGACGGGTGGCAAACCGTGGAGCCCAACCGCCGACTTCATCAAGGGCTTCGGCGAGTGGTTGCGGTGTGTCATCATCGGTGCCGTGCAGCCTCGCCAGCGTTAACGGTGACTCGGAGCCGGCTAATCGTCCTGGATGGAGGTTTTCAAAAGCCGGATGAGCATCGGCCACCTCGCGCATATGGGCTGCATAATTGGACCAATCGGTGGCCAAACGCAGAACCCCGCCGGGGGTCAGAACCCTGGCCACCTGGTCTAAGAATTTTGGTTGGATCAGCCGACGTTTGTGATAGCGATTTTTCTGCCACGGATCGGAGAAGAAGATCCAGACTTCTTGAGCAGCTCCAGCTGCAAGCATATGGTCAAGCACCTCGGGCGCATTGGCTTCGACCATGCGCACATTGGTTACCCCCTCCGTCACCACGCGGTCGAGCAGTTTCGCCAGCCCGGGGCGATACACTTCCACCGCCAAGAAGTTTGCTTCAGGATGCTGCACCGCTCCGGCAAAGGTAGATTCGCCATGGCCCACCCCGATATCGACGACCAGCGGCCCAGCCTGTCCCCAGACTTCGGGCACATTGAGATCGGACCGGGGTGCAACGGACGTGTCAGCAAACGTGCGAGTCACCGGCAAAATTGTGGTGCCCATATGGTCCTGCCATAGACGCTGACGGGTGGGGGACATCGATAACTCGCGACGCACGAAAGATACCGGGCCGTCACGAACGATCTTGATGCCGTCCCGCGTTTCGATCTGCTGATAACCCTTGGGGATTGTTTTCGGCTCGGTGGGCTCGTGGTGGGCCACATCGTCGTCTGGGCGTTGCTTCGAGACGGGTTCTTGAGGAGTGTGTGGGACATCAGGGTGTTCAGAGCTTGGCGTCATGGTGTTTCGTGGAGTCTTTCGGATGGCGGGCAGTCACAGGTTGCAGCGTGCGGAGTCACCGTGCCAGGTGGCAAGTTCATGCCCGGGTGAGGCACTTCACTGGCGAGGATGCTTTGCGTGTGCAGTCTGTGCGCATATGGAACGTGTTGGATTTGGTCAAGAAAGTATTACAGTTAACCATATCGAGTCCCGAATGGAAGGAAGACTTATGAGCTTAGCTCAGCTGCCAATACGTTTGACCACCGGTGCGTTTGTCTTGAACTCTGGTATTTCCAAGCTCAGTTTGTCAGATGAAGAAGCCGAAGGCTTACAACAGATGGCCTCCAATGGTGTCCCTATCCTGGCCGATATGTCGCCGGCTGCATTCCGTAAATTCATCGCAGCCACCGAAATCGGTGTCGGTGCAGCGCAGTTGATTCCCAAAGTTCCGGGCTGGTTTGCAGGAGCTGCGCTCAGCGCGTTTTCCGTCGGCATGCTCAACATGTATCTCAACACTCCGGGTATGACCCAGGACGATGGTGTGCGTCCAACCCAGGAAGGCACCTCGGTTGCGAAGGATGTTTGGATGTTGGGTGCCGGTGTGTCGATGATTATTGACTCGATGTTGAACACGTCATCGCGCCGTCGCAGAGCTGCAAAACGCCGTGCCGCGAAAATCCTGGACGCTAAAGAGCAAAAGGTCGAAGCAATCCACAGCGCTCGCGAAGAGCAACAAAAAGCTCTCGAGTCTGCTCGTGAAGCAGCCCGCGAAGAGCGCAAAGCTGCTCGTAAAGCAGCCCGCAACGTGCGCAAAACGGCCTAACGCCCGCTGAGCGCTTTCGCATCGCATAAACTACCAGACAAGTGCCCTGCCAAGTGCAGGGCACTTGCGTATTTGTGCCGGATTAATCCGGCTTTGGCTCAGGCCTCTGGTTCGACTCAGGTCTCTGGGGTGCAGCGCCGTCTCCGGTGGGTTGCTTCGCCAGTGGTGCGGGATCAGCCGTATGAAACGGGACGCCCGTTGATGGCTGATAATCAGGTTCCTTGATCGCCCAGAAACTGCTGGCCTCGGTGAGCTGTGGTGTCCGCGGCGTCGTGACTGCTTCACCGGTGTGATAACTGTCGACTATCAAACCGGAGATCCGGCGCCGATTGGCAGCTTCGGCATCGAGTCTGCGCAAAACCCAGGTGTGTTCAGTCGCCAGTTGAAGCTCATCGGATGCTTGATGCCCTGAGGCCAACTGTCGGGCGCGCAGCATTTCGGCGTCCCAGCCAGCAGCGATGAGCATGACTATAAACGCCAGCCACACCATCAGGATCACGTAGAGAATCCCATTGACCGTGGTGAAGACGCGTTCAAAGATCGCCACCCGGTCCAGCAGCCAGCCGGTCAGGGCAAGGCTGGTAAACAGGACGATGACGGTCACGGCTGCACCGGTGGTAATAACGCGGTAGCGGGGTCGGGTCACATTGGGTCCACGATAAAACGCCTGGGACACCAGAAAGATCAGGACCAGTAAGATCAGTGGCCATTTCAAGATATTCCAGGCTGCCACCGCTTCGTCCGTGAGTCCCAGCAGCTGGCCCAGACGCCGCGAGAGATCGCCGCCGAGGATGATTAACACTAGCAGGGCCAGCGAGGCGATGATCAACACGAGGGTTTCGAAAAAGACCACGAAGCGGAAGAAGATAAATGGTCGACCTTCGCGAGTGTCATAGATCCGGTTCATTGCACGATGGAACGCCGCGACCACATTGGATGCCGAATATAACGAACCGATCAGCCCGAGGATCAGTGCCAGGACCCCGCCCGGGGTATCGATCAGAGTAAATAACGTCTGGGCTACGATCGTGGGATCCATTGCTGGGAACAGTTCATTGGCCAGCTCGGCAACCGTCCAAATCGTTTCCTCAGTGAAGTCAACCAACGAGACAATCGAAGTGACCGCAATGAGCCCGGGGAGCAGTGATAAGAACAAATAAAACGTCATGGTCGCTGCGACATCCCACACCTGCATGGAGATCGCTTTGGCCCAGGTGCGTCGTACCACAAACCACAACGTGGGACGCGGATGCCGGTAGGTTCGCATCCGAGGGGTCGGGGTGAGGCGCGCTAGGGCAGCCGCAGCGATGCGCTCAGTGACTCCGGCCTGGGTGCCCGTTGAGGAGGCCACGGGTGAGTGCGGCGTGGTATTCGCCGTCGTCGAAGGGTTTTGCGCATCGGGGGAATCGGCCGCGGGATGGGACATACCCTCGAGCTTAGCTGCACGGTGCGGGCGTGTCGGTAGCGGAGGCGCTGATAGGTGGCGCGAAGGTTGCAGCTCATGGTTCAAGAGCCTGTATCGTAGAGGGTGTGATGTGTGTGAAACGTAGAGTGCTTCGGTTCTCGGCCCTGGCCGCCGTGGGTATTTTTGGGCTCACCGCGTGCGCGACCGACGACGGCGAGCAACCCGACTCCGCACCAACCGACCACGAAGCCCCCGCAACGTCGCCGGTGGCCACCGAGGTCGACCTCGAGCAATTTGCTGCAGCACTGGTTACCGACGCCCAGGTGGTGGGGGTTGCCCAGGATCCGCCGATCGAAGGCTTTGTGGATGATCCTGTCACGATGTACCTGACGCTAAGCGAATTCGAACCCACTGGCCGCTGTGCGAGCCTGTTAGAGGAATTGAATTCTTTTTCTGCCCCCGCGGTCGGTGGCGTGTCAGCGAAGTTTATTCGCGAGGTACCTGACCGCTCCGAAGACTCGGCTTCTGACGCCACGCGAGGGGCCGCGGTGGAGACCATGATCTTTGAAACCACCGAGCTGACCGAACCCATGGCGATTTATCGCGAAATTCCCAACGCTTGCGAGACGCTGACCTCCTCCGAGGTCGAAGGCGCTGAAGCGACATTTACCAAGGTCCCTGGCCTCGATGCATTACACCTGGAGATCTCCGACGGACAAGACGTGGAGTCGTTGGCCGTAGGTGGCTCCTCGGTCAACGCCCGTTTCCACATGTACATGACCGCAGAGCAGGTCACACTGCAACAAGCACAAGATATGTTTGGCGCTCAGGCAGAAAAGCTCCAGGAAACATTCCGCGATCGGGTCGATAGCGCAGCAACGCCGTCCCCGACGGCTGAATCTTCTGCCGACTAACGGCCTGACGTTGTGAGCGCATCCGCTGAGACAGCAGGGTGCGTCGCGCCGCTGCGGTCCGGCGCTGGTTAAGACTCGAAGTCAGCCCCGCACTGCCGCTTCGCCAATGGAGAACATTCTTTTCGCTCTTCCGGAATATTACGCACCCGATTAGGGTTGAGTTAAGTAGACTCAAGTTTAGTTTTTCACTCCGGAAGCCTTTCCGGAAGCAAGGAGTTTGCATGAAAAATTCACAATTTACTACGAAATCTCAAGAGGTGCTTTCGGCCGCGGCCATGAATGCCTCTACGGCGGGCAATCCACAGATTGAACCTGCCCACATTCTCAAAGCGCTCATGGACCAGCGCGGATCGGTGGCTGTTGCGGTGCTCAAAGCCGCGGAGGTCGATCCCGACGTCGTCTCGACGAAAGCCTCCAGTCAAATTGCTGCACTGCCCAAAGTCTCTGGGTCCACGATCGCTGAAGCACAGCTGTCCCGTGCCGGACTCAGCGTTCTATCTGCCGCCCAAACACAGGCCACACAGCACCAGGATCAATTTGTCTCCACGGAACACCTGTTGCTGGGACTTGCCGCTGACTCGGGCGATACTGGTGCGGCACTGCGTGAGGCCGGAGCCAGCGTGGAAGCGTTGACGTCTGCTATGCAAGCGGTCCGCGGTGATACGAAAGTGACCTCACAGGATCCTGAAGGCACCTTTCAGGCTCTAGAACAATACGGCACCGACCTGACCGAGGTCGCCGCTGCTGGCAAACTCGATCCGGTGATTGGTCGCGACGCTGAGGTTCGTCGCGTCATCCAGGTGCTATCTCGGCGCACCAAAAACAACCCGGTGCTGATCGGTGAGCCAGGGGTCGGTAAGACCGCTGTCGTCGAAGGTCTCGCTCAGCGCATCGTTGCCGGGGACGTTCCGGAATCATTGCGCGGTAAGCGACTCATTTCGCTCGATCTCGGCGCAATGGTAGCGGGCGCGAAATACCGCGGGGAATTTGAAGAACGACTCAAGGCCGTTTTGGAAGAAATTGCTGCGGCAGGTGGCGAGGTCGTAACGTTTATTGACGAACTGCATACCGTAGTCGGTGCTGGTGCGGCCGAAGGGTCGATGGACGCTGGCAACATGCTCAAACCAATGCTGGCCCGCGGTCAGCTGCGCATGATTGGTGCCACGACGCTGGATGAATACCGGGAAAATATTGAAAAAGATCCCGCGTTAGAACGCCGCTTCCAACAGGTCTTTGTCGGCGAACCCTCCGTAGATGACACCATAGCGATTCTGCGCGGTCTCAAAGAACGCTATGAAGCCCACCACAAGGTGGCCATTGCCGACGCTGCACTGGTGGCCGCAGCCAACTTGTCGAACCGGTACATTGCGGGTCGTCAATTGCCAGATAAGGCCATCGACCTGATGGACGAGGCGGCTTCGCGATTGCGGATGGAGATTGACTCAGCGCCCGAAGCCATTGACAAGTTGCGTCGTGCTGCCGACCGCTTGACCATGGAAGAACTCGCGCTGGAGGGTGAAACCGATCCGGCCTCGGTAGAACGATTAGCGGCCCTGCGGGCAGAGCTTGCTGACACGAAGGAAGAACTTGCCGGCCTCACAGCCCAGTGGGAAGCGGAAAAAGCGTCCTTGAATAAGGCCGGTGACCTCCGCGTGCAACTGGACGAGCTGCGTTCGACGGCCGACAAGGCTCAGCGTGAAGGTGACCTAGCCGAAGCCTCCCGGATTCTCTACGGTGAGATTCCCCAGGTCGAAATGGACCTGGCCGCAGCAGAAGCCGCAGATTCCACCGCTACCAATGAAGACCAGATGGTCTCCGAACAAGTCACGGCTCATGATATTGCCGAAGTCATCGAAGCCTGGACCGGCATCCCAGCCGGACGTATGTTGTCCAGCGAGCAGGAAAAACTGCTCAATATGGAAGCCGAAATAGGTCGCCGCCTGATCGGTCAGCACAAAGCTGTGGCCTCGGTGGCAGACGCCGTACGACGTTCGCGCGCCGGGATCTCGGATCCGAACCGACCCATTGGTTCGTTTCTCTTCCTGGGCCCCACGGGGGTCGGTAAGACGGAGCTTGCCAAGTCTCTAGCGGAGTTCCTCTTCGACGACGATCGCGCGATGGTTCGTATCGATATGTCGGAATACTCGGAGAAACACGCGGTCTCCCGCCTGGTCGGCGCGCCTCCTGGTTACGTCGGCTACGACGAGGGCGGCCAACTGACCGAAGCGGTGCGTCGTCGTCCTTACTCGGTCATCCTGTTAGATGAGGTCGAAAAGGCACACCCGGAAGTCTTTGACATCCTCTTGCAGGTCCTAGACGATGGGCGGCTCACCGATGGCCAGGGCCGTACGGTGGACTTCCGCAACACCATACTGATTTTGACCTCCAACTTGGGTTCAGAATACTTGGTCGACCCGGCTCTGGAATCAGCCGAGAAACACGCCCGTGTCGATGCTGCAGTCCGAGCCGCGTTCAAGCCCGAATTCCTGAACCGACTGGACGATATGATCCACTTCGATCCATTGACGATCAAGGATCTGGTGAAGATTGTCGACCTGCAGATCGCCCAGCTTGTTGACCGGCTCGCCGAACGTCGCATCAGCCTGGACGTGACCCCGGCAGCTGCCGAATGGTTGGCTCGAGCTGGGTACGATCCAGCTTACGGTGCACGTCCGCTGCGTCGACTCATTCAGCGTGAAATCGGAGACAATCTCGCACGAAAAATCCTGGCGGGCGAGGTGAACGATGGTGACAGCGTGACGGTCGATGCCGATGAGGAGGGTGTTGTGCTGAAGACACAACCGGTGCCAGCCGATACCAGCCAGGACTCTACCGTCTAACCGACACCGTGGCACCAAGTGCCGTGTGAAAAGGCCGGTTGTCCGCCCCTCCAGGGTGAACAACCGGCCTTGGTCGTATGTAAAAAAACTGCCACCAGCGGTCCGGGGTCTAGGATTCCTCGGCGTCAGCCGTTGCCGTCGGGGAAGCTGCTTCCTCAGGGTTAGCGGCGGCCTCGGCTGCGGTCTGGATAGGGTTCTCGGCCTGTTCTTCTTCGGAGCGTTGATCATCGATGGCTGGTTCCTCTACCAGCGACTCCGAGAAGTTGGTTTCGTCATTGGTCGATACGATGCAGTCGACCCGCCGGTCAGTTTCGGTTTCCCAAGTGTATTCCGATGGACGAGAAGTGTTGATCGAATAGGTCGCCTGAGTGTTTTCCAATAAGGGAATGTCTGCACAGAACGCCTCGGAAGATTCGCGGAGCTCCTCTTCACCCGGATAGGTCAGCTCTCCGGAGTACAGGCGTCGTCCGATGAGCTGGGCATTATGCGGAGTTGAGCATTCGACAATGTCAGCAGGTTGGCTGGCGTCCGTGTAGTTCGCCAGGCAGTCCCCGGGCAGGAAGTTCTCTGGGGCCACATTGGTGGCGATGATGCCGTCGATACCAGGCGAGGGGTTTCGCGTGGTGGTTTCTGTTGGTGCTTCAGCCTCATTGTCATTGTTCGAGGAGCTAAAGCTATAGACGAAGAACGTGACAATCCCGAGTACCACGATCAACACCGTAAAAAAGATTATCCAGGAATTGCGCCGTGAGCGCCGTTCGCGTTGCTGACGAATCTCCCGCCGGGATGGCGTAGACGGGTCTTCAGCTGACAGCGGAGGCTCCTGGTCTGAGCCTGGCTGGTAGTCGGCTGGGGTCATGCCGTTCCATCATCCTTCCTGACAGCAGCGTTTTATTTCCGCACGACTGCTTCGCCATCGGCGAGCGTCGCGGGGGACTGCTGGTTATAAGCTGATCTTAGAGCGAAAGCCCCGGTTATACCAGACATATTTTAGCGCCAAAGGGGCGAACTCTACTCAAACATGTTAACCTGGTAAGTACGAACCATTACGAAAAAGAGACCTCAGCGACAACATGAGCCTTATGTTGTCGCTTTTGGGGACAGAGACCGCGAAGGGGGTCACGCTCATGGGGCGCGGCCGTCAAAAGGCAAAGGCAACCCGTCAGGCACGGGACATGAAGTACTTCTCGCCAGCTACCGATTTGGCAGCACTTGAGCGAGAGCTATCCGGAAAGAAACCCGATAGGGAAGAGAACAACGAGTACGCCGAATACGCGGAAAAATATAACGCCTACGACGACGAATACGACGAAGATACATCGTATTAGTAGGATCTTTTCGCTTATGGGTTTCCTTGATTCTTAAAAGGTCGGTCCGGTGAGATGACAGCATCATCTGACCGGCCGATCTCTTCTGAGGCGTCAACGCTCTCGGAGGATCATCCGGCTTACGCTACCCATCAGGCCGCCATGCGGTCTGTTCAGCGTGTCATCGAAAACACGGCGCCCTATCAGAACGTGCAGGTCGCATCCACCGGTCTCGGGCAGCTCCTCAGACTCAAACCGCTGCTTCTTACTGGTGCCGGGATGTCGACCGATTCTGGGATCCCCGATTATCGCGGCCCTGAAGGGTCGCTGCGACATTCACGCCCTATGACCTACCAGGAGTTCCTCCACGACGATGCTGCCCGTCAGCGGTATTGGGCGCGGTCTTTTGTCGGGTGGAAACACATGCATGCCGCTGTGCCTCACGTCGGCCACGAGATCATAGCTCAGTGGAACGCTGCGGGACGGATTACGGGAGTCGTCACCCAAAATGTCGATGGCCTGCATCAGCGAAGCCAGCGCCTTGCAAATCAGCAGGCAGGTCACGCCACCGAAGCCGGTCCCGTCATCGCGCTGCACGGATCCATGGATGAAATTGAGTGCCTGGTGTGCGGCGTCAAAGAAAACCGTGAAGACTTCGGTGTGCGGCTGCACGAGGCAAATGCCGGCGTTGGTGATGACTGGGAAATATCTGAAGAACTTATTAACCCCGACGGCGATGCACGCATCCCGCAACACTGGGTTGACCAGTTTCAGATGGTGCATTGTCTCAATTGTGGGTCGGACAAGCTCAAACCAACGGTGGTCTACTTCGGCGAGATCGTGCCACAACAGCGTAAGAAGGCCATTCAGAACCTCTTGGACCAGTCCGGGGCTCTGATCGTTCTTGGTTCTTCGTTAGCGGTTATGAGTGGCTATCGTATCCTCCTGGAAGCAGATCGTGCCCGGAAACCGGTCGGCATTATCAATCTGGGCCCCACTCGGGGCGAAGACCGAGCCACCTTCCGCTGGAGAACCGGCGTCAAACAAGCCCTGGAATGGTTAGATCAAGAGCTTGCCTAAAGGCTACTGGGCGTAGCTGCCGCGCAGCAGTACCCCGCCTCCGTTCACGCCCTTGGCGCCCTGGATAAAGTCATCACCGGCCGCAGCGGCATCCTGCGTCAGGGCACCAACTTCACCGATCTGCCATGAGGTCATACCGTGAGTATTCAGCCAGGTGAGCGCCGACTCAGCGGCTTCCGGCGCGACCACGGCAACCATACCGACACCAAGGTTCAGGGTGCGTTCCAGGTCGGCCTGTGGGACCTGACCGGCTTCGGCCATGACCGAGAATACGGCGGGCAACGACCAGGTCGACCGGTCGATCGTGGCCATCGTGCCCTGCGGCAGGACGCGGGCCAGGTTGGCTGCCAAGCCACCGCCGGTAATGTGGGAGAACCCGCGAAGCGCAAATTCACCGTCACCGTTGAGCTCGGCGATCAGATCGAGACAGGTTGTCGCATAAATCCGGGTCGGCTCGAGGAGCTCCTCGCCAAGACTGCGACCAAATTCGTCGATGTGCTGATCCCAGCTCCAATCACGTGCAGCCACGATCGAGCGCAGCAGCGAATATCCGTTCGAGTGCACCCCGGAAGAGGCCATGGCAATGACGACGTCGCCTTCGCGCACGCGTTCAGGCCCTAGAATTTCGCCACCTTCGACCACACCGGTGACCGCACCGGCCACATCGTACTCGTCAGCGGCTAGCAGGCCCGGGTGTTCGGCGGTTTCGCCCCCGATGAGTGCGGTATCGGCAAGTTTGCACCCGTGAGCAATTCCGCGCACAATATCGGCGATGCGCTCGGGCACGACCTTGCCGGTGGCAATGTAGTCGGTCATAAATAACGGCTTTGCCCCGACGACGACGATGTCGTCGACCACCATGCCGACCAGGTCCTGCCCGATGGTGTCGTGGATATCCATGGCCTGAGCAATCGCGACTTTGGTGCCCACCCCGTCGGTTGAGGTGGTCAACACGGGCTGTCGGTAACTGGTCAATGCGGTAGCATCCCACATGCCCGCAAACCCACCAAATCCGCCCAGTACGCGAGATGAATGGGTGGCGGTGACTGCCGATTTCATCAGTTCTACGGCGTCGTCACCGGCTTCAACATCGACCCCGGCGGTCGCATAGGTAATCGGCTCGGGAGTGTGGTCTTCAGTCACATTATTTCCTGTCTGTGGTCAGCATGGGGACTTCGGTGGGGTAGTTACCCGAAAAACAGGCGGTACACAGGGTGTCCTCGTCCTGTTGAGTGGCAGCAATCGTGCCCTCGAGTGAAATATAAGCCAGCGAATCCGCGCCGATGTGCGCCCGGATTTCCTCGATACCGGCACCCGTGGCGATCAGTTCGGCGCGCGTGGCGAAGTCAATACCGTAGAAACAAGGCCATTTGACGGGCGGCGAGGAGATTTTCACGTGCACCTCGCGGGCGCCAGCCGAGCGCAGCATCGACACGACCTGGCGCTGGGTATTGCCGCGCACAATCGAGTCATCAACGACGATCACCGATTTCCCGGCGACCACGGATGGCTGCACGTTCAGCTTCAACCGGATGCCCAACTGGCGCAGGGTCTGGGACGGTTTAATAAATGTGCGGCCCACATAGGAGTTCTTCACGAACCCGTGCCCTAACGGAATACCCGATTCCTCGGCATAGCCAATTGCGGCGGGTGTCCCAGAGTCGGGGACCGGGATCACGACGTCGGCTTCTGCCGTGTTTTCGCGGGCCAGCTGGCGGCCCATTTCCAGTCGGGATTCGTACACGCTGCGACCGTTGATTGCTGCATCCGGACGGGCAATGTAGACGTATTCAAAAATGCACCGAGCTAATTCGGACGGCGCAAAACGGGTCGAACGGACGCCGTTGGCATCAATGGCCAGGATCTCACCGGGGGCTACCTCACGAATGAAGGTGGCACCGGTGGTTGCCAGGGCGGCTTGCTCCGAGGCAATCACCCACCCGCTGGACAGTCGCCCCAGCACCAGGGGACGGAAGCCGTGCCGATCCCGGACGGCGTACAGAGTGTTTTCAGACATCATGACGACGGAAAACGCGCCTTCGAGTTGGGCAAAGACTTCAGCTGCGGTGTCTTCCAGTGAGGCACCGGTCTGGCCCCGCAACAGGGTGGTGATCAGGGCGGTATCCGAGGTATTGCCCTGGGCGAGTTCACCCGAATCAATTTCACCGTAGCGCTGGGCGATGAGAGCTTTGATCTTTTCGCGGTTGGTCAGTGCACCGTTGAAGCCAAGCGCGACCGTGCCGTCATCGGAGGTGGCACCCAGGGTGGGTTGCGCGAACCGCCAGTCATCGGCGGCATGTGAACCGTATCGGCAGTGCCCGATGGCAATGTGGCCGGTCAGCGAGGATAGCGTGGCTTCGTCAAATACCTGGGAGACGAGCCCGACGTCTTTATAGACCGAGATGCGGTCGCCGGCGGAGGCTGCGATACCTGCCGATTCCTGACCGCGGTGTTGCAGGGAGAACAAACCGTAATAGGCAAGTTTGGAGACTTCTTCGCCCGGGGCCCAGACGCCAAATACTCCGCAGGCGTCTTTGGGTGAATCGTCGGTGAGGTTTTCGACCATGAACTATTTCCGTTTATTTCGTTTGTGGGCTTTGGCTGCGGCTTTTGCCGCCAGCTGTTGCTGGCGCCGAGTCTCGTCAGCGCGCTGGCGTTGTTGGAACTGCGACCATTCCAGATAGTCGTCTTTGGTCAGGGCGACGTCGGCGGCCTGAGGGTCGGTGGTTTCTCTGGCATAGACGGTTTCGGTATGACGTTTGGAGCGACGATCCAACCACAGCCACACTAAAGCGCCGATGGTCAGCCCGACGACTCCGAGCAGTGCCGCCATAAAACCCAGGGTCTGAGCTTGGGTATATTCATCGGACGTGCCTTGAATCGCGACCCAGAAGAAGGCGATCACGACTCCGAAGAATCCACCGGTGACCAAAAATGGGGTAATTTTCGGCGCCCGACGGTACACCATTTGTTGGGGTGTTTCTTGTGTGGAATTATCACCTGCGGCGCCGGCCACGTCAGGTGGGTCAGGAAGTCTGCTGTCAGCCATAGTCCCTTTAGTCTAGCGCGTCGAAGGCGTCGTCGTCATACGTGTCCACGGGGCGTGCACCGTGTAGAAACGTGGTCTGGCACTCATATTTTGACCAACGGAAACAGCGATGCCAAGTCTGTTCGCTGTCCAGATGCCACCACGTCACCGGCAGTCACCGCATCTGCCCAACCCCGTTGCCCGGTCACAAGCGCAAGCCACGTATCGGGGGAGGTTTCAACGACCGCCGGGGGAGTGCCCCGAGTATGCACGGTGCCTGCAATAATCTGGGTGACGCCAAACGGTGGCACCCGAACTTCAACCGACCGACCAGGCGCCAGTTCGGCCAGGGCTTCCAAGGAATACCGCACCGCAAGGGCGCGGACTGCACGCGGCGCAGCCGCCGGATCCGCAGCCCATTCCCGTACCGCAGCCACGCCCTGTGTGACATCAATCTTCCGCCGCGCCATGATCCCTCCGTCTGCTGTGCTGTCGTCCGGCTGTTAGCTTAGCTGAGCAATTGCAGCACCGCCGGTGCCACCTTGACGCCGCCAACCGGTTGGCCTCCACCGTAAACGGGTGGCACAATCTGCTCGACGACGTCGCGCATGGCATCTACAGGGAGGGCTGCTGGAGCAAAATTTGCCAGCAGGACTAACGCCACCAGATGCGTTGCCCGGTGGGTCGAATCGATCATGGACACCGCCACTGCGGTGCCATCCGGTGCGCCGACCGCCACAATACCGTCGGCGCCAGTTTTGACGATCAACTCTAAGGACTCCAAGATGACCGTATCTGGTCGCTTGTCTCCCTGGACGGCGGTGGGATAATCCAGCATCGCGCGAGCAGCCATCGCGGCAGGCAGTTCCGCCCCGCGATCGGTGACGGCACGTCCCAGGGCACCAAAGCCGCGGGCCAAGGAGGTCAGCGACATCACCGGGGTGGGAGCCCCGCAGCCATCAACGCCGACCTGCGTGATGCTGGTCTGGCAGTACTGCTCGAGGACCGCCAGCACCTCGGATTGCACGGCCGCATCGGGGCGTAAATAGTTGTGGGGATCCTCACCTGCAGCGACCGTCGCGGATAAAAATCCGGCGTGTTTGCCCGAGCAGTTATGGGCAAGCGGGGACCGTTCCAACGGCAGGGGCGCGACCTGGAGAGCAGCCCGGGCGACTTGTGCTGCTGACGATGGATAAACTGCCGGACAGCCCAGGTCTTCAGCGTTGAGGCCGGCATCCGCTAGCACGGTGGCCGCGATATCTTGGTGCTGTTGGGAACCGACGTGGGAACCGCATGCCAGGGCGAGCTGTTCCCCCGTGAGTTGAGCGCCGCAGCGCAGGGCTGCGATCGCCTGCAACGGTTTCAACGCTGAGCGTGGATACACACCGGCCGCGGGATCACCTACCGAGGCGATCATGCCACCGTCGGGGCCTACCACAACGGCTGACCCAAAGAAGCGGTTTTCCACAAATCCGTTGCGGGTGGTGACGGCCAGTTGTTCGACGTCGGACGCACGAATCGGTTCAGACACCTTAGGTCTCCTTCTCGGTGGTTAGTCGTTGGATTTTCTGCGATATACGGCCCAGGTCACGATGGTTGCGGCTACCGCCCCGATGCTCAGCGACGCGATGGCATATGGAATGTCACCGCGGGTGGCATCGACAAAGGTCCGAAACCCAAGCCACGCCACCCAGGAACACGAGAACATGATCATGAGCCAGACATAGATAATTTGCAGCCAGCGTGGGAAAAATGGGCCCTGACCGTAGGGCAGATGGCGGCGACGAAACGACATGGTCACGAGTCTAGTCGCGGCGTCCACATATTTCAGACATACCGCCCACCAGGGGCAATGAAACGACTACGCTTAGGAGCGTGAAAACTTTAGTCCTGGGCCCAGGTGGCCGTGAACACGCAATTGTGCAAGCCCTACGCGCCGATCCGCTGGTTTCTGAGGTGCGCTGTGCACCCGGCAACGCTGGCATCGCTAAGGAAGTTCCCGTCTACCCGATCGATGTTTCCTCCCCGCAGTTGGTCGTGGAGCTGTGCCAAGAGTTGCAACCTGATCTTGTGGTCGTGGGTCCTGAAGCCTTGTTGGCCGCAGGGGTGACCAATGCGCTGCATGCCGCTGGTTTCGCGGTCTTCGGCCCGACGCACCAAGCGGCCAAGTTGGAATCGTCAAAGGCATTTGCCAAAGAGATCATGCAGGCCGCCGGGGTGCCCACCGGGCAGGCCCACACCGCGACCAACCTGGAACAATTGGAAGCTGCACTGGATGATTTCGGCGCACCCTATGTCGTCAAAGACGATGGGCTGGCCGCAGGCAAGGGCGTAATTGTGACACCGGATCGCGACGCGGCCATCGCCCACGGGCAAGCGATCTTTGCCGGCGGGGACCCGGTGTTAGTCGAAGAGTTTCTCGACGGCCCAGAAGTTTCGGTCTTCGTCATCGCCGATGGCAAGGATGGCGTGGCCATGTCGCCCGCCCAGGATTTTAAACGGATTTATAACGACGACGAAGGTCCCAACACCGGCGGTATGGGTGCATACACCCCGTTGGAATGGTTGCCCGAGAACTTCACCGAAGATGTCATGGAACAGGTTGCTCGACCAGTGCTGGCAGCAATGGCTGAGCGTGGCACACCGTTTACCGGGGTGCTCTACTGCGGACTGGCGGTGACCAAAAAGGGTATCCAAGTCATTGAGTTTAACGCTCGATTTGGTGATCCAGAAACGCAACCGGTGCTGGCACGGTTGAAAACCCCACTGGGCCAACTCCTCAAAGCGGCCGCTGACGGCAAACTGGCCACCACGTTTCCAACCATCCAGTTCCATGACAACGCGGCCGTGGGTGTCGTGATGGCGTCGGAAGGTTATCCGGAGGCCCCAAAAACCGGGGCGCAGATCACCGGTGTCGCGGATGCGGCCAAAGACGAGGACGTCACGGTGTTGCACGCCGGGACGACCGCAGGAAAGACCGGAGAATTTACGGCATCGGGTGGTCGAGTGTTAACGGTGGTCGCCACCGGAGAAGACCTCGGTGCAGCCCGCGATACAGCATATGCTGCCGTTGAGAAGATCTCGATCCCGAACGGCCAGTACCGCACGGATATCGCTGCCAAGGCCATCAACGGTGAGATCACGATCCCAGGAGCCTCAAGCCATGACTGAGACCACAGCTTCCCTCCCCGGTTGGCGCCATGTGTATTCCGGTAAGGTTCGCAACCTGTATGAACCCGCAGATGCTGAGCCCGGAGCATCCGAGACGCTGCTTGTGGTAGCAACCGATCGGGTTTCAGCTTTCGATCACATCTTGGCCCCGGGCATTCCAGACAAGGGCAAAATCCTCACGCAGCTATCACTGTGGTGGTTCGAACGGTTGGCTGAAGAAATTGCAGTCCCCAACCACGTGGTCTCCACGGAAGTGCCCACCGAGGTGGCGGGGCGTGCCATGGTTGTCAAACGGCTCAAGATGTTCCCGATCGAGGCTATCGCCCGCGGCTATCTCACCGGGTCGGGACTGGCCGAGTACCGCCGGACCGGCGAAGTCACCGGTATCGCATTGCCTTCAGGGCTCGTCGATGGGTCGAAACTCGAACCTGCCATCTTCACACCTTCGGCCAAAGCCGAGGTCGGCGAGCACGATGAGAACATCAGTTTTGCCGAGATGACCTCGCGTATCGGCCAGCAAGCCGCCGACGACATTCGGGATAAGACGTTAGGGCTGTATACGGCGGCTGAACGGATCGCTCGTGACGCCGGCATCATTCTGGCCGACACCAAAGTCGAATACGGTACGGACGACAACGGGGTCATTACCTTAGGCGATGAGGTACTGACACCGGACTCGTCACGCTTCTGGGATGCCCAAGCCTATGCGCCTGGAAAATCGCAGGAGTCGTTTGATAAACAGTTCGTGCGTGACTGGCTGGCTTCGCAAGCCTCGGGGTGGGATCAGGCCGCTGATACCGCACCGCCGGAGTTACCGGCCGACGTCGTAGAAAAAACCGCTGAACGCTACCGCGAAGCCTTCCGCCGACTCACCGGGCGCGTGTTTCAGTAAGCGGTTGCTTGGTCTGCGGAAACCAGGTCGATGACCACGGCTTCCGGCGGACAGAAGGTCCGCAGCGGGACTGCTGGTGAAGCCCCGATCCCGGCGGTGATATTGACCAGCGCGCTGCGTCCCGCGCTGCGCCAGGTCAAAAGCCCGGAGGCCAGGCCGGTGGGCAGGTCACAGTTAGCGACCAACGCACCATAAGCCGGCAGGGCCACCTGTCCGCCGTGGGTATGGCCGGCAAACACTATGTCAGCGCCGTCGGCAACTGCCGCATCGAGCACACGCCGGTATGGGGCATGCGTCACCGCCACCTTCAACGCCGAGTGACTCTCCTCATAAGTGCCAAAGCCTGGCCAGTTATCGGCCTGCATGTGTGCATCGTGGGTGCCAGCTACACGAATTTTCCTGCCATCCCTAAGCTGTACTGTCGTGGAGCGGTTCCCAAGCTGGTGCCAGGTGCCGTGCGCGGTGAACGCCTCAAACATGGCTCGGGAGTCAATTTTCTCCTGGTGCTTCTCAGTGCCATCCGTCGAGGATGGGGCCCGCAAATAGCGCAGGGGATTGGCTCGATGAGGGCCAAAGAAATCATTGGACCCGGGGACGAAGACTCCCGGAAGTTCTAGCAGTGGTTCCAGCGCATCCACGACGTCATCGACGGCATTGACACCACCGGGATTGTCACCGATATTGATGACGAGATCGGGCCGGGTTGCAGCAAGGCCACGAACAAAATTGATCTTGGCCTGATCACCGGCGACCAAATGCATGTCCCCGATATGCAAGATACGTAGTGGCGCGTGGCCTGAAGGCAACAGGGGGAGAGTTTCGTACCGCACGCCAAACTGGCGTGCGGAGACCAGGCCGAAGAGCGTGGCGGAGCCTGCAGAGACGGCACCGAGAGTGAAAACTTTGGCCGCGCCGGATAGTATCCGACGCGGCCAATGCTGTGACTTAGACACTAGTCGTCATTTCCTGACGAATCACTGTCGTCGGAGTCATTATTGCTGGAATCATCTGAGGCATTCGAATTCGAACCCGAACCTGAGTTCGAGTTGGAGTTGGAGCTGCTTGAGCTACCGCCGCCGTACTGACTGGGGTCACCGGTTGGTCCGTCAAATTTCGGGAATGCATCGGTGCCGTACTTCGGCCCGGCAACCTTCATGTAGTCCACCCACATAGGTCCGGCGATCAGCGAGCCCCAAGCATCTTGGAAGTAGCGCCCGCCGATGGTCTTGCCTTTCAGGGTGTAATCTGGGCCGTTGCCAAGATAGTTCCCCACCCATGACGCCGTTGACAGTTCCGAGGTGTAGCCGATGAACCAGGTCGAGGACTCGAAGTTGTTCGTACCGGTCTTCCCGGCGATCGGGAAGTCGAGTTCTCCCTGGGAAATACGTTTACTTGCCAGTGCGGTCAACGTGTTATTCAGTTCTTTGATGTTCTCCGGGTTCAATGCACCAGGGGAGCACTGGATCGGCGGAACGGTGTATTCATTGCCATCCGCATCCACGATCGACTCGATGGCACGCGGTTCACAGTAGGTGCCGCCCGAACCCAAGGTCGAGTAGGCCGATGCCATCGTCAGCGGGGAAACGTTGTATGCACCCAAGACGAACGATGGGTTTGACGGATCTAGACCTTCATTGTTTTCCGCATCGGTGATACCAGCAGCATCGGTGATATCGGTGATCGCACACAGGTCAGTGTTGTAAGCCGCAGCAATGGTCGCGGTGTTAATCGACCAGTACAGGCCGTAGTCCATCCGCATTGGTTTGTGCATGTCAGCAATGGCGTTCTTGGGTCGCCAACCGTCGCTACCAATCCGGGCATGGCCGCCTGGAAGACAGTAGGCCGGAAAGCGTGCACCGTCGTAGTTATTCCGGGATGCATCCACGCGGTCGCGCATAGATTTGCCCGAACCGATCCACGCCATCGCAACGAAAGGTTTCAGCGTAGAACCCAGCTGGAAGCCTTGACCCCCGCCCCAGTCTTTGTCGACGTTAAAGTTCAGAGAGGTTTCACCGTTGCCCAACTCCTCGCCGACCTCATACTTGGTGTTCTGGGCCATCGTTTTAATATTGCCAGTGTTTTGCTGGACCGTCACGATGGACGATCCAATCCCTTCATTTTCACCAGCAGGCACGTTGCGACGCGCGGTTTCTACAGCAGCCTGTTGCAGATCAGAATCCAGCGTGGTGGTAATTTCTAAGCCAGAGCGATCCAGCATACGCTGACGGGATTCACGATCCGGGCCAAATGCCGGATCAGCAAGAATCAACCGTTGGATGTAGTCACAGAAGTATTCGAAACCATCTTTGGCGTAATAACAGCCCGATGGCAGCGGATTCACGTCGAGTTTAATTTCCGAAGCGACCGCTTCTTCGTATTCCTCTTCGGTGATGAAACCTTGATTGCGCATATTGCCCAACACCAGGTTGCGACGGTGTGTCGCACTCTCAGGGTTATTTTCGGGGTTCAATGCGTTCGGTGACTGCACGAGACCGGCCAAGAGCGCTGATTCTGGAATCGACAGTTCAGCAGCGGACTTGTTGAAGAAATACCGGGCTGCAGATTCCACGCCGTAGGTACGACCCGAAAACAGCACGATGTTGAGATAGCCTTCAAGAATCTCATCCTTGGACATCTCTTTTTCAATAGCCACCGCGAGCTTCATTTCGCGGATCTTATCCGGAATCTGTTTGGTACCAGACACTGTCGTGCGCAAACCGTTGAGGTTTTGGTAGTTGACCAGAACGTTATTGACGTACTGCTGGGTTAGCGTCGAAGCCCCCTGTTGGGTGTCCGAGGTGACGTTATGCACGACGGCGCGTGCCAGGCCTTGGCCATCAACGCCGGCATGTTCGTAGAAACGTTCGTCCTCGATTGCGATGATCGCATCGATCATGTGCTGCGAGATGTCTTCGAGATCCACCGGTGTCCGGTCTTCTGCATAGAACGTTGCAATCTCATTACCGTCTTGATCGAGAATGACTGACGGGATAGACAGGGGTTCTTCGTTGAGCTCAGCAGGCAGCTGATCCAGCATCTCGGTACCGACCTGTGAGGCCGCACCAGCGAGCATGCCTGCGGGGAGCAGCATGCCTGCCCCGAGGGCTCCTAAGAGCGCGGAAATACCGAAAAAGGCGAGCAGTTTCGACAGCACGGGGTTGTTTTTGAGCACACTAGATCCTGAGGACTTCGTTTTGGCCATGTCGGCAGTCTACTACGAAGCGCAACATCAAATCTGTTCGAAAGCTCTCGGCGCAAGATACGGTTGAGGTATGAGTGATAACCAAAAGTGGGAATACGCCACGCTGCCCTTGCTGATTCATGCAACGAAACAAATTCTCGATCAGTGGGGTGACGACGGCTGGGAGCTTGTCACCGTCATCCCAGGACCGGACGGTAATGCGCCGGTCGCCTATCTCAAACGACCAAAATCGGAATAACAAGGAGTTCCATGTCCGCTATCGAACAGCGTATCGAAGAAGCCGGGTATACCCTGCCCGCTGTAGGCAAGCCACTGGCCGCCTACGTGCCCACCATGCGTGATGGTGACAATGTTTATACCTCAGGCCAGCTCCCGATGGTCGAGGGCAAACCTGCTGGCCTAGGCAAAGTCGGTCAAGATGTCAGCGTGGAAGATGCCGCAGATTATGCGCGCATCTGTGTGCTCAACGCTTTGGCGGCTATCAAAGCGGAGGTTGGCGATCTCGACAAGATCACCCAGATCACCAAAGTGGTCGGGTTTGTATCGTCGGCTTCAGACTTCGATCAGCAACACATCGTGATCAATGGGGCATCCGAATTTCTTGCCGACATCTTCCAAGATAAAGGACAGCACGCCCGATCAGCAGTGGGTGTGGCGATGCTGCCGATGAATGTTCCGGTGGAAGTCGAGATGATTGTCAAAGTCCAAGACTAAGACTGTGACACTGCGTCTGTGATTAAAGCACTGCCGGGCTGAAGATGTATTCTTCAGCCCGGCAGTGGTTTAACAAGCGTGAGAACTGCTTAGCGTGCGCGCTGGCGCAGACGCTGCAGATCCAGGATAATCACGGCGCGGTTTTCCAGACGCAGCCAATCGCGCTGGACGAATTCTGCAAGCGCCTTATTGACGGTTTCACGGGAAGCCCCGACCAACTGCGCCAGTTCTTCCTGAGTGAGATCGTGAGCTACCAACAGGCCATCGGCGGTTGGGCGACCGAAGCGGTCGGCCAGATCCAGCAGAGCTTTGGCGACGCGTCCGGGTACATCGGAGAAGACGAGGTCGGCCAGGGATTCGTTGGTGCGAGACAAACGACGTGCCAGAGCGCCAAGTAACTGCATGGAAACTTCAGGCGAAGAGTAAATAACTTTTCGCAGGTTTTCGTGGCGCAGGCCCGCGAGGCTCGTTGCAGAAACGGCGGTTGCCGAAGCGGAACGAGGTGCTGGGTTGAACAGCGCCATCTCGCCAAAGACTTCGCCCGGGCCAAGAATAGCCAGCAAGTTTTCGCGACCGTCTGGAGCGGTCCGACCGAGTTTGATCTTGCCCGACAAGATGACGTACAGCTGATCGCCGTCATCGCCTTCGTGGAAAACTGAAGCGCCGCGGGACAGTTCGACTTCGGTCAGCTCCGCGGTGAGAGCGCTGAACACCTCATCGTCAAGGTGCGTGAAGAGCGGTGCATTGCGCAAAACGTCTAGATCCATGGTGGTGAAGATTTCCTTACTGGCCTTATGGGCCGAACTCAAACTTGTCGGAACTTGGTCACTGTTGGTGAAGTGCCGGTGAATGCCGGATCGGGCACACAAATGTTAGTGCGTTTCGACATGGGCTTCCAGCCAATTCTATCTAATGTAGAAAGCATTGTGGAAATCGTCACAACCAGCAGCGAAATATTCTTCTACGATAGTCCAAAAATCAACCGAATAATGACGCATCCTATGTCCCGGGCATAAGATAGCAGAACCGGCTACGCTTAGAACACTGTAGCCACCAATAAGGACAGCTGATGGGACGGTGGGTGGTCATAGCGCTTTCCTTGCTCGATTGGGCCTTACTCATTGTGCTCAGCATTGTTATTCTGATCGGCTTTCGTCGAGGGTTCTGGATCTCGATGGGGACCGTTGTAGGCGCAGTCGTAGGGGTGCTCGGTGGCTTGTTTTTGATGCCACTGATTGTTCAACTGGTCCCCGCTGGTGTCGTCCGGATCATCGTCATGGTGGCGGTTACTGCAGTGCTGATCTGGCTCGGCATGGTGATCGGTAGCAAGATCGGTCGCAGACTTCGCTTACACATCAGCCACCCGGTGATGCGCACCATCGATAAATTTTTAGGCGCAATTGGCAATACAGTGGTGGCTGGCCTCATCATTTCGCTGGTCGCGTTTTCTATCTCCAGCGTGGGTGTTCCGGGAATTACCAGCGTGTTAAAAAATTCCCGAATCGTTGCCTGGACGACAGCGTTGACACCGGAAAGCGCTCGTATCTGGGTCGCTGATGTTCGAGCAGACATTTTGGATTCGTCGGAACTTCCCGAACTGGATCTGGCCGGCACGGCTGAGCCGGAGGCCGATGAGACTACGCTTGAACCTACCAATGAGGTACACGAAACGAGCGCATCATCGGTGCGTATCACGGGAAGCGCTTATGAATGTGGCCAGAGTCAGACCGGTTCTGGCTTTGCAGTGGCAGGTGACCGGGTTGTCACGAACGCCCACGTAGTAGCAGGTGTCGAAGCGCCTCAGGTCGAGTCATTTGATGGACAGCTTTTCACCGGTCAAGTCGTGGCCTTTGATCCGGACATCGACGTGGCCATTATTGCCTTACCTGGAGCGCAACTGCCAATCGTGGAGTTTGGTGAGGTACTTGAGCCGGGGGATCCGGCATTTGTCTTAGGCTTCCCCTCCGGCGGTCCGCATCAGATCCTTGCGGCCGAAATTCAAGCCCACGGCCCAGCGACCGTAGCGAACATCTATGACGAAAATGCCCAGTTGCGTGACGTGTACCAATTGGCTGCCAAAGTACGTCAGGGAAATTCAGGCGGAGCGCTGGTAGGAGAAGATGGCACGGTTGCAGGGGTCATTTTTGCTCGCGCTTCAGAGGCCGATATTGGTTATGCGATGTCCCATGCCGAAATCGCCGAGATGGTCAACCAAGCACCTCACCTTTCGCAGCCGGTGTCCACCGGACACTGCCTGGAATAAGCCAAGCCGAACGGGGGAAGGCTCAACTCCCAAGTCAAACCGTGTCTGTTTCGCCCGAGCATATTGTTCTAACGCATGACAAAGCGTAATCTTGGTGGCACAAGTCATAATGTGACTGTTGCTCACATCGCTCGTTCTGAAGGGGTAGAAATGTCCTCTCAAGCAACTTCGGCGCCAACAAAGTCCCAAGTGCGCGAAGATTTCGGTGGTCGTTGGATATTCATCCTTGCGGCCATGGGATCTGCAATTGGGCTAGGCAATATTTGGCGCTTTCCGTACATCGCGTATGAAAATGGCGGCGGCGCGTTTATTATTCCGTACCTCGTCGCCCTGTTATCAGCCGGTATTCCGCTGTTGTTCTTCGACTACGCGTTGGGCCACCGTTTCAAAGGGTCCCCACCGCTGACCTTCCGTCGACTCCACAAACGGACCGAGGCGGTTGGCTGGTGGCATGCGATGATCTGTGTGGTCATCGGTGTCTACTACGCAGCCATTTTGGCCTGGTCCACGATGTATATTTTCTTCTCGGCAACTGAAGCCTGGGGAGATGACCCGAACGCCTTCTTCTTTGAAGAGCATTTGCAAGCGGCAGAGACCCCGGCACTGAACTTTGACCTTGTCCCCGGCGTGTTCTGGCCGCTGCTGGTCATCTGGGTAGCGACGCTCCTGATCCTCGCTTTCGGGGTACGGCGTGGTATTGGTGTCGCCTCGGCTATCGGCATTCCCTTACTCGTATTGATGTTCCTTGTTCTGGTCGTCATCGCGCTGACCCTTCCGGGTGCGTTCACAGGCCTCGATGCACTGTTCACACCGAATTGGGAAGCGTTGCTCAACCCGAGCGTGTGGATCGCGGCGTATGGGCAGATCTTCTTCTCGCTGTCCGTCGGTTTCGGTATTATGATCACGTATGCGTCATATCTGAAACGACGCACCAACCTGACGTCATCAGGCATGGTAGTCGCGTTTTCAAACTCAGGATTTGAGATCCTAGCCGGCATCGGCGTCTTTGCCACCCTGGGCTTTATGGCACAAGCCGCCGGTGTGCAGATCGGTGAAGTCGTCACCTCAGGAATTGGCCTGGCATTTGTGGCGTTTCCGGAAATTATCTCTCAAGCCCCACTCGGCCTGGGACCAGTCATCGGTATTTTGTTCTTTGGTTCCCTCTTATTGGCGGGCTTCACCTCGATGATCTCGATTCTGGAGGTCACCTTCTCCGCGATCAAAGATAAGACCGGCTGGTCACGCAACACCGTCGTCTGGGGCGTCGGAACGCTCCTAGCCCTGGTATCACTCTTTGGCTTCGGCACGACGTCCGGGGTGTATCTGCTGGATACCTTAGATAAATTCGTCAACCAATTCGGCATCGTCGCTGCAGCATTTGTAGCGGTCGTCGTCGTGGCATGGCTCCTACGTCGTCTCGGCCGCATGGTGACACACCTCAATAAAGTCTCATCGTTCAGGCTCGGCACCATTTACAAGATCCTGGTGGCTATCGTGCTACCGGTCGTTCTTGGGTACATGCTTATTTCGGAGTTCATCAACCTCATCACGGCTGACGAACCCTACGAAGGCTACCCCGAGTGGTATGTCAATACGTTTGGCTGGGGCATGGCGCTGGGGCTGATCGTCATCGCCGTCATTCTGAGCCTGATTCCATGGCCAAAAAATTCAGCACTGTACACCGAACACTCATCGAATGAGTACCCGCTGGATGAATCTGATCTACCTGTGGGTAAGCACGCATCTGCACAAGAACCAGAACAAGAGGTCACACCATGAGCGCCATTGCAATCGTCATGTTGATCATCGCCTGCGTTACCGTATTTGGCGGAGTTGTCTTTGCGATGATTAATCTGCAACGGAACCCGGATGAACTGTCTGGCGAATTCGCAGACGAAGAACGTCTAGGCGGTAAAACCCTCTAGACAACGGGAATATGCAAAAAGGTCGCGGCCCACAACCGGTTTGGTTGTGGACCGCGACCCTTTGGTTTTGAAACGTTTGGTGGTTAGCCGCGCATACCGTTGAGGATTTCCTCCATGACCGCAGGATCAGCCAGGGTTGCCAGGGCGGTTGCATCGGCCTGGGTCTTGCCTTCTGCGGCGTCTTTGAGCAGGCGGCGCATGATCTTGCCCGAACGAGTCTTCGGTAGATCACTGGCTACCAGGACCCGACGTGGCTTGGCAATCGGTCCGATATGCGATCCAACGTGTTCACGCAGCGTGGTTTCGGCCTCATCTGACGCGACGCCCTGTGATTCTTCGGTCAAAATGACAAACGCATAGATCGCCTGACCGGTGGTCTCATCAGCTGCACCCACGACGGCGGCCTCCGCAACCAGTGGGTGAGCGACCAGGGCAGATTCGATCTCGGTGGTCGACAAGCGGTGACCAGAAACATTCATCACATCATCGACACGGCCCAGCAGCCAGATATCGCCGTCCTCGTCAAAGCGCGCGCCGTCGCCAGCAAAATACATGCCATCAAAGCGCGACCAGTAGGTGTCGACGAACCGCTGATCATCGCCCCAGATGGTGCGAGCCATGGCCGGCCAGGGTTCACGAATAACCAAGAAGCCCTGGGACGTGTCCTGCATGGTGTTGCCGTCTTCATCCACGACATCCACGGCGACCCCGGGGACGGCGCGCTGTGCGGAACCTGGTTTGAGTTGCTCAGCCGTGAGCGCAGGCAGCGGAGTCAGAATGTGTGCACCGGTTTCGGTCTGCCACCAGGTATCGGCGATGGGAACCGGATCGGTCTTGCGTGGACCAGGGGTGACACTGCCATCTTCGTTGACCGTGCCTGCGCCATTGTTGTTTCCAATGACTTCGCGGTACCAGTACCACGCTTCCGGGTTGATCGCTTCACCGACTGAGCCCAGTAAACGCAGCGATGATAGGTCATAACGATCCGCGATATCTCGTCCCCACTTCATGGCAGCGCGAATCGCGGTTGGTGCAGTATACAGGGTGGTCACTCCGTATTTTTCAACGATCTCCCACCAGCGGCCGCGATGCGGCGCGTCCGGGGTGCCCTCATAAATGACCTGGGTTACCCCATTGGACATGGGGCCGTAGACAATATAGGAGTGCCCGGTCACCCAGCCGACGTCGGCGGTGCACCAGAACACATCGGTCTCGGGTTGCAGGTCAAAAGTATCTCGCGCAGTGGCGGTGACCTGGGTCAGATACCCGCCGGTGGTGTGCAAAATGCCCTTCGGTGTGCCCGTGGTGCCGGAGGTGTAGAGGATGAACAGCGGATGCTCGGCCTCATGCCAAACAATTTCGTGGGTGGTGGGCTGGGCGTCAACGACCTCGTGGAACCATGCATCGCGGCCGTCAACCCAGGTGATATCTTCGCCGTTACGCCGCACCACAAGCACGTGTTCCACGGTGTGCCCGTCTTGGGCCAGCGCGTCATCGACAATGGGTTTGAGCATATTGGGTTTACCGCGACGATAAGAACCATCGGCGGTGATGACCACCTTGGCTTCGGCATCATCAATGCGCGAGCGCAGGGCTTCGGCTGAGAACCCGCCGAAAACCACCGAGTGAACCGCGCCGATGCGCGCACACGCCAGAATGGCCACAACGGCCTCAACCAGCATTGGCAAATAGATCGCGACCCGGTCGCCCTTGGCGACGCCGAGAGATTCCAATGCGTGAGCGGTTTGGGAAACACGTTCCAGCAGCTCGGCGTAGGTTACGGCCTGAGCATCGCCAGGCTCTCCCTCGAAGTACAAGGCAACACGGTCTCCATTGCCGGCCGCCACGTGACGATCCACCGCGTTGTAGCACGCGTTGGTTGTTCCGTCGGCAAACCAACGCGCAAATGGGGGATTGGACCAGTCCAGTATTTCGGTAAACGGGGTATCCCAGTGCACCTCGGCGCGGGAGCGCGCCGCCCAGTACTCCAGGGAGTCGGTGGCGGCTTGTGCATAAAGCCCTTGTGCTCGTTGTTGGGTGGCAAGTTCGTGTGTGGTGACCATGAGGCTCCTTCGGTCGTGATCGTCGTCACATCTAGGGTTATGGTAGGGGTTTTGGGTGAGCCATTCAAATTCACATTGCGCCCAACGGTCATGGTTGTCACGATGAGCGGTCTTTACGTTATGATCCGCATGGATTCGCCCTGGACTGGCCGATGCGGCCTAGGATAAGACAGGACGACGAGAGGAAAGGACCACCGTGAGCAGCGAGACGCCTCTGGCCAAAAAGCGCCGAGCCCGCAAGATTTTCCGCGTGCTCGGGGAGGTCTTTCCCTATGCACATGCCGAACTGGATTATTCCAACGCCTTTGAACTCCTAGTGGCCACGGTGCTCAGCGCCCAAACCACCGATATCCGCGTCAACGCCGTCACCCCGGCCCTGTTTGAGCGCTTCCCAGATGCTCACGCGATGTCCCAGGCCTCGGAGATCGAAGTACAAGACCTTGTGCGCTCCACTGGATTCTATAAAAACAAAACCCGTGCGCTGCTGGGTCTTTCCCAAGCTTTGGTTGAACACCATGACGGCGAAGTCCCCGGAACCCTCGACGAGCTCGTGAAACTTCCCGGGGTGGGACGCAAGACCGCTTTTGTGGTGCTGGGCAACGTTTTCGGGGTTCCCGGCATCACGACCGATACCCATGTCATCCGGTTAGCCAACCGGTTCGGGTGGACGCAGTCAACTAATCCCAATGTCGTCGAACGCGACATTGCCGCGCTCTTTGAGCCCAAAGATTATACCGAAGTTTCCAACCGCGTTATTTTCTTAGGACGCCGAATTTGTCACGCCAAACGACCTGCGTGCGGCGCCTGTCCGGTCGCCAAGTGGTGCCCCTCGGCCGGTATCGGCGAAATCAATCCGCACGCCGCCAAAGAACTCTTAGCCTATGAACTCGCTCCCGGGCGAGAACACATCCATCAGGCCCTACTCAACGGCGTCACCCGCGCCCAGCTGCGGGCAGACGGCTATGTTTGGGAGGTTTGATGCAACTCGACGGTGCGCTGGCAGACTTACTTGCCCTGGTCCACACCCACGGGAGCGTCCATCCCGACATCGCCAAACGAGTCACGGTCTCGCCGGCTGCAACCCTGCCCGAATATGAATCAACCTGGCCGTTTAAACTCAGCGACCTGGTCGATCCGCGACGGGCGTCGGTGCTGTTGCTCTTCGGGGCGTTGGATGACCGCCCGGCAACATTTCAACGCACCATCGTGCCGCAAGAGCTTGACCTGCTGCTGACCCAGCGTTCCATGGCCCTGCGCAATCATCCAGGCCAAGTCTCTTTTCCTGGCGGTGGGCTGGAGCCTCAGGACGACGATGAGGTTGCCTGCGCGATCCGGGAAACTTATGAAGAAACCGGAGTCGACCCGACCGGCATCATCCCGCTGGGGAAGCTGCCGGAATTGCCGTTGCCCGTCTCCAACTTTCGCGTCACCCCTGTGGTGGGCTGGTGGCAACACCCCCACGAGATGATCACCACCGAAGAAGCCACCCGAGTCTTCCGCGTTCCAGTCGGTGATCTGGTCGACCCGAAGCTTCGTGTTACCGCGGTAGCCACGGACCGATCCGCCAAGCAACGGTTCGGCACCCCGGCGTTCACCGTCGGCGGCACTCTGGTGTGGGGTTTCACCGCGATGATCTTGGATCGGGTCTTAGAACTCCTCGGCTGGGCCGAACCCTGGGATCCCCGGTATACAATCGACATCACCGGGTGGGATGCGACCCAGCCCGTTCCTGCCGCCTACTTCGATCCTGGCCACAGTGCCATCGACCTTACCGGCCAGAAATAATCGTCTGGACTGACCATCCACATCTGGTTGCCGCCGGCCGAGGTTTTCCACATTTGACAACGGGCCTGGACGGGGGTCTTGGTACCTGGTTGATGCTGGAGACATGTCAACCACGCAACGAAAACTTCGCCGAGGTAAGAAAACCCCGCCGGCCACCCTGATGACGGTGTTGGTGGACACCACCGATGCCAGCGACGATGCTGCACGCTTCGTGTATTCGGTGATCGCCGCCTTGGGGTTGGGGATTGCCGAATTCCCTGAGCCCGACGATGCGTCTTACGCTGCGACGATTCAGGTCCGGGGTAGTACGATCACTGCGGACACCAACCAGTGGCACCATCCAGAAAACAAAGCCACCTTCGAGGACTGGCTGGTCAGAACCTGTTTTGCGCGTGTGTCCGACCCTACGGTGTGGGCCGTCGTGCAAACAGGGTCCGAACGTTTCGAGATGCTCTCAGCCGCCATGGCCTACGCATATCAAAACGACGGCGCATTACTCATCGATGCGGACGCCTCCGAAGCCCTATCGCGCAGGATTCTCGAGGCCACAGATAACGCCATCGAGATCCTGGCGTTTGATTTCGATTTGCCCTCGCCACACATCTATATGCTCAATGCGCCCACCTGGGAAGGTGTGACGATGTTCTTACAGGTTGACCGAGCCAACCCATTGCATTCCGCGTTATTGACTGACACCCTGACGGCGGCGAAACACCACTTTGCGCACACCATCATTGACTGCGGAGCAGACCTATTTTTAGCCCAACGGCTGGCAGCAGTTGGAAGCCGCGTCATCCACATCGACGACTGTACGCACCCGCTCTATGTGGACCTGATGCCATATAAACGCATTGAATACTTCGCCCACGATATTCCGCCCTACGGCACCCGTGACGACTTCGAATCCATCGTGCACAATACCCGGCGTCGTGCCAACATGCGGCGCTGGATGCAGCGAGGTGATCAGACATGACCCGTGGATGGGTACCCAAACCACCACCAAAAACTGGTGGCTTGACGGCGGCCAAACACTGGTTGGCTGCCCGTCTCAAGCCCGCAACAGATCGCACTCATCAACCAGCTGCACCAGTCCCCGCCCTGGTGGCCAAAGCAGTTGCCAAACACGTGGCGGTGGCATCGGCGAACCAAGCTTCTGACTCGATGCAGCACCTGCTCGATGACCTCCTTGGGCTGGGGCCGCTGGCCGAATTTGCTCGCGATGCCGCAACGACCGACATCATTGTCGACGGTCACGGCCGGGTCTGGACCGATACCGGTGCCGGGCTGAACCGAACTGACACCGTCCTGGATGCAGAAATAACGCGAGCGCTTGCAGTCCGTCTGCTGGGTCAAGGTGGCAAACGCTTAGATGAAGGCATGCCTTTTGGCGATGTGCAAATAGGCAGCGCTCGGGTGCACGCCGTCCTGCCACCGATCGCAACTGCCGGGCCTCAATTGTCCATCCGCCTGCCCTCCAGGACGCACCCCACCATCGAAGCCTTGGCTACCGACTGGCCGGGCGCAGATAAATGGCTCAACGTATTGCATCACCTCATGCACCATCGGGCCAACATCCTTATCTCGGGGGCAACCGGTTCAGGAAAAACGACCCTGCTCGCGGCCCTCCTAGCCACTGTCGATGCTGACCAACGCATCCTCACCATTGAAGACACCCCCGAATTAGATATTCGACACCCGCATGTTGTGGGACTGGCCACGCGAGACCCAAATACTGAAGGCCAAGGCGGCATCGGCCTACCAATTCTGATCCGGCAGGCATTGCGTATGCGCCCAGACCGGGTCATCGTCGGTGAATGTCGTGGAGCAGAAGTCGCCGAGTTTCTCTCAGCCATGAACACCGGCCACCGCGGTGCGATTGGCACAGTGCACGCAAACTCTGCCGGTGATGTGCCCACACGACTCAACGCCATGGCGGCGCTAGCGGGGCTTGACCCAGTGACCGCAGCCGCACAAATTCGCTCGGCTATTGACGTAGTGCTGCACTTAGAACGTAACGAGCACGGCCAACGATATCCAGCCGAGGCGGCATTGCTATCCAAAGCCGGTGAAGATACCAACCTGCCGCTGATGCCGGTGCTGACAACAGTGAGCGGACAGGTGATCGAAGGTCCCGGTCTGGCACTGCTCGATGGTTTAGTGCACCAGGAGGCGGCATGAACCCCATCAAAGCCTTGACCAACCTCCTCACCGCAAAACGCCGTGCCGCACAACAATACGCCGAATTCATCACGGTGATCCGACAGGCTGCAGCGTTGTTATCTGCTGGCCGACCGTTGAGCCATCTCTGGCCGGAGGTCGCAGACGCTCACGCTCCGTGCAAGGCATCACCCGCACCTGACACCCGAGATCCACAATGCTGCATGCACCATGTGCTGGCCACCCAACACACCGCCATGCTGCTGGAGGAACCGTATTTTGCCCATATCACCGCGCCCAGCGACCCGGCAGGCTGGCAACAACTTTCTGCCACGCTCACGCTAGCCCAAGACACCGGGATGTCGTTAGCAACTATTCTCTACCGGCTTGCCGATGCACTCGAAGCAGGCGAAGACGCGCATCAAGCCCGCGAGGCAGCATCGGCGGGGCCCCGAGCCACAGCCAGTTTATTGGCCTGGCTCCCCGTAGCCGGGCTCGGACTAGCACACATGCTCGGAGCATCCCTACCGGAGCTTGCGACCACTCCGACCGGGTGGATACTGCTCGTATCCGGAGCTGGCTTAGCACTTGCTGGCAGACGCTGGAGCGCACGCATGATTCGAACGGCCCAAGAACCATGAAAACCACCCACAGCTCGACAGACCCGGCACTCGTCCTGGACGTCATGGCCCAACTCTTTGCCTCCGGTAGTTCCTTGCCGGCTGCACTGGCTGCAGCCGGACGACATTTGCCCGGATGCCAACCGCTCACCGACGTCGCTCAGAAACTCCTCTTGGGCCTTGACTGGGACATCGCATGGCAGGACACTACCGAGGACCCTCATCTGACAGCGCTCGCTCACGAACTGCGCTTCGTGTACTCCTCAGCGGTTCCTTCGGCGCACATGCTGATCACCGCAGCCACGGCACTGCGAGCCAACCGTAAACGCTTAGCCGAACAACTGGCTCAGGAACTTGCCATCCGCCTGGTTTTACCCACCGGGATCTGCCTGCTGCCCAGCTTCATTTTACTTGGCATCATCCCCATGGTGCTGACGCTGCTGCCAGGATGATCACCCTCAGACGCATAACTGAATATGGCAACCTACAACACCCACCATCCCAAAGGAGAACATCATGGAACACAAACATACTTTCGAACTCGATTTCACCGATGATACCGGGGCGAATACCGCAGAATATTCCATCGTGACACTTGCGGCCGTAGCCTTTGCTGGACTGCTTGCAGCCGTCTTATCCTCGGGCACCGTCCAGGGGCTGCTCGAAGGCCTCATTGAACGAGCCTTGAGCTTCTAACCCCCACTCGATGTGGCCGGGGTCTGACCCCGGCCACCCACAAGGGAGTCACTATGACCGCAGCCAAGAAATCGACCGCAGGCTCCGTCACCGCAGAATTCGCTGTGATCCTGCCCGTCGTGGTGCTCGTGATCGCAATGCTGATCAACATCATCGCCGCGGGTATCCATCAGTCCAGATTGCATCAAGCTGCAGCCGTGGCCGCCCGGCAATTAGCACGCGGAGAATCCACGGCGACCATCACGAGCTCGGTCACCACTATGACAACCACCTCAACCCAGGTCTCGACCTCGGTCTCCGGCCAGTGGGCCAGCGTTGACCTCACCAGCCCGGTTCCCGGACCACTGGGCCTGCTGCCCACCCTGGAACTGACCGCCCAAGCGAAAGCACCGAATCAATGGACCGTCTCACCCTAATCCGCGCCCGATGTGTTGATGACGCTGGGGCGTCGACGGCCATGATGCTCACGATCTTCGCGGCACTCATGTTGCTGTTAGCTGCCGCGCTAACGCTGATTCAGGTCCACGTTGCGGCATCGCGTGCCGCCGTGGCCGCAGATTTGGCCGCACTCTCAGCAGCCGATGCCGCCCGAGGGCTGATGATCGGGGAGCCCTGTGCGCTCGCAGCAACCACGGTGGCGGCTCATGGTGCCACGCTGGATTCCTGCGATATCAGTGCACCCGGTGTGGCCTACGTGCAGGTCAGTCTGGCCAGTCCGATCGGGCTTGATGCTACGGCTGAGTCTCGGGCGGGACCGAAACAGCCTTAGTTAAAGCCTCAGCTACGTATTTCAAAACGACGACGGCCCCAGCTTTATCTAACGGCGAGTTCCGGTTGCCGCACTTCGGGGACTGTACACAAGACGGACACCCGTCAGCGCATGCACAGTCTTCGATGGCGTGCATGGTCGCGGTAATCCAGGTACTTGCGTGACTGAATCCTCGGGTAGCAAATCCAACCCCGCCGGGATGACCATCATAAACAAAAACGGTGGGGGCTTCGGTATCGGGGTGGAGTACCAAGGAAACCCCGCCAATATCCCAACGATCATTGGACGCCACCAAGGGCATCATGCCAATCATCGCGTGTTCGGCTGCGTGCAAAGCGCCGGGTAACCGATCGGTTGTCAGACCAGCTGCTACAAACTGCTCCGAGGGCGCCGTAAACCACACCCCTTGCGTATACAGTTCCCGGGCCGGTAAGTCCAGGGGCTGCTCATCGATCGCTTTGCCGCTGGACACTTCTTTGCGCTGATACGACACCACTTGATTGGTCACCTTAACCGGCCCGTGCACCCACGCCAGGCTGTCGGGTTGCGAATACAGGCGGGCGTCTTCGCCCAAGATTTCTACATCCGTCACGTCTCGGGCCTGGGTATAGTATTCCGGCTCAGCTCGTAATACCACTACGGTGGAGTGCTCTTCGTCGAGGTCTTCGACCACCCAGGTGCGGCCCTGGTGCACGTACACAGCTCCCGGATGCGTTTGCGAATGCGCTTGTTCAGCACCAATTGAACCCAGAATCGCTCCGGTGTCGCCATCAATAATCTGCATCGGACCGCCACCGGCGTCGCGCAGACTGATCATGCTGGCCGCGTGTTGTTCATGGGTCCAATACCAGCCCGCCGGACGACGCCGTAAATACCCTGCTGCAGTGAGTTCTTCAACGATTTGGCGCACATGATCGGCGTCTCCGAAGATGCCCAGGTCATCGGGTTGCAACGGTAACTCGGCGGCTGCAGCACACAGGTGAGCGGAGAGAATATGGGGATTTTGCGGGTCGATTACATTGTCTTCCACTGCTAAATCAAACACCGCTTGCGGGTGGTGCACCAAATAGGTATCCATCGGGTCGTCACCGGCAACATACAGTGCTATCGAACGCTGCCCCGCCCGGCCGGCACGCCCCAGTTGCTGAAAGAACGATGCACGTGTGCCCGGCCAGCCGGCTACGACCACTCCGTCCAACCCTGCGATATCTATCCCAAGCTCCAAGGCGGGGGTGGTAGAAACGGCTAATAACTTGCCGTTATTCAACTGCTCTTCGACTTCGCGGCGTTCCTCTGGCAACAGTCCGGCCCGATAGGCCGCGGCACGGCCCACCAAAGAGGGATCGACTTCGGCCAGTTGGCGTTTGACCATTTGGGCCATGGCTTCGGCCCCGCGGCGTGATCGAATAAACGCAACCGAGCGGATCGAATTGACCGCCAGATCAGTCAACATGTCCGCCCCTGTGGCCACCAGTGATCGGCGCAGTGGGGCGCCGTGTTCTCCCGTGGCATCGGAAAACTCCGATTCCCAGAATCCCACGACCACTTCACCATGGCCCGATGTATCTTCTTCGACACTGCGAGCAGGCGCACCGATCAGTGCCGAAAAGCTCTCTGCCGGGGCCGACGACGTTGCCGAGGCACCAAAGAACACGAGCTGGGTATTGCCAAGATGCGCACAGATTCTGCTCAACCGCGTCAGAACAACTGCTACATGCGACCCGAACACTCCGCGATAGGTGTGTGCCTCGTCGACGATCACGTATTTCAGATGCCAGAAAAACTTGGACCACGCGTGGTGATTCGGCAGAATGCCCACGTGCAACATATCTGGATTTGTGACCAGCACATTGGCGTGTTCCCGCGCCCATGCTCGTGATTGCGGGTCGGTGTCGCCATCATAAGCAGCTGGACGCAACCACGTGACCCCGTGATCTGCAAGATACTGCCAAGATGCCAATTGATCGGCGCTTAGCGCTTTGGTGGGCGCCAAATACAGTGCGGTAGACACCCCATCGGCCAGCGTGGTGGCCACTGGCATGTGATAGGCCAAGGACTTTCCGGACGCCGTGCCGGTGGCCAGGACCACGTGCTCACCGGCAATTGCCAGCTCGGCCGCAGCGACCTGATGAGCAAAGGGTTGTTCCACGCCGGTCGAACCCACCACCTCACGGAATGCCTCGGGTAGGTTCTGCGGCCATACAGAAAACCTGGCGGTGCGTTCCGGCAAGACCCGGGTGTGGACTAATTGGTCCGGCACCCGTGAATAACCGAGAAGCTCCGCCAGGTAGGCTGCAGCGTCGTCGTGGTTGTGACTTACGCTTCGAATGTTTGGGTCGCCCACTGATCTTTCGGGTCAATATCTGGGTGACCAAGCACGACGACGTCGCCGATCGCCGTCCAACCCAGATAGGTATACAGTGCTTGACCTTCGAGCCCGGCAATGAGCAGCCCGGTCTCGACGTCGTCCTCTAAAGCTAGCGAGCTCAAATAACGCATCGTGAGCGAGCCGAGGCCTTGACGGCGGAAATCGGGTGCCGTCCAAATCTGGTCGAACACCGCGTAGGTGCCGTCGACGACAGCCACGCGACCGCGAGCGGCCAGCTTATCTGCGCCAACATCGGCTTCATCGGTTGTTCTAAAGGCCACCAGGTACCAGCCATCATTGCGGGTCACTTCGACGGTGAATTGTTCTGGAATGATCGGCTCTTCGACGTCCTGTTGGGTCATGTCGGTGACCATCACCAGTTCATCAACACCGATGGGGCGCAAACCGGTTTTATTCGCAAAAAACTTCGCGGTCGATCCCGCAGGCTGTGGGTCATCTTGTAGGTCTGCAGCAACGATCAGTTGGCGACTTGGGTGTTTGAGAATCTCTTCGGCAACAACCTGCAGCACATCATCGGAAACGTTCGTGACGACGTATTCCCAAATGTCTTCACCGGCTTCAGCCGACTCTGGAGTACGCAGGGCAGCATGGATATTACCCTGGGTGGTCAGGTGATAATTTCGTATGCGGGCACGTCCGGTCAGCCACGCCGTGGCAAGTTCGTCTGTCAGTGAAGTAGTGATAGCCATGCCCCTAGAATAGCTTTAGTCACGCTCTAAGCCCAGCTACGGCTTATGACATTGCACGAGCGTCACCAACTTGTAACCCTTAAGAAAGCCCAACTCACAGCCTGACAGCTCGAAACCACGCAACAGAAATGCCAACTATGAACCCGCAATCCAAAATCGCCCTGTACTACCATTTTGCACCCATCACTGATCCGCAGGTTGTCGCTCTGTGGCAACGGGAACTGTGCAAACGGCTGGAACTCACCGGCCGAATCATCATTTCCGAACACGGTATTAACGGTACGGTTGGCGGGCCAATTCGCGCGGTCAAAGAATACGTCAAAACGACGCGCGGCTATCACGCGTTCAAAGACCTCGAAGTCAAATGGTCCGAGGGCGGGGCGCAAGACTTCCCGCGTCTCAGTGTCAAGGTCAGACCTGAACTTGTGGCGTTTGATCGTCCCGAGGAAATCGCCGTCGCTCCGGGCAATACCGTAGTGGGCACCGCCACGCACCTGACCCCACAAGAGGTCAATGATCTCGTCGCGGCCAAAGCAGCCGAAGGCCGCCCGGTGACGTTTTTTGATGGTCGCAATAAATTCGAGGCCGAAATCGGCAAGTTCAAAGACGCCGTCGTCCCGGACGTCACCACGACACGCGATTTCATTACCGAATTAGAATCCGGTAAATACGATCATCTCAAAGACCAACCGGTCATCACGTATTGCACCGGGGGCATCCGTTGTGAGGTGCTCACCGTACTCATGGCCAACCGAGGGTTCCAAGAGCTCTATCAAATTGACGGCGGGATTGTCCGCTACGGCGAAGCCTTTGGTGACGAGGGGCTGTGGGAAGGCTCGCTGTATGTTTTCGATGACCGGATGGCCCTGAACTTCTCGGATACACCCAAAGTCATCGGCTCGTGTCAGTTGTGCAACACGCCTACGGCACAACTTCGCAACTGTACCGATCCGGGGTGCAAAACCTTGGCCGTGATCTGCGATGACTGCCATCAAGCGGACTCCGAGCGCGTCTGTGAAACCTGCCTGACCAACGTGACGGTGCAGCAATAATGCATTCCGCACCGGTTGCCCACGTACCGGCCATCGCTGCCCTGGCCCAAGACCTGACCTCCGCCGGGTATACCGCCGACAATATTGCCCATCTTCTGGGCCCCACCGCCGCTGCAGCCCTCGAGCGCGAACAGCTGATCCCGGCTCGTCACGCGCTGGCGGCTCCGCTGGCCGAGGGCAATCGGCTGGCGGGATTCATCAGTTGCTTTATGCTGGCCGATCCGATCAGCACGCCACAGGCCGAACACCTATTTGCCACGCTCGGTCTCGATGGTGCGCTGGCGTTAAACATTGTGCGCCTCACAAACCACGGCGACGTCGTCGCCACCATGGATCTGTCGGCCTATGCGACCGACCAGCCCGGTGACATGTGGGTGGCCTCGGATCAGACCGCACTGCAACTGGGCCAACCCTTGCCTGCCGAGCACATCCTGGGGGTTGGCAAAGCCTCGATGACGCTGGCCGAAATTACCCCGCGTCACAAGGTCGACACCGCATTAGATATTGGCACCGGCTGCGGGATCCAAGCCCTGCACCTGCTGACTCACGCGCGACACGTGACCATCACCGACGTCTCCCAGCGAGCCTTAGATTTCGCCGTGTTCAATATGCTGCTCAACGCCGCAGTGCTCGACATCGATCCGAACCACCTCGACGACCGGGTCACCGTGGTGGCCGGCAACATGTTAGAACCGGTGGCCGGGCAGCGTTTTGAACTGGTCGTGACGAATCCTCCCTTTGTGATCGCCCCGGCAGCCTCGACGACGACGCACACGTACCGCGAAACCGGCCACACCGGGGATCGTTTGGTCAAAGAGCTTATCGCCTCGGTTGATACGGTGCTGGCCGATGGGGGCCAGGCGGTCATGTTGGCCAACTGGGAAATGTTTGGCCAAGCCGATTGGCATGCGCGCCTGAGCACCTGGCCCGACTCGTCGATGG
>ERZ1032895.32-NODE-32-length-40959-cov-11.686192_pt1 | contig 40959 bp, 33 predicted proteins | sample MGYA00516687_ERZ1032895 | MGnify/ENA primary metagenome ERZ1032895 (study PRJEB33719, sample SAMN04261600) | wastewater metagenome | biome: rural village; feature: latrine urine exit; material: soil | place: El Salvador | collected 2013-01-14 ... | reverse complement strand
ACCAGTCTGACGGACGCTACTCAGCTGCAGAAGATGGGGTTGGTGGAGCGCTTACTTTGTTGCGTGAGTTGAGCAAGGCTGTCTCAAATCAGTATAGGCGTCCAAGTCGGATATACGAGGCAGGCATGAAAAAAAGTCATGGCCTGGGTCTTTTCTTCTTAGCTGTTTGTTTTTATTGGTGAAATTTTCTGGATTGAAAACGGTGCTATTGCTTGTTCAATGATGCTCTGTGCATTTGACCATCCAGACGCTGAAGTGAAATGCCATCTTCTCTAGCCATGGAAAAAAACGACTCGACAAAGTGTTCTACCGATGGCGGCACTGGGCGCAAGGCAGGAAACAAAATATGAAAATGGAAAGGGATGTTCGGAGTGAAGGATTTGATGAGTATGTCCGGGTTAGTTTCTTTCGCGTGATGGGCGGTAAATGGATCGATAATCGCCGCACCGACACCTTCTGCTACCAACGCCGCCGTGGAGCTGGCAAAAGACACTTCTAACACATCGCGACGAACGATCTGAGCATCGGCGAATACCTGGTTGACACGGCGCTGAGTGATATCCATCTCGCTGCGTATGAAAGGCTGTGCCGCCAAATCGTCTGGCGTCAAACTGGCTCTTTCTGCTAACGGGCTTTCTGGCGGCAGAATAGCCACACAGCTGCAACGAACTTTCGTGCTATAGATCCCCGGGCGGTTTGGGTCGTCGATGGCAGCGAAGCCTACATCGCAGGACTGGATCTCCGTACGGCGCAATACTTCTTCAGAACGGTAAGCCTTTAACGTTCCATTGAGCTCGGGAGCTTGCTTGAGGAACTTGCCCAACAGGCGAGGCAAGTAATTGTGAGCCAGCAGAGGGAAGGTGGCGACGTGCAGACTGCCCCAGTGATGGGTGCGGATATCCTTGGCGCTCTCTGCCAGGGTATCCAGAGCAGTAAATGCCTTGACTACCTCCAGATAAAACGCCTTGCCTTGATCCGTCGGCACAAGACGTCCCTTGATACGCTCGAAAAGCTTGAAATCTACACGACGCTCCAAAGCAGCGATCAACTTGCTGACCGCCGGCTGGGTCAGATGTAGCCTTTCCCCCGCTGCAGTCACACTTCCCAGCTCATAGACAGCTTTAAAAGCATGCAGTTGCTGGAATTTCACTATAAGAAACCCCGTAGTAGCACAAGCATTTCACCCGACCGGACATCCACTGACGCCATCATCGATGCTGAGTCCGTTCTTCTTTGAGCTCAATCATGAGGTACCTTCGGACAGTAGCATGCACGGCCGAGAGAAATGGACATTGCTTTTTCATTTCCTCAATCAATCAGCCTGCGAATCGGTCTTGAGCTCAACCTCCACGAAAGCGAACGGCTCGCTGCCGTCATTGATGACGTTGTGCTCGGTGCCAGCCTGGCGAGTATAGGACTCGCCGACGACCAGAGTGACCTGGCGTTCACCCTCGGGGGTTTCCAGGCGCATTTTTCCATCGGCGACAGGAACCACCACGTAATCATGGCCGTGGGTATGCCAGCCGGTTTCGCTGCCTGGCGGAAAGTCCCAGCGGGTGACGATGACCTGGTGGTTATCGAGCTGGACGGTGGGTATGGCTTTTTCTCGCTGCGTCGTCATGGACGGCTCCCGGTGGTCAGGTGTGGTGAAGGGTGGTTCATGTGTCGCTTATGTCCAGGTATCGCAGGCTGCCGTGGAGAAGTCGATCTAGACATTAGTAGCGGATGATGCGGCATAGTATTGACAAAAAGCAAAAGTGTAGATATTTTTAACAAGACAATCATCGCTCACCGACGGAGCCCCAGACATGACCGTGCTGACCCAGCTTCCTGAAACCGCCATGCCACTGCCCGCCAATATACAAGGCTTCACCTTGGCGCCATCTTCACAGTCTGATCGCCTGCTGCAGCTGACCATCAGCCGCTCGGTGGTCGAGGCCTTTCTCGAAGCGGTGGCTGAGTGGCCGGTACAGGCGCTTGAGTACAAGTCGATGCTGCGCTTCCGGGTCGCCAAGATTCTTGATGACCTGTGCGAAAATACCCTGCAGGCAGTGCTGATCAATACCCTGGTGGACCGTAATACCGGCGGCCTGCAGGTGGTTCCCGAAGGGCTCGACAGCGTCGAGCAGGCCGATGACATGGTCAAGGTTGCCACCGCCGTGGCGCACCTGATGGGGCGCTCCAACTTCGACGCCATGAGCGGCCAGTACTATGCGCGCTTCGTGGTTAAGAACGTGGATAATTCCGACAGCTACCTGCGTCAGCCGCATCGGGTGATGGAGCTGCACAATGACGGCACCTTCGTCGAGCAGGACACCGACTACGTGCTGATGATGAAGATCGACGAGCAGAACATGCAAGGCGGCAACTCGCTGCTGCTGCATCTGGACGACTGGGAAGACCTGGAGCGCTTTTACCGGCATCCGCTGGCCCATCGCAAGATGCGCTGGAGCGTGCCGCCAAGCAAGAACGTGGCCAAGGACGTCTACCACGCGGTGTTCGATGTCGATGTCAGCGGCCGGCCGATCATGGCCTACATCGACCAGTTCGTGCAGCCCAAGGATTTCGAAGAGGGCAACTGGCTGACCGACCTGTCGGAGTCGCTGGAAAACAGCCCGGCGATTCTGTCGGTGCCGAATCCGGTGGGCAGCTTCCTGCTGATCAACAACCACTTCTGGCTGCATGGCCGCGACCGCTTCACCGCGCATCCCGATTTGCGTCGCGAGCTGATGCGTCAGCGCGGCTACTTCACCCATGCCAGCACCCTGCGCAACCCGTGCCAGGTCTGATGTCGGCAGGGCACTACAGGACATGAGATGATTAATGCCACGCCCGGCGGCGTGGCATTTGCTATTCAGCAGAGCTATTCAACAAAGCTATTCAATAGAACCATCTACCCAGCACCTAAAGGCAGCCGATGTACGACTTCATCATCATTGGCGGCGGCATCCTGGGGATGTCCACCGCCATGCAGCTCAAGCAGACCTACCCTGATCGCCGCATGCTGCTGGTCGAGAAGGAAGACGCCCCGGCGCGCCACCAGACGGGCCACAATAGCGGCGTGATTCATGCCGGCGTCTATTACACGCCGGGCAGCCTCAAGGCGAAGTTCTGTCTGGCGGGCAATCGCGCCACCCGAGAGTTTTGCGATGCTCACGATGTCGCCTATGACATCTGCGGCAAGCTGCTGGTCGCTACCAACGAGCTGGAAATGCAGCGCATGCAGGCGCTGTGGGAGCGCACCGAGGCCAACGGGCTCGAGCGCGAATGGCTCAGCGCGGACGGCCTGCGCGAGCGCGAGCCGAACATCACCGGCATCGGCGGCATTCTGGTGCCCTCCAGCGGCATCGTCGACTACTCTGCCGTGACCCGGGCCATGGCCGCCGAGTTTGAGCGCATGGGCGGCGAGATCCGCTATTCCACCGAAGTCACCGGCATCGAGGAGCGCGCCCGAGAAGTGGTGGTGACCAGCCGCCAGGGGGAGTTCAACAGCCGCTATCTGGTGTCCTGCTCGGGGCTGATGGCCGACCGGGTCGTGCGCATGCTGGGCAAGGATCCGGGCTTCACCATCTGCCCGTTCCGCGGCGAGTATTACCTGCTGCCGGAGCAGCACAACCAGATCGTCAATCATCTGATCTACCCGATACCAGACCCGTCGATGCCTTTTCTCGGTGTGCATCTGACGCGCATGATCGATGGCACCGTGACCGTTGGCCCCAATGCGGTGCTGGCGCTCAAGCGCGAAGGCTACCGCCGCCGCGATATCTCGCCGCGCGACCTGGCCGGCATGCTGACCAATCCGGGGATTCTCAAGGTGCTGCGGGCGAACCTCAAGCCCGGACTCGTCGAGATGAAGAACTCGCTGTACAAGAAGGGCTATCTGGAACTGGTGCGCAAGTACTGCCCGAGCCTGACGCTGGACGATCTCAGGCCCTATCCGGCGGGAGTGCGCGCCCAGGCGGTGTCTCGTGACGGCAAGCTGGTGGACGACTTCCTGTTCGTCAACACGCCGCGCACCATCAACGTCGGCAACGCGCCGTCCCCGGCGGCCACCTCGGCGCTGCCGATCGGCGCGCATATCGTCGACAAGGTGAAGGCTCAGGTTGAAGCAGCGTGACGCTCCGTAAGTGTCGATACTTTTGTATAATTAACTAAATCATGGCTATCGTCGATACTAGGCTGAAGAAATCACCGAGCGGCTCAAGCACAAGGCGCACGGAGCGCAGGAACCGGAGCATATGCGGTATATGTGAGGATTCCGAGCACCGCGCAACGCTGTGATTGAGATGCGCAGGCATTCATTCAGTGTCTTCCCAAGCGTGGAATGAACGGGGTTGGTTGCCAAACGATGGGTCGTGGTAGCGTTGGCGTGACCTGTGTTGCGATCCACAGATATTGACTGGTCTTCACAGCGACAAGCACAACAATGTTTCACACCAGACGGAGAAGCGTCATGCGAGTTATCCGATATGCCCTGGCGGCCACGGCCATTGCGGTAGCCCCGCTGGCAGCAGCACAGCAGGTCTCCATTGCCACCGGCGGTACCGGCGGCACCTACTACCCCTACGGCGGCGGCCTGGCCGAACTGATCAACAAGCACCTCGAAGGCTACCGTGCCGTGGCCGAAGTGACCGGCGCCTCGGTGGAAAACATGGGGCTGGTGTGGCGCGGTGATTCCGACATCGCCCTGGCGCTGGCCGACACGGTCTACCAAGCCTACAACGGCACCGAGGACTTCGAAGGGCGCCAGCTCGACAATATTCGCGCGCTGGCATCGATTTATCCCAATGCCGTGCAGCTGGTCACCATGGCCGACTCTGGCGTCGAGTCGCTTGCCGACCTCAAGGGCAAGACGATTTCCGTCGGCGCCCCGGGCAGCGGTACCGAGCTCAATGCCCGGGCGCTGCTGGAAGCCAATGGCATTACTTATGACGATATCGACCCGCGGCGCCTGAACTTCAACGAGACGGCGGATGCGATCCGCGATGGCGATATCGCCGCGGGTTTCTGGAGCGTGGGGCCGCCGACCAGCTCGATCCTCAACCTGGCCACCACGCGCGATGTACGCCTTATCGGTTTGAGCGATGAGGAAATCAGCAACGCCATGGAAGAAGAACCCGTGTTCGCCGCCTACGAGCTGCGTGCCGGCATGTACGACGGCATGGACGAGCCGGTACAGACCATCAGTATCCCCAACGTGCTGGTCGCCAGCAGCGAGATGGATGACGAAGTGGCTTACCAGATCACCAAGCTGCTGTTCGAGCGCACCGATGAGCTGATCGCCATTCACCCGGCGGCCAACGACACCACCGTCGAGTTCAGCGTCAACTCCACGCCGATCCCCTTCCATGAAGGCGCGCTGCGCTACTATGAAGAAGTCGGCGCAGAAGTGGCTGATCATCAGCGCCAATAACGCGGGTTCGTCAGCATGGCGAGTGCAATGAAAGTAACAAGAGCAGGTGAGATGGGGCGAGCCGTCAGGCTCGCCCTCTTGCTGTCGGTTGCCTTGTTGTTGATAGGGCTGGCCATGCCGACGCAGGCCAAGAGCAAAGAACAGCGCAGCCCGAGCTGGTGGTTGCAGGTGGTCGAATCTACCGGTGAACCGCTGGTGAGTATGCCGATGCCGGCCGGTGCCGGCTGGTGCCTGGCCTGGAACCACTCGGTGGAAGGCTTTGAAGTGCACGACTGCTATCGCAATCAGGCCGGTCGCATGGTGTTGGAACGCAGCCACCTGCCGGACTTCGCCGCCGGGCTGGATCATATCCCCGGTCGCGGTCGCCAGATATCCGACGGTCAGGGCGGCTACTGGATCGAGGACATCAACGAGCCGGTGCCGGACAATCGCTATCGGCTGCGGGTTGGCAGCGCAGCGGTGAACCATCGGCTGATCAGCCACGGCGAGCCAGGGCTAAGCCAGCTGCTGGAAGACGCCGAGCGGGCTGGCTGCAATGTGCTGGCGCCCAGGCCAGAGCCCGGTTCGGACATAGCGATTTCTCTGAGTGATCTGGCCGCCAACCAAGGCGTTGCTGTTCAACTGATGGCCAGCACATCCTGTTCTTCAGATGCGCCCGAGAGCGCCGCAACGGTGAGACTATCTCCATGAACGAAACAGCGGCATCCCCCGTCATTCCCGGCAGTCAGGCCAACCACTCACGCTTGATGCTGTGGTTGATCAGCCTGGTGGCCATTGCACTCTCGCTGTTCCAGCTGTATTCCGCCGGCATCGAGCCGCTGGGCCTGTTCTATCAGCGCAGCATCCACCTGGCGCTGATCATGATGCTGGCCTTTCTGATGTTTCCGGTGTTCGGGCCCGACCGAAAACGCGGGCTGCTTGGCGGGGCCATTGATCTGGTGTTCTTTGCCGGTGCGGTGATCACCGGGGGCTATCTGGTGCTCAACCTCGACGCCATCTTCCAGCGTGCTGGTTTCTGGAGCCAGACCGATATCGTGGTCGGCTGCATCGCGACGCTGACCGTGCTCGAGGCCAGCCGGCGCGCGGTCGGCCTGGGCATGACGATCATCGGCATCATCGGCATCCTGTATGCCTTTGCCGGACCGCGCGGCGAGCTGCCCTGGCTCGGCCAGTTTCTGCCCGGCGTGCTAGAGCATCGTGGCTACAACATCGACCGCGTGGTGGGTCAGCTGTACCTGGGGCAGGAGGGCATCTTCGGTCTGCCGATGGGCGTGGCCGCGACCTATATCTTCATCTTCGTGCTGTTCGGGGCGTTTCTCGAGATCACCGGCGCGGGCAAGTTCTTCATTGATCTGGCCTATGCCGCCACCGGGCGCCAGCGCGGCGGCCCCGCCAAGGCGGCGGTGATCGCCTCGGCCGGCATGGGTTCGATCTCCGGCAGCGCCATTGCCAACGTGGTGACCACCGGCGCCTTTACCATTCCGCTGATGAAGCGACTGGGCTACAAGCCGGAGCAGGCCGGTGGCATTGAAGCCGCGGCTTCGACCGGCGGGCAGATCATGCCGCCGCTGATGGGCGCCGGGGCGTTTCTGATCGCCGAATACACGCGGATGCCGTATCTCGACGTGGTCAAGGTCAGCGTCTTTCCGGCGATCATGTACTTCGGCACCGTCTATCTGTTCGTGCACATCATTGCCCTGAAGCAGGGCATGCAGGGCATGACCAAAGAGGAGTTGCCCAAGGTGAGCGACGTGATGTCTGCCGGCTGGCACTTCCTGCTGCCGCTGGCGGTGCTGGTGTGGCTGCTGGTGATGAGCATGTCGCCGATGCGAGTAGGCTACTACGCGATCATCACCATGCTGGCGGTGGCGGTGCTGCGCTTTGCGGTGTGGTTCTTGTTTGTCGGACCCAAGCGCGGCGAGCCGGTGACGTCCGCGCGGCTGTGGGAGGCGCTCAAGTCTGGCGTCATCAAACTGCTGCAGGGGCTCGAGCTGGGTGCGCGCAACGCCGTGGCGGTGTCCATGGCCTGTGCGGTGGCCGGCATCATCGTCGGCATAGTGGGGCTGACCGGGCTGGGACTCAAGTTCTCGGCCATGATGCTGGCCTTCTCCGGCGGCAACCTGCTGCTGGCGCTGATCCTGGTGCTGCTGGCGAGCCTGGTGCTGGGCATGGGGCTGCCGGTGACCGCCAGCTACATCGTGCTGATCGTGCTGGTGGGCCCGGCGCTGTCCAACGAGTTCGGCGTGCCGCTGCTGATCGCTCACCTGGTGGTGTTCTGGTACTCCCAGGACTCCAACGTGACGCCGCCGATTGCGCTGGCCGGCTTCGCCGGGGCGGCGATCGCCGGGGCCAAGCCGATGCCGACCAGCTTCCAGGCATGGAAGTTTGCCAAGGGCCTGTATCTGATTCCGCTGTTCATGGTCTATAACCCCGAGATCATCATCGGCGGCCCGCTGCCGCTGGTGATCTGGAGCGGCTTGAGCGCGCTATTGGCGCTGGGTGCCTTCGCAGCAGCGCTGGAGGGCTATCTGTTCACGCGGCTATCGGCGATATCACGCATCGTGCTGCTGCCCGCCATCGTGGGCGTGTTCTACCCCAGCCTGGCGGCCGAGGCCGCAGGGGTGGTGGTGATGCTTGTGGTGATCACCGGCAACTGGCTGGCCAGCCGGCGTGAGCAGCCAGTCAGAGTCTGATTGATACGACAGACAGCCAGCCAGGTGCCATGTTAGGTACCATGCCGGGCACTGTGCCAGGCACAACGCTAAGTACTACGCTAAACGCCCCCGCTCGCGCTGCGAGCGGGGGCGTTGGCTTTCAAGGTGCTCAAGGTGAAGCAAGGGCGAAACGCGAGCGTTTGAAGAAAAGCTCAGTCCAGAACTTCCTCGTTGCTTGGCGCGGCCTCTGCAGCACTTGGCTCCTGCATATCCGCCGCTTGAGATTCCAGTGCCTCGAGGCTGGCATCGTCCTGGGAACGGTCTTTCTCCGGAGGGGCCAGCATGGACTTCTGGGTATCCTGCATGCTGCCGGAGGTGTCGGCGGCGCGCACCGGTTCGAGCGTCAGGGTGACGGGGCCTTGATCGGCATCGTTACCGACCTCGACGCTGTGGCGGCGGGCGCTGACCCACAGCAGCTCACCGTTGGCGTTACGCACCTCACCGTGCAGAGCGTGGGTATGACGCGGCGTGATATCCCCGGTGTCATAGTCGAGACGAAAGCGTACCGGGTCTTCGTTACCGGGGGTGAGGCTGGTCTCGGCGATGGTGACCGATGGCGCGTCGGCCCGCGCCACGTCTCTCAGGCTGATGGTCAGCTCGGCATCTTCAGGCACCGCGATGTCGGTGGCCGAGAACACAACCTCGCCTTCCAGATGGCGTGGCTGGGAGACGGCCGGGGCTTGCTCGTCCGCGCCGCCGGCATCAGGCTGCTCATCGCTTACCGTTTGCTGAGGAGGCGTCTTGCTCGCCGTCTCGTCGTCATCCTTGCTGCTGTCACAGCCGGTCAGCGCCAGGCTGACGCCCAGTGTGGCAATTAGCAGGATGTATCCTTTACTCATTGGTCAGGCTCCTTGTTCAAGCACCCCTACTGACGAGTACCGAGAGAATTGGTTCCCAGCCATCAGGTATTTACGCTTTTGAAGTGTACTGGTGCCGCGGCGGTAAGGAACAGCCACGGCGGCTCTGCTAGAATACGAGCCTTTCTTTTTATCGTCTGCCCCGTTCCGTTCTATTTTATCGATCAGAGCGTCGTGTGTCTTTTACAAGGAGCCCTGGATGCCCGAGAACACTCAAGCGCCGCGCGTTGGCGTGATCATGGGATCGAAGTCTGACTGGCCGGTCATGGAGCATGCCGTGGCCATGCTCGAGCGCCTCGGCGTATCCCATGAAACCCGCGTGGTGTCGGCCCATCGCACGCCAGACCTGCTGTTCGACTACGCCAGGAGCGCGTCTCAGCGGGGCCTTGCGGTGATCATCGCCGGAGCCGGCGGCGCGGCGCATCTGCCGGGCATGGTGGCCTCTCAGACGGCGCTGCCGGTACTTGGTGTACCGGTGGAGTCCAAGGCACTGAAGGGGCTCGATTCGCTGCTCTCGATTGTGCAGATGCCCGGAGGCATCGCGGTGGGCACCCTGGCCATCGGCCAGGCCGGCGCCACCAACGCGGGCCTGCTGGCGGCACAGATCATCGGCCTGCAGGATGAGCAAGTGCGTGCCGCCGTTGAGAGATTCCGCGCCGAACAGACGCAAACGGTACTCGATAATCCTGACCCCCGGCCCGATCCGCGTCCCCAGTCCTGATCAAAAGCGACAAGCGAGGAGAACACCATGAACATCGGCGTACTGGGTGCCGGCCAGCTGGGTCGGATGCTGGCCCTGGCGGGCTATCCGCTGGCCAATCGCTTTACCTTTCTCGATACCACCGGCAACCCAAGCGCCGGTATCGGCGAGGTGATTATCGACACCGACCAAAGCCACCTCGAGGCCTTTCTCGACAAGGTGGATCTGGTCACCTACGAGTTCGAGCACCTGCCGGTGGCGCTGGTTCAGGCCATCGAGGAGCGCAAGCCGGTCTATCCCTCCAGCGAGGCGATCCGCATCTGCCAGAACCGTGCCGAAGAGAAGGCGCTGTTCGACCGGCTCGGTATCCCGACCCCGACCTACCGGCTGGTGGAAAGCGCCGAGGCGCTTGAGGCGGCGGTTCGTGAACTGGGTACGCCGGTGGTGGCCAAGTCGGTCACCGAGGGCTACGACGGCAAGGGCCAGGCGGTGATTCACGACCCGGCCGAGGCGGGCGACGTCTGGCGTGCGATCGCGCATCCCAGGCTGATCGTCGAGGCGTTCGTTGACTTCGTGCGCGAGGTGTCGATCATCGCGGTGCGCGGTCGGGACGGCCAGGTGGTGTTCTACCCCATGGCCGAGAACCAGCATGTGGATGGCATTCTGCGCTACTCCATCGCGCCGATACCGGACCTGGACGACGCCGTGCAGCACACGGCGGACGGCTATATTCGTGCGCTGCTCGACGCGCTCGACTACGTCGGCGTGCTGACTCTGGAGCTGTTTCAGTGCGCCGATGGCAGCCTGCTGGCCAACGAGATGGCGCCGCGTGTGCACAACTCCGGCCACTGGACCCAGGACGGGGCCGTGACCAGCCAGTTCGAAAACCATCTGCGCGCCATTCAGGGCCTGCCGCTGGGCGACACCCAGGCGCGGCTGCCAACGGCCATGGTCAACGTGATTGGCCGCGAGGCCGACAACAATGCGGTGCTGGCCATGGCCGACGCTCACCTGCATCGCTACGCCAAGAGCGAGCGCCCCGGCCGCAAGCTGGCCCACATCAACCTGGTCGCAGCGACTCACGATGAGCTGCTGAAAAAGCTGCGCGTCTGCGCGGCGCTGGTGCCGGACGCCCCGGAGCCGCACTTCAGCTTTGAATCCAACTTCAACAAATAAGCGCAGGTCAGTCATCAAAAAACACGGCCGCTGCTTGTGATGTAACGACAAGCAGCGGCCGTGTTTTTTGTGAGAGAACTCAGTTCATCAGCGGCCCATCAGAAGTGTACTGGCCAGCCAGCCACCGCCCATCAGCATGATGAACAGGATCAGTGCAAGGATGAACGGCCGCAGGCCCAGAGCGCGCAGCGTCGATAGCCGGGTGTTGAAGCCCAGCGCGGCCATGGCCATGGTCAGCGCCAGCTGTCCCATCAGTACCAGGCTCTGATGCAGCGGGGCGGGCAGGTGGATGAAACTGTTGAATACCACCATCGCCATGAAGCCGAAGGCGAACCAGGGGATCGTCAGGCTATTGCTGATGCCCACCTCGGCGCCCTTGGCCGCCTGGCTGCGCAGCCACAGCCGGCCGACGATCAGCAGGAACGGCACCAGCATCATTACCCGCACCAGCTTGACGATCACCGCGTTGGCCAGGGCATCGGGGCCGACCGCCTCGCCGGCGGCGATCACCTGGGCCACTTCGTGCACGGTGGCGCCGATATAGACGCCAAACAGGCCTTCGTGCATGCCCATCAGCGGATAGAGCAGCGGGTAGACCAGCATGGCCAGGGTGCCGAACACCACCACGGTGGCCACCGCCATGGAAGTCGCGGCGGAGCGCGAGCGAATGATCGACTCGGTGGCCAGCACCGCGGCGGCGCCGCAGATGGCGCTGCCGGCGCTGGTCAGCAGAGTGGTCTCGCGGTCCATGCCCAGCACCCGGGTGCCGATGAAGTAGCCGGATGTCAGCACCGCAGTAATCATCAGCGCATCGAGCACCAGCACCATCGGCCCCAGAGCGGTGATCTGCTGCAGCGTCAGCGACAGGCCAAACATCACGATGCCGCTACGCAGCAGCCGACTGGTGGCGAACTTGAGGCCAGGACCGGCGTCGCGAAAGCGGCGCGTCAGCGGCGTGTTGCCCGCCACGATGCCCAGCAGCAGAGCGACGACCAGCGGGCTGATACCGTTGCTGGCCAGGAACGGCAGCTGCGCCAGGCTGAAGCCGGCGGCGGTCAATAAAGCACATAAAAGTAGACCCTGGACCATGGGACTGTCCCTTGATTGAAGATGGATAGCTCGAAATCAGGTGGTGCGAAATCAGATAGTTCGATACGTGCCAGCAATATGCTGACAGGGCAGAGTCTATGGTTTGTTAGCTGATATAGTTATCAGTCAATAACTAAGTGGCTTTTCGGAAAAACCGATATGGGACCCAGCGTCAGTTTTCGTCAGCTCCAGGTGTTCGTTGCGGTCGCGCGGCTTGGCACGGTCAGCGCTGCCGCCGCTGAGCTGTGCCTGTCGCAGTCGGCTACCAGCCAGGCACTGTCGGACCTGGAGCGCCAGCTGGGGGTGGCGCTGTTCGAGCGCCCCGGACGGCGCGTGCTGCTCAATGCCCTGGGCCACGAGCTGCTGCCCCGGGCCGAAGCGCTGATGGAGGGCGTGGCGAGCTTCGTTGCCGCGGCCAGCGACCCGGAGGGCACCCTGCGCGGCACCTTGAATATATCTGCGAGTGCCACGGTAGGCACCTACCTGCTGCCCTCGCTGGCCGGTCGTTTCACCGAGCTCTATCCCACTGCCGACCTGCGCCTGCGGCTGCGTAACAGCCACGAAGTCACCAATGACGTGCTGCGCATGGAAGCCGATCTCGGGCTGATCGAGGGCGAGTGCCGCGATAGCGTTCTGGTCAGCGAGCCCTGGTGCCAGGACAGTCTGGTGGTGGTCGTGGCGCCGGGGCATGTGCCGCTGCGGGAGGGCGTGCAGGGAGGAGGCGCACAGGACAGCCTGCTGAGTGATGCCGAGCTGGCGAGCATGCCATGGATACTGCGTGAGCCGGGCTCGGGCACGCGCAGCGTGTTCGAGCAGGCGATGCGCGGGCGGCGCTTGACGCCCCGAGTGCGCATGGCGCTGGAGCAGACCGAGGCGGTCAAGCAGGCGGTGGCGGCGGGGCTGGGCGCGAGCTGTCTGTCGCGGCTGAGCGTGGCCGGCGAGCTGGCACGCGGCGAGCTGATCGCGCTGGAAACGCCGCTGTCACTGCGCCGGCGCTTCTCGCTGGTGTGGCATCCAGAGCGCTATCGCAGCCCGCTGTGGCAGGCGTTCAAGGTGTTTCTGACCGATGCCGAGCGCAGCGGCGCGCTGGATGGCCTCAGTACGGTTTAGATGGCGCCGGTGACAAACAGCCATAGCGCGATGACGGCGAAGTGACCGGGATACCAGCCCAGCCACAGACGCCTGGGCATTTTCCAGATCGACGCCGGGATATGGCGATGCGCCCCCGCCGCCAGCAGCAGTACCAGCGCGCAGGTGGCCAGGGTGAACGACTTGGCCATCAGCGAGCTGTTCATCAGTCCCCCGATGATCAGCACCGGCACGCAGCTGACCGCGGCGATGAGCACGCCATTGCGCGCTACGCCAGCCCGATGAAGACGCTGCATGGCCAGCATGTAGGCGGGAATCAGCAGCAGTCCGGGATGGCCATATTCGGTCAGGGTGCCGGCCAGCCACCAGATCACCACGGCGGCGGCGATTTGCGCGCCTAGCCGCCATGCGGCGGTGCTGCCCTGCATGAGTCGCCGCCCAAGGCTTGATAGCCAGACGCCGCCCACCAGGCCCAGTGACAGCGTGAAGCAGATATTGATGATCAGCGCATCGCTTGAGCGGGGCATCAGCATGTAAGGCAGCTGCGCCACCAGCCCGATCACCAGGATGCGCCGGGCATAGCGCAGCGGATCGCGGGTATTGAAGCAGCCGTGCCAGGCCACCATGCCGGCAAACAGCGGAAAGGCGATGCGTCCCAGCGAGCTTCCGACCCAGCCGGTCTGCCAGACATCCGGCGCCACATAGCGGGCCAGATGGTCCAGCGTCATGGTGATCAGCGCCAGCCACTGCCCCCAGCCTGTCCAGTTCGAGCACGGACGAGACAGCCCCATGCTCGCACTGGAGTGCGCTGGGGAGAATGTCGACGAGGGCGGTGTCGAAGGCGATGAGCGACGGCTGGACGCAGTGACAGGCATGGGGTGCTCCAAATGATCACAGTGCCATGATGACAGTGACTGGCAATGAGAGTTCGCTGTCAGCACTGGCAACAGTACAAGCCGCAGCGCGACGTTACAGGAAGGTGCAGCATGAAACGATGGCGTCTTTATACCCTGATAGCGCTGGTCGGCGCCTGTTTGCTGGCATACACGGCGTCTCAGCGCCCCTTTGCCGAGCAGCTGATTCACGTCTCGCTCAAGGATGCTCTGCCAACGGCAATGGCCGAGGATCTCCAGGCTGAGTCTCTCATACTGCAGCAGACCTTTCTGGCCTGGAGCAGCGACGAGGCGCTGACGCTAGCCGCCCGCCGAGCGATGCTTACCCACCCGGCTATCGCCCGACAGGTATTCGAGGGCCATGGCATGGACCCGGCCTTTCAGCAGGTGCTGCGCCGCTACGGCGCCGACGTGATATTGCCGGTGCACTACTTCGAGACCAACGAGCTGCCGCTGATCAACGTCCGGCTGTGGAGCGCCGACAAGGCCCGCGATGTGACCGAGTCGCTCAGTCAGTGGTGGAGCGATGCGCCGAATTCCACCCCCGGTTCCAGCCCGCAGGCTGAGGCGCCAGGCTCGCCTGGTTCAGCCATGGCGCCGACACGGCGTGCGCAGCTGGCCATGCGGTTCCTCGAACGCGAAGGCTACCGCTTTATGGATCAGTTTGTGGTGGATGACGCGGGCGCAGTGCACTGGCTGAAGGGCGAACGGGCGCTGAGCGCGGTATCCGACTTTTTCACCTCGGGGCTTCGCGACCTTGAGCGAAAAACCACATCGGATCAGCCAATTGGCGGCTGGGATGTGGCCTCTGCCGGGCTGGATGTGCTGGTGGCAGCCAGCGCCGTGAAAGCACTCAGGGCTGGCGCAGCGCTGAGAAGCACCAGGGCCGGGCAGGTGACCCGCAGCGGTGTAAAGGCCGAGCGGCGCGCACTGCTGCCTGCGGCAACCAGGGCCGTGGCGGGCTCAGCCACGGCGCGGCTGGCCATTTACGCCACCACCGGCTGGCTGGTGGTCACTCATCCATCACTGATCAGCGGGCTGGGAGCGACCCTGGCGGGGCTCATCGGCGCACCGGTGTGGCTGGTGCAAGCCCTGCTGTGGTTCGTGGTGCTGCTGCCGGCGCTGTGGCTATTGAGCCTTGGTTTTAACGTCGGCTATCGGCTGATGCGACCGTTCAGAGCGCTGGCGCGAATTCTGACACGGACGCGGTCATGCCGGAGGTCGCAGAGCCAGTCAGGGTAAGCGGATCAAACGCGTTATTGGGCTTTGTCTGCGATTCGTTTGAACGCCTCGGCGTCCTGCTCGCTGAAAAAGCACAGTGTGACCTCGAGCGCCGGGTGTTTCGGCAGCTCATCGCGCATGACCGACAGCACGACCTTTGCAGCCTCTTCGAACGGATAGCCGTAGACGCCGGTGGAAATAGCCGGGAAGGCGATGCTCTCGCAGCCTTTCTCGGCGGCCAGCCGCAGGGCGTTGCGGTAACAGTCGGCCAGCAGAGCGGACTTGTCCTTGGTCTTGGCATAGACCGGGCCAACGGTATGGATCACATGGCGCGCCGGCAGCTCGAATCCGTCGGTCAGCGCCACCTGCCCATCCGGCAAGCCATCCGGCCAGTCGGTCTCACGCAGCCGCTGGCAGGCTGCCTTCAGCTCAGGCCCGGCGGCGCGGTGAATCGCGCCATCGACCCCGCCGCCGCCCATCAGGCTATGGTTGGCGGCGTTCACAATGGCGTCCACTTCCAGAGTGGTGATGTCGCCGGTGATGATGTTCAAGCGAGACTCGATAGCTGTCGACATGAGTGATTCCTCCAGAACGAGACCATGACTCCATCATCAGCTCTTTCGAAGGGAGCGGGCAAGCGCCTCGGCCAGCTCTGACGTTGTAGCGCTGCCGCCCATATCTGGCGTGCAGAGGCGCGTGTCGCTCGATACGTCATCCAGCGCTTTCATGATGGCGTTGGCCGCCTGCTGCTCGCCAAGATGCTCAAGCATCATCGCCCCGGACCATATGGCCGCGATCGGATTGGCCTTGCCCTGGCCGGCAATATCCGGCGCCGAGCCGTGTACCGGCTCGAACATCGAAGGCAACTGCCGGTCAGGGTTGATATTGGCCGATGCCGCAAAGCCTAGCCCGCCCTGAATCGCCGCGCCGATATCGCTGAGGATATCGCCGAACAGGTTGGAGGCAACGATCACATCAAGGCTTTCGGGGTGGGTGATCATGCGTGCGGCTATGGCATCGACGTGGTAGCGCGTTACCGTCACGTCGGGATACTCGGCGGCCAACTCATCGGTGACCTCATCCCAGAACACCATGGAGTATTTCTGCGCATTGGATTTGGTCACCGAGGCCAGCTTGCCGGAGCGCTGCCGAGCCTGCTCGAAGCCGAAGCGCAGAATGCGCTCGACCCCGTGGCGGGTGAAGATGGAAGTCTCCACCGCCACCTCGTGTGGGTTACCCATATGAACGCGGCCGCCGGCGCCGGAATACTCGCCTTCGGTGTTTTCCCGTATGCACAGGATATCGAAGCCGGTTTTCTTCAGCGGACCTTCTGCACCACCCAGCAGCCGGTGGGGGCGCATGTTGACGAACTGATCGAAGTGCTTGCGGATCGGCAGCAGCAGACCGTGCAGCGAGACGCTGTCGGGCACTTTCTCGGGCCAGCCCACCGCGCCCAGAAAAATCGCATCGCTTTGTGCCAGGCGTGCCAGCCCGTCGTCGGGCATCATTTGCCCGTGCTCAAGGTAGTATTCACAGCCCCAGTCGACCTCGGAAAACGTCAGGCCGAAGTCGAACTGCTCGGCGGCCGCCTTGAGCACGCTGAGCGTGGCGCGGGTGACATCGACACCGACGCCGTCACCGGGGATCACGGCGATATCATGGGAAGACATGGTTTCTCCTGGATATTGTGTTTGTCGCCAGTCTTGACAATGGTCGCTCGACCGTCACGAAAACAGCGACTGGTCGACGGGCATATCACACGACAGGGCGCACATCAGCCGCAGTCTGGCCTTTCTGGCGTTCAGGTGGCTGGCCTTGAGCACCCCCAGCGCCAGCATCTCGGCCAGGCAGCCCGGATACTCATAGACCTCAGCCAGGTTGCCTGAAAGAGTAGAGGAGGCGATTGCCACCGGCACGCCGTTTTTCATCACAGCACCAAGTGGCTCTACCCAGTCTGGCGGTACATGGCCGCGACCGATGGCGTCAATGACCAGCCCCTTGGCGCCGCTGGCCACCGCCGCCTCAAGCAGGGCGGGTGAAGCGCCAACCGCCACAGGCATGATATCCACCCGCGGCAGATGGGCACCTGGCGTAATCGCGCTCAAGCGCTGCAGCTGCTTGAACAGCCTGACCTCATCGCCATCCACAAAGCCCATGGGGCCGATAACCGGCGAGCCGAAACCGTTGAGCTGATAGCTGCTGACCTTGCGCACCGCGTTGGCTGCATGAATCTCCTCATTGAACACCACCAGGGTGCCGGCACCGCGTGCCTGGGGTGCGCCTGCCACCTTGATGGCATCGCGAAGGTTGGGGCCGGCATCCGAGCCGGGGGCGTAAGGCACACGCTGAGCGCCAGTGACCACCACGGCAGTGTCCGGCAGCGTCAGGCTGGTATCGAGGAAATAGGCGATATCTTCCAGGGTATCGGTGCCTTGTGATATCACCACGCCAGCGACTTCCTCGCGCTGCGACAGCTCCAGGCACAGCGCTCTGAGCTGCAGCATGTCGTCACCAGTAATGGAGTTGCTGGGCTTCTGGTAGAGGGTGATGATCTCGACCGGACCGTCGCTCTGGATCTGCAGTTTGTCCATCAGCTCCTTGCCTGAAAGGGCGCCGGCAACCGCTCGCCCCGAGCTGTCGGGAATACTGGCAATGGTGCCGCCCAGCGAAATCAGTACTACGGTATTTTTCATTGTATGTGGCCCCTGTCTGTTCAGACTTCTGAGCTGATGTTCAGCCCACTCACCCTCACCACGCGGCGCTTGACGGCGTCATTGAGCTGCCCGCGGCCCGGTTCCACTAGCGTCAGCCAGTGGCGGGCGCGGGTGATGCCGGTGTAGACCAGCTCTCGGGTGAGAATGGGGTTGGGGGCATTGGGCAGGACCAGCGCGGTATGGTCGAACTCCGAGCCCTGGGACTTGTGCACCGTCATGGCAAAGACGGTGTCCACGGCTTTCAGGCGCGATGGCAGCACCCATTTGATGCGGTCAGACCCGTCGCCGGCGGGGAAGGCGACGCGCAGCATCCGGCGGCTGCCGTCATCCGGGTGGGGCGGGTCGAGGGTGATGCCGATATCGCCGTTCATCAGCCCCAGACCGTAGTCGTTGCCGGTCACCAGCACCGGCCGGCCGGCGTACCACTGGCGCAGGCCGCCGGCGGTATCGATCAAGCCTTCCTTCTCCAGCGCCTCGCGCACGCTGTCGTTCAGACCTTCCACGCCCCAGGGGCCGCGGCGCAGGGCGCACAGCAGCTGAAAGCGGCCATGAGCTGCCAGCACCTCTCTGGCCCAGTCGTCGTAGTTGTTTACATCGGCGTCCTGATCGGGGCGCTGGCTGTGCATCACCTCAAGATAGTGGCGATAGCCCACCGGAGGCTCGGCGTGCTCTCGTGCCGGATGAATAGCGGCGCTGGGAAAGCCCTGCGGGTGGCCGCTGACGGCCAGTTGGGCCAGGCGCGAGCGGTCATCACTGGGCAGCCGCAGGTGTGAAAGATCGGCGTAGCCCGCGGCAAGTATCTCGCTCAGCGTGGCGTGATGGCTGCCTTCATGGCGATCTTCCCGGAGATTGCCACCGGCGTTGATGGCGGCGGCCAGGCGGCCCACGCCGCTGTCGGCGGTGAAGCGGTGGCTCAGGCGCAGCATGGTAATCGCCTGATCCAGCGGCCGGCCATCGGCGTCAAGCATGCTGTCGGGCAGCGCCTGGCCGGTAGCGGCGCCGAGCCAGTCGGCGGTGGCCGGGGTGTAATGGCCCGCCTCGGCCCGGGCGCACAGGTCGCCCAGCACCGAGCCGGCTTCCACCGAGGCCAGCTGGTCCTTGTCGCCGAGCAGCACCAGGCGCGCGTGGGGCGGCAGGGCGTCGAGCATGGCGGCCATCATGCTGACATCGATCATCGAGGCCTCGTCTACCACCAGCACGTCCAGCGGCAGCGGATAATGGCGATGGTAGCGAAAGCGCCGGGTGTCCGGACGCGCGCCGAGCAGCCGGTGCAGCGTGCTGACTTCGGTAGGAATCACCCCCTGCAGGTGGGCTACCGCACTCGAGATGGCGGCTTCAGGCTCAAGTTCAAATTTTGACTCGGGCGTGGGCGATGCGAGCAAGCTGGAGTGCTTGGTCAGCTCGGCGAATGGCAGGCGATCCACCTGGCCGGCGATGGACTCGTTGAGCCGTGCTGCGGCCTTGCCGGTGGGAGCGGCCAGGCGAATACGCAGCGCCGGCAGGCCAAGCCCCAGCTGACGGGCCTGCAGCAGGGCAAGCAGGCGCACCACGGTGGTGGTCTTGCCGGTGCCGGGGCCGCCGGTAATCACCGCGAAGCGGCTGCGGCTGGCCAGGGCGCAGGCGGCTTTCTGCCAGTCAATCTGGGTTTGCTGTTGGCCTGGAAACAGCGTGTCCAGCAGCGGTCGAAGGCGCTCGGGGCTTGCCGGCGCTTCCAGGCCGTCGTCAGGCTCGCCTAGCCGTGCGCCCAGGTGATGGCGAATATCCTGCTCGTACTGCCAGTAGCGGCGCAGATAGAGCCGTGGTCGCTGAGCGCCGGCGATCATTACCAGCGGGGTATTGCCCAGGCCGCTGCCGACCAGCGCTGGCTGGGCCAGGGCGGCCTGCCACTCATCGAGCTCAAGACCCGCCATCACCCGGCTGGGCAGCGGCGGCGGGTCGTCCAGGCTGTCGCCCTCCGGCGGCAGCGACAGAGCGAGGTCCGGCGCGGCAAGCGTCTGTGCCAGATCAAGACACACATGGCCACGGCCGAGCTGATGGCTGGCCAGAGCGGCGGCCAGCAGCAGCAGCGGAGAGGCGTCGCTGACTTCGCGCTGCAGAAACGCCGCGAAGGCGCGGTCCAGCGAGCGCAGCCAGCCACGCGTCACCCAGCGGTCGAGCAGGCGGAACAGCGCCTCGCTGCTGTGGCGCGCCAAATGGGCTTCGTTCTGCGCCTGTGAGGCTATCGACTGTGTGTTTGGCGGCGGCGTCATGTAGCGGTCTCCTCGCTGGCGCTGAACAGAGCATCGAGAGCTTCGATCAGTTCGCGTGGCACGCGCTCAGCGTGCACGCCATGCGAGGCCGCCTCGGTGCCGCGCAGAAACACGTAAACGGCGCCGCCCAGATGACGGTCGATATCGTAGTCCGGCAGCCGTGACGACAGCAGCCGATGCAGGGCCAGCAGATACAGGCAGTACTGCAGGTCGTAGCGCTTGTCGAGTACCGCCTCGCGCATGGCCTCAGCGGTATAGGCCTCGTCGTCGCGGCCCAGATAGTTGGACTTCCAGTCCACCACGTAATAGCGGCCCTCATGCTCCACCACCAGGTCGATAAAGCCCTTGAGCATGCCGTTAAGCCGCTCCGGGAGCAGCGCCGGGCGCGGTGCGCCGCCCAGCGTATGGGTGCTGACCAGTTGATCCAGGCGCTGGCTGTCGACCCGGTGAGCGGCAAACCAGAACTCCATTTCCACCTGATAGGCCTCGAGGCGCGCCAGCGTCAGCGGCGTGTCGCTGTCCGGCAGCGGCAGCGGACCGGTGAGCAGCGCCGGCAGCCAGCGGCTTAGCGCGGGTATCTGCTCACTCCAGCCGCGGCGGTTGGCGCGGCGCGCCAGGCCATCGTCGCGGCGCTCGGCGTCTTCGGCGATACGCCCGAAGCCTTCGCTGGCGGCCCATTCCAGCAGGCCGTGCAGGAAGGTACCCGGCGAGGGGCCGCGCGGAAAGCGGTGCAGCGAGCCGCCGGGGCTCTCAAGCCCGCGCTCGTTGGGTTCGTCGCTGGCCTCAAGCGCGGTGGCCTCATCGGCGGTGGTGGGTTCAAGGGGGATGGCCGGCGCTTCGTCGTCGAGCGCTGGCAGCTCTTCATTCAGAGCGCCGTACTGAAGCGCCGAGTAGCTGGCGATCCACCAGTGCTCGCGAATCTTGCGGCTGGGCGTGCGTGCAGGGGCAAGCACGGTGTCGTGTGCTGTGCCCGGCACCGGCGTTGCGTCGACCGCTGGTGCGATGGCGACGTGCACATGGCCGTCCTTATCGGCCAGCGCCTCCAGCAGCGGACCAAGCTCATCGGGCGTGATGGAGGCGCCGCCGCTGATCAGCTGGCCGATGGCGCTGTGCTGCATGTCCTTGAGCGGGGCGATGCCAAGCCAGGTGGCGTGGCGTGCGCGGGTCAGGGCCACATAGAGCTTGCGCAGGTCTTCACCGAGGCGTTCCTGATCGGCGCGCTCCCGGGCATCGTCATCCTCGTTCAGCGAAAGGCGCAGGGTGCCGTCACCGTCATGCCAGCGCAGCGGCAGGTCGTCCTTTTTGACCGCGCGGAAGGCGGCAATGAACGGCAGGAACACCAGCGGGTACTCAAGCCCCTTGGACTTGTGAATGGTGATCACCTGAACCAGGTCGGCGTCACTCTCCAGCCGCAGCCGGTGGGCGTCGCTTTGCTGTTCGGGGCGCGCCACCGCCTCGTCGAGCCAGCGCAGCAGCGCGTGTTCGCCGTCAAGCTCCTGGCTGATCTGTTGCAGCAGCTCGCCCAGGTGCAGCAGGTCGGTCAAATGCCGCTCGCCTTCGGCGGCGACCTGCTGGTGGATTGGCGTCAGCTCGAGCAGCCGACCGGGTACGCCGAAGTCGTGCAGCAGCTGGTGCAGCATCGGCAGCACGCCGCGGCGCTGCCACAGCCGGTGGTAGTCGCGGAACTGCATCACCCGGCTCTCCCAGGCCAGCTCGTCCTGGCGGCCGCTGCCGGCCAGGCTGTCCAGGTCGGCAAGGCTCAGCCCGAGGCTTGGGGTGGCCATGGCGGCGCGCAGAGCGCGCTCGCTGTCAGGCGCGGCGCAGGCCGCCAGCCACAGGCGTATCTCGCCGGCGGCAGCGGTTTCGAACACGCCGTCCTTGTCCGAGAGATAGACGCTGCGCACGCCCCGCGCCTGCAGGGCGTGGCGAATGGCGCGGGCCTCGGATGCGTTGTTGACCAGCACCGCCAGGTCCGAGGGTGCCAGCGCGCGAAAGGCAGCGCTGCCATCTTTCGCATCGTCGTCGTTAGTCTGGAAGCCCGCCTGACCGGCCTGGCCCTCACGCAGCAACTGGGCCATTTCACTGGCGCAGCGCTCGGCCAGCTCGCCAATGTAGTCGCTTTTGGAGAGCGGCACGTCAGCCGCCAGCTGCCACAGGGTCAGCGCCGGCTGGGACTGGAGTTGGCGTTCGTGTCGAGGAGCAGCGCCGCGCACGAAGACGTCCTTGCGGCCCTTGGCGGCCACCGGATAGAACGGCAGCGGGTTGTCGTCAGAATTGCCATCTTGTCTGTCATCAGCGCCGCCATCGCCGCGCTTGAACAGGAAAGCGCCGCGCCCGTGGTCAGCGTGCTCTGCCTTGAGAAACAGCCGGTTGACCGCGGCCACCATGCCTTCGGCGGAGCGGAAGTTGGTGCCCAGGGTGACGTGGCGGCCCGCGGTGTCCCGGCGGGCCTGCAAGTAGGTATAGATATCCGCGCCGCGAAAGGCGTAGATCGCCTGCTTGGGATCGCCGATCAGCAGCAGACCGCAGTCGTCACGCTGGCTGGACGGCCGATAGACACGCTCGAACAGCCGATACTGCACCGGGTCGGTGTCCTGAAACTCGTCCACCAGGGCCACCGGGAACTGGCGGCGGATGCGCTCGGCCAGGGTGTCGCCGGAGGGGCCCACGAAGGCGGCATCGAGGTGCTTGAGCAGGTCGTCCGGCCCCAGCTCGGCCCGGCGCTGTTGCTGGGTGGCCAGACGCTGCTCGGTCCAGTGCACGGCGTGGCTCAGCAGCTCACTCAAGGGGTCGGGCAGTGCGTCCAGCTGTGCGGGCAGCTCGGCCAGTGCCTCCAGCGCCGGGTGCGTCGGCGGCGAGCCTTCCTTCCAGATTTCTGCCAGGCCGTCGGTGGTCAGCCGGCGCTTGGCGGCATCGCTCAGCGGCAGCTCCGCCAGGCCTGAGTCCTGCGCCCAGTTGCGCAGCTGCTGGACCCAGACGACGCGGTTCTTGGCGTTGAGCTTTCTCGCATCAAACGCCTTGCGCTTGGCGGCATCGTCGAGCAGCGCGTCGAGCTCGTCGAGCCAGGCAGGCCAGGGCGTTTTCAGCTCGGCCAGACGTGCCTGACGCTGCTCGCGGCAGGCAGTCAGGGCGTCTTCGGGGGCGCGCGCGGCGGGCAGGGCGGCGGCGTACTTGCGCAGATCGGCAAGTCGCTTGTCGAGTTCATCTGGCGTGGTCCAGTACTGGGCGATGGTTTCCAGCGCCTCGCTGTCCAGCGCGTAGTAGAAGGTGCGCCAGTAGTCGCGGGTGACTTCGGCCTGCAGCGGGCGCTGGTCCAGTTCCATGTTCAGCGCGAACAGGCTGCCGCTGTCGAAGGCGTGCTCGCGCAGCATGCGATGACACCAGGAGTGAATGGTGGACACGGCGGCCTCGTCCATCCACTCGGCGGCCAGGCGCAGCCGATGCGCGCAGGCCGGCCAGCTGTCGCGCGGGTAGCTGTCGCGAAGGGTGAGCAGCGCATCGTCGGTGCTTGTGCTTGCGGGCGTAGCTTCGGGGGCAAAGGCTGCGGCGGCTTCCACCAGCCGCGTGCGGATACGGTCGCGCAGCTCCCGGGTGGCGGCGTTGGTGAAGGTCATCACCAGAATTTCCGGCGGCATCAGCGGCCGGGGAAAGCTCGCGGTGTCGTCAGGGCTGCGCGGTCCCAGCACCAGGCGCAGATAGAGCAGGGCAATGGTGAAGGTCTTGCCGGTGCCGGCGCTGGCCTCGATCAGATGGCTGCCGGTCAGCGGCAGCGCCATGGGATTCAGCGGCGTCATGCTTTGCTTCCCTTAACTGAGTCGTGCTTCACGGCGTCGTGCAGCGGCGCATACAGCACCTCGGCAAGTTCGGTAAAGTGGCGCTCGCCGGCGCGCTGGCGCACCACAGCGGTGAAGCTGTGCCACTGACGTGCCAGGCACGGGTCACGGTCCCGCTCACCGGCATTGAAATCATCGCCCTCATAGCACTGCTGCGCGGCGCGCCAGGCCTTGAGATCGACGTCGTCGCCTTCGTCGTTGAGGCAGCGCAGCATGCGCGCCGCGTTGCCGCCTTTATCTACCCACAGAAAAGCGCTCTCCACCGGTAGCGGAAGTGGCGCACTCATGCCGGCCTGCCAGGCATGGGCGATGGCATTCAGCCGGTCCCGCGCCTCGCTTTCGGGCAGCGGTGCCAGGCTGTGGTGGCCGGCCCGGGAGATCAGCCGGGTGGTCATGGGGCCGACCGCCAGCTGCCCGGCCAGGTGCGTCACCCAGGCACTCAGCCAGTTGCGCCACTGGTACTTGCCCTTGCGCACCAGGCTGGAAGTCATCAATACCAGCCGGCAGCACTCGCCGGCGTCGTTCTCACGCAGGCCGTCGATCCAGTCTTCAAGCGCCGGGCCCTTGTTGTCGCGGCCCAGCCGCAGGCTGACCGTTGCGGGCTGGGTTAGCTCATGGGGCCAGCTGGCCAGCGCCTCGGCGTAGTGCTTGAACATCTCGTCCAGCGGGGCGGTCAGCTCTGCGCGCATGCGCTCGGCAAAGCCGCCCATGGCCAGGCGGCCCTCGCGCTCGAGCCCCTGCAGGCGTGCTTCAACAGCGGGCAGATAGGGCGCGTCGCGCTCCATGGCTCGTCGGCCGGCCTCGACCAGCGCATCCTGCAGCTGCCACATGCCAAGACCGTCCAGACCGAAGGGCTCGTGCTCGAGGGTGTCGGTGTCGTCGACGTTCAGGTGCACGCCGAGCCGGGTGGCGAAGAAGGCCTTGGCTGGCGCCTTTAAAAAGTTACCGAGCTGGGCCAGGGTCAGCGGGCGCTCCTGCTCAAACGCTGGCAAAGGAGCGCCATCGCTGGATGTGGATGTTGGTGCTGATGCTGACGCGAGGTGGTGAACGGCGTGCCACTCATGGGCGTAGCTGAACAGCCGGTTGTCGGTGTCGGATTGGCCGGGCTGGTTGGGCTGGAAGTAGGCGCGGCTGAAGGGCTGCAGCGGATGTTCAATCGTCAAAGCGGCGAGCAGCGCTTTACCGCTGGCGTCCTGTTCCTGGCCTTCTTGCTCATGGCCGGCCAATCGCCAACTGGCGGCAATATGGTCGCGCAGCTGGCCGAGCAGCACCGAGGGCGGCTGGGGTTCGTTGTCGTGAATGCTGCGGCCGACCCAGCTGATCATCAGCCGCTCACGGGCCGAGAGCAGCGCCTCAAGAAACAGGTAGCGGTCGTCTTCGCGGCGCGAGCGGTCGCCGGGGCGGTAGTCCTGGCCCATCAGGTCGATATCCAGCGGGCGCTGGGTACGCGGATAGTCTTCGTCATTCATGCCCAGCAGGCAGACGTGGCGGAACGGGATGGCGCGCATCGGCATCAGCGTGGCGACGTTGACCGCGCCGGCCAGAAAACGCTGGGAAAGATGGGCCTGATCGACCTCGGCCAGCCAGTGCTCGCGCACCACCGACAGCGGCAGCGCTTCAATGAGCCCGGCGTCCTCGGTGGCTTCCTGCCACTGCTCCAGACTCTCTTCCAGGCGTGCCAGAGTGGCCAGGTCGGCCTCGTCATCGGCGGCGAAGCAGTCGCTCAACAGTTCGCGCAACCGCAGGCACCAGTCGTCCACTGTGGCTGGTTCGCTCAGCTGCCGCCAGTGGCGGTGCAGGGTGTCGATCAGGTCGGACAGCGGCCCGATCAGCACCGCTTCCAGGCCGCCGATATCGCCGTAGGGCTCGATATCATGCCACGGGCCGGATGCGTCCTGGTCGCTTGTAGCTGGGTGCTCTGCCGTCTGGCCCACCGCATAGCCCAGCAGCAGGCGCCGCAGGCCAAAGGCCCAGGTGTTGGCGGTAAGGCCGCCCGGCAGATCGAGGCGGGCACGCTGTTCGGCGTTTAGCCCCCAGCGGATACCGGCATCCTCGACCCAGCGCCTCAGTACCGGCAGGTCGTCGGCGTCAAGCCCGAAGCGCTGGCGCAGCGCCGGGACTTCGAGCAGATCGAGCAGATCGCTGACGGTGAGCCGCGATTCGGGCAGATGCAGCAGGCTTTCCAGCGCGATCAGCAGCGGCTGGCGGTGGCGGCTGGTCTGATCCGACAGCGTCACCGGAATGTGGCGCGGGTCGCTGGGGGGCAGGCGTCCGAACACCGCCTGCACGGCGGCGGCGTAGGCATCGATGTCCGGCACCATGATCAGGATATCCCGCGGGCGCAGGCTGGGGTCGGCATCGAAGGCGGCCAGCAGCTGGTCGTGAAGAATTTCGACCTCGCGCAGCGCGCTGTGGGCGACATGAAAGCGCAGGCTGTGATCCTGCTCGGGGTCGACGGCCGGCCAGGTAGCGCGGGTTTCACGCGGCGGGCGCAGCTCGAGAATATCGTCCTGCAGCTGCTGAAGCAGGCCCGGAGAAGATCGCGATTCAAGCGGCGAATCGAACAGGTCGATGCGCATCGACTGGGCGTCGAACATCGCCTGATAGTGCTGCGGATCGTCGAATTCGTCGAGCAGGCGCAGATAGTCGCGGCCCTGCTTGCCCCAGGCGGCCAGCAACGGCTGGGCGTGCAGATGCAGTTCGGTGTCGTCCAGGGCCTGTGGCGTGCCGGGGCGGCGCTGCTGGCGCCGACGCTCGGCGCGCAGCAGGTCCTTATGCTCGATGATATCGGCCCAGTAATGGCGGCAGGGGTTGTGCACGCACAGCAGCACCTGGCTGACCCGGGAAATCGCCGCCAGCGCCTCCAGCGTCTGACGCGGCAAGGAGGAGATGCCGAACACGATGACCCGGCGCGGCAGTCCGGCTGGGCGCTGGCATGTGGTCAGCTGGCGGCAGGCGTCGAGAAAGCGCTGATGAATCAGCGCCCGGCTGGTATTCAGCCCTTCAACGCCGATGTCGTCACGCAGCCTGCGCCACAGCGCCGGCTGCCAGCACTGGTCCGCGTCCAGCGGCCTGGCCTGGCCCCGAGCGTCGATCAGCTCGTCACGGCCATCGGCCCAGGCCGCCAGCCAGTCGGCGCGATACACCTGATACTGATCGAACAGGTCGGCCAGCCGCTCGGCCAGCTGGTAGCGCTTGCGCAGGTCGTCATCGTCGGACAGAAAGTGCGCCAGCGGCTCGAAGGCGGGCTCATTCAGCAGCTCCGGCAGCAGACGCATCAGCCGCCAGCTCAGCCGCAGTTTGTCCAGCGGCGACGCCTCGGGCACGGCATCTTCGCCTTCGCTGTGGGTCAGCACGGCGCGATAGGCCTGCCACAGAAAACGCGCTGGCAGGGTGATATCCAGCGCCGCCGCGATGCCGGCACCGCTGGGCGCATCGGCGGCCAGGGCCAGCTTCAGCCACTGGCTGATGCCGTTGCTCTGCACCAGAATCACCTCGTTTTCCAGCGGCGCCAGCGGCTCGCGCCGCATCCAGGTCACCGTCAGATCGCGCAGCGCTTCCAACTGGTTGCCGTGCACCACCAGAAAGCCGGGTGCTATAGCATCGGAGGCGGCAACGGGCGCGGGAGCAGCGGGCATGGAGAATCCTTGAGCAGCGAAAGGGCAGGCGGTAAGCGCCTGCCCTATGGTGCCGGAAACGGGTGGGGTTATGAATGGGGGCTCGCGGCCAGCGATGGGGTGCAGGCGGGAATGATTCGAGCTCTCAGGGACATTAAGCTGTGTCCCTGCACTCAGCTGTGGCTGTGGGGCGATGCGGAACACGGGTTAGCTGTAGCGCATATATGGCCCTTCGACGTTAGTTGGTGGAACTGTGCTGCTTCAGGCTGCGACGAGTTTTTTCACGTTGAGCGCTTTGCGATGTTGCTCAGCATGCCAGAGCTCATACTGAGACTGCTGATTCAGCCAGCTTTGTGCCGAGGTGTCGAAGGCGATGGACAGTCGAACAGCCATTTCAGGGCTGATACCAGCCTTGCCGTTCAGTATGGCACTCAGCGTCTTGCGGCTAACGTCCAGGGCTTCTGCGGCCGCCGTGACAGAAAGTCCTAGAGGCTCTAGACAAAGCTCTCTCAATATTTCGCCGGGATGCGGCGGGTTGTGCATCAACATTTGGGATACCTCAGTGGTAGTCTTCGTAATTCACTATCTCGGCATCTCGGTCTTCGAACCGGAATGTGACTCGCCAGTTGCCCCTGACCGTCACTGACCAGATTCCATCGCGATTTCCCGAGAGCTCGTGTAGTCGAAGGCCTGGCAGGTCCATGTCCTTGGCATCTGACGCTACGTTCAACCTACCGAGAATAAGCCGGAGCCTCCAAATCTCAATACAAATGCTGCTGAAAGCCGACGAACACCTCGCGAATCTGGCCCGCCGGGCCAAGCTCGCGGACGGCGTCGCCCAGGCTGTGGTATTTCAGTTCGATCAGCTGGGGCAGTTTGTCGGGGGAGAGCTCACCGACGCCGCGGGCGACGTAGTGGTCGAGGACGAAGTGCAGGAACTCGCGCTGGCGATAGTCGTGGCCTTCGAAGATGGCGTCGCGGTGCGCGTTGACGCGCTCGGCGCGGGTCACCGGTGCCTGCTGGAAGGCAATATAGGCAAGTACGTCGTAGAGGTCGCTGTTTTCTGCTTCGATCAGTTTGCCGACTTCGGCGAGCTGATCCATGCCGTAGCCTTTTTCTTCCAGGCCTTCCAACAGCTTCTGGCGCGTATCGGGCTGGCCCCATAGCCGGCGCAGTTCGTCTTCGTCGCCAAACAGGGCGGGCAGGTCGCCGAACAGCCGCTTGACGAATTCGGTGGCGGAGATGGGGATGCCGTCTGGGCTCCAGAAGCTGGTGGCGCTCATGTGTTGCAAGGTGCGTTCCTTGCCGTCGGCGAGTTTTATCTTAACCGTGCGGCGCTTTTCACACGCGCAGGGATGTTCTTCGCAAGTTTCGCAGGGTTCGGGCGGTTCCTTCTCGCAGCGGCAGGTGCGCTCGCCGCACCTTGGGCACGGCTCGGGCGGCGAGATGGCGCAGGTGCAGGGCAGCTGGCCGCAGGTGGCGCAAGGTTCCGGTGCCAGGGGCTCGCCGTCCCACTCGGGGTCGCTGAAGTGTTCGTAGGCTTTCACGAAGTCGTAAATCGTGAAGTAGTCCTTGCCATCATAAAGTCGGGTGCCGCGGCCGATGATCTGCTTGAACTCGATCATCGAGTTGACCGGCCGCATCAGCACGATGTTGCGCACGTTGCGGGCATCCACGCCGGTGGAGAGCTTCTGCGAGGTGGTGAGAACGGTCGGGATGGTTTTCTCGTTGTCCTGAAACTGTTTCAGAAAACGTTCGCCCTCGGCGCCGTCATTGGCCGTGACGCGCTCGCAGTAGTGCGGATCGGCGCAGGCTTTCATCTGGTTGATGAGGTCGCGCACCGCCAGGGCGTGGTCCTGGGTGGCGCAGAATACTAGGGTTTTTTCGCGCGGGTCGATCTGCTCCATGAACACCTTGACCCGGTACTGCTCGCGCTCGCGGATCTCAATGATGCGGTTGAAGTCGGTTTCGGTGTAGCGTCGGCCCTGTTCCACGTCGCCTTCGATCACGGTGTCGTCGGCGGTGTAGACGTAGTCGTCCAGGGTGGTGGCGATCTGGCGCACCCGGAACGGCGTCAGGTAGCCGTCGTTGATGCCCTCTTTCAGCGAGTAGATATACAGCGGCTCGCCGAAGTAGGCGTAGGTGTCGGCGTTGTGCCGGCGCTTGGGGGTGGCGGTCAGGCCCAGCTGCACGGCGGGCGAGAAATACTCCAGGATGCCGCGCCAGCGGCTTTCGTCGTTGGCGCCGCCGCGGTGGCACTCGTCGATGACGATAACGTCAAAAAAGTCCGGTGGGTAGTCGCCGAAGCTGGGCGCCGGGCTGCCGTCGCCGTCGCGCCCGCTCATAAAGGTCTGGAAGATGGTGAAGAAGACGCTGCCGTTTTTCGGCACCCGGCCTCGCTTGCGAATAATTTCCGGGTCGATGCGTACCAGCGCGTCCTCGGGAAAGGCCGAGAAATCGTTGAAGGCCTGATCGGCGAGGATATTGCGGTCGGCCAGAAACAGGATGCGCGGCTGGCGGGCCGGCTCGCCGGTGGCACGGGCGGCCAGACTCCAGCGGGCATGGAACAGCTTCCAGGCGATCTGGAAGGCGATAGAGGTCTTGCCGGTGCCAGTGGCCAGCGTCAGCAAAATGCGTTCGCGCCCGGCGCCGATCGCCTCCAGCGCCTGATTGATGGCGTTGTGCTGGTAGTAGCGCGGCTGCCAGTAGCCGCCCTTGTCCTCAAACGGCACGGCACCGAAGCGTTCGCGCCAGCGGTTGGTGGCCTGCTGCGTGTCGCCGAAGGTTTCGGCCCATAGCGCGTCGGGCGTGGGGTAGCCGGTCACCTCGCCCTCGGCGCCGGTGTGCAGGTCAACGCGGTAGATGCCGTCGCCGTTGGTGGCATAGGCAAAGCGCGCCTGCAGGCGCTCGGCGTAGCGCTTGGCCTGGGCCAGCCCTTCGGTGACCGGTAGGCTGCGTTTCTTGGCTTCGATGACCGCCAGCTTCTGGCCGCGGTAGAACAGCACGTAGTCGGCGATATCCTGCTGGGCGCGCCTTCCCGCGCCCAGCAGCCGACCGCGGGTAATCACCTCGCGCCGCACCCGGCTGGCGTCCACCACGCCCCAGCCCGCCTCCTTGAGGGCGGGATCGATCAGCTCGGCGCGGGTCTCGGCCTCGTTGAAGGTAAATTCGTTGAGTGCGGCCTTGTTCATTAGCTCACCTCTGCCAGCATGTTCATGATCAGGCGAATCATGGTGTCCTTGTTGGCCGGGTCGGATTCGGCGATCAGCTCGGCTTTCAGGCTATCCAGAGCGGTGCGTGCCTCGGCCACCGAGGGCAGCTTGCCGCCCGGCTGTGCCTGCGGGTCGGTGAGCAGGCCTTCGTCGTAGCGCTGCAGCAGCAAGAAGGTCTGGGCGTAGCGGGTGACGATATCCACCAGGCCGCGGCCGCTGGCGGCATCCAATGCCGCGCTCTGGGCTGTCTTGCGCACCAGGGTCATGGCAGCTTCCAGCTCACGGGCATTGGTTTCAAAGCGTTGGCGGTTGAGCGTCCAGCCCTGGGTGAGGTGCTCGCGCAGCACGCGGGTGGCCCACTGGCGGAACCGTGTAGCCCGGCTGGAGTTGACCCGATATCCCACTGATATCACTGCGTCCAGGCTGTAGTGCTTGCGCTTCACCACTCGGCTGCCTTCTTGCTGAACCTGTAAGAAATCCTTACAAGTTGCCTCTTCTTCTAACTCGCCCTCTGCGTAAACATTCCTCAGGTGCATGGTGATGTTCTGGGGCTTGACGTCGAACAGGTCGGCCATTTGCGCTTGAGTTAGCCAAATCGTTTCCTGGTCTGTATCCAACCGCACTTCAACGGCTTGGTCGGCATCCTCATAGATGATGATGGGGCTTTGCGTTTCGTCGCTCATGCGCAGACCTCTTCCTTGAGGGTGGCGTCAGAGCTAGCCTTGTCGGCGGTCAGCTCGCCGGAGAAGGTTTTTTGCAGCAGAGACTGCTTTAGCTCGGCCAGGGCGGTGAGTTTTTGTTGGTAGATCGCTTCTAGCCGCTGCGTTTCATTTCGCAAGTTATCTATCTCTATGGCTATATGAGCCTGCTCATCTAGATCAGGTAGCCTGACGGGAAGAGACTTGATGATGCCCATATTGAGGCCAGACATAATCGAGCCCTTGGCATGCTTTTCCAGGTATTCACGCGCCACCGGGTGGTAGAGGAAATAACCGTGTAGAAACTCTGGTAGGCAGCGATCATGATCGAGTGTGATGCAACATAGATGCTTGGTGTTGATTGCCGTGGGAATGTCGTCCGGCACAATCGCGCAACGGCCGCAGGTGCCCATAATGGTGATGATCACATCGTCTGGATTGACCGTATAGCGTTTCAGTGCTTCATATTTTTCCTCGGTGATGAAACGCCGCTTTCCCCAAGAAAATTCGTTGTTAACAGCATTGTCAATTCCAAGAACGGCGATGCCTTCATCAACAAACTCGCTATGCAAAAGCTGGCTGCCGAAAGGCCCCGTTCTTATAGAGCCTTTCTTGGGAAGTGCTAGCTCTTCTACTGTAGAAGAGTCCCATTCCTTTGCATCAGGGTCACCAAAAACGTGGTGTGTAACCGAAGACTCAAACAGCTCGCGGGTGCAGGCGAGATTTTTTTCGGTATTAGCGATGGCTGCGTCGATGCCGACGAAGGCGTCATCGAGGATGGCGGCAATGCGTTTTTGTTCGGAGAGGGGTGGGAAAGTAATTTCTAGCTCTTTCAGCAGTCTGAAATGACGTGCATAACCCAAATTTTTAAGGGGGTGACCTACTAAAAAATAATAGAAATATTTAGGAAGTAAAAATGATTTTGGCTTTAATATTTTAACGCCGTCGGCACCAACCACAAAGCTGAAGTCAATCAGCTTTACGATCTGAGTATGGTCTCCGAACACAATGATAGGCTGTTCTATATGAATAACATCGTCGGGATCATCCCAGTATCCATTGATCAGATTCTTCTCCTGAGAAACAATCGGATACTTCCCTTTTTCTTTAAACTGTTTTTTGGGAATTTTTGATGCTTTTGGACTCTTTTCCAAGCATTCAGAGAAGGGCTTGCTTTCCCAGTTACTATTCATAACATCCCCCGAATCCCTTCCAGGATCTCCTCGCTCTCCTTATCCAGGGTGGCGATCTCGTTGATGATCACTTCCGGGTCGCGCAGCGGTTCGGCGTCGGCCTTGTTGGGGTTTCTCACCGACAGGTCGACGCTGTCCGGGTCGATGTCGGCCACGTCGATGGACCAGCTGTTGTCGGAGTCCTCGAAGTTGGCCTGGCGGGCGACGAAGTCGGCCAGGTCGTCGTCGTTGAGCGGGTTGGTCTTGCCCAGGCTGCGGCCGGGGTCGAGCTGGTAGTACCAGATGTTGCGCGTCGGCGCGCCTTTCTCGAAGAACAGCACCACGGTCTTGACCCCCGCGCCGAGGAAGGTGCCGCCGGGGCAGTCGAGCACGGTGTGCAGGTTGCAGCTTTCCAGCAGCTCCTGGCGCAGGGCGCGGGAGGCGTTGTCGGCGTTGGAGAGAAAGGTGTTCTTGATCACCACGGCGGCGCGCCCGCCGGCCTTCAGGTACTTGATGAAGTGCTGCATGAACAGGAAGGCGGTTTCGCCGGTCTTGATCGGGAAGTTCTGCTGCACCTCCTTGCGCTCCTTGCCGCCGAAGGGCGGGTTGGCCAGGATCACGTCGAAGCGGTCTTTCTCCTGAATATCGGCCAGACTCTCGGTCAGGCTGTTGGTATGGACGATATTGGGTGTTTCGATGCCGTGCAGGATCATGTTCATGATCCCGATCACATAGGGCAGACTCTTCTTCTCCTTGGCGTAGAAGGTGCGCTTTTGCAGGGTTTCCAGGTCATCGGTGGAAAGCCCCGGCGTGCGTCGCAGGTAATCGTGGGCTTCACACAAAAAGCCCGCGGAACCGGCAGCGGGGTCGTAGATGCGCTCGCCGATGGTCGGTTTGATGACCTCGATCATGGCGCGAATCAGTGGGCGCGGAGTGTAGTACTCGCCGCCGTTACGCCCGGCGTTGCCCATGGCCCTGATCTTGGCCTCGTACAGGTGCGACAGCTCGTGCTTCTCGGCCTGAGAGCGAAAGCTGAGGCTGTCAATCAGCTCCAGCGCGTCGCGCAGGCTGTAGCCGCTGGCAAACTTGTTGCGAATCTCGCTGAAGATTTCGCCAACCCGGTATTCCAGCGAGTCAGTGTCGCTGGCGCGCTCGCGAAAGCCCCGCAGGTAGGGGAAAAGCTCGCCGTTGACGAAGGCGATGAGGTCGGCGCCGGTCAGCGCGCGGTCGTGGTCGAACTGGCCGTCGGCGGTTTTTGGCGCGGCCCAGGCCGACCAGCGGTACGAAGGATGGATGACGAACTGGTAGGGCTTGCCCATCAGCTCTGCCTCCTGGGCGTGCTCCTGCTCCAGGCCGTCCAGGTACTTGAGAAACAGCATCCACGAGGTCTGCTCGGTGTAGTCCAGCTCGCTGGCGCAGCCGGCCTCTTTCCAGAGCACGTCGTCGATGTTGCGAAAGGTCTGTTCGAACATGCCGCTTCCTGTGATCCGTGGGCAGGGCTGCGCTATAGGGCGCGCCCCAAGGCCGGCATTATAGGCTACTGCCTGGTATTCGTGCAGGCCAAGGGGCTTCAGCTGCTGATGACCGGCTACTTAACCGGTGTTCTTGCTGTGGTAATAATACAGGTAGGCCAAGCCGAGCGGTGCAATAAAGATGGCGAAGCTCCAGCATATGGCGATGGTAATGAACTTTACCGTCAGCATGAGGATGGCGTTAACAAAAAACACATTGTCACCCATAAAGAAGTGGACAATGCGTTCGTACACAAAGCGTGAATAGGGGTAGAGAAGCGTGCTGATAACAAGAAAAGCCGTTTGCCCAAGATCAAGTGTGCTGCTGCTATTCAATACCATGAAAACAACCAGCGCTGCTAAAATGGCGCCGAAGAAAAGTTGGCGAAAATAGTATTGAAAAGACAGGCCGCCGATGGTTTTTTTGATAATGTCTTGCATTTTTTTACCTTGGTGTGCTTTTCCATGCTTACTGAAGATCAAGCGCTGTGCCTCGACGTTGAACGCAATCGCGTCGTGATTGAGGCTGGGTTACAGCGCTGCTGGACTCACGCCTCTGCTGATGATGGTATCGCATATTTTTCTAATATTCACAGGATTGAGTTTGCTAAAGGCCGTATCGCCACTTGCTCTATGGCGAGCGGAGCCGCCTCGAGGCTCCCCCTTGTCATGCTCGTGGCCAGCTGTCATCGTCAGCAAAACGCTTTTCATCGGATGAGAGAGGCCACCAGCCGTGTATATCGCCATGAACCGTTTCCAGGTGAACCCCGAGCGGGTGAAGGAGTTCGAGCAGATGTGGCTGGAGCGGGAGACCCATCTTCAGGGGCTGCCCGGCTTCGTCGAGTTTCACATGCTGCGCGGGCCGGAGCGAGAAGATCACGTGCTCTATGCGTCGCATACCGTGTGGCGCTCGCAGGAGGACTTCGAGGTCTGGACGCACTCCGAGGCGTTTCGCCAGGCCCACGCCAATGCCGGGCAGAGCAAGCGCGAGGGGATGTATCTGGGTCCGCCGAACTTCGAGGGTTTTACCGTTATCCAGACCGTCAACAATGAGGAGAGCGAAGCATGAGCCAACGCGATGCCTACGAGCAGAAGCTGCGTGCCAAGCTGGATGAGTGGCAGGCCGAGATCGACCGGCTGCGGGCAAAAGCCCGGAGCGCCGAAGCCGACGCCCGCCTGAAGCGAGAGCGGGAAGAGGAAGCCGAACGTCTTGAAGAACAGCGCGATGAAATGCGCGAACGGCTAAAAGAGCTGCGAGAGGCCAGCGACGACGCCTGGGATGATATCAAGGACGGCGCCGAGCGCGCCTGGGAGTCGATAAGCGCCTCCTTCGAGAAAGCCCGGTCGCGCTTCAAGTAGCAGGAGGCGCCATGTCTGACAGGCAAGCAACAACGTTCAGGCCGGTCCTGGAGCGGATTCATCTGGCGGGTGATCTGCTGATCATTGCGCTGGTGATCGCCAACCTGACGCTGCTGCTGTTCGACAGCCTCTTTTTGTTGCCGCCGCTGAATAACGCCTTCGAGGCCGTGGCCCCGGGCCTGCACGGCGCCTATGCGCGATACATCCACGCCAACTTCCTGGCCATCGACCTGGCCTTCGTGGCGGTGTTTCTTCTCGACGTGCTGCTGGGCTGGGCGGCGGCCATCATCGAGCGGCGCTATCACCGCTGGTTCTTCTACCCCTTCGTGCACTGGTACGACGTGCTCGGCTGCATTCCGCTGGGCGGCTTCCGCCTGCTGCGTATCCTGCGTGTCGTCTCGCTGGTGCAGCGCCTGCAGCGGCTGGGCCTGATCGATGTGCGCCGCTGGTACCTCTACAGCGTGTTCGCCAAGTACTACGACATTCTGATGGAGGAGCTGACCGACCGCATCACCATCCGCATGCTCAGCAATGTTCAGGACCAGATTCGCACCCGGGACGCGCTCTCCGTCGGGGTGGTGGAAAAAGTCATACGCCCGCGCCAGCAGGCGCTGATTCAGGAGGTCTGCCAGCGGCTGGAGGCCATGGTGGGCAGCGTCAACGACGATAATCGTGCTGATATCCTGCGCTACGTGCGCGGCCTGGTCGGCCGCACCCTGAAGGAAAGCCCGGAGATTCGTCGGCTGGAGCGCCTGCCGCTGGGCAGCCAGCTGAGCCGAGGGCTCGAATCCTCGCTGTCTGATTTGGCCAGCCGCCTGGTCAACGAGGCCTTGGCAGGGTTGCAGTCGCCGGAGTTCTCCCGGCTGGTGGAGCAGCTGGCCGACAGCGGCTTCGACGCCTGGCTGCGCACCGATCCGCACACCGAACAGGTCACCGAGCAGGTGCTGATCGACATGCTGGAGTTGCTCAAGGAGCAGGTTGCCGTCAAGGGCTGGCAGCAGCGCTATCAGTAGGACGGATGCTCTGGCTTATGCAGCGTCCAGTGGCTTGATCCGCGCCATATCGTCCTTGATGGCCTCGGAGGCTACCCAGAGATCAACGGCTCGCTGTGCATTCAGCCAAAACTCCGGCGAGTTGCCAAACAGACGTGCCAGCCGGAGCGCCATTTCGGGGCTGACAGCGCGGCGTTCACGCAGCAGCTCATTGATGGACTGGCGCGATACGCCTAGCGCTTCGGCAAGCCCCGCAACGGTCAAGTCGTAGTCCGGCAAGAAGTCTTCTCTCAGCATTTCACCTGGGTGGGTCGGTTTGCGCTGCATACCGCCAGCGTTTGCAATAGCCATGGTCGTTGCCTCCTTCAGTGGTAGTCACACACTTCGACTTCGTGCGCATCACCATCTTCAAAACGAAAGCAGATACGCCACTGATCATTGATTGAGATCGCGTGCTGCCCCTGTCTGTTTCCAGCTTCCTTTATTGTGCGGCTGCCGCTTTCAGCGCCGCAATGTATCCAGCAGTTCGATGGAGCGCAGCCGATCCTCGCGGTCGTATACGTCGGTGACCACCATCAGTTCGTTGGCGCCGGTTTGCTGCAAGAAGCTCTCCAGCCCTTCGCGCACGCTGTCGGGGCTGCCGATGACTGCCGCGCCTAAATTCTGCGCGACGGCTGCGCGCTCTCTGGGTGTCCAGTCGATACTTTCCACCGGCGGCAGCGCCTTGGTGCTCTTGCCGCGATGCAGGTTGAGAAATTTCTGCTGGGCGGTGGTGGACAGGTAGTGCGCGTGGGCGTCGTTGTCGGCCACGATGACCGGCATGCCGACCATGGCGTAAGGCGCATCGAGCACTTCGGAAGGGCGGAACTGGCTGCGGTAAAGATGCAGCGCTTCAAGCAGGTAGCCAGGGGCGAACTGGGCGGCGAAGGCAAACGGCAGCCCCAGGCGCGCGGCCAGCTGTGCGCTGTAGCCGCTGGAGCCGAGCAGCCAGATGGGCACGTGGGTGTCCTGACCGGGTACGGCGCGGATGCGCTGTTCGGGGCTGGCCTTGCCCAGGTAGCTGCGCAGCTCTTCCAGCCGCTCGGGGAAATCATCAACCCCGGCGAAGGGGTCGCGGCGCAGGGCGCGCATGGTGGCGCCATCGGCTCCGGGGGCGCGGCCCAGCCCCAGGTCAATTCGTCCGGGGTAGAGGGTTTCCAGGGTGCCGAACTGCTCGGCAACCACCAGCGGCGCGTGGTTGGGCAGCATGATGCCGCCGCTGCCCACACGGATGCGCTGGGTCTTGCCGGCGATATGGCCGATCAGCACCGAGGTCGCGGCGCTGGCGATGCCGTCGATGTTGTGGTGCTCGGCCAGCCAGTAGCGGTTGTAGCCAAGCTCGTCGGCCTTGCGGGCGAGGGCGACGCTGTCGTCGAAGGCTTCGCCGGCGGTGCCGCCGTGGCGGATCGGTGCCAAGTCGAGCACGGAAAGTGGTGTCTTGGTAATTAATGACATACTGCCCTCTATGAATAATTAAGGTAGTCCCCCGGCTCTGCCGGGGGACTACCCGAGGTTTGGCCGTGTGATGCGGTCACAGGGAACCTCCAATCTCGGCCAAGAGATAGGCTGTTCCCAATAAGAGAGTATCAGAGTCTTTCTCAGGCAACGATGAAGTCGCACTCACCGCTTAGAAAGCTGAGGTAACGCACTACCGGGGGCTGATCGAAGGGGTGATCGATCAAGCGCAACGGCGAGTGCACAAAGGTGAGCAGGTTCCCTCAGCAGAGAAGATCTTCAGCCTGTTCGAGGAACACACCGACATCATTATCAAGGGCAGTCGCGACATCCAGTACGGACACAAGCTGAACCTGACGAGCGGTCGAAGCGGGCATCTCCTGCCTGAAACGGGCCTACGGTCTGTCGCGCTGCATCTGGAAGGGACTGGCGCACTTTAAAGCGTACGAGTGGTCGGCAGTGGTCGCACATAACCTGGCCGTGTTCTCGCGACGGCTCACTACATAGCGGTCTCACCGGCGCCGCCCAAGAGATGAGCCAACCCCCCCCCGGGTAGAGAGTGGCAAACGTGAGTGACTATCTGCTGCAGGAGGATGAGCTAAGCCCAGGCAAGATCTACCGGTTATTCTCGGGCAGCATCTGTCCGCGGCCCATCGCTTGGGTCTCGACCCTGGACGACAAAGACAACGCCAACCTGGCGCCCTTCTCGTTCTTCAATGTGGTCAGCGTCAACCCGCCGGTGCTGGGCTTTTCCCCACTGCTCGATGGTGACGGCAGTCCCAAGGACACTGTTCGCAATCTGGAGCAGATGGGCGAGTGCGTGGTGCATATCAGCGGTGAGGGGTTGGTACAGGAGATGAATGCCACCAGCGCGGGTCTCGAGCACGGCGACGACGAGTTCGTCCACGCTGGGCTCGAGAAGGTGACCATGCCGGGTGTCTCGGTGCCGCGAGTGGCAGGCGCCCCGGTGGCCTTCGGCTGCCGGCTGCGTGAGATCATTCGCTTCGGCGACCAGCCCCTGGCCGGCAACCTGGTGCTCGCCGAGGTGGTGTCGATCCATATCGACAATGCCGTGTGGGACGGCCGGCACGTCAGCATCGAGGGACTCCGTCCCCTCGGGCGGATGGCCGGTAATGATTATGCCGCAGCAGCGACCTCTTCGCGGTGGAGCGCCCGCCTCGGGTAGTTCACTCAGTCGAGTCGAGCGGGGGCGCTGAGGCTGCCTGCGACGGCCGGCGGTGCGGGCGCGGCCATCATCCTCTATCGTCCTGGCGTCATACGCTCAACGGTAGGTGGTATCGAAGCGCTGGCGCAGCTCGTTCTTCTGCACCTTGCCCATGGTGTTGCGCGGCAGGCTATCGATGAAGAACACTCGCTTGGGCTGCTTGTACTTGGCCAGGCGGCCCTGAAGATGCGCGATCACCTCGGTTTCGTCGAGCTCGACGCCCGGTTGCGGTACCACCGTGGCGGTGACCCCCTCGCCAAGGTCGGGGTGAGGAAGGCCGATTACCGCTGACTCCACCACGCCCTCAAGCTCGTCGATCACCTCCTCCACCTCCTTGGGGTAGACGTTGAAGCCGCCGGAGATCACCAGGTCCTTGTCGCGGCCGGCGATCTGCACGTAGCCGTGCTCGTCGATCATCGCCAGGTCGCCAGTGATGAAGAAGCCGTCATCCAGCAGCTCTTCGCGGGTCTTCTCGGGCATGCCCCAGTAGCCGATAAAGACGTTGGGGCCGCGCACCTGGAGGATGCCGATCTCACCGTCGGCCACTTCCTTGCCAGTCTCGCGGTCGGTGATGCGGATCTCCACCCCCGGTAGCGGCCGGCCCACGGTGCCGGCGCGGCGGGCGCCGTCATAGGGGTTGGAGATGTTCATGTTGGTCTCGGTCATGCCGTAGCGCTCGAGGATGGCATGGCCGGTCTTCTCCTCGAAGGCCTGGTGGGTCTCGGCGGTGAGTGGCGCCGAACCGGAAATGAACAGTCGCATTCTGGCGGTGACCTCGGAAGTAAGGCGGGGGTCGGCCACCAGACGAGTATAGAAGGTGGGTACCCCCATCAGTACCGTGCCGTGGGGCATCGCTTCGAAGATCACGTCGGCGTCGAACTTCGCCAGGAAGAGCATGCTGGCGCCCGCCATCAGGGTGACGTTGCAGGCCACGAAGAGACCGTGGGTGTGGAAGATCGGCAGGGCGTGGATCAGTCGGTCTGTTTCGCTGAAGCGCCAGGCCTCGGCCAGGGTGGCAGCGTTGGAGCCCAGGTTGCGGTGGGTGAGTATGGCCCCCTTGGAGCGCCCGGTGGTACCCGAGGTATAAAGGATCGCCGCCAGATCGTTGTCGTCGCGCTCGACGATGTCGTCATGGGGCGTGGCCGTCTCGGCGGCCTCCATCAGGCTGCCGTCGGCGGCGGTGCCCAGGGTCTGTACCGCGGGGCAGCCGGTCTCGGCAGCGATGGTGCGCGCCTCCTCCACGGCGACGGGGCGGCAGACGAACAGCGCCGGCTCGGCGTCGCCGAGGAAGTAGCGGGTCTCGTCACCGGTATAGCCGGTGTTGAGCGGTAGGTAGACGGCGCCGACGCGCAGGGTGGCCAGGTAGAGCAGGATCGCCTCGGGGCTCTTGTCGACCTGAACCGCCACCCGATCGCCGGGCGCCACGCCCAACTCGACCAAGGCTCCGGCCAGGCGTGCACTCATGGCCAGCGCATCGGAATATGAATAGTCACGTCCCTCGCGGGTGGTGATGAAGTCAGCGTCGCCACGCTCGTGCATGCGGCGGGCAAAAGTCTCGAATAGATTGTGGCTCATTTTGTCGTTTCTCCCTTGGCCTGCTTCCTGGCCTGCAAAAACAACGTAATTTACCACACATTAACAGGCCCCCGTTACCAGGGCCCGTAATAAAAACAAATTGGCCATTAAAAAAAAAAAAAAATAAAAGAAATATACCATAAGGCCCGCGCCATG
>ERZ1032895.31-NODE-31-length-41668-cov-5.546103_pt1 | contig 41668 bp, 41 predicted proteins | sample MGYA00516687_ERZ1032895 | MGnify/ENA primary metagenome ERZ1032895 (study PRJEB33719, sample SAMN04261600) | wastewater metagenome | biome: rural village; feature: latrine urine exit; material: soil | place: El Salvador | collected 2013-01-14 ... | reverse complement strand
GACTGATTTCAACCAGGAGGCAGCGTCATGCCCACCGACTCCAAATCGGCCTACACCGACAAGCAAAAGCGCAAGGCCCAGCATATCGAGGAGAGTTACGAAAAGAAGGGCGTCTCGAAGAAAGAGGCGGAAAAAAGGGCGTGGGCCACCGTCAACAAACAAGACGGCGGCGGCAAGAAGTCCGGCTCCGGCCGCAAGAACTCGTCCAACAAGGATTGAGTCATGGCGCCGCGTAAGACGGACGACGCAAGCGATCCCAAGGCAGCCAGAGCCGCCGCGCTTGAGCAAAAGAAGATCCAGAAAGTGGCGGATGCGCGTGAGTGCAAGAACAAAAGCGCAAAAAAGAAGAAGCCCCCAGCGGCGCAGCTCGGGCCACGTAAGCAGCCTGAAAACCCGCTTCCCAAGCAACATCTTGAAAAGCCCGGCCACGAGGATGAACTGGCGCCCGCGCCCCGCTTTCGCGCGCCTGATTACAAGGGCAGTGGCAAGCTCGATGGCATGCGTGCGCTGATCACCGGTGCCGACTCGGGCATCGGGGCGGCTGTCGCCATAGCGTTTGCACGTGAAGGCGCCGACGTCGCACTGAACTACTTGGAAGAAGAACAAGAAGACGCCCAGCACGTGATCCAAGCGATCCGGGACTCCGGTCGCAAGGCCGTCCCGCTGCCTGGCGATATTCGTGACAAAGCCTTTTGTCATCAGCTCGTTGAACATGCCGTGAGAGAGCTTGGCGGACTTGACGCGTTGGTTAACAACGCGGGCAAGCAGGTCATTGCTGAAAGTCTTACAGAGCTGCCTGACGATCAGTGGGAAGCAACCTACAACACGAACATTCACGCGATGTTCTGGATCACCAAGGCAGCGCTCAAGCACATGCCTGCCGGATCTACGATCGTCAATACCACCTCAATTCAGGGCTATAACCCTAACGAGATGTTGATTGACTACGCATCAACCAAGGCTGCGATTAATAACTTCAGTAAAGGACTTGGCCAACAACTGGCGCCCAAGGGGATCCGCGTGAATGCAGTCGCTCCCGGACCAATCTGGACACCACTGCAACCCTCCAAGGGCCAACCGAAAGATAAGCTGCCCCACTTTGGGCAGAACACTCCGCTCGGCCGAGCTGGGCAGCCAACAGAAGTTGCTCCGGCATTCGTGTTTCTCACATCCCCTGAGTCCAGCTACGTGATCGGCGAAACCTTACACGTCAACGGGGGCATTCCGACCCCATAGAACGCCAGCGCTCATACAGAACGCCCATCAGATCGTCATCTGGTGGGCGTTCTTACTGACCTCGAGGCAGACCACTATCAGTTACTCGGTAATTCCTGAAGGCAGGCTTCGAGCGCTCGCACGGCAGCAGTTGTATGCCCAGGCGGAAGGGCCAGCATAAGGGCGTTTCGAGGGATCGAATCGGATATATTCCGTGTAATGAGCGGCTGACCTTCGGGTGAGGACGACGACGCGTGCATGAGCACTCCATAGCCGACGTTACGCCCCACAAGATTCTGTACGGTTTGAACGCTGCGAGTTCGTGCTGCAATTTTTGGATCCAAGGATCGGCTATAAAACTCATTAAGCGTTCGTTCTAACGCTGGCTGCTCACTGAGGAGCACCGCTGGGAAGTCAGCCAGCTGAGCCAGCGAGACTTCAGAGAATTCGGCCAGGGGATGCTGAGGTGACATGATGGCTTGTCGACGGTGGTCCTGCACGAAGACGGTTCGGCAACCAGGCTCAAGCTGCGCTTCATAGACTAAACACGCTGAGAGCTGGCCCGACAACATCTTCAGCTGGATGTCTTGGGCGTTATCTTCATCAAAGATGAGGTCAACTGCCGGATGGTGTGTAGCAAACCATTCCACTAAATGCGGTACTACGTGCATCGATAGAGTGCGGAAACACCCAATGTGTAGCGGGCCTGACAAGGTCTTGCGCACCTGAGAGGCACGATCTGCTAGCTGCTGCGTTTGATCGAGAATGGCGCGAGCCTCCGGAAGAATAGCCCGCCCTTCAGCTGTGAGAACTACACCTTTTGCGGGGCGGCGGATCGTGAGTGTCACGCCCAGAGTTTTTTCTAGTTCTGTCAGGGCAAGGCTTACAGCCGCTTGACTGACGTGACTTATTGCGGCGGCTTTGGTGATGGATTGGGTTTCAGCGACAGCCACGAAGTATTCCAGCTGACGCAGCGTTAACTCATTCATAAGCCTAGCTTAAGGACTTGGTGAGTTCTTTTCGTTATGCAAGGAAGTGTGACGCGGGTAACGTAAGCTGCTGTTGGTGATATGGATCACGAAAGGATCGTTGTGACGCATTTCGAAACTGCTCATGCAGCAAGTGTGCCGCCCCACGTTGTAACACTGGGGACTGCTGGTGGCCCTCGGTGGTGGTCAGACCACCAGGGTGCGCCTCGCCAGGGAATAGCCACCGCCATCGTAGTCGACGACGGATGGTACCTGGTCGATTGTGGTTCTGGTGTTGGCCGTCAGATTCAACAAGCCGGACTAGCGATGGCGGATTTGAAAGGCATATTTATCACCCACATGCACTCAGATCACATCGTGGATCTCGGCTCGCTAATGTTGTTTGCTCCGTTCGAGATCAAGCAGGCTGGTCGAGGCCCCATCCCACTCTATGGTCCTGGAGATCGTGGTCGAGTCACACCGTTGTCGCCGCGGGCAACGACCAAGCCACAACCCGTGAATCCCGAGCAGCCGGGGGCAGGTATTGAAGCAACCTTTGCTGGATTGGTGAACGCCTACTCGGCTGATATCAACGATCGCGTGATGGACTCGCTGACGAAGGGGCCCTATGACTACTTCGCCCCGCAGGATATTCAACTCCCCGCAGACGTGCCCTTTGATCCAGACCATAACGTGGCGCCGGCAATGGAGCCGTTTGTGGTCTTTGCCGATGAAGACGTTCGCGTAACAGCGACCTTGGTATCGCATCATCCCACGGCACCGGCATTCGCTTTCAGATTCGACACGCTCAACGGGTCAGTCACTATTTCAGGCGACACCGCACCGTGTGACAATCTTGTTCGGTTGGCTCACGACACTGATCTGCTGCTGCACGAAGTCATCAGCCTGGAGACCATGGCCAGCATGTATTCCGACACCGCAATGCTACAGGCGACCATGGATCACCACCGTCGCGCGCACACCACGGCTGAAGACGCCGGGCGCATCGCCACCCAAGCTGGCGCGAAAACGCTGGGTCTGCATCACCTCGTTCCGAGTCACGCCCCAGTTGAAGTATGGCAAAAAGCGGCAAACACCTACGCTGGCCGTCTGGTGATCGCCCAAGACCTTGATCGGATCTCTTTCGAAAGGAGCGCACAGCATGACAAAGCAGATCACTTCGTCGCCTAACGTGGGTAGCGGTGCCGATGCCTATCACGCATCGCCTCGAGAACTACGTCGAATTCAATTTTCTAGTTTCCTTGGCACCGCGATTGAATACTACGATTTCATTTAGTACGCCACCGCGGCAGGCATTGTTTTCAATAAAGTCTTCTTTGTCGGGCTAGATCAGCACGTTGCGCTAATCCTATCGTTTGCGACCTTAGCTGCTGGATACGCAGCACGTCCCTTGGGTGGGTTGATCTTCGGTCACCTGGGAGACCGGCTAGGGCGTAAGACCATCCTGGTTGTGACGGTCTTGATTATGGGTATCGCTTCAACCTTGATGGGGCTTCTACCTACAGCACATCAAATCGGTGTCATGGCACCCGTTTTGTTGGTCAGTCTGCGAATCATTCAAGGCATTGCTGTTGGTGGCGAGTGGGGCGGTGCCATGCTGCTGGCCTTTGAATCCGCACCACGCAAGAAGCGCGGATTAGCTGCAGCGTTTGCCTACATGGGCGCGCCCGCCGGAACCATCATCGGTACTCTGGCATTATCTGGGTTCTCGCTGTTACCCGAAGAACAGTTCCTCAGCTGGGGTTGGCGCATTCCGTTTATTTTCTCAGCAGTTCTCATGCTGTTGGGCATCTTTATTCGCATGAAAGTGTCCGAGTCGCAGATCTTCAAAGAAATGGCGAAGAAACCTGCGCCGAAGAAAGTTCCAGTAGCCGAACTGGTGATCAACCACCCAACAAAACTGCTTCGCGCAATCGGTAGTGGACTATCTGGCCAAATGGCGCAGGGACTCATGGGCGCTTGGGCGATTGCTTTCGCCGTCCAGCAGGCCGTGCTGCACCAGTCAGAAGTACTCAATCTGAAAGCAATTGGCGGCATCTTCACCATTACCTTCGTGGTCATCGCTGCGCGGTTGTCAGATCGCCTGGGACGTCGCAAGGTGCTCATCTGGGGCAACGTGATCGGCATCGTGTTAGCGTTCCCGGTCATGTGGTTGCTCGAAATGGGGACCGCCATGGCCTTTATGCTGGCCATTATCTTGGGCCTGTCCCTGGTTCAAGGCTTCACCGCAGGCCCCTACGGCGCGTATGCTGGTGAACTGTTCCCAACCCACGTTCGATATTCAGGTGCCTCCATTGGCTACCAGCTGGCCGCACTGCTGGGCGCGGGCTTCACCCCGATGATGGCGACAGCCTTAGCAGCTGCCGGCGGCGGATCGCTGCACCTGGTCGCTATTTTGTGGATGAGTTTCACCGCCGTGAGCCTGATTTCGTTGATCTTTTCACAAGACGCTTCGAAACGCGAGATTCACGAACTGAACTAAAACTCAGCACCGCTAGCTGGCAGAGATAAGATACGCCGATCGCACTGGGCCAAGGACCTGGTGCGATCGACGCTTTCAGCGGGGATGAGAATAGTCGCTAGGCCAGGCGGTGGCCGGATCGATTGTCGGCTGGGGTGCCGGTTTGAAAGATCGGGTCAGCAAAAAGATCCCCAGGATGACAACGGCGACAATCCAACCGGCGGTGCCCGCAAGACCTACGTGTGCGGCGTCGTAAGTAGGCTCCGCGGAGAATAACAACGGCAGCGCTGCGGTGGCGTTGACGGTCGAATGCCCCAGAGCGGCCGGCCATACGGAGTTGGTGCGAATTGTCAGCCAGGCAAGGATCCCTCCGATCAGGGTGCAAAACACGACCATGAAGATCACGGCTAGCCAACCCGGCAGGTTGGGGTAATTATGTCCCAGCAGTATCAGGGGAGTGTGCCACAGACCCCAGATGACGCCGGTCAGCGCAATTGTAGGAATAACGCCTAACGGCAAGAGTTGCGGAGTGAGCCAGCCGCGCCACCCAATCTCTTCACCGAGGGCGGGCAGCAGGTTGATAAACCACGAAGCTAGCAACACGTTGATGAGTTGGGCGATCAGGAAAAACTCAAGAGAGATACCGGTCAGGCCAGCATCCGCCAAGGTTTGTTGCAGACCGGAGAAGTTCTGAAGATCTGCCTCATAGAATCCCAGCGCAGCAGCAACAGGCATGCTCAGCACGCCAATGATGACCGGGATGACAAAGGCGAGAGCGAGGTGACCGAAAAATCGTGGAAGCGGGCGAGGCCTTGCGAAGCCTAGGGCCGCTGCGCGCCGACCTTTTGGCTGGTTCTTGCGAACGATCAGCCACGCGACCAGCCCGGGGAGCAGCATCGTGACCAGTCCGACCGGAAGGTAGAGCGCTTGAAAGAGCCGCTCGTCGTCGACAAGGTAGAGCGGCAGGGCCACGAGCCACGCGAGCACATAGGTACCGATCACAAACCAGAGGATTTGGCGCCAGGGGATACTGGCGCGAGTGGTTGGGGAGGTAGGTAACAACTGCGGAGAGGGTTGGGACGACATGATGTCAGTGTAGTGCAGGTTTAGAGTAGTCGAGACAGGATGATCCAGGCGCCGATGCCAATCGCCAGCCAGGCCGTGAACGAGGAACCAGCACCGGTCATGGTCTCTTGCGTCTTGGACAGCAGCAGATCCGTTTGCGCCGGATATTTAGCTCGAGCCCATGTCAGCACGGCGGCGGGCAGAATCATGATGATGTTATAGAACGCCAACCAAAAAATGTCCCAGGGCAGGCCCGGTCCGTTGGCAGCGATCAAGCTGATTCCGACGAGATAGGGCCACATGGTCGCAGCCTCAATGACGATGGCTGACAGGGCCAGGGTCGCGGTCGAGGCATTTGTGGCAAGGGCTCTGTCCCGGAGCCGGGTGATCACCGAGGGGCCGGGTTTGGCTTCACGTCGTCCCCGGAAAATCCCGATGATCCCCATGACGACGACGAGTGCACCCAACCCGATGACCACGCGATCGGCGGTCGGGCTTTGCAGAGTTTCGAGGTAGGCATCGATCAGCTGATGAGCCAGGATGAGTACCGCGGCGCCCAGCACTAAGTATGTTACGGCGGTAACGGTGAGGTAGGTGACGAGCCTGCGCGGTTCGAAGGGGCCCGGTCGAGCCAGCAACCATAAGGGGACCAGCAGGGTTGAGAGAGTTGAGGCATCTAAAAAGGCCAACCCGATCAGGGCTGCGATGATTGCAATACTCATGGCACCTTTCACGGTAGTCAGCAAGCTCACTATAGTTGATGGTAGTCTCGCACCGACTCAATTTTTCGAGGATTTGATACAACCATGTCAGGACTAAGCCACGATATTGCTGCGATGGTGGCAAACCACGCGGCGGGCGATGAGGACGGGTTTTATGCGGTGGCGCTCGATGTCGCACACCGGGAACTCACCGAAGGTCGGCGCAATGCGGCAACCGAAATCCGCAAGGCCATCGAACAGGCTCGTGGCGAGACGGTAGAGCTACAAGCCGTGGAAGACGAGGATCTCGGCGTTGATATCGACTCTGACCTCGCCGAGTTCATTAAGGTCTCTCGCCCCGATGCGAATTTCGAAGAACTCACCATTTCCGGGGACCTGATTGAGCGTGTTCGTCAGATCCTCGATGAACACCGCAACGCGGCGCTACTGCGCGACTTCGGGTTCACCCCGGCGCACCGCTTGCTCATGGAAGGGCCTGCTGGGACCGGCAAGACGGCTACCGCCGAGGTGTTGTCGGCTGAGCTGGGCATCCCGCTGGTCACGGTCTATCTGGATAACCTGCTCAACGTGTATTCCTCCGAAGAAGATGTGCCGTCATTACGAGAGGTCTTTGACCGCCTGGCACGTCGTCGTGCGGTGTATCTATTCGACGTCTTCGACACGATCGGTGAAGACACCATCAGCGGTATGACCCGGCGCGTCTTCAAAGCCTTTTTGCTGTTTGTCGATGTACTTGGAAAAGGCTCGCTGGCGATCGCCGCGACCAACCGCCGCGGGGTGCTCGACCGGTCCATGTTCCGGCACTTTGATACGGTGTTGAACTTTTCGCTGCCCTCACCCCAAGAAGCGATCCGCGTGCTCCGCTCGCAACTGGGGGACCGGGCGCCAACACCGGTGATGAATGAAGCCGACATCTACGAGCAATACTTTGAAGGTCTCTCCCAGGCCGAACTGACACTGGCAGCACGCTCTGCGGCAAAGGCTGCGATCATGCGCAATGAGGCACAGGTGACCCAGGATGATTTGATCTATGCGTTGACCAACCGTGGCGCGTACATGCTCGACGACGAATAATTATTCGGCGATCCGTTCGAGCAGGGGTTTAGTGCGATAGCCTAAAAATTCGCGCAACACCACGGCGGTTGAGGTGCGCACGATCCCGGAGATATCCAGGATCAGCTGATTGACCCGGTAGAGGTCTTCGGGTGACGTCGCGGCAATCGTCAATCGGAGATCGGCGTCGCCCGTGGTTGCATAAATCTCCACGATCTCGGGGATCTCCGATAGTGCCTTCATGGTTTGTTTATCGTAGCCCTGGCGAATCGAAGCGTTCATAAACGCCGTGACCTCATACCCCAGGGCCCGAGGCGTAATGCGGCGCTGGAATGATTCCAGGACGCCGTCGTTGAGTTTTTGTAATCGCGACTGGATGGTGTTGCGCGATACCGAAAGCCGTTGGGCAAGGGAAACCGTTGTAGCATCGGGGTCTTCGACCAGTCCCAGCAGAATTTCTGCATCGAGTCCGTCGAGCTCGCGTTTCGACCTTGAGATTGCCATTCCGTACTTTCTGGTAGGTGTTTTTGAGCATAATGCCCAAGAAGTTTTAACTGACTTGATCTTCCTGCTCTACTGCGTGAAGGTAATCACAGTATAGCTTGTCAGGAGGTCTTCTATGGTGCAATCACCGGTACAACAAACAACCGTTACAGATGTGCTCGTCAAGGTCATCACGGAGCGGGTAGATCGCGTCTTCGGGCTCATTGGGAATGGCAATGTCGATTTAGTGTCCGCGCTGACCGCGGCAGATTTTCCATTGACTGCCGTGCGTCACGAAGTAGCTGCTGTAACCGCTGCCGATGCTTACTTCCGGGCCACCGGAACCATGGCGGTTGCCACGGCCACATACGGTGCTGGGTTCACCAATATGGCCACCGGTTTAGCCGAAGCCCAGCTGGCGCGCATTCCAATGGTTGTGGTGGTCGGGGACGCGCCGTCAACGGGGCGTCGACCATTTGATATTGACCAGTCGACCGTGACCGTGGGGCTGAACATCCCGGTTGTCACGATTGACCAGGACAACGCAGCGGCTGCGATCATGCGCGCCTTTGACATGGCGGCCGACGGACAAGAACCGGTCGTCGTGATGCTGCCCTACGATCTGGCGGATGCCCCCGTTGAGGATGTGCACACCACCAACACCTATCAACCGATTGCGCGGCCCAAGGCCAGTGATGCGCAACTTGAAGAGATTGCCCGCGCCCTGGTGGCCGCCGAGCGTCCGCTGATTCTGACCGGCGGGGGAGTCGTGCGTACCAATACTGGACCCTTGGCCCGCCAGCTGGGCGACGCCGTGGGTGCTGTGTTCATGCACTCGCTGACCGCTTCGAATGTGACCGGTTCCGAACATTGCCTGGGCATTGCCGGCGGCTTTACCCCTGAGTACAAACTCCCCGCCGTCCAGGCCGCTGACATGGTGTTGATTCTGGGTGCCACCAGCAATAACTTCCAAACCCGCAAGGGCACACTCTTTGGCACCGACAATATTTATCGCATTGATCTGACCTCCAAGTGGAATCTCACCTTGCCACAGGCCAACACCGTGGCCGCAGAACTCACCGATGCACTGCCACGACTACTCGATGTGGTCAACCGGCTTGCTCCCACGCCGTCGACCTATCGCAGCCAACTCGCGGGGCTGTTGGCCGCAGATACTCTGTCACGTGAGCCGTTTTACGGCCAGGATGGTCGGCTGAACCCGCGGCACGTCGCAGCACAGCTCAATACGCTCTTGCCGACAAACCGCCAGATCGTCTTGGACGGCGGACACTTCATTACCTGGATCGGGGAACGCCTGGAGATCCCAGATCCGGCCAGCATGATTGCCGTGGGCACCGCGATCCAATCGATCGGACTGGGCTTCGGGTCGGCTGTCGGGGCTACAGTGGGAACCCCGGGGAAGTTCACCACGGTCATCTCTGGTGACGGCGGCGGCCAGATGGCCCTGGCCGATCTGCCGACCTTTATCCAAGAGACCGACCACGGGGCGGTGATTGTCTTCAACGACGCAGCCTATGGGGCCGAAATTCATCAATACGCCGCGATTGGCGCAGATGCCACTGCGATGTATCTGCCGCAACTCGACTTTGCTGCGATCGGTCAGGCGATGGGCGCCACCGGCATCACGGTTAATACGATCGAAGACCTCGAAAAGTTCGCCAGCTGGATCCGGCGAGGCGAGGGTGTTGCGGTCGTCAACATCAACATTTCCACCGAATTCGCCCACCCGGCCATGCGCCCAGGCGCCACCGGCTAGAGGTACCACACCACATAGCGCTGCGGACGTCCCAGACGGGGCGTCCGCAGCGCTGTTGTTTAAGAGGCGTTTAGTAACCGCGGTTTTGCTGACCGAGGTGTTCGCGCGCCAAATCAGCGGCCAGCCCGGTGTAAGTGCCGGGGGTGAGATCTTTGAGTCGCTGCTCGGCGGCGGTGGACAGCCCCAGCTCGCCGACGAATTCGCGCATGCGGGCGGCATCCACGCGTTGACCGCGAGTCAGATCCTTGAGACGTTCATAAGGGTTATCCATGCCCGGGGTGCCAGCGATCGCTTCGGCGCGCATCACGGTCTGGATGGCTTCACCCAGCACCTCCCAGTTGGTGCCCAGATCGGCGGCCAGGGCGTCTTCCGCGACGTCGAGCTGGCCCATACCGCGGGTCACGTTGGCCATGGCCAGCACGGAGTGCCCCAGGGCAACGCCGATGTTGCGCTGTGAGGTCGAGTCGGTCAGGTCGCGCTGCCAACGGGACTCAATCAGCGTAGTACCCAGGGTGTTGAGCAGTGCGTTGGACAGCTCGAGGTTGGCTTCGGCGTTTTCGAAGCGAATGGGGTTGACCTTGTGCGGCATCGTGGAGGAACCGGTCGCACCGGCGACAGGGATCTGGGCGAAATAGCCGATGGAAATATAGCTCCACACGTCGACACAGAAGCCATGCAGGATCTGGTTGAAACGAGCGACGTCGTCGAACAGTTCCGACATCCAGTCATGGTTTTCGATCTGGGTGGTCAACGGGTTGAAGGTCAGGCCAAGGTCTTCAACGAAGTCTTGGGCAATCACCGGCCAGTTGGCGTGCGGAACGGCTGCCACGTGAGCCGCGTAGGTTCCCGTGGCACCATTGATCTTGCCCAAGTACTGCTGTGCAGAAATCCGGCGCAACTGGCGGTTCAACCGGTGGACAAAAACGGCAAGCTCTTTGCCCAAGGTGGTCGGAGTGGCCGGTTGCCCGTGCGTGCGAGACAGCATCGGAGTGTCAACTGCCGTATTTGCTACCTCGGCGATGGCATCAACCATCTTGTGGGCGCTTGGCAGCCAGACTTGTTGGATGGCGTCGCGCACACCCAGCGCATAGGACAGATTGTTGATGTCCTCGGAAGTGCACGCAAAGTGCACCAGCGAGCTCAAGTGACCCAGCCCTAGCGCTTCAAGACGGTTGGCGATGAAATACTCGACCGCTTTGACGTCATGGACGGTCACGGCTTCGGTTGCTGCCAATTCGGCAACCGAAGCTTCATCAAAATCGGTGACTATTGCGCGCAACCCGTCACGCTGAGCGTCAGTCAAGCGTTTCAGGCCTGGGACGACCATGCCGTCGCACAGATGGATGAACCATTCGACCTCAACGTGAATCCGGTTGCGGTTCAGTGCCGCCTCAGATAGGTGGTCAACCAGATCCGCTACGTAACCGCGGTAGCGACCATCGAGGGGACCCAATGGAATATCAGTATCAGCCAAACGTGCGCGCATATTATCAGTCATGGTCTTTATTCTGCCACTGGTCGTTGCCGGATCGCGTTCATGTCACAGGCGTGACACACCCAGTCTCGCAGTATTGTCCACACCGCGTGTCTTGGGTTAGCGGTTTTCCACATCCTGACAGCCAGAATGCCTGATCTGTCCTCTGGCTTCTTACGCTGGTGCCCAATGACGAGGTGGCAAATGAAAGGAGCAGCCAATGGTGGCTCTGATTCCCCCGCTATCTGAGATCGGGGCGGGTATCGGGCATGTGGCCAATAACGCATGCGATATGGCTTCAACTACGATCCAGCAATGGGTGACGAGTCCATCGATAGCTCAAGCCGGGTTGCAAGCACTGGCCTTGCAGATTGATGCTTTGGAACAACTCGTGGTCAAACTTCGCATCGTCGCCGACGGCGTGGAACAAGTACATGGCAAGCTTGTAGCAACTCACCATATTGAATGGCACTCACCAGCTGGCCAAGCGTTCCGGGAAGCCGTTGATCTGGGCCAAGCGCGGGCTCAAGAGCTGGAAAACACCGCCCGGCAGACCGTGCGGTTAGCGCAGGCTAGTCTTGAAGAATTGCGGACGTTGATTGCAGGGCTCCAGACACTGTTGGCAACGGCTCGAGCGGCCGTTGGAGATTCGGTTTCCGGGGCTCTGGGACAGGTGTGCGCATGAGTGCCAAGGTTACCGGCGGGCCTTCCCATTGGCGCGCTAATCTCGATGAACTCACGCTGGGCGCCGCGCAGTTGCGCGAAGCTACTGAACAGACCCTGCGGTTAGCAGGTGATGCCATGGTTGCTGGGGGACTGCTGTCCGGGGTGACAATCATGACGCCGCAAGGACCACTCATTGCTGCCAATACGGTCGAACTGTCAACCAGTCTGCTGGGCATGCGCGCCCAGGTCGAAGTTTTAGCACAAGGTGTCAACTATGCGGTTGAAGCCTACCTCGAAACCGAAGCTCAGCTCAGTAACTTGATGACGCTCACCATGACCCCCACCGCTGTGGTCCTGAGCTTATTTGGTGTCACCACCGACCTTAATGTTCCAAATGACGTGTATGAACTGGCGATCCGCGGCACGACCAGTTCCATGTGGACCATGGTTGAGATGGCATTTAATACCGGCGATCAAGTGGTGCCCGGCTCGAAATTAGCGCTGGGCCACGCGATCGGATGGACCTTCGGGCTGAACAAGAGCATCTGGGACGTCCCTCCGACGCAGCGTACCTATGAGATGTTGGCCCACACGCTGCAACAGTTCGGGCTGACGCAACTGGCGCCATACGACATCCACAATGTCACGTCCGCGCAGGGTCTGGACGGGTGGCAGGATCGAGACACCTTGGACGTGTACGGTTCAACGAAGGCCATGCAATTGCTGAAAGATTATGCCTATGAGCCTGACACGGTCACGATTGCCAAACTGACCCAGGCTGATGGATCGGAAGCATATGCGGTGCTGTATGCAGGAACCACGCCGATGGGTGAAGATGCCGGTCCACTGGGGTTACTACAACAAGACAACGCGTTTGGAGCAACCGGTGTCGTTGAATCAATCGCAGCAGATTCCGTGCACGTGGAAGAAGCCACGATGCAAATCCTGGACCAAGCCGGTGTACCAGCCGGTGCGACGATCATCCCGATGGGGTATAGCCAGGGCGGCACGCATGCCATGAACATCGGTATGAGCGACAAAATGAAAGCCAAATACGCTATCCCCGATGTGCTCACTGTTGCTGCACCGACGGGCCATCGACGTACCGATGATCTGTCGACCAACTTCGTACACATTGAACACGAACACGACAAGGTTCCAGCATTGACCGGGGCCAGCAACGAGGGTCGCATCAATCGCACGACGATCGAAGTCGAAGGGTACCCGGATTATGAAGTCGAAGCCGGGGTCTTTGGTCCTGAACATAACTTTGAGGTCATTGATCATCAGCTGGCACAGGCGCTGGCAGATCCCCGAGTGGCCAACGCCTCGGCCATCCCGCTGGAGAGTCTGGATTCAAAAATGGGTGGGACCGTGGCAATTCAACAGTTCCAGTTGGAACGCCAGCAGGCCACGCCCACCCGCCACCCGTTTGCACTTCCAGGCGGCGCTGCAGCAGAACTCAAGAACATCGTCTCGGTTCGTCCGCTCCATGAATGGATGACAACGGTACAGACGAAATAACGTACTAATCGGTCACTGCTCCAATGAGCCGGTTCACGATGGCAGAGACGACCGCGATGATCAATGCCGCCAAGATGGTTGTCCAGAAGAAACTGTCGATGACCACGTGGATCGGTAAGAACGAGGTGATCCACACTGTCAGCGATAGCATCGCAGCATTAATGATTAAGGTAAATAACCCTAACGTGAGACACGTGATGGGTAGTGACAGCAAACTGACGATCGGGCGGACGATTGCATTGACGAGACCGAATACGACCGAAACTATGAGCAACCCCAAGACAGTTTCGCCTTGAGTCACCGCACCGGTATCGGAAGTGATGTCCATGCCCGGCAGAATCCAAAGTGCCACCCAGAATGACGCTGCAGTGGCGAGAGTTCGCAGAAAATAATTCATAGAATAATCCTGCCACGAAAATTTCTGCACTATCCAACCGTGTGGTCATGCAGCTACTAAATCTGCAGGATGGTACGGGCAATCAAAAAGTAGATCACCAGCCCGGTTGCGTCGACAAAGGTTGAAATAAACGGGTTGGAGAATACCGCCGGGTCCACTTTGACAGCTTTGGCAATTAACGGCATGACCCCGCCAACGCTGGCTGCTACACAACATATCGCTAATAGGGTCAAGCCGATTACTGAGCCCACGTCAAATCCGAAAATAAATCCCGTAATGATAAACCCAAGGGTGCCCAATAACAGGCCCAATAAAAAACCAGTGCGCAGTTCTCTGATCAACACGCGAAACACATCTCGCGGAACAACATCTTGTAAGGCGACCGCTCGAGTCACGGTAGTTGCTGCCTGATTACCGGTGTTGCCACCGATGCCAATGAGCAGCGGCACGAAGAGGGCGAGGGCCGTGACTTGTTCTAGGGAATCTTCAAAGACGGATAGTACCTGCACCGTCAGCGCGCCGCCGACGGCCAGAACCAGTAGCCACGTGATACGGCTCCGCACCAGACGCAGCACCGGGGTAGATAAGTAGGGACGCCGGAGGGCTTCCACGCCACCCTGGCGGGACATTCCGCTGGTTTCTTGATATTCAAGAATTCGTACCGCATCATCTAGGGAGAAAATGCCCACCAGCCGTTGCTCATCATCTACGATCGAGATAGCCAAAGCACCGCGGCGAGCAGTCCAGCGAGCTACATCCTCGGCTTTATCTTTGACATTCGCCGTATAGGTCGGTCGCATGATGTCTTCTACCAACTGTGAGCCCTCGCTGCTGACGAGCAACCGCAGACTTACTTCGCCAACAACACGGCGTCCATCATCAATTATGGGCACATAATATATGGTTTCCGCACTGTTAACACCTTCCTGGACCCGGGCCATTGCTTCTGCAACGGTCTGCTCGGGGTGCGCCGTCACAAAGCGTAGACCCATACGGCGGCCGATAGCATCATCTGGATAGCCCAGCAGTGCTGCCGTCCGATTGCGTTCATCGACATCAAGACCTTGTAAAAGCTGCGAGGCGACCTTGGCAGGTAACTCGTCAAGTAGCCACACCCGCTGGTCAGGCTCCATGTCCAAAAACAACTCAGCCGTCTCATGTTCTTGTAGTGCCTTAAGCAGGTCACTTTGTAAAGCCGGGGATAACCCGTCAAAGACCTCTAGAGCCAAGTCTTTTTCTAACAGTCTGTAGACAATAGCCCGACGACGGTGGCTTAAGCGAGACAAAATTTTGACTATCTGTGCCGGCCGCAGTGCATTAATTTCCTGTTCGACGGCGATGTATTCGTCTTCGGAGAGCTCCTTCCGAATTCTTTTTGCTAACTGTTGGGGGGCTTCTTGTTGAGCGTGAATCATAATAACGACTTTCGATTTGTGTTAGACCAGTCCTTCTAGGAGAAGGACGGACCATAGTAGGCGCTAGTAGTCCTTCGGCGGTGAAGACTAATTTGTTCGGGTGGCTTGCATAAGGTCAAGCTGTATCAGCACCGTGATCGGTGTGCCAAGCACCAGTTACCGGCCAATAAGAGTTAGGTTGCAACGTCGCGCGGATGCCGAGGTAGTCAAAGCCGAGTGGTCTTTCCGGGTACGAATTCAGGTGCACAGATCTTCTTCATCGTCGTCTCATGCGGTACCCTGTGTATCAAGTAACTGCTTAAGCACCCCACCATCGAAGGCCGTCATGCCGTGGGACACAGTATTTTTGCCTAGCACTTCTTTACTCGAATTATTTATACGCGGCACGGTGATGTATCTCATGGTGTTTGTGTTGATGCGCGTTGTAGGGCGCCGTGAATCAGGACAACTGAATACCTCGGATCTCATCCTGGTGGTCATCATTTCTGAGGCCGCAAGCGTGGGCATAGCAGGTGAAGCTACATCGGTCCTTGACAGTCTCATCGTGGTCGCTACTATCTTGGTGTGGGCGTTGCTGCTCGACATCGGCAGCTATCGATGGCAATGGTTAGATAACATTACGGCGCCCCGTCCCCGCGCGCTGATCAGAGATGGAAAGATCATTCATCAAACCGCACGGCGGGCGCTTCTCACCAAAGACGAACTCCTGTCGCAGTTAAGGCTCAACGGCTTGGCAGAAATTTCTGAAGTGAAACGCGCATACCTCGAACCGGGTGGACAAATTAGCTTCGTCCCATATGAGAAATAAGCCAACCGACGCAAAAACACTCGACAGGGAGATTCCAAGTCGAGCGTTTTTGTAGGAACTCGTGAAGTATCAGAAACTGTTGGCTTCGGCAGCAACCTCGCTCTGAGGAACGAATATCCCCTCGAACAGCTCCGCAAAGGCATCAGTAGCGTTGAGTGGCTGCACGGTCGAGACGTAGCCGTCAGGGCGGACTACGATGACGGCACCTTGCTGCGAGATTTCACGAGCCTCAAAGATGCTGTTATCTGGGAGGGTACCGAAGACTTGGTTCAGGTCAGTGATCTGGAACGGACCCACAACCGGGCGGAAGATCGACGGGGTTTCCATGAGCTCAATGTCTTCTTTTGGCTGCTGATAGATGACCTTGACGTCAAAGAGACTGTTGAGGTCATTGTCTTTGCGAGTGTACTTCAGCACCGGAGAGTTCTCGTCGGTACCCAACCATTCACCGAAAGTGTTCGCGCCGTTGGTGGCATCCGTTGAGGCTTTTTCGTCGCCGAAGACATAAATACGCCACCGCCCGTCAGCCTCATGCAAGTGCCCCAGTTCTACGGGGTTGGTATCCGAAACCCGGCTGACTTTCGCGGATTTGAAGCGCTTGCCGATCGTGTACCCTTTGGCGAGATCCTGGTGGGCATTGTCGGTGGTCAGCGGCGAGGGTTTGTATTCGGTCATAAACCCGGATGGGAATTCAAAGGTCTTGGTGTAAAACTTTGCCACGTAATCAGGCGATGGCAGATCTTCCGGTTTTGCTGCCATGAGACTCGACCACTCTTTATCAAAATCGATCAGATTCTGTGCGATCTCTTGGCGTTCACCCGAGTAGGTGTGGAGCAAAGAGGGATCGGAATAGCCCGATAAGACTTGTCCGATCTTCCAGCCGAGGTTAAAACCGTCCTGGATAGACACGTTCATGCCCTGGCCAGCTTTAGCTGAGTGGGTGTGGCAGGCGTCGCCGGTGACGAAGATCCGCGGGTTCTTGTTGTTCTCTTCACCCGTGTCGACGTCGTCGAATTTGTCGGTGACGCGGTGCCCGACTTCGTAAACGGACCACCAGGCGACTTCTTTGACATCCACGGTGTAGGGATGCAGGATCTTATTGGCGCGGTCGATGATGTCTTCCAGCGGGGTCTGGCGAACCTTGCCGCCATCATCTGGATCGACAGCGCCTAAGTCAACGTAGAAGCGAACTAGGAAACCACCTTCACGTGGGATTAGTAAGATCGAGCCGCCATCGTGGGAGTGGATCGAGCATTTGGTGCGGATATCCGGGAAGTTGGACTCGACCAAGACGTCCATAACACCCCAGGCGTGGTCGGACTTGTCGCCGATTGGGACACGACCGATGGACTTGCGAACCTTGGAGTGGGCTCCGTCGGATCCGACGAGGTACTTGGTACGAACGCGGCGAATCTCGCCTTCGCGTGGGCCGGCGGTGATCTTGAGGGCTACTTCGATAGGGTATTCAAGGTTCTCGTCGACTTCTTGGGAGACAAACTCGTATCCGTAGTCTGGTTTTAAGCGTGATGGCGAGCGTTCGGCGAATTCTGCAAAGTAGTCGAGCACGCGGGCCTGGTTGACGACCAGGTGTTTGAACTCGGAAATGCCGGTGGGGTCATCGAGCTCGCGTGAGGTGCGAACAATGTTTTCTGGGTTGTCTTCGTCTGGCGTCCAGAAGTTCATTTCGGTGAGCCAGTAGGCTTCGTTGGTGATTTCGTCGGAGAAGCCGAAGTAATTGAATGTCTCAACCGAGCGAGCCTGAATGCCGTCAGCTTGGCCGAGCACGAGGCGGCCATCGCGACGTTCGACGAGACGAGTGTGCACATCGGGATAGGAGGACAACGTGGCAGCGGTGGTCATACCCGCTGGACCGGAACCAACGATCAACACATCCATGGTGTCGGGCAGTTCGTCAGGGCGATCCAGGCCGGTCCCGGCGGCGGGCTTGACCCGTGGCTGCGTGGAGACATATCCGTGATGGTGAAATTGCATGCGCTTACTCCTGTACGACTCGCAACGTTGCAGAAAACACTGTATGTTCTATATTTGAATACCTTGTTCATCTATTGAACTATTACGTGTGAGCCTACCCACGGTTTGTTGCATTGCCAAATCTCACGGTCGAGGAGAATTTATGTCCGAACCTGCTGGCGGCAGCGTGTCCCTGACGCTGTCCCGAGGAATCCAGCTGCTCGAATTCGTGTGCGCCGCTGACGTTCCACCGACGATCGCGGAGGCTGCCCAAGCGTTGGGCATCCACCGTTCTGCCGCCTATCGGCTGCTTCGTACGTTGGAAGCGCACTATCTGGTGCGCCGCGACGAAGCGGGCAAGATCTTGCCAGCGGCGGGGCTGACGAATCTTGCGCGTGGCGTGGAGAACTCGCTGCAAACCATCGGGCTGCCGATCATGACGAAGATTGCCGATGCACTCGAGATGTCATGTTTCATCGCGGTTGCACAAGGCACGGACTGCTTTACCCTGGTCACAGTCGAAGCCACCACGTCGCACGCGGTCACTCAACACCCGGGAACCCGACATCATCTCGACCGGGGAGCGCCCGGCGTAGCGCTCCTCGCCGGACTCAGCGAGCAACAACGAGCTGACCTCGACGGGCTTGAACTCTCCGCTAAGGCACAAGCCGAGCTGACAAAGGCACAAGACCAGGGGTACGCTTCGTCATTCGATGAAGTGATCCCCGGGGTGGGATCCGTTGCCGTGCCCCTCATGGTTGCAGGGCAGCTTCCGGCGTCACTAGCGGTGGTCTTCCCGCGTCAAGAAGTCGATGAGGCACATATCGTCAAGCTGCTGCGTGAGGGCGCTCAGGCCATTGTTGACCGACTGGGTGCCGCATAAGCCGACGTCAAATCATCACAACGTCAGGCGCATCGGTAGACTAGCCAGCATGGATTCTTCAGCTGTTTACCCGCGCCCCATGCTCAAACAACTGCCCGCCTACCAATCGGGCAAACCACCGGTCGAAACTCCGGGGCTTACACCGTATAAGCTCGCCTCCAACGAGAACCCCTATGCCCCCGTGCCCCAGGCGCTCGAGGCGATGGCCGCTGCAGTCACTGCGGAAACCGTGCAGCGCTATCCCGAGACAACCTACCTGAAGCTACGCGAACTCATCAGCCAAACCTATGAGGTGCCCGTCGATGACGTCACCGTCGGGGCCGGCTCGCTGGGGATCCTCACCGGATTGGTCCAGACTTTCGCCGGAACCAATGACGACGGCTCCGCAGACGAAGTCATTATCCCGTGGCGCTCCTTTGAGGCCTATCCGATCGTCATCCGCTCTGCCGGTGCCAAAGATATTCAGGTACCGCTGAAACCAGACGGCACGATGGACCTGGAAGCCATGTTGGCTGCGATCACCGATCGCACCCGGATGATCATGCTGTGCACACCGAATAATCCCACGGGCACGATCGCTTCGACCAGTGCCCTGCGGGCATTCATTGAGCAAGTACCAGAGCATATCCTGGTCGCTATCGATGCCGCCTATTTAGAATTCGTTCGTCACGACGACGTCGACAATTATCTTGAGCTCTACCGCGAATTTGCCAATGTCGCCGTGTTGCGCACTTTCTCGAAGGCCCACGGTCTTGCCAATATGCGCGTCGGGTACTCGATCGCAACGCCACAGATTTCGTTACCGCTCAAAGTCGTGGTCCCCGCTTTTGCAACGTCAAGCGTTGGGGTCGAGGCCGCCCACGCTTCGTTGATGCACCTTGAAGACGTGCTGGCCAATACCGAAAAGGTGGTCACTGAGCGTGTTCGGGTATGGCAGGCCTTCCACGAGCTGGGCTATAACCCGCCTGCCACCGAAGCGAACTTCGTCTGGCTGCCGCTGGGTGAGCTCACGCAAGCCTTCTCCGAGGCTTGTGATGCCCAAGCACTCTCGGTCCGGGCGTTCCACCCAGAGGGCGTGCGCGTCTCGGTTGGCGAAGTCGAGGCCAATGATCGGGTGATCCAAGTGGCTACCGATTTTGCGCCCCGACTTCAGGGGTAGCGTTTAGAGCGCGAAGGGTCGCATGTCGATCTGAGCGCCAGCCACGACACCTGGTGTGCCTTCGACCATCGAGACCACGACCTCGGCGGTGACCGGTCCCAACGACAGTCCGTGCATGTTGTGACCGGTCGCCACCAGTACATTCGGGCTGCTCTTCAGTGGAGAGATAATGGGCAGTCCGGTTGGCGTCATCGGGCGTGGACCGGTCCACTCGTCAAAGCGTGGTTTATCGGCAATGCCTTGAATGAATGCCGATGCCTGGGAGGCCAAATGGTCGATGCGGTGTTGTGAGAACTTCTCGATCTTTGTGGAGAAGTCCATCAGACCCACCACGCGCAGCTTGCCGGACATCGGCACACCGATGGTCTTACGATCAATCGAAGCCACAAGATAACCCGGCAGACGATCCGGTTGCACATGATACGAGTAGCCTGTCCCGGAGGTCACATAGGCTTTTCGGGTCTCGGCCAGGCCTTCAATTGCCGGAGTCGTCCAGGCGCCGGTGGCCACCACGGCCTTATCAAAACCACGGGTTATGTCGCCCTGTGCGGTACGCAGGGTCGCCTGGGTATTGTTGATGCCAACCAATTCGGTGTGCTCAAGAATTTCAGCGCCAAGTTCTTTCAACTTGGCATGCAGCTCATCAACGAATAGCCCCGGATCGATATAGCGCTCGGTGGGTGCTAAAAATCCGGCGCGCACATGTTTATCCAGCACCGGTTCAAAGTCGTGCAGGTCGCTGTCGAGCATAATCTGCCCGGGGATTTCTTGACCTAGCATCTCGGCACGCGCGACCTGGTCATCACGAAAATCGCGCAGAGCATCAACCGAGACGTGCGTGTTGAGGAACCCGTAGCCACCGCCTGCTAAGGAGATGCCATCGGCGTGGTAGGAATCGAACGCCGCAAACGCTCCCCGAGTCAATTGATCAAGGTTTTGGGTATTCTTGCGCACATTGCGCGGAAGGGTGTTGTAAATAAAGCCGGCGCCAAATGCTGTGAGCAGTGGTGCAGCCAGCGGAGCAATGCCCAAGTAGTGACGGCGAGTGGTGATCCCGCGGATGATCTCGGTGAGCTGCTCGGGTTGTGGCATCGGTGTGACCTGGATGGGCGTGATCTCCCCGGCGTTGCCGCGGGCAGCTCCCGAACCCACTTCATCTTTGTCGATCATCGTGACGCGATGCCCAGCACGCGCTAACGAATACGCAGTGCATAGACCAATCAAGCCCGCACCGGCAACAAGAACATCCTGAGAAGCGGCCATCGCGCAATCCTTCCAGTTTTTATAACTTCGCACTAACTGTCCAAGTCTACAAACTTCCGGGAGGCGATGTGAATGTCGCGTTCCCGGCGCAAAACGCTCGACACGGCGAATTGTTACAGATGAGTTATATCTCTTTTTGCCGAATGCGTCACAGCCTCCGAAGTGCTGGAAAAATTCCACTACTTTGTCTGGGAGGGGTTGGGCGATTCGACGGGTTCCGCGTAAGCGCAACGAACCACGATATTCCGCAAAAAACCTCGTCAGATGCACGCTTGACCAGCCCCTACCTGTTGCGTACAGGAACCTATACACGCGACCAGGTCTCTGGGTGTACAATACATGTGACTAGCCTCACGAGTGCTCGCCACCATTGGGTACGATGAAGCTAAAGTTCCTGATAAATCTCGTTGTCTCTCTTCAGAACCCGAAGCGGCAGCGACCTCTCTGACCAGGAGAAGTGCATATGTCGACCATCTCGTCCCCGACGGGACATCAACTACCCGAAGAAGCCATCGGCATTCTTTCTGCCGACGGGTTTATTGACCCGACCGATGCCGCACAAGCTTTCGTCGAAGACGCCACCGCCATTGGCCATGAACGCGTGGCTGAAATGTACCGGCTCATGGCACATACCCGCCGCATTGATCAAGAAGGCGTGAATCTGCAACGCCAAGGCCAGCTGGTCTTATGGACCCCATCGTTAGGCCAAGAAGCGGCCCAGGCCGGTGTCGTCACCGCCTTAGAAGACCGGGACTGGATTTTCCCGACCTACCGCGAACACGTGATGGCTCGTGGCCGTGGCATTCCCGATGAAAATGTTTTTGACTTCTTCCGCGGCGCCGTTCACGGTGGCTGGGACCCAAATGCATATAACATGCAGCCATACACCGTAGTCCTGGGTGCCCAAGTGCTACATGCCACCGGATACGCCTGGGGCATGGCACAACAGCAGCGCGGTTGGACAGATGCTCGTCGTCGCGATGAAGGCCGGGTAGCCATCGCGTGCTTTGGGGACGGCGCTTCAACCCAAGGTGGCGTCCACGAGGCCATGGTGTTCGCCTCGTCCTTTGACGCACCGGTCGTATTCTTCGTGCAAAACAACTACTGGGCCATCTCGACGCCGTTTGAAGTCCAGTCCAAGGTGCCACTGTTCAAGCGCGCTCAGGGGTACGGTTTCGACGGGTTTGCAGTCGATGGCAATGATCCGATCGCCACGGCTGCCGTGATGGATCGAGCAGTCGAGCACGCCCGTCGCGGCAAGGGGCCGGTGCTGGTCGAAGCACACACGTATCGCATGGGTGCCCACACCACCGCCGATGATCCGACCAAATACCGAACCAAAGAGGAAGAACAGGCTCACGCCCAGGCCGATCCGATGGTTCGCACCGAGGCCTATCTGCGCCGTCGTTTCGACTACACCGATGCGTTCTTCAACGAGGTCCAAGCCGAAGCAGATGAGATTGCCGCCAACCTGCGCGACAAGATCGTTGATGCACCCGATACCGTCTCCCTGCGCGACAAATTCGACCTGGTATATGCCGAAGGCCACTCGCTGGTCGAGGCGCAGGCCGCTGAATTTGATCGCTGGATGGAGGGCGAAGACGCGTGACCGCCGTGTTTGATGACGTGTCCTCAGGGACAAAAAAACTCACGATCGGTCAGGCGGTCAACCGCGCCCTGGCCGATGAGCTAGCCGCCGATGAATCTGTGATGCTCCAAGGCGAGGACATTGGCGCTTTAGGCGGCGTGTATCGCGTGACCGAGGGACTGGCCGCCCGCTTCGGCTCCCATCGAGTCGTGGACTCGCCCCTGGGTGAAGCAGGCATCGTTGGTACCTCGATCGGCCTGGCGCAAGCAGGTATGCGACCGGTGGCTGAGATCCAATTCGACGGGTTCGTCTACCCGGCGTTTGACCAGATCGTTTCGCAGCTGGCCAAGATGCACTCCCGGTTCCGGGGTACTCAACAGTTCCCCGTGACCATCCGCCTGCCCTACGGCGGTGGGATCGGCTCGGTCGAACACCACTCCGAATCTCCTGAAGTGTACTTCGCCCACACCGCCGGGCTGAAAGTCGTGACCTACTCGAATGCGCACGATGCCTACTGGGTTACCCGGGCTGCGATTCAATCGGCCGACCCGATCATTCTGCTGGAACCCAAAAAGCACTACTTCGTGCGCAGCGACGTCGACTTCGATAAACCCATCACTGATCCATTTGCCACCGTAGAAGTCCGCCCGGGCAAAGACGCCACCCTGTTAGCCTGGGGCCCGCAAGTTGCCACCGCCCTGGCCGCGGCCGAGGCCGGCGTCGAAGATGGCTATGACCTCCAGGTGCTAGATATCCGGGGCATCTCACCGCTGGATATCGACACGATCGTCAAAGCAGTGCAAACCACCGGGCGTGCCGTCGTCGTTCACGAGGCCTCCACGTTCGCTGGATTCGGGGCCGAAATCTCCGCCGGACTCATGGAACATGCCTTCTTGAGTCTTGAAGCGCCGGTGCAGCGGGTGGGTGGCTACCACATGCCATACCCGCCGTCGCGGTTGGAACAGGACTATCTGCCCTCGGTGGACCGGATCCTGGACGCCGTAGACACCACCTTCACCTACTAACGCCGCGCAAGGAGCATATATGAAGATCTTTACCCTGCCCGACGTGGGCGAAGGCCTCACGGAAGCCGATCTTGTGAACTGGATGGTCAAGGTGGGCGATACGGTGACCGTCAACCAGGTCGTCGCGGAAATCGAAACCGCCAAATCGCTCGTTGAGATCCCCAGCCCCTGGGCCGGTGTGGTCAAAGAGCTCTTCGCTGAAGTCGGCGATACCGTCAATGTTGGTGACCAGTTCTTCGCGATTCAAGTCACACAGAGCGCGGGTGAGGGCGACGACGCACCAGCCCAGGCTCCACTGGTGGGCTCCGGTCCCAAAGAAGACACCCCCGGACGACGCCGCCGACGCCGTCGCGCCCAGGTCGAAGAACTCGTCGAGATCGAAACCCCGGTCGAGCGAACACCTGTTGAAGATGCGCCTGTCGAGCTCGAGCCGACGCCCGCGCCAGTGCAGAAGTCAGACCTGTTTACTAAGGTCCTGGCCAAACCGCCGGTCCGCAAGCTGGCAAAAGACCACGGGCTTGATCTGAAGACCATCACCCCGACGGGTCAGCACGGGGAAGTCACCCGGGCCGATGTCCAGGCCGTGCTCGATGGCAACGGGGGCCAACCTGCACCAACACGGCAAGCCCCAGAGGGCTCGGAAACGATCAAGGTCGCCGGCGTGCGCAAGGCAACGGCCAAAGCGGTTACCGAATCCTATACCACGGCCCCGCACATTACCGTTTTCCGCGAGGTCGACGCGACTCGGACCATGGAGTATATCCAGACGCTCAAAAAGCATCCGCGCTATGCCGATGTGCGCATCTCGCCGTTGTTAGTCCTGTCGATGGCCGTGGCCCAAGCCGCGCTGAACACGCCCGAGGCCAATGCGACATGGCACGGGGATACCTATACGCTGCACCGCCACGTCAACCTGGGCCTGGCGGCGGCCACCCCGCGCGGACTGTTGGTTCCGAACATCAAAAACGCGCACCAGCTGAGCCAACTGGAAATGGCCAATGCTATCCAAGAACTCACCCAGCGAGCGCGCGATGGCAAAACCCAGCCGGCCGAACTCGCCGGCGGCACCATCACGATCACCAACATCGGTGTCCTCGGCTTGGACACCGGCACGCCGATCTTGAATCCGGGCGAGACCGGGATCGTGGCCTTTGGTGCGATTAAACAGAAACCGTGGGTCGTGGACGGCAAGATCGAGGCCCGCTGGGTCACTACGCTGGCGGCCGCATTTGATCACCGAATCGTTGACGGGGTCGAGGCGGGTGCCTTTTTGGCTGATGTGGCCGCTATCCTGGAGGAACCAGCCTTATTGATCAGCTAACCGTGGAATGAGTGATTGACCGTGGCCAACCCGCACATTGCAGCGATCCGACTGACCGAATCCGGCTCCTTTGACCCACATGCACGGGACACATTAATCGTTGGGCCAAGTATGGGCACCTCAGTTCGTCCGCTGTTCGCCGAGATGGCCAGGCACCTCACCCATCGTTTCCAGATCATCGGGATTGATTTGCCAGGCCAAGGTGAATCACCCGCCCATCACGACACCGTCACCATCGAAGAACTTGCCGAGACGGTTGCAGAACTCGTTGGGAACCTCAAATACACCGGCACGATTAAACCCGCCTCGAAGGTGTATTTTGCGGGCCTGTCGATCTCCGGCCAGATCGCCCTGCAACTCGCCTTAGAACATGCTGAACTATTTGATGGCATTGCGGTACTGGCCTCTGCCCCGAAGATTGACGAACCGGAAAACTGGGAAGAGCGCTACCACTTGGTGATGGAATCTGGAACCGAGGCCATGGTCGAGATGTCTGCCAGTCTGTGGGTAGCCAACGGCTTTACCGAACCGAAGAAGCTGCAAGTACAAAAAGATTCCATGGTCGCCACAGACGATCGCTCCTATGCCGAACTGTGTCGAGCGCTCGCAAGCTACGATGCCACCGACAGGTTAGACGAAATAAATCTTCCGATTTTTATTGCCGCCGGTGATCAGGATCAGATGTGCACGGTTGACGACGCCAAACATATGGCGCACACCATCCAGGACGCGAGTCTGGAAATCCTAGAGAACGCGGCGCATCTGTTACCGATCGAACACCCTAAACAGTTGGCCGATCTCCTCGATCAACATCTCAACTAGTGCTGGTTTTCTTCTGATGCTTCAACAGCTGCGTCCCCGATTCGTTGTCGAATCGGGGGCGCATTGCTGTCAGGGCTGAATCAGGATACGCGGTCAGTTACTTCGGACTGACCTGTCTTGCGCGCACAGTGTGCACAGCAGTACATTTGATCAGCATCTTTGACGCCATGACCAATAATCTTTACCCCGCAATGAGCGCACTGCGGTGCCATGGCAGAGATAGCACATTCAAAACTATCGAAGGTTCCGGTGCGGCCCTCATGGGTGATCGTAAAAGCCTTGTCATATTCATTGCCACACACATCGCATGCAGCCATAAGCGGCACCTCCCAAATACCTACTCGTTAAGAGCCGAAGCTAGGACGAAATAAGCTCAACCAGATCGCCGACCTTCTCGTCAGAGATGTTGCGCGCGATATCGGCCTGGGCGATCATGCCCACTAATTCGTGGCCATCGATGACTGGGAGACGGCGCACCTTGTGTTCTTTCATCGTGGAGATGGCTTCGTCAATGGAATCGTCCGCACCGATCGTTACGGGTTTTCCGTCGCCGATTTCACCGGCGGTCATCGTGTTTGGGTCTTTACCGGCTGCGATACATTCAACGACAATGTCACGGTCGGTGAGCATTCCCTTGAGTCGGTTATCTTCACCACAGATGGGCATTGAGCCGACTCCGAGATCCCGAAGTTTCTCGGCTGCTTGCTTGAGGGTATCTTTCTCGCCGATACATTCGGCATCTGCTGTCATAATCTCGCGTGCAGTAACCATCGTTCTACTCCTTCATTCGGGGAACTCTGACACTTTCCACGGTCGCAGCCACCAGGTCTTACCTCAAGACATATTCATGAATTTTCAGTACTTCTGGAGCTGCCATTCAGACTGATATAGCAGCCTAAAAGAGGTCAGCGAAGATATCTTGTATTTGGCCCTTCTTCTCCTTATATTCGAAGAATATCACTTCAACAATCAAGTGCCCGGGCACCCATGCGGAAGGACGGTTGAACCCGTGAAAATTTCTGTGCCCAGAGTGGGTCTCTTAGGACGAGCGTTAGCCATAGGTGGGCTAGCGCTCGCGCTCGTCGGATGCAGTGGGCATTATCCGGCGGACCCGGATGGCACTCTTGACCGTGTGAGCGGTGGATCACTGCGCGTCGGTGTGTCTCATCAGCCCCCTTGGACGGACACCGTCGGTGACAATAGTCCAGATGATCCCGGCGGCATCGAGGCGCAAGTGATTGAAGAATACGCGCACACCATTAACGCCGAGGTGGAGTGGCATGCCGGGGGCGAAGAGCAGCTCATCAAGCTGCTATCGGAACGGGAACTTGATGTTGTGATCGGTGGGCTGACTGATAAGTCCCCGTGGTCTTCTGAGGTCGGTTTGACCACCGGCTATGCAGAATCCATCGCGGTGGACGGCGAGATCGCCAAACACGTGATGGCTGTGCAGATGGGTGAAAATGCGTTCATGACGAGCCTGGAACGCTACCTGTTGGATCAGGATATTGAACAACAAGTGCCTGAGGAGATGCGGCCATGAAACAAGCGAACGATCCACAAGGCGACGCGTCCAAGGTAACCAGTACACCGCAGGAGACCGGGCACGTCGGCCAGCATGATTTACCGCCCGAACAACAAGCCGCTTTTACTAAAGCGGTGCGGTTGGAGCGGATCAGCATCTTGATCCGTATTGTCACGGTGGCGATCATTTTTTCGCTATCCGGCAGCTCGCAGGCTATGCGCGCCTCCTGGATTGGCGACTCATTAGGATTTCTCCCGCCCATAGCCTTCCTCATTGCTATCCGGTTCATTAGCCGACCACCAACACCGCGACATCCCTATGGGGTTCACCGAGCCTTGGGTGTCGGCCACCTGGTGGCCGCCGCGGCTTTATTGTCTCTTGGTGCGATGCTGCTGTTTGAATCGGCGATGGGACTGTTGGATGGCCAACGGCCGCCCATTGGGCTCATCAATATTTTCGGGACGACGATCTGGGCTGGCTGGCTGATGGCAGTCGCGTCTGTCATTGTCGTGATCCCGAGTGTCATTCTTAGCCGGATCAAACTCAAATTAGCGCCAGTCCTGCATAACAAAGTCCTCTACGCCGATGCTGATATGAACAAGGCGGATTGGTTAACGGGCTTGGCTACGGCTGTTGGGATTATCGGGGTCGGGGCAGGACTGTGGTGGTTTGACGCTGCGGTCGCGATTTTTATCTCACTCGATATCTTAGGTGATGGCCTACGAAACCTCCGCGGCTGTCTGGCCGACCTGATTGATGCCCGGGCGACCACGACCGACTCGAAAGCGCCCAGCCCAGAAATAGAACGAGTCCGGCAAGCTCTGCTAGAGCTCGACTGGGTCCAAGATGCTGACGTGCGCATGCGTGATCAAGGTCAGGTCTTCCACACAGAGGCCTTCGTCGTGCCCCACGAAGGGCAGATGCCATCGCTTGAAGAGCTGGAAGTGGTTCGAGAGGCCATTAGCGAGCTGGACTGGAAACTAGATGACCTGGTGCTCATCCCGGTTGCGGAGCTTCCCGAAGAGTTCTTACCGCAGATTGATGACCGAGAACTCTAAACGCTAGTCCAACGTGCTAGAGATCGACGCGACAATCGCATCCATAGCATCAACAAACGCGTTGGCGTCGTCGACGGTAAAAAAGAAGCCGATGGGCCGGTAGTTTTTTGGGTCCCGGGTATCGACAAGTGCGACGGACTTTTCATCGGAAGCAGGCAGCAGCCACACGATGGCTCGAGGGTTGTCAGTATCCGGGGCCGGTTTACCGTTGATGGTTTTCAGATCAAAGCCCACCCAGCGGATGCCCTGTTTGAATTTGCCCTTGCGGAATATCACAAACGGGCCACCCACGCGTCCGGTGGCGGGGGAGTCCAATGTTTTGTTGATCAGTTCCACAGCGGTCTCTGCGTCAGGTCGGTCACGAAACGCCGCCGACCCCACGGTGCCATCGGGTGCGATAGCTACCAGATTGAAGCGCTCCCCGGTGCTATCCGATCCGATCACCATGCCGACGTTGGGGTCATTGTGGACGCCCCATTGGTCAAGCGGGAAGGCGATGAGTCGATTGGATTTATGTGCATCAGAAGTCGACATGCACCTAGCTTAAGCCACCCCTGCTGAGTGCAGGCTGTGAGTCGACGTTTGGTGCAACGATTCAGACAAGGTGGCCTTTAGCTACTATTCTTGAGATCATGTCTAAGGTTTTGTCTTCTCTCCCCGTCGGCGAACGCGTTGGTATCGCCTTCTCAGGTGGTCTCGATACGTCGGTAGCCGTTGCGTGGATGCGCGAACACGGTTCGATCCCATGCACCTACACCGCTGATATTGGCCAGTACGATGAGCCAGATATCGAAGGTGTGGTCGATCGAGCTAAAGACTACGGTGCAGAAATCGCGCGCTTCGTCGACGCGAAGAAGCCTTTGGTCGAAGAAGGCTTCGTTGCATTACAGACCGGTGCGTTCAATGTCCGGTCGGCTGGCAAAACCTACTTCAACACCACCCCGCTGGGTCGCGCCGTCACCGGTACACTGCTGGTGCGCGCGATGAAAGAAGACAATGTCAACATCTGGGGCGACGGCTCAACCTACAAGGGTAACGACATTGAACGGTTCTACCGCTACGGCCTGATGGCCAACCCCAACCTGATGATTTACAAGCCATGGCTGGATTCCAAGTTCGTGGAAGAACTCGGCGGCCGCGAAGAAATGTCCGAATGGCTGGTAGAGCGCGGCTACCCGTACCGTGACTCGACCGAGAAGGCTTACTCGACCGACGCCAACATTTGGGGCGCGACCCACGAAGCCAAATCCTTAGAATTCCTCAACGTCGGACTCGACATTGTCGAACCCATCATGGGCGTGGCCGCCTGGCGCGACGACGTCGACGTCAAAACCGAAGAAGTCTCGATCCGCTTCCACGAGGGTCGTCCGGTTGCCATCAACGGCACCGAATACACCGACCCCGTCGCGCTAGTACTGGAAGCCAACACGATCGGTGGCCGCCACGGTATGGGCGTCTCCGACCAGATCGAAAACCGCATCATCGAAGCCAAATCCCGCGGTATCTACGAAGCACCCGGCATGGCCCTGTTGCATATCGCCTACGAGCGCCTGCTCAATGCGATTCACAACGAAGACACGATTGAAAACTACTACGTCAACGGCTACCGTCTGGGCCGGTTGATGTACGAAGGCCGCTGGTTTGACCCGCAGTCGCTGATGCTGCGCGAATCCATCCAACGCTGGGTTGGCTCGGCCATTACCGGTGAGGTCACCCTGCGCCTGCGCCGCGGTGACGATTACACCATCCTGGACACCACCGGACCAAACCTGTCCTACACCCCAGAGAAACTGTCGATGGAACGCGTTGAGAACGCCGCGTTCGGCCCCGACGATCGCATCGGTCAGCTCACCATGCGAAACCTGGATATCGCCGACTCACGTGCACGCCTGGAACAATACGCATCCCGCGGTACCCTGGGTGGTCCAACCGCCGAGCTGATGGGCGAACTCGAAGTCGGTGGCGCCGAGCAGATTGCCGCATCCGATGTCGACGTCGACGCTGATCAGGACGCCGCCGGTCTTCACGCTGCATTTGATGCTGGGACCGACTAGACACCATTTTCTTGATCTCCAGCTCTTAAGAGGCGCCGCACCCGTGTGCGGCGCCTCTTGCGTATGTGCCGAAAGCGACACCGTTGGGATTGGGAGTTCCTAACAGGCGATAGTACAGTGGAGCATTTGAGGCTCGCTCCGGAGTCAGCGTACTCCCGAGATCTGCAGCGTTGTGTCGTCAGCTGTTGCATTATCACCGCACGAAAGTCCCATCCTCGTGGCCTCGCACTACGACACGTGTGCAAGCTTTCATCGCGGCGGCATGCGCCGCGCATCGTGATCTCAAAGGAGACACAGCATTGAATTACGACCCCCCGGATCCATCGACCGAGCGTAAAACCACAAGAAACCAGCTTGTGGGCAAGTTCCGTTCCAAACGGAAAACCCTGGCACTCGGGCTGTATCCCGGTGACATTCACCCCGGCTTGCTGTCCGGCGTTGGGATTGACGATCAGGACCGGAACTTCCGCATCGATAAGGTCATCTTCGCCGTGACCGCCTCCTTAATTGTGGCCTTCGTGCTGTGGGGGATCTTGAGTCCCGAATCAGTCGGCACCGTGGCCGGCATCGCCTTTAACTGGGCTATGGAAAACATGGGATGGCTGCTGAATCTGGCCATGGGCGTTGGCCTGTTCGTCATGCTGTATGTTGCCTTTGGCCGATACGGCAAAATCAAATTAGGTAAAGACGACGAGAAACCCGAATTCTCCCGGTTTTCCTGGGTCGCCATGATGTTCGGCGCCGGGCTCGGCGTCGGACTGTTCTTCTACGGTCCCTCAGAACCGCTATCGCACTTCTTGTCCCCGCCGCCGCACACTCCGGCAGCCCAACAAGAAACGCTCAACGCTTTACAGCAAGCAGCCGGAGAAACGCCCCAAGTCAACCGTGAAGCCATCCACCAGGGTGTCTCCCAGGCCAGCTACCACTGGGGCCTGCACATCTGGAGCATGTACGCCCTAGTCGGCGGTGCTCTAGCCTATGCAACGTTCCGCCGCGGTCGGCCCACACTCATCTCCTCGATCTTCCAAACCCTGTTCGGGAAATCCAAAACCGACGGGTTCGCTGGCAAACTCGTCGACATCTTCGCCATTATTGCCACACTGTTCGGGACCGCGACGACGCTGGGCCTATCCGCCATCCAGATCGGTCAAGGCGTGACGATTGTCAGCGGGATCGGTCCGATCGGCAATAATGCGTTGATCATCATTATCGGCATCCTGGGCATCGGCTTTATCATTAGCGCAGTCTCCGGGGTATCCCGCGGTATTCGCTATTTATCGAATATCAACATCACGTTCACGCTGGGACTGGTGCTCTTCGTCTTCTTCGCCGGACCCACGCTGTACCTGTTGAACCTGGTGCCCTCCGGCATCCTGCACTACATCGACAACTACCTTCCGATGATGGCCAAATCGCTGTCCTGGGGACCCGAAACCGTCGAGTTCCAAACCTGGTGGACCGCATTCTACTGGGCCTGGTGGATCGCCTGGACACCATTCGTGGGGACCTTCATCGCGCGCATCTCGCGAGGTCGAACCTTGCGCGAATTCGCGCTGGTCACCATGGGTGTGCCGACCCTGATCTTGATCCTGGCGTTCACCGTGTTCGGTGGCGCTTCGATTATCAACTCGATCAACGGGGTCGAAGGATTCAACGGCGATGCTTCACCAGAGGCCGTGCTGTTTAACCTCTTCGACACCCTGCCCTTCAACGCGATCACGCCGTTTATCCTCATGGGCGTGCTGGCGATCTTCTTCATCACCGCAGCCGACTCCGCATCGGTGGTTATGGGGATGATGACGTCGCGCGGCAACCCGGCTCCCAAGAAAACCCTGGTCGTATTCTGGGGCCTGTGCATGATTGGTATCGCCATCGTCATGCTGCTGGCCGGTGGTGAAGACGCACTATCTGGCTTGCAGAGCCTGACGTATCTGATCGCCCTACCGTTTAGTATCGTGCTGATTTTGATGGTCTGGGCATTCTTAAAAGACCTGTCGACCGACCCTGCTCGAATTCGTTACGACTACGCACGCAAGGCGATGTCCGACGCCGTCATCCGCGGTATCGAAGACCACGGCGAAGAATTCGAACTCGCCGTCAAACATTCGCCCGACGGTCGCGGCGCCGGCAGCGCCGTGGATGCTTCGGATCCGAAATACACCGACTGGTACAAGGAAGAAGCCGAAACCAGCGCCATGAAACTGGTTACCGGTCAAGAATCTGAGCCGACTGCTTTAGATTCCAAAGATCCGAACGAAAACTACGAATGAGTCCGGGGCAGGGTTCATAGTCTTAAATGCAGATGGTGTTGCGCTTGCCGAGCAACACCATCTGCATTTAATTGCCGGGTTGTTAGAGGAGCGAGAAACTACAGCGCTTTGAGCCCATCCGAGTCAAAGAATTCTCCTGCCTTGTACAGGATCGGGTTGTTATCGATGGCTTGAGCATGGCGTACGCGACCAATGAAAATAGTGTGGGTGAGGGCTTGGAAACGTTCTTTGATTTCCACCTCGATTGCAGCCGATGAACCGTTGAGCAGGGGAGTACCATTCGGACCCAGATACCAGTCGACATTTGCGAACTTATCCTGAGCCTTCGAAGCGAAGATCCCCAGCGTTTCGCGCTGCTCGGTCGATAGGATATTCACGCCAATATGATCTGAACGGAAAAGCGACGGATAGGTTGAAGAAGTTTTTTGAACACACACCAAGATCAATGGCGGATCTAGCGACACAGAACAGTACGCGTTTGCTGCAAGTCCCCGAGGTTTGCCTTCCTCATCGTGGGCAGTAATGACGGTTACCCCCGTGACAAACTGTTTGTTGAAGTCTTTCAACAGTTCGCGCACTTCGAGACTGTCCCGCGGCTCGGAATCAGCTGGTTCGAATGCTGAAGCCAGAGAGGGAAGGCCAAGGTCAGCGAGCAAAGCAGTCATATTCCAAGTTGCTTGCTCATGCACAATTTTGCCGTCCTGAAGTGTTGCTAGCGTTGCGCCTGAGGTCGTTACACTGCGGCCAGTCGGAGGGACATTGCCCAGTGGTTCTGTGAATGTCCCATACGTTGTCCAGAAGTATCCGATTTCATCACCAGATCTCAGGATCTTTTGGATCGTCGTTTTAGTATCTGGGAAAGCACTCCGCATTTCGATAATTTGTTGGATGAAGCCATCCGCGTCGAGGGATGATTCAGATCCTTTACTTACCCGCAGAAAATTAGGAGCTAAATAGCTGCGGAGCTGGTCGTACTGGCCTTCGTTCCATGCAGCCTGCCACGCAAGGGCGATATCTTCTTCAATGGTCTGTTGCATGCAAGAGACTCTAGCCAGCGACGGCATTAGTGTCAATCATCACACGCGGAGTCTCAAATTGGCGCCTAATTGACATTCATATGTGAGGAGCCTTACAGTCTGTTGTATGCAAGAAACTTCTCATAGTGGTTCCCCATCTCCCACGAAAAAATCCCGATCGCTGTTGAGTCAGTTGCGGGATCGTGTACTGGATGGAAGCTATGGCCCGGAGGAAATTATTCCGGAGCATGCGCTCGCCGAAGCGTTCGGAGTCAGTCGCACCCCCATCCGTGAAGCTCTCAAGCAACTCGAAAACGAAGGGTTGGTGGAAATCCGCCCCCGTGTGGGCACATTCGTGCGATACCCAACCCGCCGTGAGGTTATTGAGCTTTTCCAAGTAAAAGAAGCAATGGAGGGGCTCGGGGCCTACTTGCTGGCTCAGCGTGCTCCTTGTTCAGAACTCGACAAACTCAAAAATAACATCACAGAGTCCACCGCAGCCATCGATCAGAGTGATACAGATAACTACGCTCGATTGGTTCATGAATTCCACTGGACGCTGATGCTTGGCTCACATAACGAAAAACTCATCGAGCACTATGACCGATTGATGAATCAGCTGACGTATCACCGTTTGGTTTTGGAGACCGTTTCCGTACCCGGCAGAAGTCGTCAATCAAATCATGAACACGAAGCAGTCGTCAAAGCTATAGAAGCTCAAGACGCCATCGGCGCAGAACTGGCTATGCGCAACCATGTGCATGCCTCAAGCCGTGTGGTCTTGCAGCAACCCAATACCCAAACCACAGGACCAGAAAGATAGAAACATGGCGAATATTGCCACATCGCTAAGCGAAATTCGGGTTCGAAGTATCCGAACTGTCATTGAAGAAGTGCACGCCGATGGGGGGACTGCTTCGGACAGGCCAAGGAAAATTGCGGCGAGCTACGCCGTCCTACCAAATCCATGGTTAAACGAGGGTACTTCTTCCAACCTGACGGATTTCGCAGCCTTTGCAGCGCCCATCCTCGCCAAAGAAATCTCTAACAGACTGCTGTCGCACCTCGGCGGGCCAGAACAGGTGCAAGCATTCGGTAAAGCAGCCGTAGTGGGTTTAGGTGGCGAAGTCGAACACGGTGGTGCCTTTATCCATACGCCATATTTTGGCAATATCTTTCGGGAACTCATGGACGGCAGTTCTATCATCTGTTTTTCTGAAAGTCGAGCAGAACCAAATGAAAGCCTTCGAGTGCCGCTATGGCACAAGAACCAAGCCGCCACACGTGACTTTTATCAGACCGTAGAGCTTCATCTGCCCGACGCCCCACACAGGTCAGAAATCGTCGTCATGGGTGTAGCTTCTGACGGCCCCCGCCCGCATCCTCGTATTGGCGATCGCGCCACTGATCCCTCTGTTTCACTAGCCATCTTTGAAGGAGCATAACCATGAAGGTTCGTAAAATTACCACGATCATTGACGAAGTTTTGTTAGAAGGTGGAAAAGAAGTAGAACCTACGGCTCGCACCGCTGTCGTAGCGGCCATCATTGAAAACCCGTGGAAAGATCAAGGGTTTGTGGATGATCTCAGTGCTGGGATCGATGCAGTAGCTCCTGAATTAGGTAAGTTGCTAGCGCCTCGCGTTATGGATGCGTTGGGAGCACCCTTAGAAGCCTATGGAAAAGCTGCCATTGTGGGGCTAGACGGTGAAATTGAGCACGGCTCGGGACTTATTCACACACTGAAATTTGGCAACTATTTCCGGGACGCGGCGTCAGCCTCTACGCTGCTACCTGCAGTTGAGAAGCGCGGACCAGCCGGAATCGTTTTTGACATTCCGCTAAAGCACTTCACGGATGCCACCATCCGCTCGCACCATCAGTCATTTGAGGTGCGCATCCCGGACGCTCCGCATGCTGACGAAATCTTGGTTGCGCTGGCCGGAGCCAGTCAGGGTCGCCCTCAACAGCGCCTCGCTGACCTTTCGACAGAACAGTGATACGTCAGGGGCCACCAATGATACGAGAAGTACCCACAGTAGTTTTTCTACACGGCGTCGGGCTGGATCACACGATGTGGGATCCAGTGCGGCACCTGCTTCCGGACAGCACTGTATTTTTGGACCTTCCGGGTCACGGAGATCAGCCGGTCTTGCGCGACCAGGCGTCACTGCAATCGTTAGCGGACGACGTCAGTAGCAGGCTCCCAGCAGGCAAGATTCAGCTGGTGGGCTTCTCACTTGGTGGCCTCATTGCCCAACGACTAGCCGTGGATCTGCCAGAAAAGATTGTTTCAGTGGTGGCGGCCAGTAGCGTATGCCAGCGGACTGAACAAGAGCGTGATGCTGTGTTGGAACGCTACGCTACGGCACAACAGGATTTCGGAGCGTCGATAGAACGATCCATTCAGCGATGGTACCCCGACGACGCCCATGTCTCGGCCGAACTCGTTGAGCAAACTCGCAATGTGTTGGCATCCAACGACGTCGAATCTTTCCTTCATGCTTACCAGGTTTTCGCGACAGCCGATCGTGATATCGCCTCGGAATTGAAACATCTAACACAACCTTTGCTGGCGATAACAGGCGCACTAGATCCTGGATCGACTCCTGAGATGAGCCGACGGCTGATCAGCGCCGTCCCGAATGGCACACTGCAGATCATTGATGGTGCACGGCACATGCTGCCCCACGAGTATCCAGATATTTTTATTCAACACATCAAAGACCACTTTTCCCTCAAGGAGGTCGGAAATTCATGAGCCAGAAATATGCCCATTTTATTAATGGCACCTGGAGCGAGCCGGACTCTGGTGAATACTTTGCCAGCACAAACCCTGCCACTCTTGAACACCTATACGATGTAGCCCGCGGTAACGGACAGGATATAAACAAGGCTGTTGTGGCTGCTGAGCAAGCATTCCGATCGCCTGCGTGGGCCAATATGAGCCAGCCGAAGCGAGGTAAGCTGCTTCGAAAGTTGGGCGATCTGATAGGTGAGCACGCTGAAGAGCTCGCTCGATTCGAGAGTCTCGATAACGGTAAACTCTTACGAGAGATGCGCGGGCAAATGGCTAGCTTGCCGGACTACCTTTACTACTACGCGGGGCTAGCAGACAAGATTCAAGGGTCGCAGATTCCCACGAATGATCTCGCTGTCTTGAATTACACACAACGCGAACCCCTTGGTGTGGTTGCCGCGATCACACCGTGGAACTCTCCGCTGACTCTGACCACATCGAAATTGGCTCCAGCACTTGCCGCTGGGAACACCATCGTTATCAAACCAAGTGAATACACATCACGAACCATCCTACGCTTCGCCGAGCTGGCCTCGGAAGCAGGGTTCCCGGACGGGGTTGTTAATGTCGTCACCGGCTTTGGTAACGAAGCGGGTAACGCGCTGACCGAGCATCGCTCGATTGCCAAGATCTCCTTTACCGGCTCCACCACAACCGGAGCGATGATCGCTCAGAAAGCCAGTGCACGGTTCATCGGCACGACACTTGAACTGGGTGGCAAGAGCCCAAATATTGTTTTTGGCGACGCCAATGTCTCCAACGCTGCCATGGGCGTCGTCGCAGGGATCTTCGCTGCTGCCGGGCAAACATGTATCGCAGGTAGTCGGGTCTTTGCACATCGCTCCATCTACGATGAATTGTTGGAGCGCGTCGCTGAACGAGCCCAGTCGATAAAAATGGGTGACCCGCTGGATGGCGCAACTGAACTCGGCCCTCTGGCGTTTGACAAACAACTGGAGAAAGTCCGGCACTACGTCAACCTGGGCGTATCAGAAGGCGCTACTGTGTATTCCGGCGGCGACAATGCCAAAGTAGATCTGCCAGGATACTACTACTCGCCAACCGTCTTGACCGACGTCAACAACGATATGAATGTTGTTCGCGAAGAAATCTTCGGCCCTGTGGCAGCGATCATGCCATTTGATACCGAAGATGAAGTTGTAGGCCTTGCCAACGACACCGAATATGGGCTGGCTGCAGGCGTGTGGACGCAAAACTTATCTCTAGCACACCGGATGAGCCGACGTCTTGAAGCCGGAACCATATGGGTCAACATGTATCGAGCTATGTCTCCGATGTCACCTCGCCAAGGTTTCAAGAATTCAGGGGTCGGCATCGAACACGGTCTGGAATCGATCAACGAATACACCAAGCTCAAGTCGGTGTGGATTAACACGAGCGAAGAAGAAGTCGGCGATCCATTCGTTATGCGAGGTTAGTCATGCCCCTGATTGATATTTCAATCGCTAAAGGACGAGATCCAGAACAACTGCGAGCTTTCATAGATCGAGTGCACCAAGCGGCAGAAGAGACTGTGGATGCGGCTCCCGAAAACATCACCGTTATTATCCGTGAGGTTGATACTCACCTCTGGGCCCGGACTAATACCACTATCGAAGAACGAAACACTCACAATCAATAACACAACACCATTTTGGTAAGGAAGTAGGACCATGCGTTTCTCACTCTTTGCGCATATGGAACGTTGGGACGAATCCGTCACTCATCAAGAAGCGTTCCAAAACCTGACAGATCTCACACTGCAGGCTGAAGCAGGCGGTTTTTCAACTGTATGGATCGGTGAACACCATTCGATGGAGTTCACCATCTCACCTAACCCACTACAACAACTGGCGTACCTAGCAGGGAAGACGTCCCAAATTCGATTAGGCGCGGGCACGATCATCGCTCCGTTCTGGGATCCCATTCGGGCCGCAGGCGAGCTTGCGTTACTGGATGTCATCTCCGGTGGCCGTATGGAAGTGGGTATCGCACGCGGTGCCTATCAATTTGAGTTCGACCGAATGACGCCGGGGCTGTCTGCTGCAGATGGTGGAACCTATCTGCGTGAGCTGGTGCCTGCCATCCAACGTCTGTGGGAAGGCGACTATGCTCACGACGGCGAACACTGGCAATTTCCAACATCGACGTCGGTACCAAAGCCAGTACAGCAACCAAACCCACCCGTTTGGATTGCAGCACGCGATCCCAATACCCATGACTTCGCCATAGCCAACGGCTGCAACATTATGGTCACCCCGTTGTTCAAAGGTGACGAAGAAGTAGAAGACCTTAAAAACAAATTTGATGGTGCGGTGGCCAATAACCCGCAGGCCACACACAATCCGGAAATCATGGTCTTGCGGCACACCTACGTGCATGAAGCATCCAACCCAGAAGGTTGGCGCAAGGGCGCCGAGGCGGTCAATAAGTATTTCCGAACTTTCGATGCGTGGGCTGGAAATAAAACCACTCCAGTCAATGGTTTCCTGGACCCAAGTCCAGTCGAAAAATTCGCTGAACGTCCTGAAATGCAGCCCGAATCATTACATAAAGCCGCAATGATTGGCACCCCAGAAGAAATTATCACGCGCCTAAAAATTTACGAAGAGATGGGTATTCACGAATTCGGATATTGGATCGACAATTCCATGACCCACGAGGAAAAACAAGATTCACTGAAGCTCTTTATCGACCATGTAGTGCCAGCGTTCCAGTGATGCAATTCCCTATAACATAACCAAGAACGCGGGTAGTTCCGGTAAACCCCGCCCGGGCTACCCGCCGTAACCCCACACATCGCCAGCTTACTCAACTTATGGCAACCTGTTTGAGCACACTATGTGGACGCTGCAACATTCTGAGACAGCTTCCACTCACACCTTTTAGGGGCATAGCGATACTTACCTCAACGGCCAAGAATGCTAGCTAGCACTGTGTTTCACGGCGACATGGCCAATCGTAATTCGCACCGTCAATGCTCGCCGAGAACCCGGTTGAGTTCCATATTCATATATTGTGTCGCGATAGTAGTCAGACACTTCGCGGGTACGGGCTTGACTGATTTTTAGGAGACAACGATGAACACCGATGATACTGGCACTCCACAGCGATCCACTGAACAGGAGCATACCTTACGTGACCGTTTGCGATCGCCACGCACCACCATGGCCGTAGGGCTCTACCCCAAAGATATCCACCCAGGGCTTCTGTCAGGAGTGGGGATTGACGACCAAGATCGAAACTTCACGGTTGATAAAACTATTTTTGGCGTCACCGGTTCCCTCATTGTGGCTTTCGTACTTTGGGGGATTATCAGCCCTGAGTCTGTGGCCACGGTAGCAGGGGCTGCCTTTGCTTGGTCCATGGAAAACATGGGATGGCTCTTGAACACCGCAATGGGCGTTGGACTGTTCGTCATGCTCTACGTAGCCTTTAGCAAATACGGGAAAATCAAGCTAGGCAAGGACGACGAAAAACCAGAGTTCAAACGGTTCTCTTGGGTCGCCATGATGTTTGGTGCCGGACTGGGCGTAGGGCTATTCTTCTATGGTCCCTCCGAACCGCTGGCGTACTTCATTGACCCGCCACCGGCGACTCTGGCTGAGCAGCAAGAAACGATTAACAGCTTGACTGAAGGTGCCGGAGGCGAGACAACGGTGAACCGTGAAGCCATTCACCAAGGCGTCTCGCAAGCTAGCTATCACTGGGGGCTGCACATCTGGAGCATGTACGCTCTCGTTGGCGGCGCACTAGCCTACGCAACGTTCCGACGCGGACGCCCAACCCTGATCTCCTCAATTTTCCAGTCTCTCTTTGGAAAATCTCAAACCCAGGGGTTTGCAGGCAAACTGATTGACATCTTTGCGATCATCGCAACACTATTCGGTACGGCCACAACTCTGGGGCTCTCGGCGATCCAGATCGGGCAGGGCGTCACAATTGTCAGTGGCATTGGACCCTTGGGCAATAATGTTCTAATCATCATTATCGGTGTCTTAGCCATTGGCTTTGTGATCAGCGCCGTCTCGGGTGTGGCACGAGGCATCCGCTACCTGTCCAATACCAACATCACCTTGACCCTAGGTGCTATCCTGTTTGCCTTTTTCGCAGGCCCCACTCTCTATCTGTTGAATCTCATTCCTTCAGGGATCATGCACTACATTGACAACTACTTGTTAATGATGAGTAAGTCGTTGTCCTGGGGGCCCGAGGCCGTTGAATTTCAAACCTGGTGGACTGCATTCTATTGGGCTTGGTGGATTGCCTGGACCCCGTTTGTCGGCACGTTCATCGCACGCATTTCTCGCGGCCGCACGCTCCGCGAATTCGCACTGGTCACGATGGGCGTTCCAAGTTTGATCTTGATCCTTGCGTTCACCGTCTTTGGAGGATCATCAATCATTCATTCGATCAACGGGACAGAAGGCTTCGACGGAGAGGCGTCTCCTGAAGCAGTCTTGTTCAACCTCTTCAGTACTTTGCCTTTCAATACCATCACACCATTTATTTTGATCGGTGTGCTGGCCATCTTCTTCATTACCGCCGCGGACTCAGCATCTGTAGTGATGGGTATGATGACCTCTCGTGGAAATCCAGCTCCGAAGAAAGGTCTGGTGGTTTTCTGGGGCTTCTGCATGATGGGAATCGCGATTGTGATGTTGCTATCTGGTGGAGAAGAAACCTTGGCTGGTCTGCAGAGCTTAATTTACTTGGTGGCATTGCCATTTAGTATTGTGCTTATCCTGATGGTTGTGGCGTTCCTGAAAGACCTTGCAACAGACCCAAGCCGACTACGGCATGAATATGCGCAAAAGGCCATCTCGTATGCCGTCTTCTGCTTGAAAAAAAAAAAGGGGGGGGGG
>ERZ1032895.30-NODE-30-length-42129-cov-5.380211_pt1 | contig 42129 bp, 29 predicted proteins | sample MGYA00516687_ERZ1032895 | MGnify/ENA primary metagenome ERZ1032895 (study PRJEB33719, sample SAMN04261600) | wastewater metagenome | biome: rural village; feature: latrine urine exit; material: soil | place: El Salvador | collected 2013-01-14 ... | reverse complement strand
AACAACTCGTGTTGACCACGGCGTGGCGCAATAGTCGAGGCATCCTGGACATGGCCAATCACGTAGCCCAACCGCTGCGTGAACAAGCTGATTCCGGGCATGTGATTCCCGAACTGCAAGCCCGGCCCGGAGCGGGGTCCGGAACGGTAGAACTGAACTGGTTTGGCTCAGCAGATGACGAAGCCGGTCACCTCGCCGAGCGCATCCAAGATCTGGGTGTGGCAGATGGCACGACGACGGCAGCCATTTTGTGCCGGACCAAGAAACAGTTTGATCCTCTGATTGAAGCGCTCGAAGCCCGTGGTATTTCTTATGAAGTGGTGGGCCTGGCAGGGCTCTTGACGATTCCTGAAGTCATTGAAATTGTTGCGATCCTCAAAGTCCTAGCCGAACCACAGGAATCAGATGGCTTGCTGCGCCTGCTCACCAATGCTCGCTGGCGTATTGGCCCCGAAGATCTCTGGGTATTAAACCAGTTCGCACGCACTTTGGAATACCAAACGCGCAACGACCCACTGGATGCCGAAACGTCGGCACTGGAAGATATCGATCACCCCTCCATGGTCAGTGCACTGCTGCGTTTGCCGAAAGAACATTGGGTCAGTAGTAGAGGCCAAACCTTCAGCGACGCCGGGTTCCAACGGCTCCACACTGTCCGACAGTTGATCAGTGACTTGATGCGTCAGATCCATTTGCCGATCCCCACGCTGATTCGGCATATCGAAAACATCACCGGGCTGGGAGTTGAAGTTGGTGTGCGTCCCGGAAACCATTCGGTAGCTGCACGCCGGTACCTCGATGAATTCTTGCGCATTGCCGAAAGTTTCCAAGCTTCTGCAGATCAGACCCGTACATTAGACCTCATCACGTTTCTGACATGGCTTGAGACTGCCGCTGACGAAGAAGACGGTCTCGACATGCCGCCGGAACAACCCAAGCCCGGTGCAGTACAGATCATGACCATGCACGCTTCAAAAGGCCTGGAGTGGGATGCGGTCTTTGTGCCGGGGCTGACGCAGAATACGTTCCCCGGGACAAAAGTCGATTTGTGGACCAGCACCAGCCGCGGGGATCTGCCGTGGCCGTTGCGGGGCGACCGTGCCACCCTGCCATCGTGGGACCACGAGATAGCTGCTGATCGCCGCGAGTGGGCGGGACTGTCAGGTGTAGACACGCTCACCGCCAAGATGGCAGAAGAACTGTCTGAGACGCACGGCCGTGAGGTCCTAAGTCTCAAACAAAAGGTTCAGCTCCACGAATTGGAAGAGGCCCGTCGGCTCGCGTATGTGGCCTTTACCCGCGCTAAAGACCTGTTGTGGGTCTCGGGCTCTTATTGGGAAGGCACCTCTAGTCGACCACAAGCAATGTCGATCTTCTTAGAAGAGATGGTGGCCTATGACGAGCACTACGGGCTCAATCAGAAAGCTCACTGGGCCCAGGAGTTTCCTGAAGACAACCCGCGCCGGGCCAAGGCACTCGTAGTCCAGTGGCCGTATGATCCGTTGGATGGGCCCGTGCACTATCAGGTCGAAGCCCGCGATGATGGCAGATTGCCCGAACCAGGCCCAGACGCTGTGCAGGTGCGCCGGAGTCATCCTCGTCGTGAAGCACTAACAGGTGCGGCACAGCGAGTGCGGCGCGCCACCACCACGCCGGTTGAGCTCGACGTCGACCTCGCACAACGCATCGACTGGGTTCTGGATCGAGCCAATATGCCAGTCAACCATGACGTGCCGATGCCCGAACACATCTCCACGAGCCGCTTTGTGGAGCTTGCACAGAACCCGGAGGCTGTTGCACGTCAGATCCGTCGACCCATGCCGCAGCGCCCCACCGCCGCAGCACGCGAAGGCACACTCGTGCACGAATGGATCGAACATTTCTACACCAAAAACCGGCCCGGGATGACCCCGATGCTGGATATCGAAGATACCGAAATCTTAGTGGATGCCGAGTGGGATGAAGTCACCGGGCTAGCTGAGCTTCGAGAAAAATTCGAAGCCTCGGAGTGGGCTGAGAAAACTCCGGTCATGATCGAAGCCGCGGTAGAAACTTCGGTTGCCGGGCTGACGCTGCGCGGTCGTATCGACGCGGTGTTCCGTAGCGGGGGAGACCTGAATATAGCGTTTGATCCCGAAGCCAGATGGGAACTGGTGGACTGGAAAACCGGCCGAGTCCCCAGCGATGCCGAAATGCCGCACCGGAGTTTGCAGCTGGCGATCTACCGCCTTGCCTGGTCACGGCTTCACGGTATCCCGTTGGAGAACATCACCGGAAAATTCGTGTACTTAGCCCACGGGATTGAGAAGACTCCGCAGGATTTTGCTACCGCAGCACAACTCGAGAAGCTGCTGGCCGCCGCATTTGGCGACGAGTCATCTGCGAACTAGTCTCTGCGCAGGTTCTCTTGCACGACTTTCCACGAGATAGGTTGGGTGTCTTCATCTTCGGGTGCCGACTGGGGAACATCGTGACGGATGATTTTGTCATCCTCCGATAATGAATGGACAACCAGTTCCGCCCCGCCGACTTCATGGTCAACCGGTGGCGTGTCTTCGGCGACTTCGTCTGGTTGATCCGAATCCGAGACAGTTTCTTCGTCTCCGCCTGGAGTTTCCGTACTATCAGACTCCGCGTCTAGCGTTGCAGCTGGTTCGATGTTGGGCTCAGTCTGAGCTGTTTCGGCGCCGTCATCAAATTCTTGTTGCGCGGCGGTATCGGCTGGTTCGTATTCAGACCAGACAGCGGCTTCGGCATCGGCGTCCGCGTCACGCTCATCAGGTCCAACCAGCGGTTCGGGTGGGGTCACGTGCTCCCAGAACTGCTGACCAATATCATGTCCACCCGTGTGGTCAACGTCTGCAGATAAATCCCGCAGCATTGCTTGGGCTTCGGCAATGACGTTTTTATCGGAGGCGTGAATACCAGACATGAGGTATTTACCCAAGGAAAACTCAGCAGCTAGCGCGGCACGACGCATCAGATGCAGATCTACCTGATCAGCGGGCAGATCCATATGTCGATGATAAGCCGAGATGACGGCATCTCGAAATTCGATAGATCCTGTAGAAGCTAGCCACATAAAATCTCGTGCTGGATCACCGATGTGTAGGTCCGTCCACGCGGTCACCCCGACCGCCCGGTTGCGGTCAATCAGTAGTGAGGTTTCATCAAAATCACCGTGAACCACCCGAGGGATAAACGTCCACATCTGGCGTTCTTCAAAAGCATTTTCCCAGCGATGCAATAGATCGGCTGGCACCTTACCAGTCAGCGCCATCTGGTCGAGTTCGGAGAGCAACCGGGCACGAGATTGCTCAGCGCCGTAGGCTGGCAGGTCTGCAGTTTCGACAACAGCGCTGGGCAGCTTGTGAATCGCGGCAATAATTCTGCCAATATCATCAATGGTTTGGGCTTCTGCATGAGTGATGGTGTCAAGATCAACGGGCTCGCCCGGCATCTGGTGATAGATGAAGGTTCGTAGCCCATCAATCTGCACAGCGCCAGCCACTGACGGAACGCGAAACGGCAGGTGTGCTCTGATCGCCGGGGTAAACCCAGATAACACTTGTATCTCAGTTTCCAAGCGGAAGGCAGCTTGAGAGTTCCGGGGTGAACGCACGCGCCAGTGATTATTGTCGGTATCAGTCACTATGGCTGAGTCAAAGGCACGCGGATCGTCAGGCGACGCGGCGGCTTGGACAATATCAAGCCCCGGCATGGCGGCCGAGGCCAGTGCTGCAAGTTCCATGGCGGTACGTTTCATCACATCTACCTTACGCGTGATCGCAACCGGTTGGTGAGCAAAGCAATGGTGAGTCGAAAAACTCTACCGGCAGACTAAGCTGGAAATCATGGATATGCTGCCCGATCTTGGACGATTGCCCCTGGCCCGCGACGATGTCGATCGCGGCACTGAACTTAGGGATGATGAAACCTTATTGACTCAACTCTGGGAACGTCCCAACACCAGGGTCCTATGGTTACACGGTCGGACTGCTCCTGTTTACGAAGGTCAGATTGTCTTAACGGCACCAGAAGGTGAACTACCCGCAGACGCGGTCTATCTGGGCCGCTCGGCACACCACCGGGCTAAACACAGCCAGTTTGTCGAACCGGCTGCCGAACACGTTGAAATTATTTTACTTGTTGCCAACTCCAAAACCGCAGCACCAAACTTGAAAGATCCGCAGGTCGGTGGCGTGAGTGTCGAACATCCAGACTATATCGATTGGCTTGGGGTCTTCGATATTGCAGCAGGCCTGGATGATCGCGACGTCGGTATCTTTGTGTCCGCAGTGGCCATCGCCAATTGGCATAAGGTCAATAAATACTGCCCACGATGCGGTAGCAAAACAGAACATAAATCCTCTGGCTGGGTCCAGGTGTGCCCCCAAGATGGCTCCGAGCATTTCCCCCGAACCGATCCAGCCGTCATCATGCTCATTACCGACCCCAGCGACCGGGTCTTACTGGGCAATAACAAGGCGTGGGGAGATAAACGCTATTCCGCGCTAGCCGGATTTGTAGAACCTGGGGAATCATTGGAAGCCGCGGTCAAACGTGAGGTCTACGAAGAATCCCGGGTCGTGGTCGATGGCGTGAAATATATGGGGTCACAGCCTTGGCCCTTCCCACAATCGCTGATGTTAGGTTTCTTGGGTCGCACAGATCGACCTGACGACGCCGCAGCTGATAAGGAAGAGATCGCTGTGGTGCGCTGGTTTAGTCGAGATGAACTGCGTGATGAGGTCGAAAACGGTCGAATGTACATTCCCGGTGCGTCTTCGATCGCGCATCATTTATTACGTCACTGGTACGGTGGACCATTGCCACAACCCAGAACTTTAGAGAATTAAATTGCAGAACCCAGAAGACATCCTCGCCGGCCTAGACGCCGAGCAACGTCAGGCAGCGACCGCGTTGCGCGGACCAGTACGAATCCTCGCCGGTGCCGGAACCGGCAAAACGCGTGCGATCACGCACCGGATTGCATACGGCGTCGCCACCGGCGTTTACAACCCCTATAACGTGCTTGCGGTGACGTTTACCGCACGAGCTGCAGCGGAAATGCGCTCGCGACTTCGCGACCTCGGTGCCCACGGTGTTCAAGCAAGAACCTTTCACGCGGCAGCTCTCAGTCAGTTGCAGTATTTCTGGCAACACGCTGTCGGCGGGGATATGCCGCGACTCGTGGAACACAAGACTCACCTCATCATGGAGGCGGCCCAACGGTTGCGCATGAGCACCGATAAAGCCACGATTCGAGATCTCGCCGGTGAAATCGAGTGGGCAAAATTCAATATGCTTACGCCGCAGACCTATCACCAGCAGGCTACCCAGCGCACGATGCCAGCCGGCTGGGATCTCATTGCCACGACTCGACTATTCCAAGCCTATGAGGACCTCAAATCGGATCGGGGATTGATCGACTTTGAGGATGTCTTGTTGATCATGGTGGGCATTCTAGAATCTGAACCGCAGATTGCAGCGACAGTTCGTAAACAGTACCGGGTCTTCTTGGTGGACGAATTCCAGGACGTCTCACCGTTACAATACCGGTTGCTCAAAGCGTGGCTGGGCGATCGAGACGATTTATGTGTCGTGGGAGATACTTCGCAGACCATCTATTCTTTTACCGGGGCAACGGCTGACTACCTGCTGGACTTTGGGCAAGAGTTTCCTGACGCAACTCAGATTAAACTGATCCGAGATTATCGTTCAACCCCGCAGATCGTCGATTTGGCGAATAGGCTGCTGCTTGAACGGACCAAAGCACATCGCTCGGGCATGCCGCGATGGCCGGAGCCTTTGGAATTGATATCACAACGGGAGTCGGGAGCAGCCCCGGTCTTTGCGGAATGTACCCATGATCAAGCGGAAGCCGAATGGGTAACTGCGCAGATCCAACAATTATTGTCTGCCGGGCACAAAGGCTCCGATATTGCCATTTTGTTTCGTACGAATGCTCAGTCTGCGATTTTCGAACAAGTGCTCAGCGATGCCAGTGTGTCGTATCAGGTGCGCGGTGCGGAACGGTTCTTCAACCGTAGAGAAGTTCGCGACGGCATCTTGCAGCTCCGCGCGGCGGCGAAGTCTGCCGAGGGGGTTGCCGGAGGTGATGTCGTCACTCGCATTAAAGATGTATTGGCATCACTGGGTTATACGCCGGTGGCTCCACAGCAGTCCGGAGCGGTGCGTGAGCGTTGGGAGTCTCTCAACGCCATCGTCAACCTCGCCGAGGACCTGGTCGAAGCACGAGGCGACCAGGTCACGTTAGATGTGGTGGTTGCTGAACTGGATGAACGCGCTTCCCACCAGCATGCCCCGGTCATGGATGGCGTGACGCTTGCATCAATTCACTCAGCCAAGGGCTTGGAGTGGGACGCGGTGTTTCTTGTCGGCCTGACCGAGGGACTTATGCCCATTAGCTTTGCCACGGAGGACAAGAACGTGGACGAAGAACGCCGCTTATTCTATGGGGGTATTACTCGGGCAAAAACCCGGTTATATTTATCATGGTCGTTGTCGCGGTCTGCTGGAGGGCGAGCGAATCGTCGTCCTTCGCGGTTTCTGCAGGCAATCCGGGCGACCACGGTACAGCAGTCATCTCAGACTTCATCCCAACGCGGCAGACGTGCCAAAGGAGCGAAGGTTGCGAAATGCCGGACCTGCGGAGCGGTCCTCTCTACCGGTGCAGAACGCAAAATCGGTCGCTGTCAGGACTGCCCACCAACGTATGACCAGGAAGTCTTTGATAAGTTAGTCAGCTGGCGCAAGACCGTGTCGGCCGCTGACAAGGTACCGGCGTTTGTGGTTTTCACCGATGCGACGCTGGTTGCGATTGCCGAAAAAATGCCTACGGACTTGCAACAACTTCGACAATTACCGGGCATTGGTCCCAAAAAACTGGAACGTTATGGCACCGACGTATTAGCGATTCTGGGTTCCTGAAGCGCTATACAACACCCCGGTAGCGGTTCAATACCGAAAGTTTGAACCCAACCATGGGCGAGGTGCACTCGCGTGAACGTATCGAGCTGCAGTCCAGGTACGAGTCCATATTTGGTTTTAGATATTTGGTGGCGTAAATCTTGTGAATCAACCATGGCCAGGACCTCTGTGGCAATAAGCCCTGCGACCAGGTGGGCTCCAGCAACCGTCTCGATACCACCTTGATTGTTGTGCAACGCAGCGGCACGTTGTGTACGAAGAGCATACGAGCTGGCGTCTTCTAAGCACAATGGACAGGCCGTTGCCTGGGGGAGTACCCAAGGCCCAATATCGATTTCATCGTCACGGATCACAACGGCCAGATAGGGATGTCGCTGCTTTTTGGCCTGGTTGATTGTTTCGGCATGGGCGGCGCCTAAAGTGATCTGCACTGTGGCCAGCGTCGCCAAGTCTGGTTGTTTCAACCAACCGGTGGGATGTACTGCCGGACGCTGATATTTTGGATTGCTTGCCGTCGCCACGGCCAGAGAGCGTACTTGCCCGATATCTTTTTCTGTCAGTCCGGTGCCGGTATCGGCCGAGGTCACTCTGGACGAATCCCAAATGTTGAGATGCCCGATGCCAGAATCGCGCAATATTTGTGTCAGGGCAGTACCCGTGCGGCCAAGACCAAAAATCTGAAGAGCCGCCCCATAGCGTTGGGTTTGAAACTCTTGACGGTCCCGTGCGGCCAGGCCCTGTAGCTTTCCACGCGCAAATACCGGGGTGACGCATCGCAACCGAGCCAAGCTGCCGCGATGGTCTGGGTCTTCGCTTCTGACAAAGAACTCTGGTGTGGGCGTCGAAACTAAGACTGGACGGAGCCTCGTCAGCAGAACGTGGCAGTCAAATTCAGTGACCTGACATTGTTGCGCTACATCTTGTTCCTTGCCATCGATGATCCCGGTACGCAATTCATCAATGAAGTCAGCGACGGGCCGTGTTACCCCGGTAAGCTCCAGTGCGCGGAAGCCCGAACCGAGTTGAATGTGGCTCTCTGACACATGGGTGATCGATAAGCCAGGATTGATTTGCATGGTGACTCCTCAGCATTGCAGGGTGTTACCATGATGTGCCACCGGTGAACTTTCAGGAACGGGTTTTCCACAATAACCCCGAAACACCAGTGATATCCACAGCGAACGACTGCTGTGGTCCGAGGATCGCATTAGCGCGGCAGCATGAAGGGCATGAATACTATTTCGACTCTCATACGTGAAAATATCCAACAGCTGTCAGGCGGTCGTATCGCATCCGTGGTGGAAATCGATGGAGAACCTGTCCGGCTCATAGCCTCATCCCGCCGGCGGAAGACTATTGCAGCGTCCGTGCGAGACGGAATGATTCAGCTGTCGGTGCCGATGAACATGAAAGACGCCGAGATTATCACTTCTGCCCGAAGTTTGATTGGCAAAATCAAAGCGCGTCAGCGACGAAGCAACCGGTTGCAGTCAAACCCAGAACTCTTTGACCGTGCGGTACACTTAGCCCGGGTTTGGCTCAATGCCGAAGTCCACCCGACTTCGGTGGTCTGGTCGGATCGACAAACGACCATGTGGGGTTCCTGTACCGCGACCACCGGGGCAATCCGCATTTCGACCATGCTTCGCGGTATGCCCCAGTGGGTCATCGATGGCGTGTTAGTCCATGAATTAGCGCACCTGAAGTACTCGGGGCACGGGCAAGAGTTTCAGGCTTTTACCCGGCGTTACCCCAGAATGGCTGAAGCTGACGCTTTCCTTGACGGGGTCGCATTTGCCCAACATCGCGGTGAGGGCACTTCGTTCCCCAACGCTTACGATTGATCGTCCTCGTAGCCGCCTTCGAGGAGTTTCTTGAGGTCTTCGTCCAGACTCGCAGACTGTTCGTCAGCGGTCTCACGCCGTTTGATGTATCCTTCGGGATCATCGAGGTCTTCGTCGGTCGGTAAACGAAGCTGCGATTCCCAGATAGCGTCCCGGTATGACACACCTTCTGCTTCTTGAATGATGGTCCATAGCTTCGTTGCATCGTGGAGACGACGCGGCCGGAGATCTAAACCGACCAGCGAACCAAAAGCGTGTTCGGCGGGACCGCCCGCTGCGCGACGACGGTTGATCATCTCACGCAGCGCTTCGGCAGACTCCAGCGGTTTAGCGGCTTCTGTAACAACCACATCAACCCAGCCCTCGATCAGAGCTAGCAGGGTTTCGAGTTGTTCAATCGCCGCTTTCTGGGCGCCTTCCGGTTCGGGGATAAACATTGACCCGGAGAACATCTGATTCATCGACTCGGGGTCCATTGGGTCAAGTGTTTGCACAGCATCTTCAATTGCGGAAACATCAATACTGATGCCCGCTGCATACTGCTGCACCATTGCCATAAGATCTCGGGCAAGCCACGGCGAGTTGGCAAATAGGCGCATGCGAGCGGCCTCACGTAGCGCCAGGTAGATGCGCACCTGATCAGCTTCGACCGAAAGACCGTCCCCGAATTCTTCGATGTTCACTGGCACCATAGCCAGACGTTGGCCAGCGATAGGGAATCCAGTGTCAGTACCGGACAACACCTCTTGAGCAAGCTCCCCAATTGCCTGCCCCAACTGCAGGCCAAACATGGAGCCGCCCAGGTTCTTCATCATGGGCTGCATCTGACCAAACGCTGCTTGGAATTCCTCGGGAAGTTGTCCGGGAAGCTGTTCGGTAATTGATCGAGTCAGGGCTTCGGATAGGGAGATAGCTACCGGTTCGGTCATTTCGCGCCAGTTTTCCATGGTCGCTTCGACCCACTCGGCGCGCGACCACGCTACCACCGGCACATTAGCAGCTTCGATGGTGGTAGTTTGATCCAGCCAGGCGTCGGCTAATCGTAGGGCGTCGTCAATTTCTTTGGCGGCAAATGAACCGACCGAGGGGTCTTGCCCAGCGATACTTTGGCGGGCGGTTTGTTTTGCCAGGTCCCATTTCACCGGCCCATCGTCGTCAGAAGACGCCATCATGGATTGGAACTGTGCCATGATGTTTTGCATCATCTGTGGATCCATCATTGATGGATCAAAAGGCATGCCGGATGCGCCGAACTGCTGCATTGCCCGTTGGATTTCTTCTGGATCAGGAGCGTTACCCCCGAACATACGACGGAACATCTCTTCCATTGGATCTTGGTCATCACCATTTGTTGGACCTTGGTTGCTCATAACACTCCACGTTACTGTAGCGACGGGTTGAAAAAATAGGCTCGGTTAGCGTTGCGCTGAGTGAATCTCAAACGCTTCTTGTTCACGTTTTGCTTGCCGCTGTGCCAACGTTTCTGCAGTACCTTCCGTCATACGGTACAAGACCGGAACGATGACCAGGGTAATCAGGGTCGATGCGAACAGTCCACCGATCACCGCAATAGACATCGGCGCGGAAACGAAACTCGATTGTCCAGCTAAACCGAGGGCCGGTGGAATCATCGCACCAATAGTGGCGGCCGCGGTCATAATGATCGGCCGAACACGGTTCTGTGCACCGGCGATGATCGCCTGATCAAGGTTTGCCTCCCGGCGTCGATATTGATTGATCAAGTCCATCAATACAATCGAGTTCGTAACGACAATACCAATGAGCATCAACATCCCCACCAGGGTTGTGGCTCCTAGCGGAGTGTCGGTGACCAATAGTGCCAGGATCATACCGGTGGCCCCAAAGGGAATCGCAACCAACAGGATCAGTGGTTGCACCAGGGATTTCAGCTGCCATACCAAGACGACGTAGATCAATACGACCGCCGCTGCCATGGCCAGGGCTAACTGTTGGAATGTTGTATCGATCTCTTCGGCCACGCCCGCCAAGTCAGTTTGCACACCTTCGGGTAGCTCAGCGTCATCAATGGCTTGGGTCAAAGCGGTTGTGGTCGCACCGACGTTATCGGTGGATGCCGGGGTAACCGAGATGGTGACCGTTCGGATCGCATCAATCGTTGACACTGAAGGGGCGATATTGACTCGATTGACCTCGGCAATATCCGTCAATGGGATACCAAACAGATCTAAGTTCTCAATATCTTCAACGGTTTCCACGGTGGCAGCTGACTCCATGTGGACATTGAGCTCAGCGTCATCGATGGTCACCTGTGCCACGGGGAAGTCCGTGGTGTGCGATGCAATCAGCCCCATGGCTTCGGGCACGGTCATACCGTATTGGGCAATCTCATCTTCGAGTGGCACGATCTCCAAGGAAGGCTGGGCCGCCGCGTAATCAGATTCCACCCGCGCGACGTCATCGAGCTCTTCAAAAGCGGCTGTCAGGGTTTCGCTCGCGGTAGCAAGGTCGTCATTATCCAGTGCATCGAGTCTGACATCTACGGTATCCGAACCCATCAGTGCTCCACCGGCTTCCATCTGGAATTCACCAATGTCGGGATTTTCATCGAAATAGTTTTCTAATGTCGATTGAATACTGCTTTCCGCTTCTGCCTGGTCAGCCGTAGCGTCAGTGATCACAGTAAACGATGCCTGATTGGGGCCAGCTCCGCCCATCATGGCTTGTCCGCCGATATCGGTCTGCACGGTTTCGACATGGGTGACCTCCGTCAACTCTTCTTCCAGGCCCCTGGCGAGTTCTGAAGTGCGTTGCAGAGAAGAACCCTGGGGCGCGGTATATGTTACCTGGTGCATATTCATCCCGGTATCGCCCAGCAGATTGACTTTCAAGGCAGGCACCAGAGCCAGTGACCCGGCGAACACAACGAGGGCAGCCACGGCGGTGACCCATCGGGTGGTGCGAGATCGAATGGTCCACGTGATGATGGGGCGATAGATGCGAGCGAGCCAGTTCGTGGTGACGCGGATATCGGTATCGGCCATTGAGACGGCCTCATCCCCGCGAATACGCTGATTGCGCATGAACCAATATGCAAGAACCGGGACGATGGTCAAAGCGATCAGCGTCGAACCGATCATTGCTAGCACCACAGTGAGGGCGAAGGGTCTAAAGAGCTCGCCAGCGATGCCTTCGACTAACAAAATCGGAACGAAAACCATAACGGTGACCAGGGTCGAGGAGATCACCGCGGCGGAAACTTCAGCGGTAGCGCGCGTAATCGTCTGGCCTTTGGTTTCACCCGGTGGTGCTTGACGCAGGTGCCGCATGATGTTTTCAATGACCACAATGGAGTCATCAACCATCCGCCCAATCGTGATCATCAGCCCGGCCAGTGACATCATATTCATGGTGGTACCGGTGGCTAGCATGCCCACAAAGGCAAACAGCACTGACAGTGGGATCGTAATACCGGTGATAATCGTGGGGCGAATGGACAGCAAGAAGACGAAGATTACCAGCACGGCCAAGATCAGACCCCACATGCCCTCATTGGCTAAACCAGCGATGGCATCTTCGATGAACTCGGCCTGGTCGAATACGACCGTGAATTCGGTTCCCGAGCCCATTTGAGTGGCGGCTTCGTTCATGACCTTATGGGCGGCTTCGGAAAGTTCAATGAAGTTAGCGCCGTGCGAGGGGAGCACCAACAGGGTGATGGAATCGTTACCGTTGGTCCGCGAGACGGTTTCGGCTTCGGCCTGGGTGCGCTCAACATCTGCAACTTCTGACAGCTGGACCGGTTGATCGTCTTCGACTGCCAGGAGGGTCGCGGCTAAATCATCGACGTCGTCGAAGGCCTGACCAATAGATATGTCTAGAGTTTGGCCATCGTCGGTGATGTTGCCGCCGGGCAAGACGACGCCGGCGTCTTCTAAGCCATCGACGATCGCGGCCCGATCCAGACCGTGTTCGGCCAGGGCGTCGTCGTCGGGGTCTATCCGAACAATTTCTTCTTCGACCCCGAATAACTGAACCTGAGCGATGCCTGAAATGTTCTCTAGGTCAGACCGCGCGGATTGGTCGAAACGCTGATTCAATTCACCGGGGGAAAGCTCCGATGACATACTCACGACCATGGCGGGAATACTGGCGGAACCACCGGTCAACGTGCGGGTCGTGGTGCCATCGGGCAGTTGTTCTTCCAGGGTATTGAGAATGGTGTCGGTTTGGGACGCCGCCCGGAAAATATCGGAGCCGTATTCCATCTCCAACATGATCATCGAGTAGTTCGAGCTGGACGTTGAGGAAGTCGACGTGACATTATCGACGGCGGTCAGCTGACGTTCTATCGGTTCGGCGACCTGCTGGGCCATCTGTTCTGAGGAGGCTCCCGGGTTTGTTGCGGTCACGGCAACCGTAGGTAATTCAACCGGTGGGATCAGCTCGCGCCGTAGCATGTTAAGAGAGATCAGGCCCAGCACCATGATGACGATGGTGACCAGGGCGATGAACGCACGATTTTTCATGCTGAGTTTGACGAGCCAGTCCACTGTGGTCCTTTAACGAAACGGGATGCCAGAAAATGCTGGTTTCAACTTACCCTAGATAGGCTAGGAAAACTCAATCGATCTGCGAACGAAAGCGATATATGGACGTCCAAACAAGACTGCGGGCTCGGGCGAGGCGCGTCGGAGGGGTGTTGGCCATTCTGCTGCTGGCCGCATTATTTATCCCCACTCCGTACACCCTTCAGAAACCGGGTCCCACATTTGACACGCTAGAGCAGATCGATATTGAAGGTCAGCCGATGGAGATGATCGAAATCGACGGCGCCCCGACATATCCGACGGAGGGACGTTTAGATCTGACCACGATCTCGGTTTCCGGTCCGCCAACGTCGAACTCCACACTCCTGGACGTGCTCTATCAAGCTGTCCAACCGTATCCCGCGATCACGCCGGCCGAATTACTGTATCCTCCGGAAACCACCGGTGAGCAGGTTCGTAGCCAGAATGCCGAAGCGATGGCAGATTCGCAGTCCTGGGCGGTGGCCGCCGCTCTGGAGCACCTGGACATGGACTACCAGCAACGCTTATTTGCTTTAGACTTCACCGAAAACTCTCCAGCAGCAGAGTTTTTGGAGCAGGATGACGAAATTATTAGCCTCAACGGCACCGAGATTACCGGTCATGCGCAGTTGGTTAATACGATCCAGGAATCCAACGGTCAACCGGTCACACTGCGGGTGCGGCGCAACGGCGAAGACCAGACCTTCACCATTCCGGTGACTCAAAGCGCAGAGGGAACCTACCAGATCGGAGTGTTTCTAGATTCGGAGTTTGAATTCCCAATCGACGTCGAGATCCACTTACAAGATGTGGGCGGACCCTCTGCGGGGTTGATCTTCACTCTGGCGCTGATCGATCTGATGACGGAAGAGTCAGTCACGGATGGGCGGCACATCGCTGGTACCGGAACGATCGACCCGGACGGCACGGTCGGCCCAATCGGTGGCGTGCAACAAAAAGTAATCGCCGCGGGCTCCACGGGGGCCACGATCTTTTTGGCGCCCGAACGAAACTGTGCAGAAATAACGCATGTCCCAGAGGGCATGACCGTTTACAGTGTCGATACACTGGACACGGCACTTGAAATTCTGGCTGCGCCAGCAGGTGAAGTAGACCACCCCACCTGTTCGTGAGCTGGCAGTTCGATAGAATTTCACTAATTTGTAAACAAACGAGTCGGGCATAGCCCGCAGATAGGGAACTACCGTGAGTTTCGGACAAGGATTCGGTGGCATATTTGGCCGCCCGGATGATCCCTCCGGTGGCTCTGACGATTCCGGCGGGTCGAGCCGCGGATTTGGTTTTTCGTCAGGCAGCGGAGGCGCAGGAGACGACGACAGGGCACGACCGGGAGGTGCGGGTTCGCGCCGTCCTGGTGCACTACTGCTCACCCTGATTATTCTCGGTGTGCTGGTGGTGCTGTTCGTGCTGTTCGCCATGGTCTACACCGAGGTGTTGTGGTTCAACCAACTGGGGTACCAACAAGTCTTCTGGACCGAGCACCTGACCAAGGCCATCTTATTTGTCGTCGCCGGCGTGCTCATGGCTGTGGTCACCTGGCTGGCATTGCACCTGGCCTATAAGCACCGGCCCAGAAATCTCGCCGGTCAGCTTCGCCAAAACGTCGAGCAATATCAAAAACAGCTCGAGCCGATCCGCCGTCTGGTCTTTATCGGTGCTCCAATTCTGATTGGTTTCTTCGCCGGAACTGCTGCGATGAATGGTTGGGAACAGGTGCTGTTGTTCTTCAACCAGGTGCCCTACGGCATGGAAGATCCAGAATTTGGTCTCGATCTGACCTTCTATATGGCCACCCTGCCACTGCTGAGTACGGTCATCTCGTTTTTGACCTCGGTCGTGCTGGTAGCCGGCATTGCCGGTGTCATCGTGCACTACCTGTACGGCGGCATCCGTATCGAAGACGGCACCGGAATAACCGTAGAACGTGCCGCTCGTTTTCACATTTTGATCTTTGCATCCGTCTACATGCTCTTGCAGGGTGGCCGCTACTGGCTCAACCGCTACCAGACGCTGCAGGATCAATCCGGCAACTGGGCTGGTGCGTTGTACACGGATGTCAACGCCGTCATTCCGACGTCGACGATTCTGGCTATTGCCGCGATCCTGATCATCGGGCTGTTCGTCGCTACGATGATCAACGGTCGCTGGCGGTTGTCGGTAATCGGTGTGGCCGGGTTCATTGTTGCAGCACTGATCGCCGGATCGATCTACCCGTTTTTGATTCAGCAATACCGCGTCGAGCCAACCGAGCAGACCATGGAAGCGCCCTACATCGAGCGCAACATCAACTTCACTCGTGAAGGGTACGATGTCGCCGACGTCGAATACACCCCGTATGCCGGGGAAACCGAAACCGAACGCGGAGCGCTCAGTGGCGACTCGGCCACCACCGCCAATGTTCGTTTGATGGACCCCAACCTGCTGTCTCAGACCTTCGGTCAGCTACAGCAATTCCGCCCGTACTACTCCTTCCCCGAGACGTTGCACGTGGACCGCTATGAGATCGACGGCGAAGTCCGTGACACGATCCTGGCCGCCCGTGAAATCAACCCACCCGGCGATGACTCCTGGGTCAACCAGCACGTCATTTACACCCACGGGTACGGTATCGTGGCAGCCGACGCTTCCGAGGTCGGTGGCGGAGGCCGCCCAGCGTTCCTGCTGTCCGGTATTCCAACGTCCGGTCAGTTGGCTTCTGAAGAAGAATACGAACCACGTATTTACTTCGGCCGAAGCTCACCGGAGTACTCGGTAGTCGGTAAAGAAGAAGGCCAGCCGGATCGCGAGCGTGACCGTCCACAGGAAACCGGCTCCGAACAGGACACCGCCTACACCTTCTCTGAAGAAGGCGGCCCATCGGTCGGGAACCTGTTCAACCGTCTGGCGTATGCGATCAAATTCGGTTCGACTGAACTGATCCTGTCTCAGGACGTGAACTCGCAGTCACAGATCCTGTTTGACCGTGACCCGGTAGACCGGGTGGAAAAAGTCGCACCATACCTGTCGGTCGACACCAACACCTATCCGGCAATCGTTGATGGCCGGGTCAAATGGATCGTCGATGGGTACACAACCTCTGATGCGTTCCCATACTCCGACCAATCACAGCTCGAATCGGCGACGACCGATGCTTTGAACGTTGACCCCAACCTCGTGCTCACCGGGCAGATCAACTACATCCGCAACTCGGTCAAGGCCACCGTGGATGCGTACAGCGGTGAAGTCACCCTGTACGCCTGGGAACCTGAAGACCCACTGCTGCAAGCCTGGATGAACGTCTATGACAACACGGTCAAACCATATTCCGAAATGTCGGCTGAACTCATGGATCACGTCCGGTACCCACAGGACATGTTCAAGGTCCAGCGTGAACAGTTGGCCACGTATCACGTAGAAGATCCGGGTGACTTCTACGAAGCCAACGACGCCTGGTCGATCCCTGATGATCCGACTTCGGGTTCTGAAGCCGGCGTAAAAATCCCGCCGTACTACATGACCATGCAAATGCCAGGTCAAGATGAGCCAGCATTCCAGCTGACCACCCCATATATCCCACAGGAACGGGAGGGTGCTGCGACGCGTAACGTGCTCTACGGCTTCCTGGGGGCAAACGGTGACGCCGGAACGGGTGAGGACGGCGTGAAAGCCCAGACGTACGGTCAGCTCCAGATGCTGGAGTTGCCGCGCCAGACCACGACCCCTGGTCCTGGACAGGCGCAGAACAACTTCAACTCTGATGACACCGTGTCACGTGAGTTGAACCTGTTGCGTCAGGGTGCTTCCGATGTGATCAACGGCAACATGATTACGCTGCCGGTGGCCAACGGTATCCTCTACGTTCAGCCGGTCTATGTCCGCTCGACCGGTGAGACTTCCTACCCGGTCCTGCGCAAGGTGCTGGTGGCATTCGGTGACAAGGTCGGCTTCGCTGACACCCTGGCTGAATCCCTCGACCAGGTCTTCGAAGGTGAATCCGGTGCCGAAACACCTGAAGAACAGCAGACCGAAGGTGCACCGGCAGAGGACGGTCAAGCCGAACCACCAATGGCATCTTCACCAGAAGAGCAGCTCACCGAGGCGCTCAATGATGCTCGCGACGCGATGGAACGTTCGGACGCCGCAATGGCTGATGGTGACTGGGCAGCCTATGGCCGAGCACAGGCCGATCTTCAGGACGCTTTAGAGCGCGCGCTGGCCCTTGAAGGCGGCGACGCCGCAGCTGAACCTGAGGGTGATGCTGCTAACAATGGTGCCGAAGAGTCCGGTGACTAGGGGGTATAGGTGCCAATGAGCTGATCGTCCGATTTGCATTCCATTTCCGCGGTGTGTACAGTAGAGAAAGACGCCGCGGGGTGGAGCAGTTCGGTAGCTCGTCGGGCTCATAACCCGAAGGCCGCAGGTTCAAATCCTGCCCCCGCAACTCGATAGCCAAAGACCCCCGAGAATTCTCGGGGGTCTTTGCTTTTCCCAAAACGTGGTCCTCCGGCCCGAACTGCCAGAGTCGAGGGAATCTTCAGCTATCGTCAGGAAAGCATGGTGGCAACACCCAGAAACCTGTATCAAAATGGAGCTGACAGGAAAGGACGATCATGCACGAGACTTGGCCCCCGCGACCAGAGGACACGAATCCCTCGGATCGGCGCAATACGTCATCTGCCCCTTCGGGTAATGATGCCCCACCGCCACCACCGCCATCTCAACGCACGTTCCACCCGCAACCTGAGCCTGCAGCGTCCGATAACCACGGGCGCTCAACACGACGATTTGGCTGGCCCGCCCTGTTGACGTCCGTCGCGCTGGCCGCGGTGCTCGGCGGGGGCGCCGGGGGACTGACAGCACATTATCTTGACGACGGTTCACCGTCCGCCTCGCAAGAGATTCGAGACTCCCCACAGCTCAACCGCACAGACAACGTCACGCCCACGACCGAAGCGGCTGCGATCGCTTCGCCGTCGGTGGTCACCCTGGCCGTGGGGGGAGATCAGGCCGAAGGCTCCGGTTCCGGGGTGATCCTGGATGAAGAGGGTCACATTCTCACAAATACGCACGTGGTCACCCTGGGTGGACAAACCGCCGCGGCCGGTGTGCTCGTGCAGACTTACGATGGTGAAGTTTACGAGGCCGAAGTGGTGGGTCTTGACCCGATGTCTGATCTTGCGGTTGTCAAGATCGATGCAGAAGGCCTCCAGCCCATCGAGATGGGCAATGCCCAGGACCTGAATGTCGGCGACCAGGCGGTGGCCATCGGCGCGCCGCTGGGATTATCGGGCACGGTCACCGAAGGTATCATCTCGAATCTGGATCGCACGATTTCGGTTGCCTCCTCCGCGGTTCCCGAAGAACAAGAAACTCCGCCGGAAGAAAACCCCTTTGAATTTCGACTGCCCGACAATACCGAGCCTCCTGCAGCACAGGGGCAGATCCATCTCAACGTTATTCAATCCGACGCCGCGATTAACCCCGGGAACTCGGGTGGCGCACTGGTTGACGGCGCAGGACGGCTGATCGGTATTAATGTGGCAATCGCCACCCGTAGCGAGGGCAACGTCGGACTGGGCTTTGCCATCCCGGTCGAATATGCCCAGCGTGTGGCCCAAGAACTCATCGAACACGGCGAAGCATCCCATGGAATTCTCGGGGTGACGATCGTGCCCGCCGGTGAAGGCGCGATCTCTTCGGGAGCCCGCATCGTTGAGGTCGTGGAAGACGGACCGGCCGCCGACACCACACTGCAATCCGATGATGTGATTACCGCCGTCGACGGTCAACCGGTGACCGATCCGGGCTCGCTCTCCGCCACCGTACGTGAATATCCGGGTGGTTCCGAGGTCGAACTGACCGTGGTCCGCGACGGTGAAGAGTTTACTGAAACGGTCACGCTGGGCACGATGAACTAGGGCTACACTATAAGGCGTGCTCAACCAACCTGTCTTTGCCGCTGACCTTGTCCAAAAGTCCAACATCACCCGTGCGCTAGCCATTGCCGCACACCCGGATGACATCGACTTCGGGGCAGCCGCGACCATCGCAGCCCTGACCGACGCGGGCGTGGAAGTCGCCTATTGTCTGGTCACCTCGGGTGATGCAGGAGGATTTGAGCTGGACCATTCGCGCGAAGCGATGATCGCCCGGCGCGAGCAGGAACAACGCACCGCAGCCGCCGTCGTTGGAGTGTCCGAGGTGCGCTATCTCAAACACCTTGATGGCTATGTAGAACCAAGTCACGAACTGATGGCGCAATTAGTTCAGGTGATGCGCGAGTTCCAGCCCGACGTCGTGATTACCCAGCACCCGCAGCGCCATTGGGAACGCTTACAAGCCTCGCACCCTGACCACCTGGCGGTGGGGGAGGCCACAGTGCGGGCAATCTACCCGGCCGTGGAGAATCCATTCGCCTATCCGGAATTGGCGCACCTTCCGGCTTTTCGTATCGGCCAGCTGTGGATGATGGCAGCCCCCACAGCATTAGCCAATGTCGCCGTCGACGTCACCGAATATGTCGAACGCAAACTCGAAGCGCTCCACGTGCATGCCTCGCAGCACCCGGATCCGGCATTCATGGACCATCGGGTGCGCACCGCAATGCAACAGTGTCACCCCACGCCCGGGCGCGCGGCTGAAGTGTTCCACGTGGTCGCCGTCAATGATGAGACCACATTTGCCGGGTTCTGACCCGATGTGGCTTTAATCCCACGCATCGGGCGCGTCTGGCCCGGTCGTGCTAGTCCTGCAGTGGCATCTCGACCAGGGCGGTACTGGATGGTGTTTCGGACCCGGTTTCGGGCTCGACGGTGATCCACAACAGTTCATAATTGGTGACCCCGCGGAACTGGACTTCACCGTTTTCTAGCTGCTGGGCCGTATAGGTACCTACGGACACGACCGAGCCCCCGGGTTCTTCAAAGAGCCAGACCTGGTAGCGCTGATCTTCGGCCAGCTCAGGTACGTCACTAAATGACAGGTAGGCGACGTCTTCTTCGTTCGACAAGTGGCCCGTGACCGAGGCCCCGTCCATGGTTGCCGACAAACTGGTCCGGTCTTGTGCGTTATCCACGGCGCTGCGAATGCGCTGGTCCCCGGTATTCAAAAAGATGACGGCCACAATCACGGCGATGATCAGTACTGCGCCGACGACGATGAACATCGCTCGACTACGGCGCTGCTGATCGGGGTCTTCTTCGACCTCGTACTCGTCCACGGTTTCAATAAACCCGATGCCCACATTTTGTTCGGGCAGTTGTTCTAACACCGAATCCAACAGGTGGGCCGGCGGATGGGCTGCGACCCGACGAAACGCCCACGTCAGCATGCGCTGGAAGAGCGCGGTGCGAGCCCGTAACTGGGCGGCAACGTCGCGATCCTGCCGGTTGATCCAGGCTTCGACAGCTACCGCGTCGTCGTCATCCAGAGCCTGCAGAGCATTCAGCGTGGCCAGTTCGCTGCCCAGACCCACGTGCAGATCCGCGTCGATATCGTCGGAAAATGCGGCGGTTTGCCCGCCCGACGACGACAAGGTTCCGGTGACCCGCGTGGCCAGCAGCGGGTCAGATTCAGCAGACGTGCTGCCGGTAATTTCGGTCAAATAGTGACGCGTCAGCCGCACCGCGGCGTCGCGCAGTCGAGATTTCAAAGTGGGCAGGGCCACATCAAGCTCATCGGCGGCCTCTTCGATGGTGCGGCCACCCAACCACACGGTGGTCAGTGCCACGGCTTGGGCCTCGGTGAGTGGTTCGAGTTCACCCAGGCGTGCTGCGATCGCGCGCATCTGATCCACATCGCCGACGGCGGTGGCATCGGGCCGGTGGTAGCGGCCGGTTTGTTGGGCAATCGAATTGATCCACGCGACCACGGTGCGGTCCCGGGCCAATTCGTCGGCGTGATCGACGTTGAAATCGAATGTGAAGTGTGGAGCCTGGCGCCACAGCGTGATGTAGGCATCGGTTGTGGCCTGCAGCGCGTCGTCTTCGGACGGGAACAGTGCGGTGAGCATGCCAAAGACCTGCGGTGAGGTGAGATCATATAACGCTGCGAAAGCGGCGGTGTCGTTCTCACCGGATTGGAACAATAGGTGCGCTGGGCCAGGGGTATGTGTTTCCATCACGACTTAGCTTAGTAACTGCACTGTGTTCGTGCTGGCTCGGCGCGCCCTAGCGTGGTGAACTGCCGGCAAATTCATACTGCCGCCAGGCTTCATACAGCGCAATCGATGCCGAATTTGCCAGATTCAGCGAGCGTCGACCGGCTTGCATCGGCAAATAGACGGTTTCGGTAATCGCAGGGTGGTTGAGCACCTGCGCAGGCAGGCCGGTGGACTCTTGACCGAATAACAACACATCGCCGGGTTGATAAGAGACGTCGTCGTACCGGACCGTGCCCGTGCCGGTGAAGGCAAAAACCCGCGCGGGAGCCAGGGCCTGGAAGGCGGCGTCCAGGTGTTGGTGCACGGTCATCACGGCCAGATCATGGTAGTCCAGTCCGGCTCGGCGCAGGTGGGCGTCGTCGAAATTAAAGCCCAGGGGTTCCACCAGGTGCAGTTGCGCGCCGGTGATCGCGGCCAGCCGGATGGCATTACCGGTGTTGCCCGGGATCTCCGGGGTATGGAATAGCAACCGGAACCCCGGGTTGGTGGGGTCGGCGGCTCGTGGTGCGGTGTCGTGTGGATTTGGTGTCATAGTTTTGCGATGAGTTGTCCCATGGCGGACCGATCAACCACGGTGTGATTGCCGGTGCCGATAAAGAGTTTGATATTACGTACGGCGTCCATAACCGATGCCGGGGGCTCGGTCAGCCCAAGCGTATTGAGCGTATCTTGAGCCTGGATGGTTGGGGCGTGCGGGTTGGCCGAAAAGATCACGACGAACCCGCCGACTTCAAAAGTTGGCAGCAGGCGTTGCAAACCGAGCACGGCCTCGGTCAGATCCGGGAGTTCGATGCGTTTGCGGCCCAGCAGGTGGGTGCCATTGAACTGATAGACATCCGGTGGGGCGTGTTGCACCCCGAAGACCGCGACCTTCGAGCCGCCAAGCACCACGGTATCCAAGACGAGTTGGCGCGAGAGTTTTACCCCGTGGAAAACCCGGACGGCGGGCAGCGCCCCGTAGACCCGCGACTGCAGCACCTCGGAGAGCTCAGCGTGGAGGGCTCGGTGTTTTCGATGCCAAAAACCACCCGGAATGGCCCCGTGGACCAGCTGTTGGGCCAAGAGCGAATCCACCGATATCGGCGGCCTGGTGGCGGTGCGGACCGGTCCATCGGCCAGCGGTGGGATGAAGCGCACCGGATCCGGGCTGGTCTTTGGTGCGGGCTTGGTGCGGGTGCGTGGTGGGGGCTTCGGTGTCGATCGGGCCGAGGAATCAAGTTCAGAAAGTTGTTTCCACGCCTTGGTGATTTCGTCGAAGCGAGCGGCGTCACCCCCGCGATCCGGGTGATGTTGTTTCGCCAATGCCAAATACGCCCGGCGAATCTGTCGCTTGGATGCCGAACGGCTGACCCCCAGCACGGCATGGGGGTCGAATTGGTGGTTGTGATTGTCTGGCACGGGCCATATTCTACCTGGGCTGTTCTAAACTAGAGGACATGTCCCGGATTTATCTTGACCACGCAGCAACCACCCCGGTGCGCCCGGCCGCGCTGGCGGCTTTTGTCACCCAGGCCCAACGCCTTGGCAATGCTTCGGCCCTGCACTCCGCCGGACGTTCGGTCAAACTCCAGGTCGCCGACGCCCGCGATCGGCTTGCCGCCACCCTGGGAGCCCATCCCAGTGAAATCATTTTTACCTCGGGCGGTACCGAAGCCGACAACCTGGGCATCAAGGGGTTATACCTGGCTCAGCGGGAGGCCGATGAAACCAAAAATGTCATTCTTGCCACCGGCATCGAACACCCGGCCGTGGCCGATTCGTTGGAATGGTTAGCAACCCACGAGGGCGCCCGGCTGGTATTTATCGACGTCGACGCCGAAGGCTTTGTTGACTTGGAAGCCTGGCGCGCTGCGATGACAACACACCGCGGTCGGATCGCTGTGGCCACCTTAATGTGGGCCAATAACGAAATCGGGACCGTCCAGCCGATCGAGCAGCTCGCCGAGCTCTGCGCCACCGAGCACGTTGCGTTCCATGTGGACGCCGTCCAAGCTTTTGGGACTCTGCCCATCACGTTTGCTCCGGGGATCACCACGATGGCGATCTCGGGTCACAAAATTGGTGCACCCGTTGGCATCGGTGCGCTGCTGGTTCGTCGCGATGCCAAACCGACCCCGGTGCTCCACGGTGGCGGACAAGAGCGCGATATCCGCTCGGGTACCACGGCCGATGCGCTGATTGTTGCTTTTGCTGCCGCAGCCGAAGAAGCCACCGCCAACCTCACCGAAGAATCCACACGCCTGGCCGGTCTGCGCGACCAACTCATTACCGCGATTGCGCACGCCATTCCCGAGGCCAAACTCCAGGGGCCGGCGGACGGAAATTATCGGCTGCCAACGAACGTGCACTTTTCCTTTGCAGGAGCAGAGGGTGACTCGTTATTATTTGGGTTAGACATGGCAGGCATTGAATCCTCGACCGGTTCGGCCTGTAACGCAGGAGTCTCGCGACCTTCCCAGGTGATCTTGGCCACCGGCCAAGATGAGGCCGCAGCTCGGTCCACCCAGCGGTTCTCCCTGGGCCACACGACGACGCAAGCAGATATTGACGCGGTGATTGCCACGCTGCCCGGAGTGTACCAGGCGGCGGCGAAAGCCGGGATGACAGCACACACATCCTCGATTCGCACGGCAAACTCCCACCGCTAAACGGAAGAGAAGAATTATGAAAAAGTTAAAGGTTTTGGCCGCCATGTCGGGCGGTGTCGACTCGGCGGTTGCCGCAGCGCGCGCCGTTGACGCCGGCCACGACGTCGTCGGTGTCCACCTGGCCCTATCCCGGATGCCCGGCACCCTGCGCACCGGCTCCCGCGGCTGCTGCACGATCGAAGACGCCTCCGACGCCTGGCGCGCCTGCGAAAAGCTCGGCATCCCGTATTACACCTGGGACTTCTCCGAGCGCTTCCAGGAAGAAGTCGTCGAAGACTTCATTGATGAATATGCCGCGGGTCGCACCCCGAATCCGTGCATGCGCTGCAACGAACGCATTAAATTCGCGGCCCTGCTGGAACGTGCCCTGGCGCTGGGCTTCGACGCCGTCGTCACCGGCCACTACGCCAAGGTCATCGAAAACGACCAGGGCGACCTCGAGCTACACCGTGCCGCCGACGACGCCAAAGACCAGTCCTACGTGTTGGGCGTGCTGACCGCCGAACAGCTCAAACACTCGATGTTCCCGCTGGGTGACACCCCCTCCAAGGAGATGGTGCGCGCCGAAGCCGCCGAGCGTGGCCTGTCGGTCGCCCAAAAACCTGATTCGCACGATATTTGTTTCATCCCCGACGGCGATACCCGCGGTTGGTTGGAAGAAAAGATCGACATGACCGAAGGCGCGATCGTGGATACCGACGGCGAGCAGGTCGGAACCCACCCCGGCGCGCAAGCTTTCACGATCGGCCAGCGTCGCGGCTTAGCCATCGGCAAGCCTGCCGACGACGGTAAACCACGCTTCGTGCTGGAGATCCGCCCGAAGGAAAACACCGTCGTCGTTGGTTCTCGCGACATGCTGGCCGTAGACCGTATCACCGGCATCCGTCCCTCGTGGGCCGGGGCGCCACTGGCCGAAGAAGCCACCGGCGACTGGTTTGCCTGCCACGTGCAGGTCCGCGCCCACGCTGAACCCGTGCCCGGTCGAGCTCGGGTGACCACCGCAGAGGTTGATGGCACCTCCGACGTCGTCTGGCAAATCGAACTTGATGACACCATCCAGGGTGTTGCGCCCGGTCAGACCGCAGTCCTGTATCAGGGGACTCGCGTGCTCGGTCAGGTGACGATCCACCAGTCGATCAACGCCCAACGATTGGCACACGTCTAGACTAGGGACCATGATTTACGATTCCACGGCGTCGTCACTGACGGGCAAAACCGATCCGGCCATCCTGGATGAACTGCTGTCCATCCGCTCTAGCATCGACAATATTGATGCAACGTTGGTGTATCTGTTGGCCGAACGGTTCAAGTGCACCCAAAAAGTTGGCCAACTCAAAGCCCGCCACAACCTGCCACCGTCCGACCCGGAACGGGAAAAGGCACAAATCGAACGGTTGCATGACTTGAGCCGAGACGCCGATCTGGATCCGGTCTTTGCCGAAAAATTTCTGAACTTCATCATTGAAGAAGTTATCCGCCACCATAAAGCCATCTCACAGGAGCAGCGGTGACCCACCCGATTGGGGTGGTCGATGGGACATTTGCCGGCACCGACCCGCACGCGGTGTATGCGCTGCAACTCAACGAGCTTGGCGCGCCCCATATCCCCGCGCTAGCTGAGTTGCCCGACGTCGGCCCCCACGCTCGTGGACTCGGCAAAGTTGTCGCCAACCTGAGCCTGCCCTTCGAGCTGCGCCCCTACGGGTGGCAACTGCAACGCGGCGGACGGATTAACGCCGCCGATCAGTTACGCGCCGTCTCGCACCGTGACTCCATCATCCAGGCCATGGCCGATGTTGCTGCCGATGCGGATATCCCGGCCGTGTCCGTGCGCTTGCTCGGCCCTGTCAGCCTGTTAGTCAACGCAATGTTACCTTCGGGTCAGCGCATCTTACGTGATGCCGGTGCTCGGGCCGACGTTGCGGCGGTCTGGGCGGAGGGGATAGCCAGTCTGATAAGTCGCATTCACAGTGTGTTGGGTGCACGTGTCAGCGTGTTCGTCGAAGAACATCGCGCGGACGACGTCGTCAACGGGCGAATCCGTACGGTATCGGGAGCAGACGTCGAGCGGGCCGTTGATGTCAGCGAGGTTCGCTCCTACTGGCAACTGGTTGGAGACCTTGACGCCGAAATTTTTCTTGAGACACCGTTCGAATTGCTGCGTTCTGCATCGCAGGTCGGTTCCGTTGCGCTGAAATGGCCCGTGGGGCGTAGTCAGCATACAGAACAAGCCTGGGAGCTTATCGATGGACTGGTGAGCGATGAGCGACCAGTTGCTTTACAGTTACAATGCCGGGGCGATTCGGAACGCTACGCCGAAGAACTTATACAGCAGTACTTGGACTGGGGTTTGGATCCGACCTACCTCGAACATGTGCGGTTGGTCCGGAAATTCAACGCAGAAATTGAGACCACAGTCGGATCGGGTTTGGAAGCATTGCGAACGGTCGCTGATCACGCAGCAGGATACGTGGGTAGTCTCTAGCTTTTCACATACTTGCTCCGGGTTGATGGCACTGCTGCAGTGGAAATCGCTGAGGCAGTGCTTTTTCATGTCCACACCGCGGATGACCTTCGATGCCTAGGGCCCTGCTCTCCTGGCAGCCACAACCCTCTACTAACAGACCAGACGTGTGCTGGCAACCGTGTCTTCCGACTTGTGGATGATTCGAGGCATCACTGAAAGATATCCACAATAAGTACAACACGCGTAGTAAAGTTAACAGTAATTACTTATAAAACATGACAAAATATCTTAAAGTGTTAAACAAAACAGTGAAAATGCTTGCTCACCGACAATCTGAGAGGTAGAATAGGGCTACTAGTTGCTCACTATCGTTTCTGTCTCTTCCCTGGTTATCCCGCAAGATATTTTTGTCCTAAGAATGTTGCTTCCGATGTCTCGTTGAGAGGATGCACCGATGGCTACCACCGCCCTTCCAGACCTCGGAATCGCCGTGCCGATGCCAGCGGAAATTAATCTGGAAGCATTTGATGAGCTGAGTATCGGGCAGTTGACCTATCTCACGGCTGTGGCGCAACAGAAATTGTCGCAGAGGATGGCAGATCCAGGCACCGCGTACGAGTTTGCCCAATATCGACGAGCCTCTGGTGCAGACTGGTCTGGTCATCAGCCACAAATGGGCCATGGAGACAGCGACTCTGATGCCACAGATAAGACCGTGCACATGGACTCTCCTAGCCAGGCAGTCACTAGTGAAGATGATCCTACAGATGCTAACGGCAATCCCATCATTACCCCGCGGCCAGTACCGGCACCGCCGGAAAACGAATATGATGCTATTCCGTTTATCGCTCAGCTGTTGCGAGGAATCCGTCACACTCACGAAGCGGCGGTCACAGGTTTTGCTCGGCATTTGCAACCCGTATTTTTCAAACAACCTGAATATTTAGGAACCCCGGAGGGCGTCCAGGCTTTCCGCGATAGTACGGCGTATTTCAAAGAAGTGTTGCGATTCTCTTCCCACTCGACGAAGAAGATCCATGAACGGATGCCTTATGTTACGTGGAATCCCGGGCAGGATCCCACAATGGGAGTTCATCAGCCAAAGCTATTGAAGCTAGCGCAGGCGTTCAAAGATGGCAATATTCCTGCCGAGAACATAGATCGGATCGTGGGGCTCGACCAAGACCTAACGCAGTATGTGCGACAAACCACGGCGTCTCAGGATGACAAAGATACTGTGCTGCGTGCCTTCGAATCGACCCTAGTCGAGGCCGCTGAAGCTTCAAACCCGGATGCCTTCAGCGCTGCTCGACGCCGCTGGGCAGATAAAATTGCACATGCCCTCGATCCCGATGGGCCGCCCATAGCCCAAACGCTGCGCAAGAAAGCCGACAGTGTGCTTCGCGATCAGGGCTTCACTGACGGTTCCGGCAAAATCTGGATGCATGCGACCCCAGACGTCTATGCCAAGTACAAGCATTTCGTTGTCAATCAGCTCAATCGCAACGGAGCGCCACTCAAGCCTGATGAGGCCTATACGGAATGGCTATACAACCCCGCTCAGGGTCACGGAGAAGAGCAGGAAACGACATCCGATGAGAACTCGACAACTTCTGAAGATAAGAGCACGACCTCTACATCTGAGGATACTGTTCATAGCGACACACAGACCGGGGAACCTGCTGATGACAATAACGGCACCGATGGCCGCGAAGGTTTATTTGATGACCTTGAATCAGATCTTCCGCTGAACACTGCCACGCTGGATGATCTTTCTATTGATAGAGATCCTGAAACGGTCGTGGCTGAAGACGACCGGGGTAATTCAACCGCTCGAAAAGACCTCGACGCCATCGAGCAACTCACCCCAGGGCAGCTGGTCACTGCCATCCTGTTGGGGGCATTCCACGCTATTTTCAGTATGGCACCGGACGAATTACAGATGAAAAAATCCCACGGGGCAGATGCAACGCTGGTCATCGTTCAAGACCTTGAAACTGCCTATCACACATTGGGGATTGGCTCGATTCCGGAAGCAGCCCGCCGCCCGCGCGGCCCTGACGGGATCCATCCCACTGTGCTTAAGCGCCCCAACCCCGATGACCCCGCCGCTCTGTGTCAAGATCCCGCTCATGTGTTCGGAACCAGTCCACCACCCTGGACCGGGTATATCTCCGAGGCGCTGAACATCGGGGCGTTACATCCCAAAGATGCAGAAAAATTAGCCTGTGACAGTCAACTCGTGGGGCACATTTGGAATCACCACCACAGTGTGCTCAACCAACGGCGCACCTACAGGACCTTCACTCCGGCCCAACGTCGCGCCATTCTAGCCCGTGACCGCGGATGCCAAGCCCCGGGTTGTACGATCATCGCTGCATGGTGCCAAATCCACCATCTGCGACCCTGGGAACTCGGCGGGCTGACCGACGTAGAAAACGGGATCAGCCTCTGCGCTTTTCACCATGCGGCTGTGCACAACGGCAAATGGACGATCCGCACCATCAACGGCACCCACTTCTTCCAACCCGCACCCTGGCTCGACCCCACCCAGCCGCTGCTACGGAATATGTACTGGGCAATATAACGACCTTGCGGTGCTAGAAATCTATAGCCGGCCGGCAGCCTTTAACCGCAGATAAGCATCTCCTACAGCTAGGGGAAGAGCATCCGGTTGAGCTTCGATGACCTCTGCACCATAGCGATTCAGTAGTTGAATCATCTTCCGATTTCGCTGCTTCTGAGCTTCGGCACTTGCTGCGATATATACTTCATCGGAATTTGCTCGTTGATTGGCCATCGCTTCAAGTTCTGGATCGGCCACCGCAGCGATCAGTACTACGTGATGACGAGTAAGAACCGGAAGTATCGGGATAAGACCCTCTTCAATGGCCGCCGAGTCTAATGGGGTCACCAAGACAACTAATGCCCGCTGACGGGTAATCTTTGAAACTTCGGGCGGAAGAATAGTCCAGTCAGCGGCCAAGAGTCGGGGAAAGACTTGTGACAGTGCTGTGGCCATCCGATGCAACAGATGACCCTTCTCTTCGGAAGAGGATCGAGCGCGAATACTTTGATCTAGTGTCAGCAGATCCACCCGATCTCCGCCGGCATTGGCCAAAGCAGCAATGAATAACGCCGCTTCAATGCCCGCATCGAATCGAGTCTCGTCACCCACCCGAACCGCAGAAGCCCGTGAAGAATCCAGTACCACCACAACGCGACGATCACGTTCGGGACGATAGGTCCGAACGATTAAAGTATCCGACCGGGCTGACGCTCGCCAATCGATCGTCCGAACGTCATCACCCAGCACATATTCCCGCAACGCATCAAACTCATGGCCCGCGCCCGGTCGATGGACTGCTGAACGTCCCTCGATCTCACGCAGTTGTTGAATACGAGACGGTAGGTGTCGTCGCGAGCGGAACGGTGGAACGACAGTTACTTCGCCATCATGCTGATGGGTGTGCTGTCGGCCGCCCAGACCCAGGGGTCCGTGTGTGCGAATTGTCAACTTTCGGGTGCGGAGCGTTCCGCGTCGGCCAGGGGTCAGCACCGAAGAGTATCGCTGAGAGGCGCCGGGCTCGATACGTAGGGGATGTTCGGGCTGAGTATTGCGGGCCGATGGCTGCCAGCCATCACGAATAAGTCCCCGCATGGTGCGAGTTGCACGGTTTGTTATTTCTACCCAGACCTCCAGCGGTTCATCGAGCCGCACCGGCGTATTGTCACTGCGTTGGATTGTGACGGCTCGCGGCGAGGGGGTCAGCAATAGGTCAAGCCCAAGCAGTGCGCCCAATAACAGCAGTAGAACAAAAACGGTGCCCCAATTCGGCCACAGGACCATCGGAATGAACCCGGCTAAGGCGAGCCAGATGAAACGCAGTGAGACGAACATTACCGCGGCACCGGAACGGCTGCGATCAAGGCGCTCAATACTTGGTCAATGCTGACGCCGTCCATCTCGGCTTCTGGTCGCAACGAGACTCGGTGGCGCAAACATGGCAAGAGCAGCGCTTGCACGTCGTCGGGGGTAATGAAATCCCGACCCACCAGCCAAGCCCAGGCCTTTGCGGTCTTCATCAGTGCTGTGGACCCGCGCGGGGAAACACCCATTTGGAAGGATGGCGAATTTCGGGTCGCATGGATAAGTTCGACGATATACCGCAACACCTCGGCAGAGGTCCTCACCTGAGCGATCTCCGCGCGAGCTGCCTCGATCGTGGCGGCATCGGCGACAGCTTTCAGTCCGGCTAGTGCCAGATCGGTAGGACGGAAACCGGTTGCGTGCCGGTGAAGAATCTCGAGTTCTTCTTCACGTGAGGGCAGATCGAGCTTAACCTTGAGCATGAATCGATCCAACTGGGCTTCAGGTAGGGGATAGGTGCCCTCGTATTCGATTGGGTTCTGGGTGGCAATGACCATGAACGGTTCGAGCAACGGATACGTAGTGCCATCGACTGACACCTGGTGTTCTTCCATCGCTTCGAGCAGCGCAGCCTGCGTTTTTGGCGGTGTCCGGTTGATCTCATCGGCCAACATCAAATTGGTAAACACCGGTCCTTCGCGGAAGCGGAATTCGGCGGTCGATGAGTCATAGATCAATGACCCGGTCACATCACCGGGCATCAAATCCGGGGTGAACTGCACGCGCGTGTTGTCCAGGTCCATGGCCTCCGAGAGGCTGCGCACCAACAGCGTTTTGGCCACCCCGGGCACCCCTTCCAACAACACGTGCCCCTCGGCGAGCAGTCCGATGAGCAACGAGGTCACGGCGTGGTCTTGTCCGACGACGGCTTTAGCGACCTCTTCCCGGACGTTGTTGAGATCGGGGCGGGTGGTGGTATTCACGAGGACTCCTTAGTTGGCGCGCTCAAGCGATCACGCACCTGGTGTTCGAGGTCTTGTAGCTGATGAGCCCAGGTCACCAGCTGGTGTGTGCTGAGCTCATCGGTGGGCGGGGTATAGAGCCGTTGCACATCGGTTCGTGGAATGGCCAACTGTGTTGCGGTTTCGCTCAGAATTGCATCGACTGACGCTTGGGCACCCAGACGCAGCAAGCGTGCCAGGCGGGCTAACGATGCCTGTTGGAGGGTCGCCAGGGCGTGCCGCCGTTGTTTGGTCTTGGCATACATCCGCCCGCGGCCCACCGTGGTTTCGGCCGCCGGGACTTCAGCCGGCAGAGGTTCGACAACCACGGGACCGGTGCGTCGTCCGCGATAAAACAACCAGAGACCGGTGACAATGACCGCCCAGACGATACCCATCCGAGCCCAGTCGGGCAGCTGAACGGGTGAGAGCTTGCCGTCGATGTCCGGGTCAAATTGGAAGTCGGGTTGAAACCAGATCACGGTATCCGCCCGACCCAGCGTCCACAGTGCCAGGGTCGCGGTGCCGTTGTCATATAAGCCCGCATTCGACAGCATCCGCCAGTCGGCAAAAATGATCGACCCGTCGGGGCTTTCAGCAAATGCGTAGGCCGATTCGGGTTGGCCGGTGGAGTCATCGACGACGGCGAAACATCCCCGCGCGTCGTCGTCGATGACCACACCCTGACGGAACCCGCCGATGGCACCGGCTTCTTGGGCTGCGGCTAGCCGGCAGCTCGGACCCGCATCGATGTGCTCCACGAACCCAACGCCGCGGGTCTCGTACACCCCGTCGACCAGGTCGAGCTGTTGGGAGGCAGACACCCCGGCAAAAACCCGCTGCTCGGCTGGCACCAGCTGGGCCAATTCGGCGAGGCGCTCGTAGGAGGCGTTGGACATGGCCTGGTGCTTATCGTGGAATACCACCGTGGCCTCGGGGTGGCGCTGTACTTCGGAACGTAGCTGCGTCATCGATTGGGCAGGGCGTACCGCAATCCCATGATCGGTGAGCACACTGGCCAGCGCGGCTGCGCCGTCGTCGGTTTGATCGTCGATACCCAGGCTGCCGTCGGTGCGTTGCGGTTGCAGGGCGATCCAGACCATGACCGCCAACCAGACGGCGACGATGAGTGAGACGAGCAGCACGAGCCCGGTTTTACGGCGTTGCTGGGTCATCGGGGCATCAACCTGGCCGGATTCTGGTGCGGGTGTGGCGTGCTCGGGGTGGCTACGGCCACAGTGGCGGCGAGGTCAATCATGGCTTCAGTGGTCTGGCGTGCTGGGCGCGCACTCCCGTAGCTAATCTCGTTGAAGTGGTCTGAAGCCTCATGGATGGCTGTGCGATGCGTGTGTAACACGGTGCCCAGTGACCAGCCAAATACGGTTGCGGTGGTTGCCGGGGTGACCTCGGTGAGTTGGCGTTCGGAGGCTGCGCGCACCATCGAGCGATAGGCCTGCAGATAGGCCTGGTCAAGCTGCTCCGTTGCCAGAAGCTGGCGCGCCTGAGCCAGGTACTGGGCTGCCGAAATACTGGGGTCGACCAGCTGCCCATCGGCGTTGTGGGTGGCGGAGACCGACGGCCGGAAATAGCGAATCAACAACAACGCCAAGACGGCGACGGCGACGAGGAGGAAGCGCAGGATAACAAGGTTGCCCGTTCCGGCGGCGTCGACATTGAGCTCCAGGGCGTCATTGAGCCACTGCAGCACACGTTCCCACCAGCTCATCGCGGCAGGGTCGACGTCGTAGGAGTCGATCCGTTCATCAAGCAGACGTCGGGCGTCGTCGTCATCGGGCGTCCAAGGTATGGACGTCATGCACGCGGCCCCGGTGGGTTTGGTGGCAGCTGTGGTGGACTCGATGGATTAGCCGGGCCGGCGGGACCCGAAGAGGGCGGATATTGACTCGGTGGGTAACCGCCACCAAAGTGTGGAGGCTGACCATAGGGATTGGGCTGGGGTGGTTGCAAGGGTGCGGTGACGAAGCGTCCCGGAACCAGGTCGTTGCTCTCGTCGTGAGCAGCCGGCCCCTGCTGTCCGGAGGTGTCGAATCGGTCGGTGACAGAACCGCTGGCGTGCTGGGCAGCCAGCTGTTGGAAGCTCAACCCCAGGCCCTCTTTGCGGAAGCGGTAGTCGTAATAGAACATGATCGAGATCAACACGCCCATATTGGTCACGATGAAACTCACCAGCGAGGTCACAGCGGTAATGATGAGGGTGATGATCAACATCGAGCTGAGCAGTTCGCCTTCGGTGCCGGCCGACATCAGCACGAACTGGCTGATGAAAGACAGCGGGGCGGTAATAACACCCGACACGATACCCAGAATGACGCCGAAGAGCAGCGCGATGCCCAAGGTGCGCCAGAAGTAGCCGCGGGTGAGCCCCCACGAGCGGCGCAGGGCCGCAAAAATGCCAATGTCTTCGACCACCATCGCCGGGATGATCAGGTGCCAGCGGATGGCAAAGAACACGACAACGACGCCTGGGATCGCCAAGGCCAACAGGAAGGCGAAGATGGTCGCCGCGACTGCCCCACCGCTTTCGGGTTCCCCACCGGCAAAGGCAATGGCCGCAACCAACACCAACAGCAGTGCCATCACCAAGTAGACCACGATGACGGCCACCACCATCAACGCCAATAATCCCACGAGCTTGCCCCACTGGCCGCGCAACAAACGGAACCCTTGAGAAAGCGAGGTTTTCATATTGATCGCGCCGCGACCCATCATGATGGAGTACATACCCCAGTTAAAGGTCTGGCCTACGAACAGGACCAGTTGCGACAGCAGCAGGGAACCAAAGAACCCCAAGCCTCCACTAGAAAAGATGTCATCGAAGCTTGCGGTCGGGTCCGCTATGGTCGTGCCGAATGCGCGAAGGAAAAAGAACTCGCCGGTGGCCGCGACAATTGCGGCGATCGCACCGAAGATAAGCGCTGCACCAAAAAACAGGCCCGGAGATTTGCGGATCGCTGCGAACATGCCCGAGAAATAATCCCCGAGGGTCAGCGGCCGCAGCGGTAAGGTGCCGGGCTGCGCCACCGGGGCATACGGCGACGGACCCCCGGATGGTGGATACGGTGACGGTTGGGACGGCCCTGCGTAGGGCGGGCGTCCCTGATCGCTCCAGCCGTAAGATCCTGGCTGGTGAGAGCCCGGTTCCTCGGGGCGCGGATGAGTTGGGCCGTTGGTAGACATGGGCTCCTCGCAGTGTCAGACATACCGGGCGTGCAGGTACAGTAATCGTCATCCGGTTACTACAACAGATTCTAACCACGCTGGACCGACAACGTTGCCCATTTTTGACGCGATTGGGCGAATCCCCAATATAAAACGGGTTCTGGGATCTTCTCCGGTATGCTTTAGACGGGTAATTGATACGCCAGTAGCGCGGGAAGGAAGCGGGTTGAAAACCAAAATTCTAGTGGTTGACGACGACGAAGCGTTGGCCGAAATGATCGGCATCGTGCTGAGTAACGATGGGTTTGAGACCTATTTTTGTTATGACGGTGGTCAAGCCAATGACATGTATCGCAGTGTGCGTCCCGACTTGGTGCTGTTGGATTTGATGCTACCCGGCAAAGACGGTATCGAAATTCTGCGTGAACTGCGCAAAGAGTCTGACACCCCGGTTGTCATGTTGACCGCGAAATCCGAAACCGCCGACGTCGTCCGCGGGCTAGAAGCCGGAGCCGACGACTACGTGCCCAAGCCGTTTAAGCCCGCTGAACTGGTCGCCCGGGTGCGCGCGCGACTCCGTGAAACAGATCCAAAAGACTCCGAAACGCTCCACATCGCGGATCTGACGATCGATGTCGCCGGCCACGAAGTGACTCGCGACGGCGTCAACCTGAACCTCACCCCGCTGGAATTTGACCTCCTGGTTGAGCTAGCCCGTCGTCCAGGTCAGGTGCTGACCCGTGAAGAATTGCTCGAAGAGATCTGGGGGTACCGCCACCAAGGCGATGCCCGGTTGGTCAACGTGCACGTGCAGCGGTTGCGGGCCAAAGTGGAAAAAGATCCCGATAAACCCGAAGTGATTCTCACCGTGCGCGGGGTTGGATACAAAGCCGGCTAACGTATGTCCCAAGACGCCGCTGCCCCCTCCGAGGACCTGTACCAAGAACCCCGACAAGGCTGGTTCAAAAGGTTTGTCGGGATGTTTGACCGGACTCGTCGACGCTTCATTCGGGAGTGGGACTCCTCGATGGCGCTGCGCACCGCGGTGATCGCCGCAGCCGCGACGATCATCGGCTCACTCTTTCTGGCCTTCTTCCTGACCCAGCAGATTACCTCGGGGCTGTTTCAGTCTCGGTTTAATCAGGTCCAGGCGGAAGCCAACCACGCGCTGCAGCAGACCCGTCAGGTTTTTGAAAATGCGGCGACCGCCGATGAGGATTCCACCACGTCGTTAGTCGCTGATACTTTGCGCCAACTGACCACCGACGATACGGCCTTCGCCCGTGACTTTTTGTTGGTCCCGCTCGAAGAAGACGACAGCTTATATGTGGGCTCGATGAGCTCCGGGGGAGCGACCGAACAGCTCATTACCGATGAACTGGCCGACCAAGTGGCCTCCGGTAATGGCATTTACTACCAGTCGATTGCACTGCCCGATGCCGGTTCGACCCAGCCCGGCCTGGCCTTTGGCACCCAGGTGGTGCTGCCCCCGGGGAATTACTATGCGTTGTATTTCATCTATGACCTGGCCGATGTCCAAGCCACGATCGATTACCTGATGAATGTGCTGTTGGTCGCCGGTGTGGTCTTAGTGTTTATGAACATTGGGATCGCACTGTGGGTGACCCGCTCGGTGGGTAAGCCGATTCAACAGGCAGCTCAAACCGCTGAATGGTTATCTTCGGGCGACCTCTCGGTTCGCATGGATGTCCAACGCACCGATGAGATCGGTTCGCTGTCGGAATCTTTCAATAAAATGGCCGATAACATTCAAGACCAGATCACTCAGCTGGCCGACCTGTCCCAAATTCAGCAGCGTTTCGTCTCCGACGTCTCCCACGAGTTGCGAACCCCGCTGACCACCGTGGCCATGGCTTCGGAGGTACTGTATGAATCTCGCACCGAACTCGACCCGGTCCTGCGCCGTTCCACAGAACTGATGCATCACCAGGTCGAACGGTTCCAAGCTCTGCTTGAAGACCTCTTAGAAATCTCGCGCTTCGACGCCGGAGCGGCCCAGGTCGCCGTCGAGAAGACCGACCTGCTACACCTCGCCGCCGACGTGGCTCTCACCGCGCAACCGCTGGCCGATAAAACCAACACCCAAGTGTCGATCGTGGCGAAAGGGGAGAACTTCACCGCCGACGTCGACTCTCGCCGTATCGAACGCATCCTGCGAAACCTGGTCAACAATGCGATTGAACACGGCGAATCCAATCCGGTAGATGTCGTCATCCAGGGCGATGATACGTCCGTTTCGATCGTCGTGCGCGATCACGGCATGGGCATGACCGAAGATCAGCTGGACCATGTGTTCGACCGCTTTTGGCGCGCTGATCCGGCCCGCACCCGCACGACCGGTGGCTCGGGTCTGGGCCTGGCGATCGCCGTCGAAGATACCCGCTTGCACAACGGGACACTCGATGCGTGGGGACGCCCCGAACAGGGCTCGGCGTTCCGCTTGACGCTGCCACGCATTTCCGGCACGGTCGTGTCGGGCGAACCCCCGTTAGGCCTGCCACCGGAATACGACCGGGCCCACCGGATCTCGCCGCGCGACGTCGATGTTTCCCAGAATCAACCGGGTGCCTCGTCGGTGCTGAACCGCATCACCGAACAGCATCTGTACCACCCCAGAAAAGAGCGGCCATGAGATGTGCGGGGTTATATCAGCTCCTCGTAGCCGTGGTTACCGCCGTCGTGTTGGCTGGGTGTGCCAGCCTGCCACAATCGAGTCAGGTCGGCGAGTCCGATCAACAGGCCGATACACAGCACGACGTCGCGTACACGTTTAATCCCGCAGGCCCCGCCAACGATGCAACGCCCACATCGATTATCAATGGGTTCATTCTGGCCGCAACCGGTATTCAGGGTGACTTTTCAACTGCACGAGAATTCCTGACGGACTCCGCGGCCCAGAGCTGGAACCCAGCTGCGCAAACCACGATTTACACCGGACGCCCGATTATCGATGCCACCGGGGACCATGACTACACCGTGGAATTGTTCACCGTCGGTTCGCTCGATGACGCCGGTGTGCTTCAGCTCACCGGGGAGGGCACGACCCGAAATCACGAATTTCGACTGACTCAGGTCGATGGGCAGTGGCGGATCGATCAACTGCCCGACGGTATCAATCTCGACGCCGCACAATTCCGGGCCCTGTTCAATACCCAAACCCTGTATTTTTACGATCCGACTTATGCGTATGCGGTTCCCGATGTGCGCTGGATGCTCAATACCGTTGATCAGACCTCAACGATCGTCAAGGCGCTCCTCGACGGGCCGGCCAGTTATTTGGAAGGGGCGGTCGTGACGGCGTTCCCGCCCAACGCCGAGCTCTACCGCGATACTGTCCCGGTCTCCAGCGCCATTGCGCAGGTCGATTTCACCGACGAAACGTTTCAAAGTATGTCAGATCTGGCCCGTTACCGAATGTTCCAACAGCTGGAGTTGACCCTGCAACGCTATCCGGGGGTCTCTGAGATCAATATGACCCGGGAACGTGCCAGCATAGAGTTTGATGACCCGCCCAGTGGGTTTGTGCCCGCCGCAACGTCGGTCACGACCGGCAACTCACAGGTTGGTATCCACCCGGAGACGAATCAGCTCGTCACCTACGAGGCCAATACCATGTCGGCACTGCCCGGGTTTCCCAACGTTGCGGCGTTGGAACCCACCGAACCCACGATCAATCGCGATGGCGACGTCGCCGCATTTGTCAACGCCGATCGCAACATGTTGTATGTTGCCAATGATTCCAGTGCGGCATTTGAAATCGCCACCGGTACCGAGCTGATCGGTCCCACCATGGACATCCACGGTTGGGTCTATACCGTGACTGAAAAAGATACCATTATCGCCGCCAATACCAACCGCACCGGCCAGGTCTTAGAGATCATGCACCCGTGGGCTGGTCGTGAGATCGAGATCTCCGCGTTACGCATTTCACCCGAGGGCACCCGTGTGGCCGTCGTCGTCGAATTTGAAGAGGGCCCCGCCCAATTATTTATCGCCGGAATGATTCGCGACGATGCCGCTCAACCCCAAGCGCTTGGCAATACCTTCCGATTACAAACCGATGAACCCCCAAATGCGGTGGAATGGTATTCAAATGCTGAAGTCTTAGCCGGACGACTCTCCGAACGAGAACGTGTCGAACTCGAACTCATCGGGTTTAGCGGGCCATCGACCAATTTCAAACCCATGCTTGGCATGGTGAACTTCTCCACGGGTGCCGGCAATGTCTATGCCGAAACCCAAGACAACGTGTACCTGCGGGTCGGCAATAACTGGCGGGCTCAATCTGGTGCTCCCACACAACTGTCCTATCCAGGCTAGTTCTCCACATGTTCGCCTCTCTCCGACACTGACGATCGGGCGGTGCGGCATACTTGCACTATGGCTGGATTCTTGGATGCGCTTGATCGGGTAGCGACGTCGTCGCTGGCGAGTACGGTGAACACGGCCTGGCGCGGCATGCTCAATCTGCTCGTCCCGAACCCGTGTTCATTGTGCGTGTGGTCGGATGCCGTCGCCCATCAGTTGTGCGAATCGTGCACCCAATTGTTGAAAGAACAGACGAGGCATATTTTTCAGGCGCGGGATTTTGCCGATGCCTTGCCGCTAGATCTCGTCACCGGGCAACCCTTACCGGTATTTGCGGCGTCGTTGTATACCCCAGAGATGGCCAAAGTGTTGTTGAAATTCAAGGACCATCAACGCATCAAGATTGCCGGGGTCTTGCGGCCTATCGTTTACCGGACCCTGCAGCAGACCGCCGAAACGTTGGGCTATGAGTACTACCGGCTGGTGCCTATCCCGGCATCAGGCGCCAGTATGCGTCGGCGCGGCTATAACCCGGTGGTGACGATGCTGCCTCGTCACCTGCCGCCCGCGCTGAGTCTAGATGCGGGGTTATTGAAAACACGCTGGCATGTGCTGACGCGGGCGGCACACCACGGTACGGGCGTGCAGGTTCGGCGAGAACAATCGCGCAAAAAGTTCCGAGTCGCCACACGGCGTCGGGAACCAGCTGAACCGGTTATTCTGCTCGACGACGTGCTCACGACCGGTGCCACATTGGCTGCGGGCGCTCGTGTCCTGCAAGCCCAGGGATTTGATGTCGTGGCAGCGGTGGTGTTTTCGGCGGTGATGCCTCGAGGCTGAATGGCCAGCACCCTTAGCGTACGGCAGAATTTCACGGAACTTGAAGGATTTGTCAAACCAAAACTTATCGTAGACCGCTCCAAGGGGTAACATGATGGAGACCAGCCTCGGCGGCGGAGCAATGGATGAGCATTTGTTGTTTCGTCGCTGACTTTATTGCTCTAAGTACACGAGGAGGATTTGATGGCACTTGACATCAATTACCTGGCCCGCGACACAGATCTGACGGATGATTTCCGCTCGTACGTCGAAGAGAAGTTCGACAAGATCTCGTCATTGACTGAACAAGCGCAGCGTTTGGAGGTCAAACTCGTTTCTCGTGAATCACACACCGGAGCTTCCGGGCTGGTGACTGCAGAACTTACCCTGCACTCACCTCGCAACGTGGTTCGTTCGGAGGCCAACGACAACGATAAACAAATCGCCTTTGACCACGCTTTTGCTCGGTTGCAGGAGCGACTGCGCCGGCTACGCGAACGTGCCAAGGGTGGCCGCCGCCGTCCGTCGGTACAAGAGATCACCCAAAACTTTGCGCCTGTGCCCTCAGACGTTTCGTTAGTCGAAGAGGTCTTGGAACAACAGGCTGCTGAAGCAAAAGAGCAGGCCGAACAAGACCGTTTAGAGCAAAATGGTGACATCCCAGTGACCATTCGCCGCAAGGTCTTTCCGACCCAGAAGATGAATCTTGACGATGCCATCGACAACATGGAACTGGTCGGGCACGACTTCTACCTGTTTATTGATGAAGAAACAGATCTGCCATCGGTTGCATACCGTCGTCGTGGTTGGTCCTACGGTGTCATTGCCATGGGAGACGAAGAATCCGAAACCACCCGGGATTATCGCCAAGCTGAAGCCTAAAGCTGGATGCTAAACATGATGCCCCACCGGAAACCGGTGGGGCATCATGTATGTCAGCAGCATGTGGATTTGGTATCCACAAACCTGGGCGACGTAGACTGTCACGAGTATGCGGTAGCCCCCGCTTCAGAGAATAAAGATTTCGGGAGTACAAGACACGTGGCATCATTTATTGAACGGATTCTGCGAACCGGTGAGAAACGGGTCCTTAAACGCCTGCGTCAATATGCGGACGCCGTCAATGCTGTTGAAGCAGACTTCAAAGCCCTCAGCGACGCCGAACTCCGCGCCGAAACAGACTCTTTCAAAGCTCAGATAGCCGACGGCGTCAGCCTTGATACCTTGCTGCCGGAAGCGTTCGCTGCTGTGCGCGAGGCCGCCTCTAGGACCGTCGGGTTGCGCCATTTCGACGTCCAGCTCATGGGTGGTGCCGCCTTGCATGAAGGCCTGATTGCCGAGATGAAAACCGGTGAAGGGAAAACGCTGGTGGCTACGGCACCGGCCTATCTGAACGCCCTGTCGGGTGATCCCGTGCACATTGTGACGGTCAATGATTATCTCGCCGAATACCAATCCGAATTGATGGGCCGTATTTTCCGTTTCCTCGGAATGTCAACGGGTGTGGTTTCGTCTGGGCTACCCCCTTCGGAACGTAAAGCCCAATATGATGCCGATATCACGTATGGAACCAATAACGAATTTGGTTTCGACTACCTGCGTGACAACATGGTGATGAATATCGCCGACATGGTCCAACGTGGCCATGGTTTTGCGATTGTGGACGAGATCGACTCGATCCTGATCGATGAGGCGCGCACTCCGCTTATCATTTCCGGTCCAGCGCAGGGCGATGTTTCTGGCTGGTACTCGCAATTTGCTTCCCTCGCCCCGCGTCTCAAACGCGACATTGATTACGAAATCGATGAAAAGAAACGTACCGTATCGGTCCTTGAAAAGGGCATTGACAAGGTTGAAGACTGGCTTGGTATTGAAAACCTCTACGAGTCTGCCAATACGCCGCTGATTGGTCACCTCAACAACGCGATTCGAGCCAAAGAGCTCTTCCTACGGGGTCGCGAATACGAAATTATCGATGGCGAGGTGCGAATCGTCGATGAACATACCGGTCGTATGTTGCCAGGTCGACGGCTTTCCGATGGTCTGCACCAGGCCATCGAAGCCAAAGAAAAAGTGAAAGTTCAAGCTGAAAACCAGACGCTAGCTTCTGTGACGCTGCAGAACTATTTCCGGAAATATAAAAAGCTGTCGGGCATGACCGGTACCGCAGAGACTGAAGCCGGCGAGTTCATGTCGACCTATGATCTGGGCGTCGTGCCAATTCCGACCCACCGGGAAGTTCAGCGTCTGGACCAGCAAGATCTCGTATTCAAACACGAAAAAGCAAAGTTTGAAGCCGTCGTCA
>ERZ1032895.29-NODE-29-length-42974-cov-5.383863_pt1 | contig 42974 bp, 39 predicted proteins | sample MGYA00516687_ERZ1032895 | MGnify/ENA primary metagenome ERZ1032895 (study PRJEB33719, sample SAMN04261600) | wastewater metagenome | biome: rural village; feature: latrine urine exit; material: soil | place: El Salvador | collected 2013-01-14 ... | reverse complement strand
CGCGATGATGCGTCCGGCCAGCTCCTCCTGCGCCTCCGCAGTGTCCCCACCGAGCTTGATGCCCAGCAGGGCGTCAAGCACCACGGCTACCGTGATCGACGGTAAGTTACTGGCGCGCGGGATGCCCCGTGCGATGCTTTCCTGTGCCCACCGGTCGACAGCGTCGAGAGCCCGGGGGGCATCGAGGTCGTCGGAGAGGGCCGCAAAAATATCCTTCAGCACGGTCTCGGCGTCGCCGATTTGTTCACACCCTAGGGCGCTGCGCCACGTTTGGAAGCGCTTGGCCGCCTCACCGAGTTTTTCGTGGCTATAAGACCAGTCACTGCGATAATGATTCGACAGCAACAAAGCGCGGATTGCCATGGGCGATTCCACGCGCGATACCAGGTTTGACACCAGCTCAAGGTTGCCCAGCGATTTGGACATTTTGACCCCGTCGAGTCCAACCATGCCGGAATGCACAAAGTATTCGGCCATTGGCTGGTGGGTCACTGCAGTGGTGTGGGCTGCTGAGAATTCGTGGTGTGGGAAGCGTAGATCTGAGCCACCACCCTGGACGGTAAATGGCGCTGGTAACGTGTGATACGCGATGGCGGAGCATTCAACGTGCCACCCGGGACGGCCATCGCCCAAAACGTCGTCGTGCCAGTATGGTTCGCCGTCGCGTCGCGCCGACCAAACGAGCGGATCCAACGGGTTGCGCTTGCCGGCGCGTTGAGGATCACCGCCGCGCTCGGGGAAGAACTCGATCATTTCTTCTTGACTGTGTGCCCCCACGGCACCAAGCCGCCAATCAGTGTGTTCTTCCGCGGCTGCAATTGAGAAGTAGATATCCCCATCCGGGTTGTTGTCATCACCCGGCACGGTATAGGCCACCCCGGCGTCGAGCATTTCGCGGACCATGTTCCGGACCCAGTCGACAGTCTCCGAAACGCTTAAGTAATGAGAGGGCGATAGCACGTTGAGGTGCTGCATATCGGAACGGAAGAGATTGGTTTGGTCTTCACTGAGTTCCCGATAATCAATGCCCATTTCGTTTGCCCGTTCAAATAGCGGGTCATCTACGTCGGTAACGTTTTGGGTGTAGGTCACCCGGTGTCCGGCGGCAAGCCAATAACGGTATAACAGGTCGAAGGCGACGTAGGTATTGGCGTGCCCCAGATGGGTCGCGTCATATGGGGTGATGCCGCATACATACATGGTGGCGTGGTCATCTGTTACTGTCACCCGTTGTTTTTGCTGGGTGGCAGTATCGAATAAGTGCAAGTTATCTTGCTGAGCCGGTAGAGCCACCGGGAACGGCGTGATCCAAGATTTCATGAAAACTCTCAAGTTCCTTACGACTGTCTGATCCGTTGAGGGTAGCAACTGTGATGGGTCAAGCGCTAATTACTCCAATTCCCAGCAGAATGTAGAGGGCTGCACCCAGCGAAATGCGGTACCACACAAAGATTTTGAACGAGTTATTCGAAATGAATCGCATCAGCCACGCAATGACGGCGTAACCCACCAGGAAGGCAACAAGCGTGGCGACCATGGTTTCACCCATGCCATACGGCGCTGCGGGATCCGGACTTGCAATGGACTGACCCAGTTTATAGAACCCGGAAGCAAAAACAGCAGGAACTGCCAGAAGAAAGGCGTAACGGGCAGCGGCTTCACGGGTGTATCCCAGGGCCAGACCCATGGTGATGGTACCCCCGGAACGAGATACTCCCGGAATGAGCGCCAAGGCTTGAGCGAGACCGTACAGAATGCCGTCGCGCCAGCTGAGTCGCGTCAGGGGTTTCATCTGTTTTCCCCAGGTATCGGCCATGGCCAGGAGCACACCAAAGACGATCAGCATGGTGGCAACGATCCACAATGAACGGAAGGTCGTATCGATGCGGTCTTCAAAAAGTAGGCCTAGAACTCCGATAGGAATTGAACCGAGAATAATCAGCCAACCCATGCGAACCGCCGGATCTGAGTGCGGGACTTTACCGAAAACGGCTTTGAACCACTGCGAGATGATATGCGTGATATCCCGCCAGAAGTACAACAGCACGGCAAGTTCGGTACCAATTTGAGTAATGGCGGTAAAGGCTGCCCCGGGATCCGCTGCCCCCGGCAAGAATTCGCCGACAACACGCAGGTGTGCCGATGAAGAAATCGGCAGAAATTCCGTTAGGCCTTGGACCAGGCCAAGGATGATGACTTCAATCCAGTTCACCTGGTCAACCCTACGACACTCGGCCGAGAAATTTTCGACGCTACGCCGTTTGCGGCGCGTTAGTCGTCAGTTTCATCCACGCCATCGATCTCGATTTCGTCGAAATCGTCCTCATCATCATCGAAAGATTCGAAGTCGTCGTCATCGTCATCATCTTCGTCGTCGTCTTCGAAGATATCTAGCGGTGTGACTTCGCCGGTTGCCCCATAGAGGGTGTCTTCGTAGGCTTCGAAGGCATCGGCCAGCGCATAGTATGCATGTTCTAGCGCAGGGTCATCATCACCACGTTTATTGGTGGCTGCGGCGAGATGTTCTTGGAGTGCAGAAGTGAGGGCCTCAAGGGAAACGCGGGGATCGGTGCTCATGAACTCTAGGCTAGCTTGGATTGATGCATGTGACTACACTTTGCCCATTTGTGTGCTCGGCCAGGTGCGAAACCACTGCGGCGATACGTTCCGATTTTTGGGCAAGCTGACTACAGTAGTTGTAATTCTTTGGACTTACCGGTCATCGGACCACCTAGGAGGGCCACCGAGTGCGAGACACACCGATTATCAGCAGTGTTGATTCTCTAACGCGAAGACATTCATGGGAGTACCTGGTGATTACGGTTGCACCCGGTGAATCATTGGCTCAAGCACGTCAGCGGCTGGTCGAACATGCCGAATATGGCCACTGGGAGTTACAGCGCACCTTGTTATATCGGGGTGGAACTCGACGTTTCTGGTTGCGTCGCAAGGCCATAAAAGTCGAGTCCACCCTGGTCGCCACCTAGTCTTCGAGCGGGCCGAGACCAAACGTTGCAAAGGTCGTGTGGGCAGACTCATCATCCGATGGGTGGTACACCCCAGCCATGACATCGCGGTAGAGGCGAGCAATTTCTTCGGTTCGGTGATACCCCGCACCGCCTGAGGCTTCAAAAGCGTAATCGATTTGTGCTTTGGCCACCCGAACTGCGGAGATCTTATTTGCGACGAGGCGAGTAAACCATTCCGAGCCATATTCTGTGAGCTGAGTGATGGCTTCTGCCAGTCCGGACAGCTGTTGATCCTGGGTCATCTGGCGCAAGATTGCCTCGCCGTGTTTATACCGCAGGATCGGATCCTGCGACAGTGTGGTGCCGTGAACTTTGGATCGACGCGTGTGGAGCTTCTCGGCAGCTATTTCGACTGCTCGGTCACCAATACCGGCGTACACCGCTGCGACAAATGTCAGAAACGCTGCGAAAATGGCAAAGGTGAGCAGATCTTGATTCGGTCCGGTCGGTATTCTACGAATAACCCGATCTGCGGGCACGACGACCCCATTGAGTTTGGTGACAAACGAGTGGGTAGCCCGCATCCCCAACATGTCCCAGCGAGATCCATCAGATTCGGTGTTTCCGGCCTCTCGATCTACGATCGCGTAGATGAGCTCACTGCCATCTGGGCTCTTCCCAAACACCCCCAGGCGAGTCCAAGCTGGAGACAGTGTGGTGAAGATCTTGGTACCAGTGAATTTAACCGAGCCGTCAGACTGATCTTCTGCTAGCGTTTCGGAGTCGAACAGGACGGCGTCATTGCCGGCCTCCGAAATACCAAAGGCGTAAACCTCCCCGGCGGCTGCCTCTTTGAGGATGAAATCAAGATCGTGGTTGCCTTGGGCACGGAAGATCCAGGCGACACCAGACCAAATCAGATGCATATTCACCGCGAGCGCAGTGGCCGGAGCATAGGCGGCAAGCTTCTTTTGTGCATCGACTACCGTTGCGAAATCCCACCCCAGTCCCCCATCGGCGGTAGGTGTTAAGGCTGCTAGGTAGCCGGCCTCTTGGAGGACTTCCAGGTCCTCATGCGGAAATTCGTTGCGCGCATCGTACCCGGCCGCACGATCTCGAATGCCGTGGAGGAGCTCCTCGGTGAGTACGGCATCAATGCGGTCTTGGTATTTCGAATATGGCAATCCCATAGTGTCCTTTCACAAGACGTTAGTTTTGTGGCTCGAGGATCCGCAGCAGCGCTCGTACCCCGAAATCCAGTGAGTCAATTGGCATGCGCTCGTCGATTCCGTGGAAGAGCTCTGGGAACGCTAGGTCTTCAGGGAGCTGTAAGGGGATAAACCCGTAACCGGCAATCCCCAGTCGTGACAGCGCGTTATTGTCGGTGCCGCCGGACATCATGAACGGCAGCACTACTGCGTCTGGATCTTCTTGTGCGATAGCGCTGATCATGGCGTCGACTAGCGCCCCAGAAAACGGTGCTTCGATAGCTTGGCGGGCGTGTTCGTATTCAACATGCACAGACTCGCCGGCGAGATCTCGAATGGTGTCGATGAGTTCTTCATCTTGGCCCGGTAGTGGTCGAGCATCGACCGTAGCTTGGGCTTTTCCTGGGATCACGTTGTGTTTATAGCCTGAGGTCAGCCCGGTGGGATTGGAGGAGTTACTCAACGTGGAGCCCACAAAAGCCACGGCTGACCCGATGGCTTCAAGCTGTGGGTCAGGGTTGGTTTCGTCAAAGGGCACCCCCATGAGTCGCGAGACGTCCTCCATGAGCTGGCGGGTTGTGTCGGTGTAATGCAAGGGCCATTTGTGGTGTCCGATGGCCGCGATCGCCTCTGCCATCTTTGTTACCGCGTTATCCGAGTGTCGGGTTGAGCCGTGCCCTGGGGTACCGGTGGCGGTGAGATTGAGCCATGCGATGCCCTTTTCTGCGGTCTGTAAGAAGTAGGCGCGTTTTCCTGCCACGGTCGCGCTGAAACCACCGACTTCAGAGATCGCTTCGGTTGCTCCTTCAAATAAATCGGGACGATGGTTGACAAGCCAATCCGAGCCGTAGACTCCCCCGGCTTCTTCATCCCCAAAGAATGCCAGAATGATGTCGCGCCGTGGACGTTTACCGGTGGCATGCAGATGCTCCAGGGCTGTGAGCATGACTGCATCCATACCCTTCATATCTGCTGCGCCGCGACCATAGATCACATCATCAATTACCTCTGCGGAGAATGGATCCACAGACCATTCGCTGGCATCAGCTGGTACCACATCGAGATGGCCGTGTAGGACCAGTGCTGGAGCGGCAGAATCCCAGCCTTGCATGCGTCCGACGACGGAGGTCCGGCCCGGTTCGGACTCGATAATTTCTGGGTGCATATCCATGGCTTCCATCAATGCGGCACAATATGCTGCCGCCTCTGGTTCGCCCCGTGAATCATTTCCGCCGTAATTGGTGGTGTCGATTTGGATGAGATCTCGAGTGATTTTCGTAACTCGATCGCGGAAAATTCCAGGCGAAATCGAGCCGGAGTCAGAAAGTTGAGCCATACTGTCACCTTAGCGAACCCGATAAGGCACGACCATGGTGCGCAGGCGGTCTGGAGTGTGTTATGCTTATCGCTGTTGCCTTCTCCTTCGCCGGAGAGTACACCACCAGCGCGGGTGGCGGAATTGGTAGACGCGCAGCGTTGAGGTCGCTGTGAGCTTTATCGCTCGTGGGGGTTCAAGTCCCCCTCCGCGCACGTTTGGCACAAGGATCGGGATTTCAGCTTTTTGCTCGTCCCGATCCTTTCGTTTAAGCACTACTATCGTCTCTTGTGGGAGTAGCTGAGCATATCGTGGACGAACCACTCACCGTCGTCATGATCTCTATGCACACCTCTCCCCTGGCACAACCCGGTCAGGGTGATGCCGGCGGCCTGAACGTTTATGTGCGAAATCTCACCGAGGCTCTTCTACGCGCCGGTCACCAAGTACTCTGTTTTACTCGTAAAACCTCGGTTCGCGATGCGACCGTTGGGCTCGATGAAAAAACTCAGTCCAAAGTGATCCCCCTTGGGGCAGGACAATTCGGGTTGCCGAAAGAAGCGTTGAGCGGCTTGACGACACAGTTTGCTGAGAAGATGGTGCCCGTCATCCGTGAGCTGGCCCAGCATCGAGTGGTGCTGCATTCTCACTACTGGCTCTCCGGAATGGTGGCGCTGGAAGTTTCTGAACAGCTGCGCAGTCCGGTGGTACACACGATGCACACATTGGGCGCTGCCAAAAACGCCTCTGCCCCCGGTACTGAGCCGCCATACCGCCTTGAAAGAGAACGACTGATCAGCACAAAAGCCAGTGCCCTGATCGCAAACACCGAGGTGGAAAAGGACGAACTCATGCAACACACCGGGGTGAGTGCCCAGAAGATCACCGTTATCCATCCCGGCGTCGACCACTCCATCTTTGATCCAGAAGGCCCCACGTACTGGCCGGGCCGCGACAATGTGGGCAGCCCCAGAATCCTCTTTGCCGGACGGTTGCAGCACTTTAAAGGCCCCCACGTGCTGATCGATGCTTTGGCCGAACTGCAAAACCGTGGCGTAGACCCACTACCAGTCATCCATTTCACGGGAGCGAGCTCTGGAAGCCAAACCTATGATGTCCGTGCCAGAGCTCATCTGCTGGGAGTTGCCAAATCCTGCTCATTTGCGCCACCGGTGACGCCGGAGACATTAGCCAGTATCATGCGTGCCGCTGACGTCGTCGCGATGCCGTCCGTTGCTGAGTCATTTGGTTTAGTCGCTCTGGAAGCCCAAGCCTGTGGGACACCGGTCATCGCGCATCGGGCAGGTGGACTGACAACGGCCGTGGTCGATGGTCTCACTGGGCGGTTGACCGATTCACTCGATCCACACGCGTGGGCTGATGCACTGGCCTCCGTGGTAGATGATCCAGTGACCTGGCAAACGCTCGGCACCGCGGGTATAGAACATGCTGCCAGATTCTCCTGGTCTGCGATGGCAGGGCGCATGGCGGAGATCTATTTGAAGACGCTAAGCACCCATTAACTGCTTCGACCGGTGCCACTGTGAGATGGCGACCGGTCGATGCGAAGCTCCAGATTAGAACTGGCGTATTTCTGCCACGAAGTGTAATTTCTCGTGTCTGGCATTCCAACCGGTGACCATCAAACGGTCCCCTGCTTGACGGTAATTGATCGCAACTTTCGAGGGCAGACGCATCGGGGACGCGAACTCGATGGCCCACGTATAAGGGGCCAAGGTTTCCCGGCCTGCCAACATCTTCCCGGCAGCGTACATCCCGTGGGCAATCGCACTGGGCATCCCGAGTGCTTTGGCAGTCAGATTCGACAGGTGGATGGGGTTCCGGTCGCCCGAGACCGCGCCGTAACGTCGACCAATATCACGTGGCAACTCCCATTGGCCGGTCATCACGGGTGCGCGGAAAGGCTCACGGGCTGGTCGTTGCGGTCTCGCGGCTCCGGGAATGACGACCGATTTCGACAAATATACGGCCATCGATTGCCATAGCAATTTATCTGTCGTCGCATCAAGAATCTGCACCCAAATCTCCACCGTCGTACCTGCATGATGTGGACGCATATTCTGGGCCCACGTAGAGATGCGCACCGGCTGATCGATCGGTACATCAGACATATGCCACACTTTGTGCTGCAAATGCACCATCCCAAGCAACGGGAGCGGGAAGCGGCGTTCTGCCATCATGGCCGTGGACAATCCAAATGCCGTGATATGCACGGTAATCGAGGGGGCCGAATTCTGCCCCACCACACCGGAGGAACCCATCAGAGCGTTGTAGTCGTCCACGAGCTGACGCGAAATGCTATCAGTGGTTTCCCACCGGGTACCCGGCAAGCTGCTGGCCACCGATTGCTTGGCCCGCAGGAGCCCGGCAGCCACTTTGCCATAGGACGAGGTGAGTGACGGGATTGCACCGAGCCTGACAGTCCGTAAGTTTTCGGGTTGCGGGGTGGAATCTATGATGTTGAGATCAACCATTATTTCCCTACCAGTGCTTGTCCACAGACTCTTAGCGTTGTGCCATTAATACCCGCTGCAGCGTCCGCATGGAAAAATGCAATCGCTTCGGCCACATCAACCGGCCGACCACCTTGTTGCAATGAGTTCATCCGGCGAGCGACCTCGCGGGTGGCCGTTGGCATCGCATCGGTCATCGCGGTTTCAATAAAACCTGGTGCCACGGCGTTAATCGAGCCGCCCGTTTGTGCCAATTGATCCGCCAATGCCTGGGTCATGCCGATAATGCCGGCTTTTGCCGCCGCGTAATTGGTCTGCCCGCGATTCCCAGCAATGCCCGAGGTTGAGGCCAGCGAAGTGATCCGAAAGTTCTCAGCAACTACCCCCTGGCCCAGTGCCGCTAAGAGTTGTTCATTAATCCGTAGCGGGGCGGTGATGTTGACGGCAATAAGCGAATCCCATCGAGCGGCATCCATATTGGCCAACAGTTTGTCACGAGTAATGCCGGCGTTATGCACGATGCCATCAAGTCGCCCAAATCGCTGCTCGCTCAGACGCAGCAGCTCATTGCCAGCGTTTTCATCAGTGATATCCATCTGTACCGCGATGCCACCAACGCGATTCATCACCGTGGTCAGCGCCTCGCCAGCAGCGGGCATATCGACACCAATGACCGCGGCACCATCGCGGGCTAGCGTTTCACTAATGGCCTCACCGATCCCTCGGGCAGCACCCGTCACCACGATGACTTTTTCGGCTAGCGGGCTGTCCCAGTCCGCTGGAACCGATCCCGCCGAGGAGGAGACCGTGAGAAACTGTCCAGCCACATATGCAGAGCGACCAGATAGAAAAAACCGTAATGCAGCTTGTGCGGCCGGAACTGCCATCGTGACGTCCTGACCCAAGATGATCCCATTGGTGGTGGCTCCAAAGCGCATCTCTTTAGCCAACGACCGGGTGAAACCTTCAACGCCGTGACGCACCGCTACGCGATTCGCATCACTGCTGATGGACGGGTCCTGGGGGTCACCAAAAATTGTAATAACCCGGCCGTTTGGTTCCAGACCACGAAGTGCGGCACTGACCTGCAACACCCGTTCGGATAAATCGTTCGGGTGGGTCGCGTCGTCGAATGCCACGATGATCGCAGAGAACTTTTGTTTCAACCCTGGATCTCGCCGAACATCATAACTGTCAGCCCACAGCTGCTGAGCGACAGTATCGCCGGCATTGCTCTCCCCGATCACCAGGATCGGACCGGAAGCCAGGCGATCGCCTGGAGTATGACGACGTAGTGGAACAGGTCGCGGTAGTCCGATGGTTTTTGCGACTTGTTTGCCAAAGGGCCGGTTGACGAACCGGGTATAGCTATCTGTGGGTGACATAAAATTCAAGTGTCCTTTCAGCAGGTACCGGATTCGTGGTTTAGCGTCCCCGAATGAGGGCGACCGCGCCTTGGCCTCCAGCTGCACAGACTGAAATCAATCCCAGTGAGCCTTCACCCTTTTCATGTAGCATCTTGGCCAGTGAGGCCACAATTCGTGGTCCCGTGGCAGCAAATGGGTGGCCGGCCGCCAATGAAGAGCCTTTCACGTTGAGCTTGGATCGATCGATCTGTCCTAAGACAGTGTCACGTCCCAACACGTTCTTGTTATAGTCTTCGTCGCCAAGTGCCTTGATGGTTGCCAGCACGGTACCTGCAAATGCCTCATGGATTTCAAAGAAATCAATATCATCGAGGCTCAACCCGTGCCGATCCAAAATCCGTGGAATCGCATAAGTAGGAGCCATCAGGAGCCCCTCTTTGCCATAGACGAAATCGACAGCAGCAACTTCAAAGTCCATGAATTCTGCCAAAATCGGCAGATTGTGGTCGATGGCCCATTCTTCTGAAGATAACAGTGCAGCAGCAGCACCATCGGTCATGGGGGTCGAGTTGCCAGCGGTCATTGTTGCTTCTTCGCCAAATTGCTTCCCGAATGCCACCCGAAGTTTTGTCAGGGCCTCCATGGTGGAACCGGGGCGCATATTATCATCGCGGTCTAAACCTCGGAACGGCGTGATCAGATCGTTGAAGAACCCTTCCTCATATGCTGTTGCCATGTTGTTGTGAGAGTGCATCGCAAGTTCGTCTTGTTCCTCGCGAGTGATCCCCCACTGGTGGGTGGTCAGCGCCTGATGCTCCCCCATCGACAGACCGGTACGCACTTCTCCTGCCTGCGGCGCTAACGGTGCAAAGTGTTTGGGTCGCAGCTTCATAGCAATTTTGATCTTGTCTTGGGTGGTGCGTGCGCGGTTGAGCTGCATAAATACTTCGCGAGCCTCAGAATTAAAGGCAAGCGGCGCATCGGAGATCGTATCGACCCCACCGCCGATGCCAGAGTCGATCTGACCTAGGCGAATTTTATTGGCCACCCCGCCGACCGTTTCGATACCTGTAGCACAAGCGGTCTGGACGTCATGGGCGGGGGTATGGGCATCCAGCGACGTGCCTAAGACAGATTCTCGGGTCAGGTTGAAGTCCACCGAATGTTTCATCACTGCCCCAGCGACAACTTCCCCGAGGGCTTCGCCTTGGAGGCCGAATCGCGCCACGAGGCCCTCAAGCGTTGAGGTCAGCATGTCCTGATTCGATGCACCAGCATAGGCGCCATGGGCGCGAGCAAATGGGATGCGGTTTCCACCGAGAACGACTGCTGGACGGAGCGGACCACCGGCGATTGCGGCTGTGGATGTAGAAGTCATGCAAATTCTCTTTCCCAATGATCGAGGATACAAACTGGTGTGTTTACGGACACTCACCCTACCTGATACTCTCAGTATCGTGAAGATGTCTGCAACACCCATTCCGGACGGGCGCAATACACGCTGGGAAGCGCACCGTCGTCAACGTCGAAACGACCTCATTCGCTCGGCCCGTGCTGCTGTCCACATTATTGGACCAGAGGTATCAATGGAAGAAATCGCCTCGCATGCCGGCACCTCGAAGTCTGTGTTTTATCGCTATTTCAACGATAAACAGGGGCTTCAGCAAGCCGTTGCGCAGGCATCAATCGACTTCATGGAAACCGAACTGAAAAAAGCCGGCAAATCGGCTCCCAGTGCCCGAGACGGGTTATACACCATGGTGTTGGTGTATCTACAATTGGCCAACTCCTCACCTAACGTCTATAACTTCTCGACGGCGATACCGACGGGCATGAATATCTTCCGCCAGAACATGGCCCGGTTCCTGCAGCGAGCGGTTGAGCACGTTTTTCCACACTATAAAAATACTGACTTCACTGCCGATACCAAGAATCTGGCATATTACTGGGCGGTGGCTGCCGTTGGATTCGTGCGCGCCGCAGGTGAAGAGTGGATAGCCGAGACGGATCACCCCGAACGTCTTAGCGCAGAGGAACTCGCCCATCGGATTGCCAATTGGTTGGTAGTGGGATTGGATTCACAAAACACCGAACAACACGTTCAGGAGGACTAGTGTCGTTAAAACAACAAGAGTTACGAGTCGAGCAGGATGAACTTCAGGTGCTCCTGTTGGGTCCGTGTGCAGCGGATCGTCGTCAGATGCGAAATATGATTGAAGAGCCAATCTTTCATCATCAATTTGATCTGACCATGGCAGAACACCGTGAGCTGACCCTGAAGCAGTTACACGAATTGGCTGCTCGCAAAGTGATCGGTAAGGCATACCCCAAGGAATTCGGTGGTCAAGAAAACCCCGGTGGAAATGTTGCTGGCTTTGCCGAAATGTTCCATGCCCACCCGTCCATGCAGATTAAAGGGGGCGTGCAATGGGGGTTATTTGGGTCGGCAATCTTAGCCCTGGGAAACGCGGAACAACACAAAAAATGGCTGCCAGGGGTGCTGAACCTCGAATTGCCGGGCGTGTATGCGATGACGGAGATTGGACACGGGTCCGATGTTGGCAATATTGATACCACCGCCACCTACATCCCCGAAGACGACGAATTTGAAATCCATACCCCCTTCAAAGCGGCCTGGAAAGAGTTTCTCGGCAACGCGGCCCTCCATGGTAAAGCCGCTGTGGTCTTTGCTCAACTAATTACCAAGAACGTCAACTACGGCGTCCATGCGTTCTTTGTTCCGCTGCGTGACGACGAAGGGAACTTTTTGCCCGGCGTCGGCGGTGAAGATGACGGCTACAAGGGTGGCCTCAACGGCATCGACAATGGGCGACTGCATTTCACGCAGGTGCGGATCCCACGCACGAACTTGCTTAATAAACTGGGCAATGTCGATGAACATGGTGACTACTCGACCTCAATTCCCTCATCGGGACGTCGATTCTTTACCATGCTGGGTGCCCTGGTCCAAGGTCGCGTTTCACTTGCTACCACTGCGGCAAATGCCTCGGCCTTGGCCCTGACGGGCGCTATCACTTACGGCAACCAGCGTCGGCAGTTCAATGCTGCTTCTGATATCGAAGAACAAGTACTGTTGGACTACGGGTTACACCAGCGTCGACTCATCGACCGCTTGGCACGGACATACGCTGATATTTTTACGACCAACGATCTGCTGGTGAAATTCCACGAAGTGTTCTCCGGTGACAACGATACGGATGAAAATCGACAGGAGCTGGAAACGCTCGCGGCAGGAATTAAAGCTGTCACCACGTGGAACGCCATGGACGTTTATCAAGAAGCCCGTGAAGCAACCGGCGGAGCCGGGTACATCGCTTCAAAAAATCGATTCAATGCTCTGCGCAATGATCTGGATATTTACACCACCTTTGAAGGCGATAACAACGTGTTATTGCAACTGGTGGGGCGTCGGCTGCTGGGAGATTATTCAAAAGAATTTGCGAACCCATCCTTTAAAGTCCTGACAAAATATGTCGCAGAACGTGCTGAGTACAGTTTGTATGAGCGTTCCGGTTTGCGTCGTGTGGTCCAACAGGTATCTGATGTGGGCTCCGAACGCCGTTCGGCCACCTGGCTGAAAGACCCTGACGTACAACGGAGTCTTTTTGCTGACCGGGTCCGAACGCAAATCGCCGAGGTTGCCGAGGTACTCCGACCGGTGGCCAAAGAATCTCAAGCCGAACAAGCCCGGATGTTTAATGAGAATCAGTACGATCTGATCAAAGCAGCGAAATCCTACGCGCAGCTGCTGCAATGGGAATCGTTTACCACCGCTCTGGAAGCCATTGAAGACCCGGCAACACAGAAAATTATGACCTGGATGCGCGACCTGTTTGCGCTGTCTACGATCGAACAGGATCTTGGCTGGTTCATCGAATACGGGCAGATATCCCAACAACGAGCTAAGACCCTCCGGCAATACACCAGCCGCCTAGCCGCCCGCCTCCGGCCCCATGCTCAAGATTTGGTCGATTCTTTTGGCTACAACCAGCACCACCTGAGAATGGACGTCGCCTCCGGTGTAGAACAGCAACGCCAAGAAGAAGCTGCTGAGTATTACCGTCGCTTACGGGCTTCCGGCGAGGCGCCCCTTTCAGAGAAAGTACACCGCACACGCCAAAGCTAACCCGGCGAAACCACGAGGTACACCGCAGCGTGCTGTTGATCATCCGATATCAACAGCACGCTGCTATATTGCGCAGGTATCGCTGGGCTACTGCCACCAGCGGTGTTACACACCGCCACTGCGGCGTCTTCGATGATTGAATAAGGATTATGTCTACTACCCCATTGCTGGACGATGAACGACTCACTCGCGACGAGGCCTACGCCCGTGCAGAGCTCATCACCATGAGCAACTATGAGATCGAACTTGACCTATCTAATGCGATGGCATTGGATGAGCCCACCTATCCGGTAACCACCACGCTGCGGTTCACCGCGACAAGACCAGGAGAAGACACCTTCGTCAACTACCTGGGTGATTCGGTGGAATTCGTTTCGGTCAACGGGGTGTCACAAGACGTCGCGCAAATCGTTGGAACAGCCCGCATTTTGATCCCCAATATTGCTGCCGACAACGAAGTCGTCATCCGCTCGCACAGTCGCTATTCCCACTCAGGCGAAGGACTACACCGCTTCGTAGATCCGGCCGATGGTCAGGTGTATCTTTATTCGCAGTTTGAACCGGCCGACGCACGACGAGTCTATCCAAATATGGAGCAACCGGATCTCAAAGCGGTATTTCAGGTCACAATCATCGGTCCGGATACCTGGACGCTGGCATCCAACGGGCACGAAATCGACCGAGCACCGGTTACAACCGGGATCGACAGGGTACGTTTTGCTCCAACACACCCCATGTCTACCTATCTCACCACCTTTTTAGCTGGCCCGTATGCACAGTTCGACAGTCAGTGGACTCCCCACAACGACAGCGTGGAACCCGTTGCCTTGCGCATCTTCGCTCGCCAATCTCTGGCTGAACATGTCGATGCTGAAGAACTCTTTAGCCTCACCTGCCAGGGCATGACTTGGTTCCATGAACAATTTCACTACCCCTACCCCTGGGGCAAATATGACCAGGCCTTCGTGCCGGAATATAACCTCGGAGCGATGGAAAACCCGGGCTTGGTAACCTTCAATGAGTCCTATATCTTCACCTCCCAAGCAACCGCTTCACAACACGTGGCCAGAGCCACGACCTTAATGCACGAGATGTCGCACATGTGGTTCGGCAACCTTGCCACCATGAAATGGTGGGACGATTTGTGGTTGAAAGAATCATTTGCTGACTTCTTCGGGACCAAAGCCGTCGCCGATGCGACCGAACTGCCCGGGGCTTGGCAGTCCTTTGCTCACCAGCGCAAAGCCTGGGCGTATGTCCAGGACTCCTATCCGACGACGCACCCGATTGTCGCGGACATCGTAGATTTAGAAGCAGCCCGACAAAACTTCGATGGCATTACGTATGCCAAAGGTGCGGCTGTTATCAAACAGCTCTTCCACTATGTCGGAGAAGAAGCATTCCTCAGCGCCTGTAGAACATATTTTGAGCGCTTTGCGTTTGCTACAGCACAGCTCGAAGACTTTTTAGCCATTTTGGAAGAAGCATCCGGTCGAGACCTACAACAATGGTCCGCTACCTGGTTACAGACTTCGGGACCAGCAACATTGAAAGCCACCGTAGCTGATGATGGCGCCGTGACGATCCATCAAACAGCAATCGATCCGCAAACCGGGGAACCCGTATTGCGCCCACACACCCTCTACATCGCGGTCCTGACCCTAAATAACGACGATCAACTCGTAGTTACCAATCAAGCTCGAGTGGACATCCCTGCCGGGTCAGCAGCTGTGGCAGTCGACCAGTTGATCGTCGATAATTCTGCACCACGAGTAGTTTTAGTCAATCACCACGACCAAACCTATGCCCAAGTGCAGCTTGACCCAGCATCACTGGATGCTGTCACCACCTACCCGGTCATCGATCCCGATTCGACTGCGGTAGCTACCGTGTGGTCAAGTTTATGGACGATGGTCCGGCAGGCGGCGCTCCCCGCAGCGGACTTCATTGGTGCGGTGGTACGCCTGAGTCATTCGATCAGTGACGTTTCCATGCATGCTCGTGTTCTGGATCAGGCCATCACGGCCCTCAAAGAATTTGCGCCAACCTCACAACGCACTCGATTGACCAGACAACTGAGCACCGCATTACTTGATGCGCTAGTGCAGTTAGACCCAGGTTCAGACCGACAACGTTCAGCGGCCCGCGCACTGACACAACTGGGTATTGGGACAAAAGCCCTGGCTCCGGAGCTGACGTTGCTGTTGGCAAGCGATGAGACGTCAGAACTTTCTCCCGGCTTACGCATCGACGACGAGATGCGATGGTTACTCCTGATCAGCCTGGCATCCCTGGGTCGAATCGATCGAGCCCGCCTAGATGCCGAGCTCGCTGCATCGCCCACTGCCACCAACGAACTGTATTACCGCACAGCAGTGGCTGCCATCCCCGATCAGGCGCAGCGCTGGCAGCTATGGCATCAGATTTTTAAAGGACAAAATGTCGATGGCGAGGTGCTGTCGAATGCTCAAATCACAGCGACAGCACAAGGTTTAACCTCATCGGCTCCAGACTTTGCGGCCGACCAACTGATGCCCCTCCTTGAGGGTCTCATCGATATTTGGCAGTCCAGATCCAATAATTTGGCCTCTCGAACGATCGACGGGTTGTTTCCGTTGCGTCACCAGCCGATTAAAGGTGGCCCCGACGCTCAGGCAAAGCATCCGGTGCTAGTCAATATTGATGCCTGGTTAGCCCAATATCAACATGCTCCGGCAGCGTTGCGCCGGATCGTCATCGAACGACGAGCCGATATCGCACAACGTCTAGTTGCCCAGTCCCGCTGAGCATCCGCGGATGAACCGGTCAGAGCCTGCGACCCCATTCGTCGGCTCTGACCGTCTTTCTATGGCACGCGATAAATCCATTCGTGAGTTTTAAACTTCTGTTCAGCCAGCGCTTCTGCTCGAGACAGTTCCTCAGTCGTCACTTCACGGGTGCTGGCGGCGTAGCGTTTCTGAAATGTGTCAATCATGATCTGCCAAATGTCTTCCCGTGAGAGCCCGGTTTGTCGGCGCAACGGGTCGACACGAGACTGCGCCGAAGTAATCCCTTTGTCGGAAACTTTCTCACGACCGATGCGCAACACGTCGGTCATCTTCTCGGCATCGATGTCATAGGACATCGTGACGTGATGCAACATGGAGCCTGACGCCAAACGTTTTTGGGCGGCTCCCCCAATCTTGCCTTCCGGGGTGGAAATGTCATTGAGCGGTTCGTAGAACGCTTTGACATCCATTCGCTGCAAAGCCTCCATGACCCAGGCATCGAGAAAAGGATAAGAGTCGGAAAAGCTCATCCCGTCCACAAGTGAGGTCGGAGTGTATAGCGAATACGTGACGGCGTTGTCTGCTTCCATAAACATCGCCCCGCCACCGGAGACCCTACGGGCAACCTTAATGCCGTGTCGTGCGACAGCATCGGCGTCGACCTCATTGCTGAAGCTTTGAAAAGAGCCGATGACAACAGAAGGATCAGACAATGGCCATCGCCACAGACGCATTGCTGGGTTTGTGCGTCCTGCACCAACATCTTCCGTCAAGATCTGGTCAAGGGCCACTTGGGTGTAGATCGGGATTTCCGTGGGCACAATAATTTCCCAGTCATAATCGTCCCAGCGAGTAGCAAAGCCGGTAGCTCTGCGTACGGCTGTGGCAACAGCGTGGGCATCAAAACCGAACATCACCACGGATTCTTCGACCGCCTGATCAATAGCTCCGGCTATCGTGCTATGACTGGAATCGTAGCTCAAGCCGACCAGGGCTTGGTTAATATCATCAAGCGCCTCGTCGGGCTCCAGAAAAAAATCACCATTAATATTGGCTCGCGAGATTTTTCCGTCTGTCACTTCGAGGTCGGCGATGACCAATTTGCCACCTGGAACTTTGAATTCACCATGGAGTTGTTTGGCGTCAGTAGTGTCTCGAGCAGTCATGGTTCTACCATACTCGTCGGATCAACGGTTCCGCGCACCGTGCTTCACACCGCCGGGTCTCTCCTGTGCTATAGACTGGGGCTTGATCGCACCCTAACTTGCTTGGTGTCATGCAGCTCACGTCCAGAGCACGGGACATGTTTCTTCGAGCTAGGCTAGTTATTATGGGAAAATCACAGCAGGGTGTGCCAACTGGGTGGCATAAGTTCGGTATTTCCGGCGGGTGGGTTGGGACGTTCGTACTCGCCGCATGGATTCTTGTTCCACGACTGCTTATCGGGACCACGATCCCTATCGCTTGGGTCGTCACCATCACTTTGCCGTTGATTCTGATCGCTATTGGATGTGTGACCTTGGGCGTTCCAGCAGCGCGCGGGTTGATCCCGACAAAGCGCTCAGTCGAATGGCTGTGGTTCGCTTTCTTCTGGGCATTTGTGGTGGGAATGTTCCTCCCCGACAGTACGATCTTTTCGCTAGGGAGCCCGGACCAAGCGACTGCACTTGTTGCCGTGCTATTCGGGCCCGGCTGGGAAGGTGCTGGCTCGGCAGTCGCCAACCCAGCAGCGATTCTTATGACCATCACCGGCAGTATCGGTGCAGTATTTTCATTGCTAGATTCCAGAGAAGGCGGCCCCATCAGAACTGAAGATGAGGATCATCTGCAAGGACACGGCTATTTCACGATCTTAGGAGAAGACGAGTATTACCAGCAGTAAGAAGGGTTGGTAGGGGCCAGAGACCTCACCGGTACGCAGATACGCACAGCGGCGTTTTCGTTCGGGCCGCATGCTGGTGATCACCGTGTCGCGCTGCGGGCGGCTACATCGATTGCGATCCCGCTGCTCATCTTGTACTTGCTGGATCGCATGGATCTGTCTATCTATGCATCATTTGGTTCGCTAGCTTCACTGTACGGTCGGTTTCACTACTACGGGGACCGACTCCGGATGCAATTGGGTGCCGGTTTGGTCTTCATCGGCGTGATGATCGTCGGCACCCTGCTAGCAGTATTCGATGCGCCGATCACTGTGAGGATCATGGTGGTCGCGCTGATTGCGACGCTGGTCACGGGGATAGCGATTGGCTTTCGGTGGCATCCCGGTGGGGCGACTTTTGCCGTATTTGCTGCAGGAGCTGTAGCTACTATGCCGGCCACCTGGATCAACGTAGCACAAGTGCTCATTGTGGCAAGCTCAACGGTACTGTTGAGTTTAGCTCTGACCGCGACGCTGGGTCTGCTTCGCACCCGCAGTTTTGCCAAGGTGTTCCGCCCACTTGAAAAAGCGAGCTTCCAGGGCGAGTGGTCCGTGCCAGTCACCGTGGGGGTTGGAGCATTACTTGCAGGACTCATTGGTCAAACATTCGATAACGATCACTGGTACTGGGCGACAGTTGCCGCAAGTGTCGTGCTGGCAGGAACAGCAACCACCCATCGCATCACCCGCAGTCTACAGCGCTTCACCGGTACCACTGTGGGCGTTTTCGTAGCCGCCCTACTGTTGTGGTTAGAACTGCCGACTTTGGCATTAGTTGTGGTCATCCTGGTGCTCCAGGGTGCCGCCGAATTGCTCATCGGTCGTAACTACGGGGTCGCGATGTTAGTGGTGACGCCCCTAGCGCTGTTGATGATTAGCCTGGCGAACCCAACTGCTCCGTCGGTATTAGTTGTCGACCGAGTATTCGAGACGTTCATCGGCTCACTGGTGGGAACGGTGATTGCTTTGATCTCGGCACGTATGCGGACCGAACGTGTGGAAGCGACGTAAATTTAGGGCGTTAAACACAAGCAGCGTCACACATCATGTGTGACGCTGCTGTAAAGCTTATTGAAAGAAGAACCCGGTGGTTACTTCTTGCCGCCGAAGCCTTTGAAACGAGCGTTGAAGCGCTCCACGCGGCCAGCGGTGTCCAAAATACGCTGCTTACCGGTGTAGAACGGGTGCGAAGCAGCAGAGATTTCAACATCGATTACCGGGTAGGTGTTGCCGTCTTCCCACTCTGCGGTGCGCTCCGAGGTAGCGGTGGTGCGAGTCAGAACACGTTCGCCTGATGCCAGGTCGTTGAAGATTACATAGTTGTAATCAGGGTGAATATCTTTTTTCATACTAAGTTCCTTCGTTAGTGCCACTGGATTTTGCCAGCCGCACGAAGACTAATTGACAGTTCGGTCTTTAGACCAAGGATATATCCTACACGGAATCCAAGGTTCTAGCATCTCGTGCAAGATACGCGTCGCCCACTGGCGATACCTTCCCCCGCACTGGACAAGCGCTACCCGTTCACGAGACGCAGCACCATGTTGATGATGCCGAGAACACCGACAATCACGATCACGGTACGCAGCACTTTTGGTTGGATACGCCGTCCAATTTTGGCACCCAGGGACCCGCCGATCAACGACGATACGGCAATGAGTAACACGGCAGTCCAATCAATCCGGTCAAAGGCAAAGAGCAGATACCCGGTTGCGGCGATGAGGTTGACGGCCAATGACAACCACGTCTTGATAGCGTTAGCGTGCACCAGCGTCCCTGTTGTCATAAAGACGCCGAGGATGCCCATCAACAGGACCCCTTGGGCCGCGACGAAATACCCGCCGTAGATACCGGTTAGAAAAACCAGAACAAACAGTGCGGGGGTAACACGTCCTGATGGCACGGGGGAAACCGCCGGGCTGACGGGTTCATCGCCATCTGCTTGACGACGGCGTCGTACCCACGCGTTGAGTCGTGGCTGAAAGACCACAAAGAGTACAGCAAAGGCAATCAGGATCGGCGCTGCATAGTCAAATACGGTGGCTGGTAACTGCATCAGCAAGGTGGCGCCGATGAGTCCACCGCCCAGTGATCCCCAGGTGAGTTTCTTGGCGATGGTGCCGGCTTCGCGGAGCTCACGTCGATATCCCCAGGTACCGGAAAAACCCGCCGCGACGAGTCCGATCGCATTGGACATTTGGGCGGTGACCGGAGGAAACCCTACCGCAACGAGTGTGGGAAAGGTGACGAGGGTACCGGAGCCAACAACGGAGTTAATGGTTCCGGCCCAGAAGCCGGCCAGCAGCACGATGAGTACTTGCCACCACTCCAAACCCAATATCTCCATGGGTCTCCTTGAACGTGTTTAGGTGCGTGCAAAGGCCGAGAAGCGACCTTCGGCATTTCGAGACACGTTCAAGGGTAGTCGGAAAGCTTCAGACAGGGTCTCTTCAGTCAAGGCGGTGTCGAGTGGGCCCGCCGAAACCACCTGGCCGTCTCGTAAGAGCATCGCGTGGGTGAAGTTGGGCGGAATCTCTTCGACGTGGTGGGTGACCAGGATCGGTGTAGGCGCGAATGGGTCGGTAGCCAATTGGCTTAAGGAGCGAACAAGGGTTTCACGACCGGCCAGGTCCATCCCAGCGGCCGGTTCGTCCAAAATCAACAGTTCTGGGTCGGTCATCATTGCGCGTGCGATTAGAGCACGCTTGCGTTCACCTTCTGATAAGGTGTGGAATTTCCGGTCTTCATAACCGGCGATCCCCCAGCGTGCTAGCAGTCGTTCTGCGCGTTGCAGATCCTCTGATTCGTATTCTTCTCGCCAGCGGCCCGTGACCCCATAAGCGGCCGTCACCACCAGGTTCTGGACGGTTTCACCGCCGGGGACTTGCTGAGCTAAGAGAGTTGACGACAGCCCAATCGATGGACGCAGATCGAAGACATCGACCGCCCCTAGGACTTCACCTAAAATCGCGACGTTACCCCGCGTGGGATGTGTTCGGGTTGCGGCGATATTGATCAGTGTCGATTTGCCGGCACCGTTGGGTCCCATCACAATCCAGCGCTGGCCCTCTTCGATGTGCCATGAGACATCATCTAATAACACATTCTCACCACGACGCAGTGTCACATGTGACATATGGAGGACAGAATCTTCCAGTGGTTCAAAGTCGTGTGGGGCCACAATGGGGCGTTGCGCAATTGTTGCAGACGGGATTAATTCGGTGGAACTCATAGCAACCAGACTAGGCTAGATGCACAACGATTTGGTGAAAGGAACCGGTAATGCCGATAAATATTGCCAACATGAAGATTGGTGACCGCGTAGTGGTCTATAACAACGTGGGGCATTCACGGTTAGACGGTGTGCCCACCTACGCGGAAAGCCTTGTGGGTGTTGGTTTTACTGGGCATCGCTGGGTCTCGGCAGCAGACCGCCTCAAAGATTTGCCAGCTGATTGGTACTCGGCTGTCTTGTCCTCCGCGCAGGTTGAAATATTTAAAGACCACGCGCCACTGGTGGTCTTAGATGTGGACTCGACACTTATCCACGAAGAAGTTATTGAATTACTGGCAGCGCATGCGGGCAAGGAGCAAGAGGTCGCTGAAGTCACCGAGCGTGCGATGCGTGGCGAGATTGATTTTGCCGATTCGTTGCATCACAGGGTTGCCACGCTGGCTGGCCTGCCGACAGAAGTCCTCGACGAGGTCGCTGCGGCGGCCACGGTGCATGATGGCGCACAAGAGTTGGTCGACGCCGTCCAACAAGCCGGTGGATATGTATATGCGGTATCGGGCGGGTTCACTCACGCGTTGGAACCACTAGCCAAACAACTTGGGCTTGATGGATTTACCGCCAATACATTAGAGATCTCGGATGGCAAGCTCACCGGCAAGGTCAGCGGTCGTGTTATTGATCGGACCGCTAAGGCCGACATGTTGCGCCAGTGGGCTGCGGAACACGGCGTGCCCTTGGAAGCCACCGTTGCTGTCGGTGATGGGGCTAATGATCTCGACATGATTGAGCTAGCTGGATACGGTGTTGGATTCTGTCCGAAACCGATCGTGCGTAAACATGCCGACAGTATTGTCGAAGTTCCCACTCACGACATTCTGCGAGCAGTTCTGGGGCTCTGAAGACTCCCGAAAGTTTCTTGGGCTCTGTTGACTATACGAGCGACGGACGTCCAGGAATGATGCCCTCGTGCAAGCCTTCGTCTTGAAAACGGTGCATCATTTCATGAGCGCTTCCGTGAGGCTCCTCGAGTAGAAATTGCACCTCCAATGGATACAGGGCATAGAGACCAAGGCAGTGGACAACGTGCCCCTGGACCTTAAACGTTGCGGCTTCAGCCGGCATCGACAGCACTTGTTCCATCAGAAGCCCTGAGAACGCTGACCCGGGGTAGGTATGGTCGATTGTGCGACAGGCACGAGTGGAATGACCGTAGCCTAGCCAGATGTCGTAGAGATACGTCATGCGGGCCAGATGCTCCATGGCAAAGAAGGGCCAGAGGAACTCCTCTGCCCGGCTTTCTGGCATACGAAGAATATCCGGCATTGCTGGCCAATTTTCTGGCAACGTCAGGACCAGCTCGGCACGTTCGAAGTATTCGGCCCCGGCTGGGACCTTCATTGGGTGGGCCGAGAGCCCAGACGTCATCATCGTCCACATCGGCCGGTCGCTGGTTGGGCTCCAGATGAATACATCAAGGTGCATGTGATCTGCATTCGATTCACGAAGGATCGTTGGCTCACCATCGATGAATTGGCCGATATGCTCTGGTAGCGCCTCACTGAGACGACGTTCGAACTGTTCGACTTCCGGATTTCTTTGGGGTGCAGAGTAGTTTGTCATGTGCTCAAACATAGAAGCTCTGAGATCGCAGCAGGGTCTGAATCAGGTCAATTGTGGATAACCGTCGCATTTCAGTCGCTGAGGACAATAATGGCGCCGAAAGAACTTTCGGCGCCATTATCCAAGTGAAGAAATTTTTACTTGTTTTCGATCTGTTCGAAGTAGTCCTTTGCCCCACCGACGTACTCGGTATAGCCAACTTCCAGATCGTCTCTTCCCACAAGGGCAGCGATTTCTGCTGCGAACTCATCAACGGTGTAGAGTTTTCCGGCTGCTTGCCGACGTGATTCGATCGCATCTGGATTCATCCGGTTTAACAGGGTTGCCGTGATCGTGCCTTCGATCATGTCCGCGGTGACTACAACGAACCCGATGCCTTTTTCTTTCAGCATCGGTATGCGCTCACGCAAAGCAACTTCGCCGGCGCGTTTTGACTTGGCGACAGGTTGGTATTCCGGCATAGTTGGAACCTCATCGATGAAGTGCGCCTGGTGGCTGGTGACATAGAGGATCTGTGCCCCGGCGTTCATGACGGCAGCGGCTTGTTCCAGCATGGCGACTTGCGCATCGCGGTTGAGACGCATGGCATAGTCTTCGCCCAAGTCGGATTCCATACCGCCTGATGCATTGAGCACCAGCACATCCAATCCGCCGAAGGATTCCTGTGCTGCCTGGATCATGGCCTCGCGGCCTTCGGGGGTGGTGATGTCGCCACCAACTGCAACAGACTTGCCGCCTGCTTCTTCGATTTGTTTGACGACCTTGTTGGCACGCGGGGCTTTCTGGCGGTAGTTGATAACCACCCCGGCGCCGCGCCCAGCCAACAGTTGTGCGGTGGCGGCGCCGACTCCGCGTGAGGAGCCCGTGACGATAATACTTTTGTTGGCTAAATCTTGAGTCTGTGTCATAGGTTTTAGTGTCCCATCCCTAGGCCGCCATCGACTGGGATGACTGCGCCCGAAATATAGCTTGCTTCATCAGACGCCAACCAGCGAACCACATTTGCAACTTCTTCTGGGGCTGCAAAGCGTCCTGCCGGGATTGCTTGCTTGTACTGCTTTTGCAAATCCTCGCTGAGTTCTTGCGTCATCTCGGTATCAATGTAGCCGGGGGCGACCACGTTGGCGGTGATGTTGCGCGATCCCAATTCGCGGGTCAAGGAACGTGCCATGCCAACAAGCCCCGACTTCGAGGCCGCATAGTTGACTTGACCTGGCGAACCGTATAACCCTACGACAGAAGAGATGAAGATGACTCGACCCTTCTTGAGCCGGACCATGCCCCGGGTAGCGCGTTTCAGCGCACGGAACGAGCCTGTCAGGTTCGTATTGATGACCTGTTCAAAATCCTCTTCGGACATGCGCAAGAGCAACTGGTCGTTGGTGATGCCGGCGTTGTTCACCAACACTTCAACCGGACCGTGAGCTTCTTCGATTTCCTCAAAGGCTGCATCCAGGGACGCCATATCAGTGACATCCGCTTGAACCGTCAAGAACTCTTCGGGACCCTCACCGGAGCGTGAGGTGATCGCTACCTTGTCACCATTTGCTTGAAAGGCCCGGGCGATGGCCAAGCCAATCCCCCGGTTGCCACCAGTAACTAATACACTTCGGCCTTGCGCCACATTTTCTCCTTGAGATTGATCGAGACGTTTTGTCACTACTCTAAGCGGGAAAGTGAGACAATAGATGCTGCAACCCCTAACGTAACGAAATTTGTGCCGCACAACATCCGGCGCGAAAGGAGGCGACTTGAGCCATCAGTCGAAATCCTCCTCCCGACACCAAAAACGCGAACGTCGAGAGCACACACGCCAGCAGAAAAAAGCAGACCACCAGGTTTATCTCATCACGGGTGCTTCCGAGTCGGTGATCGCCGACTCAGAGCGCAAAAACCGAATCTACGCGGTATTGATCGGCGTCCGGATTGCCTCACTGTTTGTCGTCCTGCTAACCCACGGCTGGGTCCAGATTGCTGTGTTTGTCGGTGGTATGTTGGCACCGTGGATCGGCGTACAAATAGCAAATAATATCCGTCAAGTACAAAATCGTTCTATTACTACGGTTCCTCCCCAACAGGCTGCGTTGGAAGCCGCAAAGCACGAAGCTGAGCAAAGCGACGACGACACGGTGATTATCGGCGACGTTATTGACGAGACTCCCGATCAAGCACCCAGCACGCCTTCCGCGGAATCTACACCAGGACAGGCTGATCTGGGCGAAGATGAGAAGAAGCATGATGACACAAGGTCCTGATCTCTTAGGAAATCTTCTCCAGACCGGCTCGGTGACATCCGAACCGGAAACTACGGTACCCCAATGCTCTCGGAAAGCATGCAGTGCAGACGCACTGTGGCAATTGCTATGGAATAACCCGAAAATTCATACCCCAGACCGTCGTAAAATATGGTTAGCCTGTGACGAGCATAAACAGTTCCTCGCCGATTTCTTATCGTCTCGGGCCTTTCTTCAAGAAATCCAACCGCTACCCAGGTGACATTTTTTCATGAGCATTAAACAACAAGCCGAAACCACGAAGAAACCGAAGCTAAATTTCCGGTTTCTGTTGTCGGGTGCCTGGATTGGCGGGTTTGTTTTCTGCATTATTTTCTCCATAGCGACCGTATTTCTCGGCGAGTGGCAGATGGATCGACGCATGGAAAAACTTGATGAGATCAATAAAATCGTCGATAACTATGACATTGAACCCGTCCCCTACTCGGAGGCCGGGCACCTGTTTGAAAACTTCGAAGAACAGCACAAGTGGACGCCTGTCATCGTGCAAGGCCAATATCTCACCGAAGACACGTTAGTCGCCCGAAATCGGCCTCGAGCCGGTGTGCCAGGCTTTGAAGTACTGGTACCCTTCGTGACTGAATCCGGCGATCGGATTCTGGTGGATCGCGGTTGGTTACCCATTGGCGAAGACGCAACCGCCCCAGATGCAATACCTGCCCCTCCCGAAGGTCAAGCACGCATTGTTGTTCGCGTCGTCCCTGGTGAAGAGACCATTAACCGAGACGCTCCCACTGGCCAGGTAGCATCCATTAATCTTCCAACCGTCAATGAAGAGCTCGATTATGACGTGGCAGAAGACGCCTACGGTCTCATGGCTGGAGAATCACCGCAAATGGATGTGGTGCCGCAACAAATGCCCGAGCCGCAACGTGATGAGGGTCCACACCTGTCGTATTCGATGCAGTGGTTTACGTTCGGGCTGATGTCATTCGTCGTCTGGGGCTGGTTGGCCTATCAAAAAGCTGTCCGAAACCGCGAAGACGAAATGTACGGCGAGCGAGAAGAAGACGGCTACATTTCCGCACACCGAGTTGAACGGGTCAAACCGGTCAAACGCCGGAAAGGCCAATTGACTGACGAGGAAATTGAAGACGCGATGCTCAATGGCTGACGGGACTGTGGCAGCTTAGGTGTAGTTCCTCGGGAGGTTGTAAACACTCGAGATAGGTGAAGACCTCCGGTAAAGATGGGGTTTACCACAACCATTCATCGTGAAAACCGGAGGTCTCCATGTCCCACCCTAATGCACCGCTGACGCCTGAAGGTCGTCGCCGCCTGGCTGTACTGATCGTCGAGGATGGGTGGACGATTCGTCGGGCTGCTGAACGCTTCCAAGTCTCACCCGCCACCGCCTCGAAATGGGCCAAACGCTACCGAGCCGGCCACCCGCTCACGGATCGACCCTCCCGGCCTCGGCGTTGCCCCAACCGGCTCTCAACCCGGCGAGAACGCAGGATCATCGCCTTGCGGTTTAATCGCCGGTGGGGTCCGCATCGCATCGGCTATCACCTGGGGATCGCCCGCTCCACCGTGGGACGGGTGCTGGCCCGGTATCGGATGCCACGGTTGGATACGGTAGATCAGGCCACCGGGCTACCGGTACGTCAACCGGCACCAGTCCGCTATGAGAAGGCCGCCCCCGGTGAGCTGGTGCATGTGGACATCAAGAAACTGGGCCGCATCCCTGACGGTGGTGGCCACCGCAAACTCGGGGCAGCTGGCCGGAAAAACAACGGGTATGGCAACAACGGCCGCGGCTACGCGTACTTGCATCACGCCGTAGATGACCACTCCCGGCTGGCCTATTGACAGATCCTGCCCAATGAACGCCAAGACACCGCCGCCGCCTTCTGGCAGCGTGCCAACGCGTTCTTCGCCGATGCTGGGATCACCGTGCAAGCGGTGATGACCGATAACGGCGCCTGCTACCGCTCCCGCCGATTTAAAGCCGCTCTGGGTGAGGACGTCAAGCATCGGTTTACCAGGCCCTACCGACCTCAAACCAATGGCAAAGTCGAGCGCTTCAACCGCACCCTAGCCCAAGAATGGGCTTACGCCGAAACCTACTACAGTGACGAAGCCCGGGCCGCGACATACGCCGACTGGTTGCACTACTATAATCACCACCGACCCCACACTGGCATCGGAGGCTCAACGCCCGCCCAACGCGTTCACAACCTCACGGGGAATTACACTTAGGCGAGTTCCACGAGCTCTAGATAATCTTCCGACCAAATATCCTCATCGGCATCCGGCAGGATGAGTACACGATCAGGATCCAGTGCTTGTACAGCTCCGGCATCGTGGGTGACCAAAATGATCGCACCTTCGTAGTTGCGGATTGCCGACAGGATCTCTTCGCGCGATGCTGGATCGAGGTTGTTCGTGGGCTCATCAAGCAGCAGCACGTTGGCTCCAGAAACCACCAGGGTCGCTAACGCCAACCGAGTTTTCTCGCCACCGGACAACACGCCTGCAGACTTATGCGCGTCGTCACCAGAGAACAGAAACGATCCCAGCACCGTTCGTCCGGAGGTCTCATCGAGATTCGGTGCTGCAGACATCATGTTTTCTAACACGGACTGATTAATGTCGAGTGTCTCATGCTCCTGGGCGTAATACCCCAGTTTCAGACCATAACCAGGTTCAACTTGGCCGGAATCGGGCTCCTCATACCCGGCTAAGAGCTTGAGCAACGTGGTCTTACCGGCTCCGTTAAACCCAAGGATGACGACTCGCGAACCCTGATCAATCGCCAGGTCGACTCCCGTAAAGACTTCGGTTGAGCCATAAGATTTTGACAGCCCGCTAGCCGTCAGGGGTACTTTCCCACAGGGCGCAGGAGTCGGGAAGCGCAGACTTGCTACCCTTTCTTCGATGCGTTTATCAGCCAGCCCAGCAAGCATCCGGTCGGCTCGACGTGCCATATTCTGAGCGGCCACCGCTTTGGTAGCTTTAGCACGCATCTTGTCGGCCTGAGCATACAGGGCTGCGGCCTTCTTTTCTGCAGAAGCACGTTCGCGACGACGGCGCCGCTCATCGACTTCGCGTTGTTTGAGATAGGCGCGATAGCCCATCGAGTAAATATCAATGACCTGGCGGGTCGCGTCCAGGAAGAAAACGATGTTGACGACCTCATCGATCAGATCAAGATCGTGAGAGATGATCAGCAGCCCGCCCTCATAAGTTTTCAGATATTCGCGTAGCCAGATGATCGAATCAGCATCGAGGTGGTTGGTTGGCTCATCGAGAATCATGGTATCGGGTTTTTCAAACAGGATTCGGGCCAATTCCACGCGCCGACGCTGACCGCCGGACAGCGTGTCCAGCGGACGATCCATGATGCTGTTTTCCAACCCCAGATTGGCTGCAATGGACGCGGCTTGAGATTGTGCCGCATATCCCCCGGCGGCTATGAATTCGGCTTCCGCGGCTGGGTAACGGCGCATGCCGCGTTCCATCAGCTTGGGATCCGATGAGCTCATCTCGTCTTCGGCACGCCGCATGCGACGGGACAGCTCGGCAAGATCACGTGCGGACAGAATCCGATCCCGAACGGTTTGTGTCAGATCACCGGTGCGAGGGTCCTGGGGTAGATAGCCCACGGTTCCAGAGCGCATGACTTTGCCTGCCGCTGGGATGACTTCATCCATGAGCACTTTGGTCAGCGTGGTTTTGCCAGCACCGTTGCGGCCCACGAGCCCGATACGGTCGCCGGCGTTGATGTGGAACGTGACATCGGACAGCAAGGTCCGAGAGCCAACCACAACAGATAACTGTTGTGCTGAAATCATGCGTGTACTACCTCAGGGTGATGAAATGGATGGGCTCAGTCTAGTGTATTGGTATCAGTCAGCATTCACGATTTTGTTCACTGTTCGGTTCGGTACAGCACATCCATACCGGCTTCAATAACTCGGGCGAGTTCCTGGTGCGGTGTGATGCCACGCTGCTGTGCACGGGTGACGATTTCATCGGCGAGGATCCGATCCAGTGGGGTGTGGACGGTGACAGAGCCATTCGGGCTCGCTGTGATGCCCGGTTCAGCTTCGGCTGGCTCGGGTGTGGCGGCGACGTCGTCATTGTCAATAGTGAGTCCTGGGCCGGACGGCGCTGGTTGCCCGCTTTGGAATCCTTTGGCCATGGCGTTGGCCCGTGAATCGGCGGCTTCGTTCAGCGGGTGGCCGGCGTGGCCTTTGACCCATTTGAACGTGATCGTCCGTCCAGCTTTTTGGGCGTCAGTCATGAGCTCATCGAGTTGGATCATGAGGTCTTGGTTGACCACGGGTTTGCCGTCGGATTTTTTCCAGCCGCGTTTTTTCCAGCCGGTCATCCATTTGGTGATCGAGTTGATAGCGTATTGGGAGTCGGCCAGGATGTTCAGGTCGTGGTCGGTGTTCCGGGTGGCTTCCAGGATTTTAACAATGGCGGTGAGTTCTCCGCGGTTGTTGGTGGCCTCTTCCCATCCCCCGGCTGCCCAGTTGGATTCATCAATGTACCAGGCCCAGCCCGCGGGTCCTGGGTTGCCAAGTGCTGATCCGTCTACGCCGACTGTGAGCATGTATATCCTTTGTCATCTGAGATTGGGGCGTTCTTAGTGTATGCGGTTAAATGACCAGCCGGTCGCATACCTCGCGGTGTGCGACCGGCTGGTGAAAACCAGTTGGGTTAGATATTGAAGCCCAGCGCGCGCATTTGCTCGCGACCGTCTTCGGTGATCTTTTCTGGACCCCATGGTGGCATCCAGACCCAGTTGAGACGCCATTCATCGACCATGGTCTCAACGGCACGGCCAACCTGGTCCTCGATCACATCGGTGAGCGGGCAGGCGGCAGTGGTCAGCGTCATGTCGACGATGAGTGCGCCGTCTTCGGCGTAGTTCAATCCGTACAGCAGTCCCAGATCAACGATGTTGACGCCGAGTTCGGGGTCAATGACGTCTTTGAGGGCCTCTTCAATGTCTTCTAATGGTGTTTGTGCAACAGTGGACATGGTTACCTCCTGATCCGTCTGCTTAGCACGTTATCAGACTTGCCTTAGGCGGTGGCTTCGGTCTTTTCGTAGTTGATGTAGCCTTCGTCTTCGAGGCGGTCAGCCAGTTCAGCGCCGCCGGAGTCGACGATCTTACCGTCAACGAAGACGTGCACGAAGTCTGGTTTGATGTAGCGCAGGATGCGGGTGTAGTGGGTAATTAACAGGCTACCCATGCTGTTGTTTTCCTGGGCGCGGTTGACGCCGTCGGAGACGACGCGTAGGGCGTCGATATCCAGGCCGGAGTCGGTTTCGTCAAGGATGGCGAATTTTGGTTTGAAGAGTTCCAGCTGCAGGATCTCTGCACGTTTCTTCTCACCACCGGAGAAACCTTCATTGACGTTACGAGTCGCGAAGGTCTGGTCCATCTCGAGGTTGTCCATGGCCTGGCGGACGTCTTTGGCCCAGGTGCGGATAGCTGGTGCTTCGCCGTCGAGAGCGGTCTTGGCGGTACGCAGGAAGTTGGTCATGGAGACACCTGGTACTTCAACTGGGTACTGCATGGCTAGGAACAGGCCGGCTTGGGCGCGTTCGTCGACTTCCATTTCCAGGACGTCTTCGCCGTCGAGCAGGATTTCGCCACTGGTGACCGTATATGCCGGGTGGCCGGCGATGGCCTGGGCCAGGGTGGATTTTCCGGAACCGTTCGGGCCCATGATCGCGTGGGTTTCACCGGAGTTGATGGTCAGGCTGACACCTTTGAGGATTTCTACCTCGCCCTGTTCGGTATCGATGCTGACGTGCAGATCTTTGATCTCAAGAGTTGACATTGTTGTAAAAGTCTCCTTGTTGCCCGTGGGGTACGGGGCTTTGGGTAATGGCTACAGGTGGGGCTTAGAGCTCGAGGCCGGCGATTTCGTCTTCCATGACCGCGGTCACGGCTGTTTCGACTTCCTCGATGCCGATTTTCTGGATGATTTCGTTAAGGAAACCACGTACGATCAGCTTGCGGGCTAGCGGCTCTGGGATACCCCGAGCCATCAGGTAGAACAGTTGCTGTTCATCAAAACGTCCAACCGAGGATGCGTGGCCACCGGAATCGATGATGCCGGTTTCGATTTCCAGGTTCGGAATCGAGTCTGCCTGTGCGCCTTCACTCAGTAGGAGGTTTTCGTTCTTCTCGTAGGAGTCGGTACCTGACGTGTTTCCACGAATCAGGACGTCGCCTACCCATACGGTGCGTGCACCTTTACCTTGCAGGGCTCCCTTGTAGAGGGCATCCGAGGTGCAGTTGTTGGTCGAGTGATCAATGAAGATGCGGTGTTCCAGGTGCTGTCCAGCGTCGGCGAAGTACAGGCCGTACATGTTGGTGGTCGCACCCTCACCGGCGAAGCGGGTGATCGGGGTCAGACGCACCAGCGAGCCGCCATAGGTGATGACGACGTGCTTGAAGGTCGAGTCTTTGCCGAGCGAGGCTTGCTGCGAACCGACATGTACCGTCTCGTCGTCCCAGGCCTGGATCGAGGTGACGTTGACGTTAGCGCCTTCACCGATGGCAAATTCGATGTTCTGCGAGACAATCGCTTTGCCGGTCTGGTTGATGACCAGGTTAACGTGGGCGTTCGCACCGACAGCGACATAGATGTGCTGTGCTGCGGGATCCGTTGAGTTGCCCTCAACCGATACGGTGATCGGGCTGTCAATTTCGAGGTTGTCAGCAACGGTGATCACGGTGGCTTCGCTAAAGGAAGCCCAGGCGGCAGCCGAGGTGCGGTCGTCTGGGACCATGAATGAGCCGAGGCGTTTGTCATCGCGACCAACGGTCTCAATGGTGACGCCGTCGTGTTCAGTGACGGAAACCGTGGGTGCAACACCGGTCAGCAGGGCGTCGTCGCCGTTTGGCAGGTGCAGCCCGGCCAGTCGGTGCAGCGGCGTGAAGCGCCAGTCTTCTTCTTCACCGGTCAATACCGGGAAATCTGCAAGGTCAAAGCTGGTGGCACGGTCCGCACGCGAGGTGCCGAACTTTACTTCTTCGGTGTCGGACTGCTGGCCAGCGGCTTGCTTGACGACAAGTGTTTCGCCTTCTTCGCCCATCCCTGGGATCAACAGGGCTGGGCCGTCGTCGAGAGTAGTTGCGTCAGTGTTGGCCACGCTTAGCCCACCGATCCTTCCATTTGCAGTTCAATAAGTTTGTTCAATTCGAGTGCGTATTCCATGGGCAGGTGACGCGAAATAGGTTCTACGAAGCCGCGGACGATCATGGCCATGGCTTCTTCTTCTGACAGGCCACGGCTCATCAGGTAGAACAGCTGCATTTCGGAGACCTTGGAAACGGTCGCTTCGTGACCCAGGGTGACATCGTCTTCGCGGATGTCGATGTATGGGTAGGTGTCGGTACGGGAAATGGTATCGACCAGCAGCGCATCACACTCGGTGTTATTTGCCGAGTTCTTGGCGCCTTCAGCGATCTGGACCAGACCGCGGTAGGCAGAGCGTCCACCGCCACGGGCAACGGACTTGGAGATAATGTTCGACTTGGTGTTCGGTGCCAGGTGAACCATCTTGGACCCGGTGTCCTGGTACTGGCCGGCGCCTGCAAAGGCCATGGTGAGGGTTTCACCGGATGCGTGTTCACCGGTCAGGTAGACGGCTGGGTACTTCATGGTGACTTTGGAACCGATGTTGCCATCGACCCATTCCATGGTGCCGCCTTCTTCAACGACTGCACGCTTGGTCACCAGGTTGTAAACGTTGTTGGACCAGTTCTGGATAGTCGTGTAACGAACGCGAGCATTTTTCTTGACGATAATCTCTACGACAGCCGAGTGCAGTGAGTCGGTCTTGTAGATCGGTGCGGTACAACCTTCAACGTAGTGAACGTAGGAGCCCTCGTCGGCGATGATCAGCGTGCGTTCGAACTGACCCATGTTCTCGGTGTTAATCCGGAAGTAGGCCTGTAGCGGAATCTCAACGTGAACACCCTTGGGTACGTACACGTAGGAGCCACCGGACCACACGGCGGTGTTGAGTGCGGAGAACTTATTGTCCCCAACTGGAATCACGGAGCCGAAGTATTCCTTGAACACGTCTTCGTGTTCTTTCAGACCGGTATCGGTGTCGAGGAAGACAACACCTTGGCGCTCGAGTTCGTCGTTGATCTGGTGGTAGACAACCTCAGATTCGTACTGGGCTGCCACACCGGCAACGAGACGCTCACGTTCGGCTTCGGGGATGCCGAGGCGTTCGTAGGTTTCCAGAATATCTTCCGGTAGATCTTCCCAGCGGGTTGCCTGGCGCTCGGTTGAGCGCACGAAGTATTTGATTCGATCAAAGTCAATGCCAGAGAGGTCAGCACCCCAGGTTGGCATCGGTTTGCGATCGAAGTACCGCAGACCCTTCAGACGAGTTTTCAGCATCCACTCTGGCTCGTCTTTCAGCGCAGAAATGTTGCGGACGACGTCTTCATTGAGGCCGCGTACCGCTTGTTCTCCAGCAGGATCCGGGTCATGCCAGCCGAATTCGTAGGGCCCGATGGCTTCCAGTTCTGGGTTTGCATCCAGAACATCTTGGATCACACCGGGATCGGCGGTTTCTTGACTGATTTGATCCGTCATTATCAACCTCTTTTAAACGGGTCGTGATTGGTGCTCATCAAACAAAAGCCGAAAGTGACTTTTGGTGATTTGGTTTTGTAGTAGTCCACTAAAGTTATCTGGCACTCGTTGCTGCTCTGAGAGACGCATGCGCTGCCCGACCCAATGGTACGTGGGTGTTGCACACATGGCCACCTGTGGGCATTGTCGCGAGTCGCCGGACGTCTACTTCTAGTAAACGCGCAAATAGGTCAGTTTCTTCCTCACAGAACAGCGGAAATTCTCCGGCAAGTTCTTGGATCGGACAGTGGCCCTGGCAGATTTGGGCGGCACGCAGCGTGGTGACCTTCGCGGTTCGTCCCGCACGGCGGGTCGTCGCTGCAAAGCCAAGTTCAGCTAGCACGCGAGTCAATGTCTGAATGCGATCGTTGAGCGTCGAATTCTCACCGATCTCTTCGTGAAATCGCTGTTCGATTTTGCTGAAATAGTTGCGTGCAAAACCACGCAGAGCATCTAGTCCGCCAAGCTCTCGAAGCGCGGCCATCGCATCCTTGGCAACGCCCAGATAGTCGTCGCCAAGTTGGACCTGACCCTGTTGGGTCACCACATATCGACGCGAGGGACGTCCAGCCCCGCGCTGGGAGCCAGACACCACTTTGACCTCGACGAGACCATCTTCTTCGAGCGCATCAAGGTGACGGCGGACCGCTGCAGCCGTGAGATTGAGATTCTTGCCGATTATGGCAGCGCTCACCGGCCCTTGTGAGAGGACCGCATGCATGACCTTTTGGCGCGTTGTTTTGGCGGAGCCGCTACCAGAAGTGGGTTTGTCCGAAGAGGTTTCAGCGAATTTAGTAAACATGGTATGCCCTAATTATAGACAACTTCCCCCGTTTGGCTAGTCAGCCCCATATGTTCCTGCTCTCGGACAACAATGTTCTGCTGTGAGCCAAGGCCCTGACACAGGGTTGCCAGAATATGCGGCTAAACTAAGGCCGTATTTATTCTTGGTTCTGCTCAAGTGTTGTGATTTCTCGTTCATGCTGTCATTAACCAACGTTCATCGCGATGTGCCGACCCGCAATGGGCGCTTCCACATTCTTAAGGGAGTAAGTTTCGAAGCCCAAGCGGGTGAAGTCACTGCGCTGTTAGGGCCCAATGGTGCCGGTAAAACGACCACGTTGTCGATTGCCCAGGGCATCGATAAAGCCAGCGCCGGCACGGTTCGTTTACTGGGAGTTGACCCATATCGCGCCGGGGCTGGCCTTCGCAGTCAGGTTGGGGTGATGCTGCAGGACGGTGGCTTGCCCATGGCGGTCACCGGGGAACGCTTGCTGCAGCATTTGGAACGCTTCTATCAACACCCTGCCGATATTGAAGCATTGATGGACCGCCTCGATATTCAAGATTTTAGAGACCGGCCAATCAGGCGGTTGTCGGGTGGGCAGCGCCAGCGGCTCGGAATGGCTGCGGCTCTAGTGGGTCGACCGCGTGTGGTGTTTCTTGATGAACCCTCCGCTGGCTTGGATCCGGTATCCCGCCATATCGTTTTCGAACTGATCGAAGAGCTAAAGACTGTGGACGTTTGCATCATTTTGACGACGCACCTGTTGGAAGACGCTCAACGATTGGCTGACCATGTGGTGTTGATCCGAGACGGCCGTGTCGAAGCCGCCGGGTCGGTCGAGGAACTGACCTCAACGGGGTTGCGTCCACCATTTACTTTCCGAGTCCCCGAAGAGCTCACCACTGAGCAACAACAGGATTTCCCGGCCCATCTGAAGCTCAACCGTGCTGATTTGAGCTCAGACTCGCTGGTGTGGAGTGTGGCAGGCATTGAAACACCCGCAGATCTGCATGCGTTGACCGCCTGGATGCTCAAACATAGCATCATGCCGATGGATATGGGATTGCACAGTAAATCACTTGAAGACGTATTTTGGGAGTTGACGGCACATGACCACGCTTGAGCTAACGCCGATTGATAGGCCGCATTCAGCTTCCCTGGTGTCGAAAGTATTGGCTCAAGGGCGCTATGAAACCCGGGTAACGGTCACCAATGGCGAGCAGCTGTTAGTCTCGATCATCTTGCCGCTACTGGCCCTAGCGGGCATGGCCTTTACTGATTTATTCGATACGCCCGGCGGGCCGTCAACTATTGATATCGCTACGCCGGGGATTCTGGCGCTGTCCGTGTTGTCCTCCGGATTGACCGGCCAAGGCATCGCTACCGGATTCGATCGGCGTTATGGCGTACTGCAATACCTGGCGACCACTCCCCTGGGCCCCGTCGGCCTTCTGTTGGGCAAGGCCGTCGCAGTACTGATGGTACAAGTGACTCAACTGGTCGTTATCGGCGGCGTTGCATTGCTATTAGGCTGGTCTCCAGCGGTTTCCGGATTGGGGTTTGCACTGGTCTTCGTCATGTTGGGAGCTCTGGCGTTTACTGGTTTGGGACTGCTGATCGCCGGAACCGTACGCGCCGAAGCGACCTTGGCCATCACGAACATCTCTTGGGTGATTCTGGGTGCCGTTGGTGGTGTCGTCTTCCCGGTAGCTGAATTCGCCGGCAGCGTGTTTATCAACTATCTGCCCTCGGCAGCGCTGGGCAATGGGCTGCGTGCTGCACTCATAGAGGGCAATTTCGACGCTGTATCTTGTGTCATTCTTGCTGTCTGGGCAGTTGTCTTCAGCCTTGGCACTATACGCTGGTTTAAGTGGCGTTAGTCCATGTGCCATCACTGCGTGTGCTCACACGCTCAATACGAACATTGAGGAAATCTTTTCATGACTACTTCAGGCAACCACACGGCCCGCAGCTGGGTTGATGTGCTCATGCCTCGCACGTTCACTTTGTGGACGATGATTCTCGGCGTAGCCTCAGTTATCTCCCAGGCCGGCATTATCGTCACCGGTGGTGCGGTCCGGTTGACCGCATCTGGTTTGGGCTGTTCCGAATGGCCGCGATGCACCCCGGATTCATACGTCACCACCCCCGAGATGGGAATGCACGGGGTTATTGAATTTGGTAACCGATTACTGACCTTCGTTTTAGCAGCCATCGCGGTATTGATGATTCTGGCGCTTTTGCGAGTTCGCAAAACCCACCGATCACTGTTCAACATGTCGATTGTGCTGTTGCTGGTCATTCCTGCGCAGGCAGTCATCGGTGGCATCACGGTGTGGACGGGCCTAAACCCTTGGGTTGTGAGCTTGCATTTCATCATCTCGGCGTTGATGGTGTCCGTCGCGACGCTGTTGGCCCATCGCATCGGTGCTGAGCGTCGTGCTCGACTCACGCAGGGACATCCGGTGCGGCTACAAGGTGGTCAATCGACGCCGCTGACTCGCATCGCCGCGGTCGTAATCTACGCGGCAGGCTGGGTCGTGTTGATCGTCGGGACGGTGGTGACTGGTTCTGGTCCACACGGTGGAGACCTCACTGCACCGCGACACGACTTCGACCAGTTACTGGTGACCCGTTTGCATGCGGCACCGGTCTACCTCATGACGATTTTGGCGATCGTGGTGGCCGTAGCGATGTACCGGATGGATACTTCGCAGCGACAGCGTCGGGCCGTTTGGGCGCTCATTGCAGTCCTTGTTTTTCAGGCGCTGGTTGGTTTCTACCAGCACTTCAACGGGCTGCCGATTCTCGTGGTCGGTTTGCATATGATCGGCACCGGATTGGTGACCTGGGCTATGACGCTGGTCTTAGACGTCTTTACTGCCAGGTATGCGACCCGTCCAACGCACTCCGAGCGGATTGTTGAAGACTCAGGCGAACAGTTGGCTTCGGCATAACTCTGGCCCGGCACCGTTGACCGGTGTTCGCCATGCTGCCAGCGTCGTTCTCGGCGCTGGCAGCAGCATTTAACGCAACCGCTTACCTGCGGGCCGACGACGTTGCCCACGAACCTGGTGGCAGTACAAACGACGAAAGCACCCGCGCTTGGTGCAAGCCGCGGATGCTTTCGTGCAGGTTAAGGAGTATGGCGGTGTTACTGGCCAAGACCATCAGACGGGACGTCTTCGCCGTCGTCGGTGGCTTCCTCGGTGATAGCGGGGGCGCCAGTGTCGTCAGTGGCATCAGATTCCACGGTTTCGTACCATAGCGCGCTGATCAGACCGGTGTCATCGACTTGGATGTGCAGATCAACCGGTTGTGCGGTCAGATCCGGTGTCAACCGCGTGATCCCGTAATTGGGTTTAGGCTCTTCGTAGTCGGATGGCACAAACGGTAGCGACGGCCGCAGCTGAGAGTTCAGCGTCCCCACGAGGGAATCGACGGGAATCTCCTCGCTCAGTTCGGGAGACACCCGGGAATACCAGTCTTGTTTATTGATCGCTCGAACGCCGTTGATCTCCTCAACGACCCATTCGGAAGTCTGTGCTGCCGGGGTATCCGGGAACGTGACTTCTGCAACGTGGGTCGGTACTGAGCCTTGATCCGGTAGCACATCGGCGACGTCGGGGTCTGCGACGCAGCCGGTCAGTGCCAGCGTGGTTGCGGTGAGCAGCGTGAGCAGTATGGTGCGTGGTTTTGGTAGTTGCATAGTTTATGGTGCGGTGACCATGTCTCCCATGAGCGGTTCCCCGACGAAAGGGTCCACGGCAAGCGCGACGAAGATCAACGTCAGATAGGTAATGGACAGGTGGAAGACCCGCATGGCCTTCTTATCCGTAAAATCGGGGCGCTGGGAGTCCCGGTAGAGCTTGTGGGCTTCGTAGATGAACCAACCGCCAGTGACTGCCGCGGTTGCACTGTAGACAATGCCCGCCCAACCCATCGGCACCAGCAGCAAGGAGAAGATCACGGTCGCCCAGGTGTACAACACGACCTGAGAAGACACTCGACGCGAGGTGGCAATCGCACCGAGCATGGGCACATCGACTTCTTGGTAGTCCTCTTTGTACTTGAGGCTCAGCGGCCAGTAGTGCGGTGGCGTCCACAAGAAGATGACCACAAATAGTACGACGGCGGGCCATTCAACCGTGCCACGGACGGCCGCCCAGGCGATCAGAACCGGGAACGCGCCAGCCAGCCCGCCCCAGATGATGTTCTGTTCGGTGCGGCGTTTCAGGATCAGCGAGTACACGACAACATAGAAGAAGATCGCAGCGACCCCAAAGGCAGTGGCTAACCAGTTGGTGCCCACGGCCAGGATCGCAATCGCAGCGATGGTCAGGACCCAGGAAAATACCAGCGTCTCGCGCGGTGTGACTTCACCGGTGACCAGCGGACGGTTTTTGGTCCGCTTCATGTGCTGATCAATGTCACGGTCGATATAGCAGTTGAACGAGCCGGATGCGCCGGCGGCTAGGGCGCCACCAACCATGGTTGCCAGGACAGTCCACAAATCGGGCCACCCGCGGTGAGCAAAGATCATGGTCGGCAACGTGGTGACCAACAATAATTCGATGACCCGGGGTTTAGTGAGCGCCAGATACGCTTTGGCCTTGCGTCGAAACCCGATCTTTTCTCGAGTCGGCTCCGAAGCAGCAGTGAGCGAGGTGCTCTGTTTGGTTGCGGACTCTAGCGATGTTGACATCAATACTCTCGTGCTCTAAGTAACAAGTAAGGAAATCTTTGACTACCGTGACATGTCGGTGCCTCTATCTAGTGTAGCTGTTGTATAACGCCTCGCGCGCAAATCATGGCTGTCGGCGCCTTTTGCCCGGTAAGCTTAGAGGGTGTTTTTGCTTTAGCAGCACCCCATTGGCTCAAACTATCGCTACCTCTCAGGAAGGCATTTCGTGGTCTCCTCCGCAACAAATCCGTCCGTCTCGACGACTACACTCAACCGCCAGCTTCCCGCCCGAGAGTATGTCTACTCTGATCAAGACCGACGCGTGGTTGACACGTTACGGGTGCTTGCCGCTGATGCGGTGGAAAAGGTCGGGTCAGGTCACCCGGGCACTGCGTTTTCCCTGTCACCGGTTGCCTGGCAATTGTTCCAGAACATCATGCACTTTGATCCCAGTGACGCCCACTGGGAAGGTCGCGATCGCTTCATCCTCTCCCCCGGTCACACTTCGCTAACGCTCTACCTGCAATTATTTGCTGCAGGCGCTGGCCTAGAAATGGAAGACCTGCAGGCTTTGCGGACCTGGGGCTCAAAAACACCCGGCCACCCGGAATACGGTGATACCGACCACGTAGAAATTACCACCGGTCCACTAGGTCAGGGGTTGGCCTCGGCCGTAGGTTTTGCATACGACCAGCGCCGCGTCCGGGGGCTGCTTGATCCGCAGGCCGCACCGGGTACCTCGCCTTTTGACCACCACATCTACGTCATTGCGTCCGACGGCGATCTCCAGGAGGGTGTCACCGCTGAGGCCTCCTCGCTCGCCGGAACCCAAGAACTCGGCAACCTTATTGTCATCTGGGACGACAACAAGATTTCCATCGAAGACGATACAGATATCTCCTTTACCGAAAATGTTGAACAGCGCTACGAGGCTTATGGTTGGCACGTGCAGCGCATCGACTGGTTGCAGACCGGAGACTACGTCGAAGACACCAAAGCGCTCTACGAGGCGATCATCAATGCCAAGAAAGAAACCGACAAGCCGTCGTTGATTTCACTGCGCACGATCATCGGATGGCCCTCACCGAAGAAGCAGAACACCGGTGGGATCCACGGGGCCAAACTTGGTGCCGAAGAACTGGGTGGTCTCAAAGAGATCCTGAACTTTAGCGCAGATGAGCACTTCTTCATGGAAGACGAGCTCCTGCAGCATGCCAGAACCGTGGGCCAGCGGTCTGCGGAATATCGCAAAACCTGGGAAGCCGCCTACCAGAGCTGGCGAGACAACAACCCAGATGCCGCCAAACTCTACGATCGTTTGGTTGCCGGTGAACTGCCGGAAGGCTTCGACGAGGCCTTCCCAAGATTTGACGCTACCGAAGGCTCGATGGCGACCCGCGCAGCATCAGGCAAGGTGCTCTCCGCACTAGCTGACGTAATGCCGGAACTATGGGGCGGCTCAGCTGACCTTGCTGGCTCCAACAACACGACGATGGCAGGAGAACCATCCTTCCTGCCGGTCGATCGCCAGACGACCAGCTGGTCGGGTCACCCCTACGGTCGGACTTTGCACTTCGGTATCCGCGAGCACGCCTCGGGGGCCATCGTCAACGGTATTTCCCTGGGTGGTCTCACCCGCGGCTATGCCGGCACCTTCCTGATCTTCTCGGACTATATGCGCCCAGCTGTTCGCTTGGCCGCACTCATGGGCGCCCCGTCGATCTACGTTTGGACCCACGACTCGATCGGATTGGGTGAAGACGGCCCGACGCACCAGCCGATCGAACACCTAGCAGCTCTGCGTGCCATCCCAAACCTGGATGTGGTTCGTCCTGCAGATGCAAACGAAGTTTCCATCGCGTGGAAGACGATCCTGTCCCAGCGTGAACGTCCGACCGGGCTCATCTTGTCCCGCCAGGGCCTCCCGGTCTTTGACCGCAGCCAGGATGGCTTCCGGTCGGCCGAAGGAGTCGCGCGGGGCGCCTACACTATGGTCGAAGCCAGTAATGACGACGGAGAAACCACTCCCGAGGTCGTGCTCATTGGTACGGGCTCGGAAGTGCAACTCGCGGTCGCAGCCCGCGAGACGCTTCAGGCCGCTGGCATTGCCACCCGGGTTGTATCTGCACCATGTCTGGAATGGTTCGACGCTCAAGACGAGGCCTACCGCAATGAAGTGCTGCCCGCCGACGCGCTGCGTGTTTCTATCGAAGCCGGCGTCGAACAAGGCTGGCAGAAATACACCAGTGGTCATGGCCACTCGGTATCTCTGGAGCACTTCGGTGCCTCCGCCGACTACCAGACGCTATTTAGAGAATTCGGCATTACCGCCGAAGCTCTCGTGGACAAAGTCAACAGCCTCTACAACGCCTAAGGACTCTTTGTGACTCAGAATCAGTACACCAAAGCCCTCAATGACGCCGGTGTATCACTGTGGCTGGACGACCTTTCACGTGACCGTATCAACTCCGGCGATCTGCAAAACCTCATTGACACGAAAACCATCACCGGGGTGACTACGAACCCAGCAATCTTTGCCAAAGCGCTGACCACAGGTGAGGCGTATACCAAACAGCTCACCGAGCTCGCGGCTTCTGGCGCAGATGCAACGACCGCGGTCGTAGAGCTTACCACCGACGATGTTCGTGCAGCTTGCGATGTGCTGTCGGATGTCTATACGGCAACCGACGGCTACGACGGCCGTGTGTCGATCGAAGTTGATCCTCGATTAGCGCGAAACACCGAGGAAACGGTGGCTCAGGCCATCGAGCTCCACCAGAAGGTGGATCGCGAAAATGTCATGATCAAAATTCCCGCGACCACCGAGGGACTGCCTGCGATCACCCAAGTCTTGGCCGAAGGTATCAGCGTCAATGTCACCCTGATCTTCTCCCTCACCCGATACCGTGAGGTCATCAACGCCTGGCTTGCCGGATTGGAAGCAGCCCGTGCCAATGGTCATGACCTTTCGAAAATCTACTCGGTGGCCAGTTTCTTCGTATCCCGCGTGGATACCGAGGTGGATAATCAATTAGCGGCTGCTGAACTGTCCGACAACCAGGTACTGCAGTTGCGAGGGCGTGCGGGCATCTCTAATGCTCGACTTGCTTACCGGATCTTTGAACAGACCCAAGAGACCGAACGTTGGCAGCTGCTAGCCGCTGCGGGCGCTCGCCTGCAACGCCCGTTGTGGGCTTCCACTGGCACAAAGAATCCAGAGTATTCCGATGTTCGGTACGTCAACGGGCTGGTAGCGCAGCATACGGTCAACACGCTGCCGGAAGACACGCTGAATGCTGTGGCAGATCACGGTGAAATTACCGATAGTCGCATCCCGGAATACTACGATATGGATGACGAGCAGCTTGATGCGTTGGCTCGTGCCGGAGTCGGATTTATTACAAATGATAATGAAGATGTTTTTGGATTGAGCGTTTGGCAAGAAGAAGCATCTGAAACTTTTAAAGATGTCAGCATCAGAGAAATTGCAGAAGAATTTCTGCATCAATTTGATACACCACAGCATATTTCAGAAATTGCGGAGTATATTCTGTTGCA